>Ga0335083_10009458_pt1 | contig 11818 bp, 11 predicted proteins | sample Lox_Sample_42_FD_206716 | JGI IMG/M metagenome (GOLD analysis project Ga0335083, IMG submission 206716) | Soil microbial communities from Loxahatchee National Wildlife Refuge, Florida, United States - Lox_Sample_4.2 | ecosystem: Environmental > Terrestrial > Soil > Wetlands | place: USA... | reverse complement strand
TCAGCTGGCGCTGATAGACCGGGACCGATGCCGAATACATGCCGAAAGCCATGGGATCTTCCTCGAGAGAGTTTGGACGGGGCGAAATCTAGCCGCGAAACCCGGTGCCGACGACATACATTTCTGCGGAATCGGCCCGACTGGCCTCGGGCTTCACGTGGCGCACCTTGGCGAAGTCGCGCTTGAGCTGATCGAGCAAGGTTCGTTCAGTGCCACCGCGCAAAACCTTGGCGACGAAAGTGCCGCCCTGTTTCAGGATTTGCCGCGCAAAGTCATGGGCCGCTTCGGCGAGCGCCATGATGCGCAGATGATCGATCTGTGGATCGCCCGTCGCCGAGGCCGCCATGTCGCTCAGCACGACATCCGCCTCGCCGCCCAGCAGCTCCTTCAGCTTCTCAGGGGCATCCTCGTCGTAGAAATCCTTTGCGAGCACGGTCGCACCGGCGATCGGCTCGACGGGCGTGAGGTCGATGCCCACGACCGTGCCGCCGCGCGATCGCTCGACCGAGACCTGCGTCCAGCCGCCGGGAGCGGCGCCGAGATCGACCACGCGCGCGCCGTGCTTCAGGAAGCGGAACTGGTCGTCGAGCTGCAGCAGCTTGAAGGCTGCGCGCGAGCGATAGCCGCGCTTCTTCGCCTCGGCGACGTAGGGATCGTTGAGCTGGCGCTGCAGCCAGCGCTGCTGGGAGACCGTGCGGCCGCGCGCCGTCTTCACGCGCACCGTGGCGCGCCGGCCGGTCGGCACGCTGCTCTTGCCCTTGCTCATGGGGTCAGCCGTCGTCTTGTCAGCCGTCGTCTCGACGGCACATCGGGTCGGCGTCGCGGTCGGCCTGACGCATGAGGTCCATCAGCACGCCCTCACGCAATCCGCGATCGGCCACGCGCACCATGGGCGCCGGCCATTGCCGGCAGACCGCCTCGAGGATGGCGCCCCCCGCCAGCGCGAGATCGGCGCGATCGTCGCCGATGCAGGGCAGGCTCGTCAGCTCGTCGACCGACAGGATCGAAAGCTGGTCGCAAATGCGCAGGATCGATTCGCGGCCGATCCGCGAGCCGTCGACGACGGTGCGATTGTAGCGCTTGAGGCCAAGATGATGCGCGCTCACCGTCGTCACCGTCCCGGAGGCGCCGATCATCTGCACCTCGCCGCGGGCGATCGCTCCGCCGATGCCGTGGCGGGCACAGAACGGGCGCAGCGCCTCGCGGATGCGTTCGACCATGCGGTCATAGCAGGCGCGGCCGACGGCCTTGTCGCGCGGATGGCCATTCACGCAGTCTTCGGTCAGGGTCACCACGCCCCACGGCACCGATGTCATGTCGATCAATTCGGTGGCCATGCCGCCTGCGCGATCCTTGTGCGGCACGATGCGGATCCAGCTCACCTCCGTCGAGCCGCCGCCGATGTCGATCAGCAGCCCGTGCGGGATCGCGGGGTCCAGCAGGTTCTCGCAGCTCGCGAGCGCCAATCGCGCCTCCTCGGCCGGCGGAATGACCTCGAAGCTGAGACCGGTGCGCTCTTTCACTTTAGCAAGAAAGTCCTCGCCGTTGCAGGCGCGCCGGCAGGCCTCCGTCGCGATGTGGCGCGCACGCGTGACGCGATTGCGCCGGATCTTGGCGGCGCAGACATCCAGGGCGCCCAAGGTACGGTCGATCGCCTCGCCGCAAAGCGTGCCGTTCAGTGCCACGCCTTCGCCCAGCCGCACCGGGCGGGAATAGGCGTCGATCACGTCGAAGCCGGCGACCGACGCGCGGGCCACGAGCAGCCGGCAATTGTTCGTGCCAAGATCGATCGCGGCGAACGTGTGCGCGAAGCGGCCGCTGTGCCAGCCCCCTTTCGATCCCGCGTTCGGCTCCCGTTGTGAGGTCGAGTCCCCGGCCATTCACAACCCTGTTTGGTCCTTGCTTGAGGCCGATGGTAACCGAGGATGGGGCCCGTAGCGAGCCTGCTCAGCCCCTGAATCCGTCATTTCCGGTGATTTCAAGGACTCGCAGGCAGTGCTACTACCTGCCCTCCATGAAACGTTGGCGCTCGCCGGGGCTCTGCCTGCTCTTCGTCTTGCTGTTCGGGGCCGCCGTGTATTGGTTGCCGCTGTCGGCGGCGCTCGCGATCGGCGGCCTGCTTGCCTATGGCGGCGTGGCGCTGCTGCGAGGACCGAGGGCCCGCAACTCGCTCCTGACCCTGGGATCGGTGTTGATCGGTGCGGCGGGTCTGAACTTCGCCTTCTGGCTGATCACGCCGCATCCCGTGAACGAAGGCGAGGTGAAGACCCATACGCCGAAGGAGTGGCTGATCGACGATCCGGTCGTCGGCTACAAGTTCCAGCCCGGCATCACCGTTCAGGACGTCACGACTTATGCCGGCAAGCCCCTTTACCAGCAGACCTACACGATCGGCCCGGCAGGCGACCGGGTGACGCCGGGCTCGGGCGCGGAGGGTCCGACTTATCTCTTCATCGGCGATTCGCTGATCTTCGGCGAGACGCTGGCCGACGACCAGACGATGGTCTCCCAGTTCGCGCGGATGCAGCAGCCCAGAGTGCATGCCGTCAATCTCGGCGTGCCGGGCTATGCCCTCAACAATGTCGTGCGCGCGCTGGAGACCGGCCGCTACGACTCCTTCGCCGTCGGTCCGGTCAAGGCGGTGGTGTCCTGGATCGCGCCCTCGCACATCGAGCGCGTGACGGGCGATGGCGAATGGCTCACCAAATCGCCGAGCTATGCGCTGGAGAGCGATGGCAGCGTGCGCTTCACCGGATCCTTCCTGCACCACAGACTGACCCATCCCTGGGCCGGCGCCGCCTATCTCGCGCGCAGCCAGTTGCCCTGGATCGCCCGCGCCGTTCACACCTCGCTGCTGCAGGATCAGACTGACCTCTACATTGCGCTGCTGAAGCGCATGCGCGAACTGGCGCGCGAGCGTTTCCACGCGCCGCTGGTGCTGATCTGCAATTGGCCCGAGACGGAAGTGCCGGGCGAGAACGACCTCGAGTTCGTGCCCGCCTATCGCAGGATCGCGAACCTCGGCATCCCGCTGGTCTCGGTCCGCCAGCTCGTCGGCCCGTCGAGTTCCTGGGACAGCTTCTACATGCCTCACGACGGTCACCCGAATGCGCGGCTGTCGCAGATGATCGCCAAGGCGCTGCACGACAAGCTCGCGCAGGACTAGGGACGGAGGACCTTCGATGTCGGCTCGGATATGCCTGGTCACGGGCGTCGATCACGGGATGTTCGACCAGCTTCTCCTGCTGGGCGGCTCGCTCCGGCGTTACAGCCCGAGTCTGAAGCTGCACGTGCTCGACTTCGGCCTGACCGAGCCGCAGCGGCGCTTCGTGGCCGAACGCTATGGGCTGCTCGACAGGCCCGCCGACATGGCCGCACGCCGCCACCCCTGGTACTACAAGGCCGCGATGGGCCGGTATCTGGCCAACACACCCTGCGACGCCGCCGTCTGGATAGATGCCGACATGATCGCCCTGTCCGACCTGGCGCCGCCCCTGCTGCAGCTCTACGCCGAGATGGAGACAAGGAACGAGGCGATCGCCGTCGCCGATTCGGGAATGACGATCGCCCAGCAGCTCGCCCACGATCCGGCGGCGCACTATGCATCGCTGGTCAAGTCCCTGGACACCAGTGCACCCTACGTCAACTCGGGTCTGTTCCTCTGCCGCTCGAGCGAGTTCCTCGATCGCTGGTCGGCGCAGACCGAGGCGATGGCTTTCGAGATGCTGTTCGAGCAGAACGCCTTCAATCTCGTGGCGCTCGCTCATCGCCATCAGGTCAAGGTGATCGATCGCTTCCGCTGGAATCTTGTCGCCAACGAGCTCGACCGCGCGCAGCTTTCCATTGCCGGCCACGAGATCTCCGCCACCGGGCCGGCGGGACAGGTCCTGATCCTGCACGCGACATCGACCAATCGGGCACGGGATCTGTCGCACATCGACTTCCCCCTCAGGGCCAACGGACAACCGTTCAGCATCAAGGTGCGGATGATCAGCTGGATCCCGGAGCTGCTCGCCTTCCAGAAGGAGCTCACCTTGGAGACGATCCGCCAGGACGGCGAGCTGCTGATGAAATGCGGTGCCTGGCCGCCGGCAGCCACGGCGGCCTCAACGGCTTCCTAGCCATCGCAGCGTGACCAACGGCGGAAGGCCGCAGCAGAATATGAGATTGTCGGAAAAGTTGGTCTCGGCATGGCGGGAGTCGACGCTGCGGGAGCGAACCAGGGGCTTCCTCCTGGGCAGGCAGAACGACAGGCCGAGCCTCCCGTTCCATCTCGAGGATGTGGAAATCCCGGCAGGCGATCCCTACGCATCGTGGAGAAGGCTGGTCTTCAAAAATGGACTTCCGACGGGCCGATGGATCTACCTTCGCTACGAAGTGAGCTTGTTCGCCCCTCTGAAGAGACCGGTCGTTCAGTTCCAGACCCGTCGAGGCGTTGCCGAGAAAATGCTGCCAGCGGCCTTGTTCGGCCAGCAGGCATGGATCGGCTACCTGCCTGCAGACACGACCGGGATATTGGTGGGCGACGATACGGCCGACCCTGCCTGCCGCCTCAGGCTCACTTCGATGACGATCATTTCATGGCCGATACTCATGGCGCTTGCCTTGAGCTGCAACGATATCATGAGGATGCTTTATAGCATCGGGCTGTGGCTCTCCCGATTGCTTGACAGGGCGCGCGATGAACTTGAAGCCTGTCTGGCACCGACCCCTCTCAAGTTCTACGACCGCTGGCGTCGCCAGCTCAGTCCGGCCGCCCCTTGCGCCGTCGACGTCTCGCGAATTCATCGACTTGAGGGCGGCCCGCGCGTGGCCTTCCTGCTCGACGCCCGCGGCGGCATCCCGGCGGGAGCCTACGCGACGACTCTCGCTTCGTTACGGCAACAATGGAAGTCGGATTGGTCGCTGGTCCTGATCACTGTCGACGGCGTCCTTCCCGACGCCGTTCGAGACTCTCTGGAGGACACGGATCGTCTGAGCCTCGTACGCGGAACAGACCTCATCAGGCATTTGCGGAGCGCCCTTTCGCCGGAAGCCGTTTGTACGGTCCTTGAATGCGGCGATACCGTGCCGCCGTATACAACTGCAATCGTGTCGGACCATTTTCGGGCGCACGCAGACTGCCTTCTCGCCTATGGCGACGAAGATGCAGTCGATTCCGCCGGTCGCTATTGCGAACCGAAGCTGAAGCCCGATTGGAGCCCGCTGTTCGAAGGCGCATCGTCTTATGCGGGAGATGCGGTGTATGCGCGATTGTCCCGACTGGACCACCTAGATCAAAAGAGCATCTCGGCCCTGGTGCCGGCTATCGACGTCCGTGAATTCGCAAGAACGGCGGAGGCCCCGCGGATCGATCACCTGAGGCGCGTCCTCCTGACGAAGCGCGCGGCGCCCAGGCGAAGGCCTCATGCCTGCCCCCGGCCCCGTCGGCAGGTTGAAGGATCGGTCACCGTGATCATCCCCAACAAGGATCAGGCAGAGATGCTGTCCGATTGCGTCTCGAGCATCCAGCGCCTCTCTTCCACGCCTTTTGAGCTCATCATAGTGGACAACGGCAGCACAGATCCCGCCATCGGGCGGCTCTATGAGAAGCTCGGATCCAAGCTCGCCCTGAAAGTGATCAGCGCCCCCGGGCCATTCAACTTCGCCCGGCTTTGCAATCAGGCGGCTGCACAGGCAACAGGGGAAATCCTCGTGTTCCTCAACAACGACACCGCCGCGCTGAATCACGAATGGCATGCGAGCCTCGTGTACTGGGCGCGGCGGCCCGATGTCGGAATCGTCGGAGCCAAGCTTCTCTATCCTTCCGGGGCGGTGCAGCACGGGGGGATCGTTCTGGGCATGGGTGGATACGCCGGGCATTTCGAGTGGGAGATGCCGAGCGAACACAGCGGCTACCTCGATCGCCTGAATGTCGATCACGAACTGTCGGCCGTGACAGGAGCCTGCATCGCTGTCGAAAAGCGCAAATTCGAGTCGGTCGGAGGCTTCGACGCCGAGAGCTTTCCGGTGGATCTGAACGACGTCGACCTGTGCCTGAGGCTATCGGAGAAAGGATGGGCAACGCTGTTCTCGGCAGACAGCGTCTTGCTGCATCGGCATTCCGCTACGCGCGGCAGGCTGCTTTATGGTCCCGAGCGATACGCCTTTGAAAAAGGCAACTTCCATTCGCGCTGGAAGGCCCGCATCCGAGACGACGCCTATTTCCATCCAGCCTTGTCGCTACAGTCGACGTTGACGATGCTTGGATAGTCAGCAACCGAATGCGATTGCAAACGATGCGAGGCATCCTGAGGTCGCTTGCAAATCGCCGACCGGGACGCTAAATCCCGCTGCTATCCACGATCTTGGGGGATAGTTTAACGGTAGAACAACCGGCTCTGACCCGGTTAGTCTAGGTTCGAATCCTGGTCCCCCAGCCAATCCTGCCGCCGTTTCCTAGGATCGGCGCACGCATTCCGCAAGATCCGCCGGAAGCTCCCCTCTTTGAAGTTTCGTTTGGGTTCCCAGGATGAGGGCGAGGCTTGCGAGATCAGCGATCTCTCCCGAAAGGGCCATTGTGACCGCTTGGGAGAAGGGAACGCGCCATCGCACCAGCTCTTCATGCGCCTCCGGATGGGGGGCGCCCGCCCGAAGATTCCAGGCGATGAAGCCGTCGGAGAGTTCGTCCGTGACGCCGGGCGACGCGCTCGCCTCGAACAGCTGAAGCCAATTGCCGGCCAGAAAACCCGCCTCCTCGCTCAGCTCGTTCTTCGCCGATTCGAGCGCCGGCATGTCGATGCGACCGCCTCCTCGTATCACCTCCCAAGTGAATCGTCCCAGCACATAGCGCTGCTGTCCAACGAGGACGGTGTTGCCATCGCTGTCTATGGGCAGAACCGCTATGCCGAAATTCTTCATCCGGACGCTGTAGTAGTGGCGCGGCGCGCCAGCACCGTCCTTTACCCGATCGCTGCGGATCCTGAAGTAGGGACAGTCGAACGCAACCTGATCTTCGACCAGGCTCCAGGGGCTCGGTATCGCCGATGTGAACTTCGACATTTGAATTCTCCGCCCTTGGACGTGGCGTCGGGCCGATCGGGAATGCTACTGATAACATGAGCAACGAACAGAAGGGATTTTGATGGCCTTCTCGGCGACACGCCTGGAACTCGTCGACGTGGTTCTGATCAAATCCGACAGGTATTCGGACAGTCGCGGATACTTCATGGAAACGTATTCACGGGCGTCGTTCCAGCAGGCGGGTATCGCGGCGGAGTTCATCCAAGACAACCAATCGCTCTCGTTGTTGACCGGGACCTTGCGCGGCCTCCACTTCCAGCGCGAACCCGCCGTGCAGGCAAAGCTCGTGCGGGTACTTCAAGGCTCCGTATTCGATGTGGCCGTCGACATCCGTCGTCACTCACCCACTTATGGCCGGTGGTGCGGCACATCCCTCACGGCAGAGGGTAGAGAGCAGCTTTTCATCCCCCGCGGCTTTGCCCACGGATTCGTGACCCTCGAGCCCAATACCATCGTGACCTACAAGGTCGATGCCCCCTATATGCGTGAGGCAGAGGGCGGCATTCGCTGGAACGACCCCTTCCTCCAGATCAATTGGCCTTTTCCCGCCACCGGTCCTGTTCTCGCCGAACGGGACAGCCAGCTCCCCTATTTCGCGAGTTTGTCAGCCCTTTAGCGGCGAAATCTTGCCGCATTGACCTCCGCCTGCTATCAATTTGCAGTGGGTGGGAGCCGGTTTGTGAAACTGCTTATTTTGGGAGCAAACGGGCAGCTTGGCCGCGAGTTGTCAGAGCTTTGCAAGCAGCGAAACGTGTCCGCAGCTCTGGCGACCAAGGCTGAGTGCGACATTGCCGACCGCGAGCACGTTGCCGCGAGCCTGAGGCTCGCTGCGCCCGACTTTGTCGTGAACGCTGCCGCCTATACCCAGGTCGATGCCGCCGAAAAGAATGTGGATCTGGCGTTGCGGGTCAATCGAGATGGCGCCGCTTGCCTGGCCGAGTGCTGCGCGGCCATCAACCTGCCTCTGATCCATATCTCGACCGATTATGTCTTCGATGGCGCGAAGTCGGACCCATACGACGAGCAGGACGAGGTCAGTCCCGTCGGGGCGTACGGGCTTTCAAAAGAGGCCGGCGAAAGGGAGATCAGGCGCCGGCATGCACAGCACATCATCCTGCGTACCGCCTGGGTCTACGGACGCTTCGGCAAGAACTTTCTCAAGACGATGATGACCCTCGCCGCTACGCGCGACAGTCTTGGCGTCGTGAGCGATCAATTGGGAACACCGACGGCCACACTGGACATTGCGGAGGCCGTCTTGTGTGTCGCCGACAAGATCGTTTCCAGCGAGGCTCCTTGGGGCACCTACCATTTCGCCGGCGCGGCCGAGGGATCATGGCACGCCTTCGCCAGCGACATCGTGGCGGAACAGGCGCGACATACCGGCAGGAGACCGCCGGTCAAGGCGATCACCTCCGCGGAATATCCGACGCCCGCCCGGCGACCGCCGAACTCCCGGCTTAACAGCGATCTTTTCGCCTCCACGTTCGGCTATCGCGCGAGGCCATGGCAGGAACGCGTGCCATCGATTGTCGATGCCCTGTGGACAGACCGCGAAGGAAGGCAGGAATGAAGGGAATAATTCTGGCCGGGGGATCGGGAACCCGGCTCTACCCTTTGACGCGGGCCACGTCGAAGCAGCTCCTGCCTGTCTTCAACAAGCCCATGATCTACTATCCCCTGTCGATCCTGATGCTCGCAGGCGTTCGGGAGATCCTCGTAATCACCACGCCCCATGACCAGGCGGCTTTCCGCAATCTTCTCGGCGACGGCTCACGGATCGGGATCTCCATCGAATACGCCGTGCAGACCGAACCGCGCGGCCTTGCCGATGCCTTCATCGTCGGCAAGTCCTTCGTGGGGGCCGATCGCGTGTCGTTGATCCTGGGCGACAATCTCTTCTATGGCCATGGCATGACCGAACTACTGGAAAACAGCCGGAATCGGAACAAGGGTGCGACCATCTTCGCGCACCACGTCGCCGATCCCGAGCGCTACGGAGTCGTAGAGCTCGATGCCGAGGGAAAGCCCCTGTCCATCGAAGAGAAACCTGCCGAGCCCAAGTCCAACTACGCTGTGACCGGCCTCTACTTCTACGACAACCGTGTTGTCGACATCGCCCGTGATCTCAAGCCGTCCGCGCGCGGGGAGATTGAAATCACGGACATCAACAACTGCTATCTGCGGGAAGGCACGCTCAACGTCGAGCGCATGGGCCGCGGATTCGCCTGGTTCGATACCGGGACCCACGAGTCGCTCACCGAGGCATCGCAGTATGTCCAAGTCATCGAGCACCGGCAGGGCACGCGGATCGGCTGCATCGAGGAGATCGCCTGGCGGCAGGGATATATCTGCGCTACGCAACTGGCGAACCTGGCTGCCTCCTGTCCCAAGGGCAGCTACAAGGACTATTTGCACCAACTGACGACCCACTGAGGAATACGATGGCCGTCGGGGTTGGGCTGTTCCGCTCGCTCATAGCGCGCGTCTTCCGGGTTCGTCAGGCGGTTCCGCCTCCGCCCGTGCTCGACGAGTATGTCGACTCTTTTCCCAGCCCGCAAAACGCCATCGACCTCGTTCACGGCTGGAACCACATGCTTCCGCCGGAAATCGGCGTAACGGCCGGCGCCGCAAAGCTCTATGCCGACGGACGCATCGTCTGGGCACTCGAGCAGTTCGGCAACATATCGGGCCGGCGTATCCTGGAACTCGGCCCTCTCGAGGCGTCACACACCTACATGCTGCACCGGCAGGGCCCTGCCCTGATTCACGCGATCGAGGCGAACAAGCTCGCCTTCATGCGCTGCCTGATCGCGAAGAACCTCCTGCAACTGGATTCCGCGTACTTCATGCTCGGTGATTTCGAGAAATGGCTAGAGGGCACGCCGGAACACTACGACCTGATCATCGCATCGGGCGTTCTGTATCACATGGCCGATCCCGTTCGCCTGATCGAGCTCGCGTCTCAACGATCCGATTCTCTATATCTCTGGACGCACTTCTTCGCAGAGGAGGAAATGCCCAAGGGCGATGCACGCCGCCAGGCATTTTCCGAAGAAGTCGCCATACGGCCGTTCAAGGGGCTCGACATTCGCCTGCACAAGCGCGGCTACCACGGAGCCTGGCGGGACAAGAGCTTCTGCGGCGGTATCCATGACGAGCACTGCTGGATGGAGAAGGACCAGATCCTCGCCGTGCTGAAAGCCGCAGGATATCAAGACATCCGCTTGGCCCACGAGAGCAAGGCTAATCCCAACGGGCCTTCCATCTCGATTTTTGCCCGCCGGATCACTTAGAATACTCAGGATGTTCGCTGGGCTTCAGGACTGGTGGCGACAGGAACGCGAGCGGCGCCGCTTTCGTGCGCGATACTTCGCCGACGTGCCTGTTGATCTCAAAGCGATGCCGCAGTACCGCGGCGAGCTCTTCCCGACGAGTGGCCCCGAGCCCTGGATAGACCAGCCTGATGCCCTGGCCATCCTCGAGCAGAAGCTCGCGGCAAAAGCCATCGATCCGCTCGACGCGGAAATCTGCCATGGCCTCATCGTCGACGGCTACTACATCGCGAGAAATTTAATCCCCACGGAAGTCCTCGACGTTGCGTGGCAGGGTTACGAAGAAGCCCTTGAAGACGGCATCGTCCACGTAAAGCCCGAAACCCACGGAGAGGGCGACAAGTTTCCCGGGCGTCTGCTTGATCCGCATCTCGGGGTCCCGGAAGTTCGCGACGTGATGTGGCGCCCGGAGATCCTGCGTATCACCGACATGCTGTTCGGGCGGCCATCCATTCCGTTCCAGACGATCATCGGCCACAAGAGCAGCCACCAGGCTCCGCATGCCGATGCGATCCATATGACGACGTATCCGCCCGGGTATCTGCTGGCTGCCTGGATCGCACTGGAAGATATCCATCCCGACAGCGGCCCTGTCGTGTACTACCCCGGCAGCCATCGGCTTCTGCCTCAACTGCTGAGCGCCGATGTCGGCATCGAGAAGATGGAGTTCAAGGAAAGGCCGTCCGTCTATCACGAACGCTATGAGCGCCAGCTGCAGCAGCGGATCGATGCCGCAGGCGTCAAAGCCGTCCCGTTCTGCGGCAAGAAAGGCGACGTCCTTTTCTGGCATGCCAACCTCGCACATGGCGGTTCGCGTCGCACGGACTTGAAGCATTCGCGAAAGGCGCTGGTCTGTCACTATTTCGCAAAAGGCGCATTCACCTATCACGATCTATCCGGCAACCCGTCTCGCCTGCACAGAAACGGTGTCTATTCGGAATTGGCGGACGACCGGCCGACGACTCTCGGGGAAGCCTCTCCCGAGCCAAGAAGCCTTTTGCACATGTTATTGAAGTCCAAGTATTTCAGTCTCAACCGCAATATTGCATCCTCCGATAATGCGGATTCGGACCAAATGAGGGGACTGCGGATGGCTAAGCTCGCAAAAAAATCACCAGAGGCAACGACCTCTCCGGATCCTCACTTCGGCCGTGTCCATACGATGCCCGCCACGATTTATGAGGGATCGACCCGGATGATCTATCGTGTCTGGGCGCGCGGCAGTGCAAACGCCCGCATGCGCGTTGAGGTCGACGGAGTGACAAGGCTGGTGGCGGGCATGGACAGCGCCGATGTCGTCGGCACGAAGATTATCGTCAGCTCGAAGATCGGCAGCGTGTCCTGTGACTATCAGTTTCTCGGTCGCGACGAATAGCTAGCCGTCGAGTGGCGCACCACGCCCGACCCAGGCAGCCAGCTCG
>Ga0335083_10009457_pt1 | contig 11819 bp, 9 predicted proteins | sample Lox_Sample_42_FD_206716 | JGI IMG/M metagenome (GOLD analysis project Ga0335083, IMG submission 206716) | Soil microbial communities from Loxahatchee National Wildlife Refuge, Florida, United States - Lox_Sample_4.2 | ecosystem: Environmental > Terrestrial > Soil > Wetlands | place: USA: Florida... | reverse complement strand
CCGCGATCGACTTGGTCAGGTCCTGCTCGAGGATCCACTCGATAGACATCCCCGGCTGCACGATCAGCTGATCGCTGGTTACCGGCTGGGCGTTGATGATGTTGGCGTTGATGGTCACCCTCCGGTTTCCGCCGACCGGCTCTCCGCGAAGTCGCACCTGCCGGCCCTGACCCAGATAATTGCGGGGCATCACCAGACTCACCTTCGTGGCCGCCGTCACCTCACCAAACCGGGTGCGCTGGCCGTCGTGAATGGCATAGATGTCGTAGTCGTTATACGTCTTGTTGTTCACGACCACGAGCACGTCGGCCTCCTGCGCTTCCGGATCAGGCGGTGCCGGGGCACGATTGGGAGAACACCCGCTGAGCGCCAGGACGGCGAAACAGGCGAGGACGGCCACGCCAAGAGGCTGAAGCCGCCGGCGATGGAGTGGGTTCATTGGGCACCTTCCTGAAGAAGCTCGCTCCCTAGTGGAGCGTGACCGTAGACTTGTCTAGATCCTGCTCGAGGGTCCACTCGATCGACATCCCAGGTTGAACCACCAGCGACTGCGTGGTGAGCGCTTTTAGAAGGGTGAACGGGGCGGAGGGAGGCGGCGCCCCGACCTGTTCTATGCGAAGCCGGACTTGCCGGCCATTTCCCAACAGCGTCCTGGGCATGATCAGGCTGACCTCACTGGATGCGGTTGTCTGGCCGAATCGCGTCCGTTGGCCATCATGGATCGAGTAAACGGCATAGTCGAAGTAGGTCTTGTTGTTGATCACCACCAGCACATCGGCCTCACGCGCCTGTGGATCGGGGGCAGGAGGTGGATGGCTGGCGGAGCAGCCCAAGCCCAGGCAGGACCCGAGGAGGAGCCACCTCCACACGGGTCGGTCCGTCCGCTCAATCCTCCTGCTGGGTCCCACCTGCCTACTTCAGGAAGACCGAGGAGCTGGCGAGGTTGTTCTCGATCGTCCACTCGATGATGGCGCCAGGCTGAACCGTGATCTGCTGGCTCAGGACGTCCCTTCCACCTCCAGCGACCGGCGACCCCTTGAGCCGAACCGTGCGGCTCGTGGGGGTCAGGTAACTGGCGGGCATCGAGAGTGTGGTGGTCGCGGTGGCGCGAGCCGTCCCGATGCGCCGGGACTGCCCTTGGGCCACCGCATATACATTGACGTCCGAGTAGGCCTTGTTATTCACAGTCACCACGATCGCGGCCTCCCGCTCCTCCGGAGTCGGAGGGGTAGGGGTACTCTTGCTGCAGGACAGGACCAGGGTTCCCCCTACTGCGGCCAGGATCAAGGAGAAGGATCGACGACGTGAAATACCCATGGTGTTGACTCCCATGCGGTGGAATGCCTTGGACGGCGTGCGCCGAACCGGCTGATTGTGAAGGTTGTGTCCTAAAGCTGCCGCACGGCTCCGTGTTGTCAATACTCGGCGGAGTGCGGGAAAGATTCGATTTGTAAAGCAGCGGATTCGGCTCTGGAAGCGCTCTAGCGGACGTGCTGGTGCTCCGACGCGGGCATCTCCATGGGGCCATGCCCGGGAGAATCGGGCTGGTCGAGGATGATGACGTCCTTAGCCGAGGGCGCATGGCCGAACGGCAAGGCGCGGTCGATGCCCATGGCGGCGAAGAGGAGCGCCAGGTAGAGCAGAGAATAGCGATACATCCGCCACGCGGTCGGAGTCACCTGATGCTCGCGCAGGAGCCGCACGCAGTACCAGAGCAGCCTCCCGCCCAGCAGGGCCGCTGCCACCGCGTAGAACCATCCCAGCGCGCCGAACACCGAGGGCATCAGCGTGAGGGGAAGCAGCATCAGGGTATACAGGAGCATCTGGATCTTGGTCTCCCGATCGCCTCGCACGACCGGCAGCATGGGTACCCCGGCCCGCGCGTACTCGCCCTGCTTGATCAGCGCGAGAGCCCAGAAATGGGGCGGGGTCCAGTAGAATACGATTGCAAACAGATAGAGCGCCGCCAGATCCAGCTGGCCCGTCACGGCGGTCCAACCGACCAGCGGCGGAAAGGCGCCGGCCGCTCCTCCGATTACGATGTTCTGCGGGCTGGTCCGCTTGAGCCACACCGTATACACGAACACGTAGAACAGCAGGCCGCTCAGAGCCAGCCAGGCGCTCAGCGGATTCACGAAGTGCCAGAAGATGGCAAAGGCGAGGACACCGAGGCTCACCCCGAAGGCCAGCCCCGAGGCCGGCGACAGCCGGCCCGAGGGAATCGGGCGCAACCGCGTGCGCGACATCTTGTCGTCGATGTCCCGGTCGAACCACATGTTGATGGCGTTGGCGCCCCCCGCCATGAGGTACCCGCCAACGATGACCCAGAAGACCAGGGCGGCCGATGGCGTCCCCAAAGGGGTGATGAACATTGGTGCGACGGTCGTGACCAGGAGGAGAGAAATGATTCGGGGCTTGGTTAGCGTGAGCAGGTCACGCGCCAGCCCCGGCCGCTCGGCCTCGACCCTCTCTGTTGCGGCCACGAGGGCTGGGGTCCGCGCCGAGTACCAGACCAGGACCGCGAGCAGGCTCCAGAGCAAGGTGCCGGTGAGGAGATGCGCCGCCCGGAGAGCGGGAGGCAACAGGTTGAGCACCATCGCCGCAGCCACGCCGATCTGCGCCAGGGTCGCGATCAAGACGGCGAGCGCGGACAGTCGCAGCGGACGACGCTCCGGCTCCGAGCCACGCCACTGGCGAATCGTGACCAGAGTGATCAAGGCCAGCAGCAGGAAGGCCAGAATCCGATGCGTCCATTGCACCAGGCCGAGGGTCGTGGCCGGAGGCCCCAGCCGGCCTTCACACAGAGGGAAACCCTGACAAACCAGCCCGGCGTTCAGGTTGGCGACCAGCGCGCCGTAGAAGATCACCACGAACCCGAGCCCGGCCGTAAGCAAGACCAACGGGTGGTCCCGGTGCCGGCGCTCGGGAGGCAGGAGGGGGCTCGTGCTCCGAAGCGCACAGACCATTACCACGGCCAGCAAGACCATCGCGTTGAGGAGATGGACGACCACCACCGCGGGCGGGAGATCCAACTTGACGATGATCGGCCCCAGGATCACCTGGAACTCGAGGAGGACCACCGCCAGCGTCGCCGGTGCCCGCAGGTACCGATCCTGGCGATGCCGGCGCCACGCGACGAAGCCCAGCGCGAAGATGCAGACGGTGACCAGCGCTGCGACCCAGCGATGCCCGATCTCGATCAGCGTCGGGAGATCCAGCGGCGGGAACCACTCTCCTTTGCAGAGCGGCCAGTGGGCTCCGCACCCCATTCCGGAGCCGCTGATCCGCACCCAGCCGCCCAGCACGATGAGCCCGAAAACCAAGCCCACCCCAGTCCACGACAGCCTTCGGTAGAGCCGCGAGTCTCCGCGAGCTGGCTCCGCCATCACCCGACCTCCGAATTCTGTAACTTATTGTGGGACATTGTGATACGGCCGCCAGCCTGGAGGGACCAGCACCCCCAACTCTCGCCTGGCCGGCAAAGCAATCGGATAGGGAAGGGGTTGTCAAGCAGGGAGGACCGGAATGCGCCGTCCTTCGATCGACTGTTTCGCCAATACCGGGCGGTCGCTAACCTGCACTCAACTCCGAATCACAGGTTCGCATGGCTGTACCAGGGATGACGACAGTCGACCCGTGGGGAGAGCGACTGCCGCGCCGCCTCGGTCTCGCGAGCGCCATCGCCGTGCTGGTCGGGTCCACCATCGGGAGCGGGATCTTTCGGGTACCCGCCGCGGTGGCGGCTCGCCTGGGCGATCCGACCCAGGCGCTGGTGGCCTGGGTGCTGGGCGGTGTCTTCGCGCTGTTCGGCGCGTTGACGCTGGCCGAGGTGGCCGCGGCACTGCCCCGGTCGGGCGGAGTATTCGCCTACATCCTCGAGGGGTTCGGACCGCTCCCCGCCTTTCTCTTCGGCTGGACCGAGCTCACCGTGATTCGCGCCTCGGCGCTGGGAGCCATTGCCACGATCTTCGCCGAATACCTCGGCTATTTCATTCCCCTGAATAATCAGATGGTCCATCTGATCGCGGCGATCGGTATCGTCCTGGTGGGCGCGTTCAATTATGTGGGCGTCTCGCTCGCCGCCGCGATCATGAATTTCATCACCGCGGCCAAATATGCGGCCCTCGCCGCCCTGGTCGGGCTGGCGTTCTTCGCCGGAGAGGGAAGTGCCGCGCATCTCGTTTCGGGCGGCGGCGGAACGGCGGGGTTCCAGCTCTCGCTGTTCGCCACGGCGCTGATCCCGATCATGTGGACCTACGACGGGTGGGCCGATCTCTCGTTCATGGGGGGAGAGGTCAAAGATCCGGGGCGAACCCTCCCGCTGGCTCTGATCGCGGGTACCGCGCTGATCGTGGCCGTCTACGTCCTGCTCAACGCCGCCTACATCTACCTGGTGCCGATCCCGGAAATGGCCCAATCGCGATTGATTGCGGCGACCGCGGCTGAGCGGATTCCTCTCCTGGGGCCGCGGGGCGGCGGGGTCATCGCCGCCGTGGTCATGCTCTCCTGCTTCGGGACGCTCAACGGGTCCATGATGACCGGGCCCCGGATCTTCTTCGCCATGGCTGACCGCGGGCTCTTCTTCCGCGGCATCGCCCGGATCTCACCCCGCTTCCAGAGTCCCTCGGTGGCGATCTGGCTGGCGACCGGACTGGGAGTGCTGTATGTGCTGTTCAACGATTTCCAACAGCTGGCCGACAAGTTCATCCTGGGCATCTGGCCGTTCTACGCCCTGGCGGTGGCCGCCGTCTTCGTGCTCAGGAAGCGGCGACCCGAGCTCCCTCGCCCCTACCTGACCTGGGGCTATCCCGTGGTGCCGATCCTGTTCCTCGTGGCCTCGGTGGCGATGGTGGCCAACGCGCTGATCACCGACCCCATCAACACGGGGATCACCTTCGCGATCATCGTGGCGGGGATACCGGGGTACTACGGATGGAGAGCGCTGGAGCGAAGCCGCTGAGGGAGATGTTGCTCAGAGCAGGCGCAAGGCGAGATCCAGCGCCTTGACGCTGTGGGTGAGCGCGCCCACCGAGATGAAGTCGGCTCCCGCCTCCGCGTAACGGCGCACATTCTCCAGTGTAATTCCTCCACTGGCTTCGATCTCGATCCCGGGTGAGAGGCGCCTGGCCGCCGTGGCCCAGGCACGCAAGGTGTCTGGCGACTGGTTATCGACCAGGATCCTGGTGGCGCCGGCGGCGCAGGCCTGTTCCATCTGGGAATCCGACTCCGCCTCGACGTAGCAGGTCTTCACTCCACGGACCCGCGCCGCCTCGAGCACCTGGGCCAGAGTCCGTCCGGCCCGGGCCAGAGCCTGCCAATGGTTGTCCTTGATCATGATTTCGTGGGCCAGGTCCAGGCGGTGCCGCTGTCCACCACCGGCCAGGACCGCGCTCACATCGAACGCCCGTAGCCCCGGCGCCGTCTTTCTGGTGTGCAGGATCTTGCAACGCGTGCCGGCGACCGCTTCCACGAACCGACGCGTCAGGGTGGCGATACCGGAGGCGCGTTGTAGCGTGTTGAGCAGCGGTCGCTCGACCCGGAGCAGGGTCGCGAGCGGGCCCTCGATAGTCGCGACCGTGGCTGCGGGACGAAACGTGGCCCCCTCCGGTCCACTCCAGGCGATCGGCCGACAGCCGACATGTCGCGCCAGGGCGTCGGCGTAGGTCTGCCCGGCCAGCACCCCCTCCTCCCGGGCCTCGACTGCGGCCCGGCCCACCAGCTCGACCGGGACGGTGAGCTGAGTGGTGAGATCCCGCGACCCGTCCTCCTCGAGCATCCAGCGAGCGAGGCGGTCGGGGTCGGAGTGTTGTTCGTCCTGATCCTGAAGGGTCAGGCCGGGCTGAGTCCGGCGGGGCGGGGGCGGGGGCGACTGCGACGGGCGATCACCGGTCACGGCTCACTTCCCCAAGGCGACCATGCGGTCCAGCGCGGCCCGGGCGCGGGCGGCGATGTCCGGCGGCACCGTGACGTGGTAGCGGTCCAGTCTGAGGGCCTCGAGGGTGTTGCTCAGCGTGATCGTCTTCATGAACGCGCACACCGCCTCAGGATCAGCCGCGTAGAACTGCTTGCTGGGTGCCACCTGCTTCATACGGTGCATGATGCCGGTCTCGGTCGCCACGATGAACGACCGGGCCGGCCGCTCCCGAGCCAGGTTTACCATGCCCTCGGTGGACGCGATGTGCAGTCCTCCGGGCTTGATGTCTCCCATGCCCATGGCATAGATCAACTGACCGGCGCAGCCACATTCGGGGTGAACCAGCACCTCGGCTTCCGGGTGCTGGCCGCGCGCCTGGTTCAAGGTCTCGGTGCGGATGCCTTTGTGCACGTGGCACTCGCCCATCCAGACCTCGATGCGGCGCTCGGGACGGCTGCGTCGCATGTGCGCGCCCAGGAAGAAATCGGGGCAGAAGAGAATCCCGCGGTCGGCGGGAATGGCGTCGATGACGGCGAGGGCGTTCCCGCTGGTGCAGCAGTAGTCGAGCTCAGCCTTGACCTCTGCGGTGGTGTTCACGTACCCGACTGCCAGGTAGCCGGGGAATTTCGCCTTCCACTTCCTGACGTCCTCGGCCGTGATGGTGTCCGCCAGCGAGCATCCCGCCCGGAGATCGGGGAGCAGGACGCGCTTGCTCGGCGCCAGAATGGCCGCCGTCTCCGCCATGAAATGGACTCCGCAAAAGACGATGATGTCGGCGTCGGTCGCCGCTGCCTTCCGCGAGAGGCCCAGCGAGTCGCCGACGAAATCGGCCACGTCCTGCACCTCGGGGCGCTGGTAGTTGTGGGCCAGGATTACTGCGTGACGGTCCCGGGCCAGCGCTCGGATTTGACCCTGGAGGCCCGGGATGTCGGCGTCGGAGTAGCCCGGCGCCTCGATGAGCGGAAGCCGGGTCGCCATCAGCCGGAGTCGCCGGTTCGGGCCAGGGGCGGGTAATCCAGGCGCCGGTGGCCGCCGCGACTCTCCCGGCGATGACGCGCGGCGCGGGTGATCAAGCTGGCGACCATGAGCTGATTGGCGGTCCGCCAGGCAGCGGCAGGCGTGTGACGCGCCAGTCGCGCCAGGGTCCGTTCGGCCAGGACCAGCGACCGCTCGGTCCGCTGCAAGCCGACGTTGTTGGTCATGGTGAGTCGCATTTCCTGGCGGATCGCCTCGCACTGAGCGTCGCCATCCGGCTCCTCCACCGGGAGACTGATCCCGACTCCGCCGGCCACCTGGTCGATTTCGAAAGCCGGCTCGAGGCTGAGGGCTCGCGCGACGCGGTCGGCAAAGACCAGCCCCTCGAGCAGGGAGTTGGAGGCCAGGCGGTTGGCGCCGTGAACTCCGGTGCAGGCGACCTCTCCCACCGCCCAAAGGCCCTCGACCGTGGTACGCCCCTCCAGGTCGGTCCGGATCCCGCCCATGGCATAGTGAAGGGCCGGCGCGACCGGCAGGAGATCCTTGCCGGGGTCGAGGCCGTGCTCGGCCAGAATCCGCGTGACACCGGGGAACCGGTTGGGAAAGTCTTCGATCTCGCGCACATCCAGCCAGGCTCCACCGGTGGCGTCCGCGGTGGCGACCGCGCGGGCGACCACATCGCGGGGAGCCAGCTCGCCACGGGGATCGGCATCAAAGGCGAATCGCCGTCCGTCCTTGTCCACCAGAATCCCTCCGGCTCCCCGGATCGCCTCGGTGACGAGTGGCGCGGGGTTCACCCCGGGGAGCTTGAGCGCGGTGGGGTGGAATTGGAGGAACTCGATGTCCCTGAGCTCGGCCCCGACCTGATGGGCCAGCGCCCAGCCGTCTCCGGTCGCGACCAGGGGATTGGTCGTGACCTGATAGAGCTGGCCCACGCCACCGGTGGCCAGCACCACCGCCGGGGCCCGGAGGTAGACGCGCCGGCCGCTCACCTGGGCCACCAGACCGGTGACGCGATCCGGTCCCTTGAGCAGGGCCCGGACTTCGGCGTGCTCGTGAATCTTGACCAGCGGGTGGCTACGGACGATGGCGGTGAGCCAGCCGATTAAAGCGGCCCCGGTTTGATCGCCGCCGGCGTGGATCACGCGGGGCTTGGTATGGGCGGCCTCCAGACCGAACCGCAGCTTCCCGTCCGCGGAGCGATCGAAGGTGGCCCCCATCGCCAGTAATTCGCGGATTCGGTCGGGCCCTTCCTTGGTCAGGATCCAGACCGCTTCGGGATCGGACAGGCCGTCACCGGCGGCCAAGGTATCGGCGGCGTGCTGAAGCGGGCTGTCTCCCGGCCCCAGCGCGACCGCGATTCCGCCTTGTGCCCAGGCACTGGCGCTATCCCAGATTCCGCCCTTGGTCAGGAGGACCGAGGGTCGCCCTTCGACGGCCAGCCGCCAGGCCGTCCAGAGGCCGGCGATACCGGTGCCTACGATGATGGGACGAGCGCTCATATGTCATGAAATATAACGGCTGAAAACGACGGTCGGCGGGTCAGGTCCGTACGCGAGCGAGGAGCCAAACCGAGATCGCCAGAACCATCCCGTTGGGCACCCAGGCTGCCACGGTGGGATCCATGATCCCGCTGGTTCCCACCGCCTTGGAGAGCTGGATGAGGGAGAGAAAAAGGACCGTGGCCAGGAGGCTGATGCCGATGCCGAAGGCCGGCCCGGAGCGCGGCGAGCTGTACGCGAGCGGGGCGCCCAGCATGGCCACGATGAAGCAGGTGGCGGGGAGAGCGAGCTTGAGCGCCAACTCTACTTCGAGCTTGCTGGTGTCGTTCCCCGAGCGTTTCAAGGCATCGATGTAGCGCCGCAGCTCTTCGTAGCGCATCTCCTGTGGCGCTTTGGCCTCCGCCATCAGATCCGAGGGGGACTGGGTCAGCGCGCGGAGGTGGGCGGTCTTGAAATGAAAGATCCGCTCCTCACCAGGCCCGGCGACCCGCTGGCTGGTGCCAGCCCAGAGGCTCCACTCGTGCCGTGTGTCGTCGAAGATGGCGCTGTCAGCCGCGATCGCCAGGTTGGGATAGTCGGTGCCCCGGCCCTGGCGCACGAACACCAGGTTCCGCATCGCCTGCTGGTTGAGGTCAAGGCTCCTGATGGTGTAGACCCACCCCTGCTCAGCGCGGTACACGAAGTTGTAGCGAGCCAGTTTGGGGCGTACGGGTCTGGCCCGCTGGAGCTCGCTCTGCTTGGCGGTGGCGGCGGGGGCGAAGTTCCCGAGAACGCCCGAGAGCCCCGAGGCCAGCAGCGCCGTGATCAGAATCGGGGTGCAGAGCCGGAGGAACCCCCGGCCGCCCGCCTTCATCGCGGTGATCTCGGAGTTCCGAGCCAGGTTGCCGATGGTGAACACGGTGGCGAAAAGCACCGCCGCCGGCATCACCTCGAACATGTGCTCGGGGAGGGCGTAGACGTAGCTCACCAGAATCTGCTTGGCGGTCAGCCCGCGACTCAGCAGCCGCTGCAGCGAGTCGGTGAGATTGATGATCACCGAGATCACCGGAAAGCCCACGGCGGTCAGGCCGAAGATCAGGAGCCACGACCGCATCACATAGCGGTCCAGGATGGGCAGGCCGATCACGCGCGTCGCCGGGTGAGGCGGCTGGTGAGGGCGTCGACGATCTCGGCGAAGTCCCCACCGCGGGTGGAGCCCGATTCCCGGCTGACCCGGTACAGGCCGATCAGTCCCAGGACCAGGAGAATCAGGTTGGGGCCCCACATGGCGACCCAGGGAGAGATGAACCCTTCGTCCCCCAGGCTCTCGCCGGCGATGAGGCCCACGTAGTTGAGCGCGAATACCGAGAGCCCGCCGCCCAGGACGAGGCCCACGCCGCCCCTGGGGAATCGGAGGGCCATGGGCACTCCGACGATCACGAACACGATGCAGGCCGCGCTGATTGCCCACTTCTTGTGCACTTCAACCGAGTACTGGTGCTGGCGGAGACCGGCGCCCCGCGCGTTGTCGCGGGCCGATGCCACCTCTCCCCACGTGGAGAGGTGGACCGGGGACCTGGTCCCGAAGCCGGGCCGCTGCGTCGGTGGGACCTGGACTGGAGGGGTGGCCTGCGCCTGGGCGGCGTTCGGGAAGAACAGCTTCCCCATGTGGTGAAACAGGAGGCAATACCCGGTAAGGCTCGGCGCAGGAAAAGGAGCGGCCGGCGGAGGCGGCGCCAGACCGAGGATGAATCGGAGATCGTGCCGTACCAGGTCTTCGCGCCGCTGGTCGGCCAGCGCGATGTCGCGCTCGGCATCGTGCACCACGCCCAGCATCTCGCAGGTCGTCATCTCGCGGTCGCCACGGACGTCGTCGGCCATGCTCAGTTCGAGGTGGTTGGCCACGTCGCGCACACGGATATCGTCGACCGTGAAGTAGGTCAGCTGCTGCACTTCCTCCTGGTCGATCTTGAACTCCTGGATCGACCCGGAGTAGAGTCGCAGGCTGAGATCGGCGCCGCCCGGGGCCATCGCCATTCGGCCGCTGTCGGCATAGATGATCCGGCGCCCCTTGTTGGGGGCCAGGTCGAAGATGGTCACGTTGCGCAGGCGGCCGCTGGGAGGATCGATGCGGCTGGCCCTGAGGAAGAACCCCGCCTGGGGGATTTCGTTGATGACCTGCTCGCGCATTTCCAGGGTCGGCTTCTTGCGCTGGATGTTGATCAGCAGATTGCGGAGCCGCGCGTTACTCTTGGGCAGGACCTGGTCGGTGAAGGCGAAGTTCACCATCGCCAGCACCGTAGACGCCAGCAGGAGCGGCGCCACCACCTGACCAACGCTCACCCCGTTCGCGCGCATGGCCGTGATCTCGTTGTCCGCGGCCAGATGGCTGATGCTGTAGAGCACGGCGAGGAGCACCGCCATGGGGAGCGTCATGGCGACGATGAACGGCAGGCACAACCAGAAGACTTCGCCGATGACCGACCAGGGCAGCCCCTTGCCGACCAGGTCGCCGAACCGGCGAGCCACCTGGTTGAGCAGCATGAGGCTGGTCATGGCCGCAAAGGCGTACAGGAAGGGCGGCCACAGTTGACGAAGGAGGTAACGGTCGAGCAGGCGCACGCGTTCTAAGTCTCCGCATTGTAAGCGCTTCCACCAGCCATTATAATTCCGCGCCGGCGAGCCCCTCAAGAGCTATCGGCGTAACGGCCACCCCTCTCCAGTACCCCGGCCGCCCCGTTCCCAGCCTGCGTGAGCCATGAGTCCTCGTGTCCGTTGGTCCTGGCTGGTTCTCCTATTCCTACCGTCCTGCGAGCGTCCCAAGCCACCCAGCGAGTTCGATGCCGCCTTCGCCCTGGCGACCATCGAGCGACAACTGGCTCCCGGACCCCGAGTGCCCAACACGCCGGCCCATCGCGCGACCGGAAACTGGCTCGATTCGCTGCTCCGGACCCGGGCGGACACGGTCATCGTACAGGCGTGGACCCACGTGGACGCCGCCGGAGACTCGCTCGCGCTCCGGAATTTTCTGGCCCGATTCAATCGTAGCGCTCCCGACCGGATCCTGCTTCTGGCTCACTGGGACAGCCGGCCGCGATCGGACGGACCCAACTCTCGCAATCCCCAACTACCGGTGCCGGGCGCCAACGACGGTGGCTCCGGCGTCGCGGTGCTCCTGGGAGTGGCCGATGCGCTTCATCGGCGCGCGCCGGAGCGCGGAGTGGATCTCCTCTTCGTGGACGGAGAGGACTTCGGCGACTTCACCAACCATCCGCTGGACGTCCTGATCGGCTCCCGATATTTCGCCGCCCATCAGCCCGACGGTCCCCGCCCGTCTTACGCGGTGCTCTTCGATCTGGTGGGCGACAAGGATCTCCAGATCTACGAGGAAGGCAACTCGCTGACCGGGGCGCCCGAGATCGTGGACAAGGTCTGGGCGGCGGCGGCGG
>Ga0335083_10009456_pt1 | contig 11819 bp, 15 predicted proteins | sample Lox_Sample_42_FD_206716 | JGI IMG/M metagenome (GOLD analysis project Ga0335083, IMG submission 206716) | Soil microbial communities from Loxahatchee National Wildlife Refuge, Florida, United States - Lox_Sample_4.2 | ecosystem: Environmental > Terrestrial > Soil > Wetlands | place: USA... | reverse complement strand
TGCAACGCAGGAGTTCTTCCGAGCGACACCCGCCACACAGTGCCATCCACTTCTCGCTGTCGTTGCCTTCCTCACGATCGGTTCTTCAGAGATTCCTTAACCAGCAGTGAATGCAAATCGACAAGGCGGCGCTGACGGAGGAATGCTTTCATTTTTTCGTCCATGTTTGAGTGCAATTGCCAGTCCCTGCAGAAGTACAGCTCGCCGGATGCAGGTATCTCGAACTCCATTCGACTGTCCCTGCGATCCATTCGAGAACCCAAGGAAGTCCCTGCCGCTCGCTTAATTGGTTGATCATGGCGTCGATTGAATGCCATTGACATGGCCGGCTGGATCGTATGTGTATTGCACAACTCTGCCGGATGAGTCGATGGTACTCATCAGGTGACCCTGAGAATCGTACCTATAAATCACGCCATTCCCAGATGCCCACGTATATGTACTGGCAATGCCGGAGTACGCGCTGATATTCCCGGACGCATCGGCTGCCCGGATGCGATACCGATATGCTGTCGCCGCTGTGAGGCCGGCATCGCTATAGGGGCTCGCGGCCGCGCTTCCGATGGAAGCGAATGACGAACATCCATCACCCATACAGCGTTCAATGAGGTAGCTCACCACCCCCACATTGTCAGTAGCCGCCGTCCAGCTAAGATCAACCCGCAAACTCGATACCGCTGCCGCGGAAAGTCCCGCAGGCGTTGTAGGAGCCTGCGTATCCGCAGGCGTGGTCTCATTGCTGATATTCGAGTACAAGCTGTTGTTTCCCGCACCATCGTATGCACGAACACGATACCGGTAAAAAGTCGATGCCGCCAAACCGGTATTTGAGTACGCCGCAGTGGTCGTCGTAGCAATTTGGGTATAGGTTGTGCAACCTGATCCTTGGCACCGCTCAATTTTGTAGCCCGCAAGGCCCGAGCCGCCAAAATCAGTTGATTCCGACCATGAAAGATTAATCTGTGACGGGGACGCCGCAATTGCCATAAGCCATTGAGGCCGCAACGGTGGAGTCGAATCCGCCACCGCGACCGATGTATGCCAGAAGCCAGATGTTCCTGCAGTGATCAACAGGGCCGCGCGAACCATTCTCCTCATATTCATCTGTGACCCTCTCCTTCCATGGACCGCTGCGCCGCAGCCATTTGGCAGTGTTGCGAACTATTGGCAGGGAATGTGGTGAAGAATTGAATTAATGTGCCTGCGAAGCACCCTGGATGGGATATCACGGCTGCATCAGGATTAGTCGGAGCCCTTTTTGGCAAGAGTAGATTGCCTTTTTCGAATTCATAGTCAAGCGCTGCGCAGATCAATGGTAGCCGCAGCGGTAATTTGTGCGCATGCATTATGGCTTTATCTTTTGGTCGACAATTCGCACAGGATCTCCACAGGATCATCTGGAATCACTTTCGAGAATATAAGCGTAGAACTCTTACCTATCGAAAGTTCTGCGAAAAAAAGTCCGGCTCATGTGGGTCGCAGTGACCTGAAAGCGGATACACCAGACCCACAGAGCGTGAGGCCAGATGCATTCACGCCTGAAGCAGATGTGCCCGCAGCTACGATGCCGGAAGAGAAGAGCGAACCCGGTCCGGTCTACCACGCCCCACAGATAGATTCCGCGTTCGTGGTTGATTCCGCGCGGTTCGCGCGAGAGGCCGGCCTGCCCGAAGGACAACGTATGTCGGTTGTACTGGCAATCGAAGTTGGCCATGACGGAACCGTTACCAGGGTATCCGTTAGCCAAAGCAGCGGTGATCCACGCATAGACAGAGCCGCCTCGGCCTATGCCCAGGAGCTGCACTGGATTGCCGGAAGTATCGACGGACAACCAAGATCTCTATGGACACAGCTGACGGTAACCTTGACAGGCGCCTGATATGTTCGGAGAGCCGTCCCTGCCTCACCGGCTCTTTGCCAGAATCTTGCGCAGCACCACCGCGTCCTCGCGTCCACCCACCGCCTGGTAATAGCCGCGGCGCACGCCGATCTGCGCGAAGCCACGCGACTGGTACAGCCGGATCGCCACGGTGTTGGACGGCCGCACTTCCAGGTACACGTCGCTGACGCGCAGCGACTTGGCGAATTCGAGCAGATGCTCCAGCAGCTGGCTGCCAATGCCGCGGAAACGGAATTGTTCGGCCACGCACAGGTTCAGCACATGCGCCTCGCCGGCGCCGCTGCTCATGATGCCGTAGCCGGCGACGATGTGTCCGATCTCCGCCACGCAGCAGTAGTAGCCGGCGCGCAGGCAGTCGCGGAAGATGGTCTCGCCCCAGGGAAAAGTGTAGGACCGGCCCTCCACCTCCGCCACCGGCAGCACGTCGTCCGGCTCCATGTCGCGGATCAGCACCTCGGGTGGTGAATTGCCAGGCAGCGCGCTCATGCCGCACCGTCGCCCGCGAACACGCGCCGCGCGAACTTGAGATCCTCCCAGGCCTTGCGCTTCTCGGTGGGCGAACGCAGCAGGTAGGCCGGGTGGTAGGTCACCACCAGCGGGATGCGGCCGGCGCCGAAGGCATGCAGCCGGCCGCGCAGCTTGCCGATGGGAGTATCGGTGGCCAGCAGGTTCTGCGCGGCGATGCGTCCCACGGCCAGCATGATGCGCGGGCGCAGCAGCGCGATCTGCCGTTCCAGGTATGGCAGGCATTGCGCCACCTCCACCGGCTGCGGATCGCGGTTGTTCGGCGGACGGCACTTGAGCACATTGGCGATGTATACCTGGTCGCGCTTCAGGCCGATGCCCAGCAGCATCGAGTTCAGCAGCTGCCCGGCGCGGCCGACGAAGGGCTCGCCCTGGCGGTCCTCGTCCGCGCCCGGCGCCTCGCCCACCACCAGCCAGCCGGCCGCGCGATCGCCGACGCCGAACACGGTTTTCGTGCGGCAGCGGTGCAGTTCGCAGCGCGTGCAGGCGGCCACTTCCGCGGCCACGCTGTCCCAGCTGTCGGCGCGCGGCGGATCGGCACCGAATGCCACGGACGCAGGCGCACCGGCTGGCGGCGACGAATCGGCCGGTGGCGCAGCGGCCAGCTGCGGCACGCCCGGACGGCGCTGCCGCCAGTCGGCCAGCCCGAGCGCCGCCAGGTAGTCGGCCCGCTGCGGCATCAGGGATGTGGTTCCGGATCGCGCGCGTCCGCCGCGCGCTGCTGGTGCCGGCGGCGCGAGCGCAGCAGCGCGAACAGCGGTCCGGACAGCGCGTAGCCGCCGAAGATGATGAGCAGCGCCGTGGGCGGATACAGCGCGATCAGGATGAAGCCCAGCGGCACCAGCAGGAAGGTGGCGAAGCGCACCGGGCCTTCGGTGTTGAGGCTTTTGAAGCTGTTGTAGCCGAAATTGCTGACCATCAGCACGCCGGCACTGGCCGTGACCAGCGCCGCGAGGATGAGGCCCGGCAGGCCGGGCTCGCGCCATTCCGACGAGGACCAGATGAACGCCGACACGATGGCCGCCGCCGACGGACTCGGCAGTCCCTCGAAGAAACGCTTGTCCGCGGTTGCATGGCGCATGTTGAAACGCGCCAGGCGCAGCGCCGCGCACACGGCGTACAGGAATGCGGCCAGCCAGCCCACGCGGCCCCATACCTTGCCGTATTCGAACAGCCGCGCCACGCCCCACTGGTAGGCGACGATGGCCGGCGCCAGCCCGAAGGAAACCATGTCGGCGAGGCTGTCGTACTCCTGGCCGAAGGCGCTCTCGGTGCGCGTCATGCGCGCCACGCGCCCGTCGAGCGTGTCGAACAGCATCGCGGCGAACACCGCGCCGCCGGCGCGCTCGTAGTTGCCGTCGATGGCGGCGACAATGGCGTAGAAGCCCGAGAACAGGCACCCGGTGGTGAACAGGTTGGGCAGCAGGTAGATGGCGCGGCTGCGCGGTCGGGCGGTGGGGTCTGGATCTTCCATTCAGGTGCGGTGCGCAGGTGCAGTGCGCGCATGATAGCCGAACTGCTAGACTGCGAGGACAGGCCGTAAGGACTGGTTTTCCAAGGGTTTCATGCGTTTTTCCCGTTATCCGGTCGCCACCTCGAAGGAGACTCCCGCCGAGGCGGAAGTCATCAGCCACCAGCTCATGCTGCGCGCCGGCCTGATCCGCCGCCTGGCGGCCGGCATCTACACCTTCCTGCCCTTCGGGCTGCGCGCCGTGCGCAAGGCCGAGGCCATCATCCGCGAGGAGATGAACCGCGCCGGTGCGCTGGAGCTGCTGATGCCGGCGGTGCAGCCGGCCGAACTGTGGCAGGAATCCAGGCGCTGGGAGCAGTACGGCCCCGAGCTGCTGCGGCTGAAGGACCGCCACGAGCGCGATTTCGTGATCGGCCCGACGCACGAGGAGGTGATCACCGACCTGGCGCGGCGCGAGCTGAAGAGCTACCGCCAGCTGCCGGTGAACTTCTACCAGATCCAGATGAAGTTCCGCGACGAGATCCGGCCGCGCTTCGGCGTGATGCGCGGGCGCGAATTCCTGATGAAGGACGCCTACTCGTTCCATGCCGATGCGGCCTCGCTGGCCGAGGGCTACGCGGCGATGAAGAGCGCGTACACGCGCATCTTCACGCGCATGGGGCTGGAATTCCGCGCGGTGCGCGCCGACACCGGTTCCATCGGCGGCAGCGCCTCGGAGGAATTCCAGGTGCTGGCCGATTCCGGCGAGGATGCCATCGCGGTCTCCGATGCGGACGACTACGCCGCCAATCTCGAACTGGCGCCAACGCCGGCCTTCGATGGCCGGCGGCCGGCGGCCGGCGCGCTGCTGGCGCGCGTGGCCACGCCGGGTGCGAAGACCATCGCCGAGGTCGGCCAGCTGCTGCAGCTGCCGCCGCAGCGGCTGGTCAAAACGTTGATCGTGGAAGGCAGCGACGGTGATGCCGTGGCGCTGCTGGTGCGCGGCGACCACGAGCTCAATGCCGTGAAGGCGCAGAAGGTTGCAGGTGTCGCAAGCCCGTTGCGCATGGCCACGGCGGGCCGCGTGCTGCAGGCCACCGGCACCGAGCCCGGCTTCATCGGCCCGCTGGGCCTGAGGCTGCGCGTGGTCGCCGACCACGCGGTGGCGGCGCTGGCCGATTTCGCCTGCGGCGCCAACCAGAAGGATACGCACCTGACCGGCGTGAACTGGGGCCGCGATCTGCCGGAACCGGCGCTCGCCGACCTGCGCAACGTGGTGGCCGGCGACCCCTCGCCTTCCGGCAATGGCCGGCTGGCGATCCGCCGCGGCATCGAGGTGGGCCACATCTTCCAGCTCGGCAGCAAGTACAGCGAGGCCATGCAGGCCACGGTGCTGGATCCTTCCGGCAAGCCGCTGACGCCGCTGATGGGCTGCTATGGCATCGGTGTGACGCGCGTCGTGGCGGCCGCCATCGAGCAGAATCACGATGACAAGGGCATCATCTGGCCCGAGCCGCTTGCCCCCTACACCGTGCTCATCGTCACCCTGAATCACGATCGTTCCGCGGCGGTGCGCAGCTGCGCCGACCGGCTGTACGCCGAACTGGAAGCCGCCGGCATCGACACGCTCTACGATGACCGCGACGCGCGGCCGGGAGTGAAGTTCGCGGATGCCGAACTGCTCGGCATTCCGCACTGCGCGGTGGTGGGTGACCGCGGGCTGGCTGCCGGCAGGCTGGAATACCGCAACCGGCGCACCGGCACCATCGAGGAGATCCCCGTCGATGACGTCCTCAGCGCCATCAGGACGCGCCTTGGGCGCTAGGTTCGCCCTGCTGCTGCTGGCCGCGCTGCCCGGCGCGCTGCCGGCGCAGCCGCTGGCCCAGGCGCAGCGCGAGCCGGGCTTGCAGGAGGTCGTCCAGAAAGCCATCGAGACCGCGCCCTGTTTCGCCAACAAGTTCGATTCGGCGGTGTGGTTCAGCCTGCAGGAGCCGCGCCTGCGCGCGCTGGTCGCCGACAACGACGAACGCATGCAGATCCTCGCGACGGCGTTCTGCGAGGCCAACCGGCCCGACGAGCAGCGCCTGCCACCCGGGCTGATCATGGCGGTGATGGACGTGGAGAGCCGCTTCAACCGCTGGGCGGTCTCCAGCGCCGGCGCCGTCGGCCTGATGCAGGTGATGCCCTTCTGGCCGGACCGCCTCGGCATGCAGCGCTTCGATCTCACGCAGGTCACGGCCAACATGCGCATGGGCTGCGCCATCCTGCGTTATTACCTGAAGCAGTCGCACAACGACTGGCGCAAGACCCTGGGGCTGTACAACGGGAGCCTCGGCAGCAGCAAGTATTACGACCTGGTGGTCACGCGCTGGACCACGCGCTGGAATGGCGCCGATGACCTCGGCGCGGGCAAGGCGGTGAAGCGGTGAGCACGATCGCCGCGGAGATCCTCGTCGTCTATTACTCGCGTACCGGCAACGTGGCGCGGCTCGCGCGCCAGGTGTGCCGGGGCATCGAGTCGGTGGCCGGTGCCGGCGCGAAGCTGCGCAGCGTACCGCCGGTGTCGGCCGAGAGCGAGCGGCCGCAGCGTGCGGTGCCCGGGGAAGGCGCGCCCTGGGCGACGATCGAGGACCTGGCCGCATGCGATGGGCTGATCCTCGGCAGCCCCACGCGCTTCGGCAACATGGCCGCGCCGCTGAAGCACTTCCTGGACCAGACCGGCAGCCTCTGGGCGCAGGGCACGCTGGCGGACAAGCCCGCGGCCGCGTTCACTTCCACGCAGTCCATGCACGGCGGCCAGGAGAGCACGCTGCTGTCCATGATGCTGCCGCTGCTGCACCATGGCATGGTGTACGTCGGCCTGCCTTACACCGAGGCCGCGTTGAGCAGCACGCGTGCCGGCGGCACGCCGTATGGCGCCTCGCACGTGGTCGCGGCGGTGCCCGAAGGAGAACTTTCCGGCGAGGAGGCCGAGCTGGCGCGCGCCCTTGGCAGGCGCATGGCCCGCATCGCGCTGGCGCTCAAGGCCGGCCGTCCAGCACACGCCGGATGAATGGCAGTGTGAGCCGGCGCTGCTCCTCGAGCGAGGCCAGGTCGAGCTGGTCCAGCAGCCGGTTGAGGCTGGTGAGGTCGCGCGCGAAGCGCCGCTGCAGGTAGAGCAGCGTTTCTTCCGGCACTTCCATGCCGCGCTGCGCGGCCCGCAGCCGCAATGCCTCGCGCTGCTGCATTTCATCGAGCGGACGCAGTCCATAGTGCGGCATCGCCGCCAGCCGCGACACCAGGTCGGGCAGCGCCAGCGGCAGGTCGCGGGCCGGCACGGCCGCGGACACGGCCAGCCGCACCTGCGCGCCACGGCACTCGTTGTAGAGCCGGAACAGCCGCTCTTCCCAGGCCGGCTGGCCGGCCACGGCTTCCACGTCGTCCAGCCCCACCAGCGGCAGCGCGGCGACACCTTCCAGCACCGCATCCCCCAGTTCCCGCAGCTCGCGCAACGGAAAGTATCCCGCGCCGGGCACCGCGGCGCAGATGGCCTGCAGCAGGTGCGAGCGGCCCGCGCCGGCCACGCCATGCAGGTACAGCAGCGGCAGGCCCTCGCCGGCAGCCAGCGCACGTGCCGCCGCCAGCGCCTGCTGGTTCGCGCCGGGCACGAAGCTCGCGAAGACTGCGCGATCCTGCAGCCGGACGGACAGCGGCAGCTGCTTCACGGCAATGGGCGCGACGCGGCATGCATCAGCCGGCGCCGACCTGCGCGAAGGCGCGTTCCACGAAGCGCGCCACGTAATCTGCACCGCTGGCCAGCGTGGTGATCACCATCACCGCGGCCAGCGCGTCCAGCACCTCGCGCGGCGGGAAGCCGCTGGCGCTGGCCAGGATCACCGCCAGCAGGTAGCACAGCTGCATGCCGGTGTTGAACTTGCTGATGGAGGTGGGCCGGCCGCGCAGCGGCCCAAACCACAGGCGATACCCCAGCGCGCCGATGCCGATGACCAGGTCGCGCGCGATGGCCACGGCGGCCACCCACCAGGGCGCGATGTCCAGCCAGGCCGCGGCGGTGAATACCGACACCAGCAACAGCTTGTCGGCCAGCGGATCCAGGAAGCGGCCCAGCTCCGACGTCCAGCCGAAGCGCTTGGCCAGGTAGCCGTCCAGCCCGTCGGAAACCGCCGCCACCGTGAACAGCACCAGGATGCGCAGTTCCGCGCCGGCGAACATGGCTGCGATCAGCGGCGCAACCAGCGCGATGCGGAACAGGCAGATGAGGTTGGGCAGGTGGCGCATGAGGCTGCAGGGCAAACTCCGATACAATAGCGCACCGGCCTCTCCGGCCGAACCCATAACGCTCCTTCCAGAATGCAGAAAACCACCGGGCTCACGTACCGCGACGCAGGTGTCGACATCGACGCGGGCGACGCGCTGGTCGAGCGCATCAAGCCCATCGTCAAGCGCACCATGCGCCCGGAGGTGCTGGCCGGCGTTGGCGGCTTCGGCGCGCTGGTGGGCCTGCCGCAGCGCTACCGCGAACCGGTGCTGGTTTCGGGCACCGATGGCGTGGGCACCAAGCTGCGCCTGGCCATCGACACCGGCCGCCACGACCGCATCGGCATCGACCTGGTGGCCATGTGCGCGAACGATGTCGCCGTGCAGGGCGCCGAGCCGCTGTTCTTCCTCGATTACTACGCCACCGGCCGCCTCGCGGTGGACGTGGCCGAATCCGTCATCCGCGGCATCGCGGAAGGCTGCATCCAGGCCGGTTGCGCGCTGGTGGGCGGAGAAACCGCCGAGATGCCCGGCATGTACCAGGGCGATGACTACGACCTGGCCGGCTTCTGCGTGGGCGTGGTGGAACGCACCGAGGTCCTCGACGGCAGCCGGGTCAAGGCCGGCGACGCCATCATCGGGCTCGCCTCCTCCGGCGTGCATTCAAACGGCTACTCGCTGGTGCGCAAGCTGATCGCGCTGGCCGGCGCGGACGAGCACACGATGCTCGCCGGCCAGAAGCTGTTCGACCGGCTGCTGGCACCGACGCGCATCTACGTGAAGAGCATGCTGCAGCTGGCGCGCGCATTGCCGGTATCCGCGTTCGCGCACATCACCGGCGGCGGCCTCACCGACAACATTCCGCGCGTGCTGCCCGAGGGGCTCGAGGCGCATCTGGCGCGCGGCAGCTGGCATCGCGACCCGGTATTCGACTGGCTGGCCGCCGGCGGCGGCATCGCGCCGGCCGAGATGTACCGCACCTTCAATTGCGGCATCGGCATGGTGGCAGTAGTGCCCGGCGCATCGGCCGACACGGCACTGGCGCTGCTGCGCGCCGCGGGCGAGACCGCCACGTTGATCGGCGAGATCCGTCCCGGGAACGCCGGTGTCGTCATCGATGGCTGAGGCCGCGCGCGCGCGGCTGGCCATCCTGATATCGGGCCGCGGTGGCAACATGGTGGCGATCGCGCAGGCCTGCCGCAGTGGCCGGATTCCGGCCGACATCGTGTCGGTCATTTCCGATGAGCCCGACGCGGGCGGCCTGCAGCGGGCCCGGGATCTCGGCCTGCACGCCGTGGCAGTCGACCGCCGCTCGTTCTCGCAGGCCGGGCGGCCGGATACGGCGGCCTTCGAGGCAGCCCTGGGCGAGGCGATCGACGCGGGACGGCCCGGCTATGTGATTCTCGCCGGCTTCATGCGCGTGCTCTCGGGCGCATTCGCCACGCGCTACGCGGGACGCATGCTCAATATCCACCCGTCGCTGCTGCCGCGATACAAGGGCCTGGACACGCATGCGCGGGTGCTGGCCGCGGGCGATGCCCGGCACGGCGCCAGCGTGCATTTCGTGACGCCGGAGCTCGACGGCGGACCGCTGATTGCCCAGGCCGTCGTGGACGTGCTCCCCGGCGATGATGTCGCAGCCGTTTCAGGGCGCGTTCATGCATGGGAACACAAGCTTTATCCCATGGTGATCGAATGGCTGGTCCGGGGCAGGCTGCAGTGGAACGGTGGCCATCCCCTGCTGGATGGCGCGCCGCTGGCGGCGCCGGTGCGCATCCATTGAGACGCGCAAGCAGCATGCGGCGCCCGTTGCTGCTTGCCGCGCTGCTGCTGGCCGGCATCGTGCCGGTGGCAACGGCCGGGGAGCTGAAGCCTTTCACCGCCTCCTACTCGGTTACCTGGCTGGGCATTTCCGCCGGCACCGCCGAGATAAAACTCGAGCAACTGCCGGATGGCCGCTGGTCCTATCGCCAGCAGACCATGGTGCGCAGCCTGTTCCATCTGGTGGCGCCGGCCGAGCTGTTGCTGCCCTCGCGCAGCGTGTTCCACATCCAGGGCGGCGAGCTCATTCCGGAAACCTACACGGTCGGGGAGGCAGATGCGGGCAACCCGCAGGACCAGAGCATCACCTTCGACTGGGCAAACGGCCGCGTACGCGGCGTGGTCGAGCGCAAGCCGGTCGACCTGCCCACGCAGCCGGGACTGCTCGACAAGCTCTCCGTGCACGTGGCGCTGATGAATGCCCTGCTCTCCGGCCGCACCCCCGACCGGTTCCTGATGCTCGACGGGAACCGCATCAAGGACTACGTGTACAGCACCGAGGGCAAGGAGCGGCTGAAAACCGACGCCGGCGAGTACGACACCGTGATCTTCCGCAGCAGCCGCCCCGGGTCGCGCAACGGCACCTGGTTCTGGTGCGCGCCGGAGCTGGGCTACCTGCCGCTGAAAGTCGAGCGGCGCGACGGCAGCAACGTGCAGTGGTCGATGCGCGTGCAGCAGGTGACGCGCTGAAGGCCGGCTTCAGGCCTTCGGCAGGGTGACTCCCTTCTGCCCCTGGTACTTGCCACCGCGGTCCCGGTACGAGGTGCCGCACACCTCGTCCGATTCGAAGAACAGCATCTGCGCCACGCCCTCGTTGGCGTAGATCTTGGCCGGCAGCGGGGTGGTGTTGGAGAACTCCAGCGTCACGTGCCCTTCCCATTCCGGCTCCAGCGGCGTGACGTTCACGATGATGCCGCAGCGCGCATAGGTGCTCTTGCCCAGGCACACCACCAGCACGTTGCGCGGGATGCGGAAGTACTCCACCGTGCGCGCCAGCGCGAAGGAATTCGGCGGGATGATGCACACGTCGGATTCCACGTCGACGAAACTCTGCGGGTCGAATTTCTTCGGATCGACGATGGTGCTGTTGATGTTGGTGAAGATCTTGAACTCGCGCGCGCAGCGCACGTCATAGCCGTAGCTGGAAGTGCCGTAGGAAACGATGCGGCCCGCGCCGGCGTCGCGCACCTGCCCCGGCTCGAACGGCTCGATCATCCCCTGGCCCAGGGCCATGCGGCGGATCCAGTGGTCGGACTTGATGCTCATGAAGCCCTCTCGACGACGACATCCGGAAAACTGCCGCTGCGATCGCGCGGCCGGCGCGCCAGCGCCCCGGCGGCGCGGCGCGCGAAGGCGGTCCATGCCCGGCCACGCGCGGACTGCGGCGCGGCCAGCACGCCGGGCCGGCCGGCATCCGAGTCGGCGCGGATGTGCGTATCCAGCGGCAGCTTGCCCAGCAGTTCCACGCCGGACTCCGCGGCCAGCTGTTCACCGCCGCCGGAGCCGAATATCGGGTCCTCGTGGCCGCAGTGGCTGCACACGTGCACGCTCATGTTCTCCACCACGCCCAGCACCGCCACTCCCACCTTGCCGAACATGGCGATGCCCTTGCGCGCGTCGGCGACCGCGATCTGCTGCGGGGTGGTGACGACCACGCTGCCCGCCACGGGCACCTTCTGCGCCAGGGTGAGCTGCAGGTCGCCGGTGCCGGGCGGCAGGTCCAGCACCAGATAGTCCAGTTCGCCCCAGGCGGTCTCGGTGAGCAGCTGCATCAGGGCCTGGGTCACCATCGGGCCGCGCCAGATGACAGGCTGGGAGGCGTCCACCAGCAGCCCGATGGACATCAATTTCACGCCCTGGACCACA
>Ga0335083_10009454_pt1 | contig 11821 bp, 11 predicted proteins | sample Lox_Sample_42_FD_206716 | JGI IMG/M metagenome (GOLD analysis project Ga0335083, IMG submission 206716) | Soil microbial communities from Loxahatchee National Wildlife Refuge, Florida, United States - Lox_Sample_4.2 | ecosystem: Environmental > Terrestrial > Soil > Wetlands | place: USA... | reverse complement strand
TGGACCGTCACCGCGGCCGGCGACCCGCGGCCGGCCAGGAAGGCGGGGCGCCCGCGGGCGGCCCACGGCGCGGCGGGCGGCCCGCGGCGGGCGTGCACCTCGGGCGGTGTCGTGGGCGGTGTCGTGAGCGGCGCCTCGGGTGTCGTAGGCGGTGTCCCGGGTGGTGTCGTGGGTGGTGGGGACCTGAGCCTGACGGCAGCCGCGCCGTGAAGCCGACGCTGACCATCATCAGCAGCGCGCTCACCGCGTTCGCCGCCCTGCCGTACATCGTCGACATCGTGCGCGGCCGGGCCAAGCCGCGGATCGCGTCCTGGGGCATCTGGCTGGTCGTCCAGACGGTGGGGACCGTGTCCTCGCTCGCGGCCGGGCAGCTGCCGACGGCGTGCTACACCGCGCTGTGCGCGGCGGGCTGCGCGGCGGTGGTGGTCCTGGGGTGGCGGCACGGGAGCCGGGAGTTCGCCCCGCTCGACGCCGTGTGCGTGACCCTGGCGGCGGAGGGCGTGGCGCTGCTCGCGGTGGCGCAGCTGGTACCTGGGCTCATCCCGATGACGTGGGCGGTGGTCGTGTCGGTGGCCACCGACCTGCTGGCGTACCTGCCCTCGTTCCATCACGCGTGGGTGAATCCGGACGAGGAGCCGTGGCTGCCGTACGCGCTGTTCGGCGTGGCCGCGGGGCTGGTCTTGTACGTCACCGACTTCAGCGTCCTGGTCGGGGTGATCTACCCGACCTACCTGTTCGCCGCGGACGCGGCCATGGTGGTCATGATCCTGGCCAGCCCGCACTACGGGAACGCGCCTTCTCGGGGCGGCGCCCGCGGGTTCCAGCCGGAGCCCATGATGAGCCTGTCGGCCGCGTCGGCGCAGTGGCGCCCGGTGACCGGGAGGGACTGGCGGCAGACCCAGCTCCGGGGCTGACGGCCCTGTGGTTGATTTTGCTGTGGTTGATTTTGCTGTGGTTGATTTTGCTGTGCTTGGCCTTACTGGGCCCTGGTTTTACTGACTGGTAACGTCGCCCTCGTGGAACGGATCTCGGGTCAGGGCGGGGCGCACGCGCTGGCGGCCGCCAGGCAGCACGGCGTCTCGGTCATGTTCACGCTCTCCGGCGGGCATGTGTTCCCGCTGTACGACGCGGCGATCAAGACTGATACGCCGGTGCGACTGCTCGACGTGCGGCACGAGCAGACCGCGGTCTTCGCCGCGGAGGCGACCGCGCGGCTGACCCGGATGCCCGGGCTGGCCGTGGTCACCGCCGGGCCGGGCGTGACCAACTCGGTCAGCGCGGTGACGACCGCGTGGTTCAACGGCGCGCCGGTGGTGGTGCTGGCCGGGCGCGCACCCGACTACCGCTGGGGTGCGGGCAGCCTCCAGGAGATGGATCACCCGCCGCTGCTCGCCCCGGTCACCAAACGCGCCTGGACCGAGCATCTGACGGCGGGTGTGGCGGGTTCGGTGGACGAGGCGTTCCGGCTGGCGGCGAGCACGCACCGCGGTCCTGTGTTCCTGGACATCTCGCTGGAGGCGCTGTACGGGCAGGCCGAGGCGGACCTGCCGCCTGGGCCCGCTTCCCGGCCGCTTGCTTTGGTCGCGCCCGACGGCGCCGACGTCGAGCAGATCGCCGGGCTGCTGCGCGAGGCCCGGCGGCCGGTGCTGGTCCTGGGGTCCGACGTGTGGCTGGGCCGGGCCGAGGACGCGGCTCGCGCGGCGGCGGAGGCGCTGCGGCTGCCGGTGATCGCCAACGGTCAGGCCCGCGGCGTGCTGCCCCGCGGCCACGAACTGCTGGTGACCCGGGCCCGGTCGGCGGCGCTGCGCCAGGCCGACCTGGTCATCGTGGCCGGGACGCCGCTCGACTTCCGGCTCGGGTACGGCTCGTTCGGGCCTGCTGACGCGCCGGCCCGGGTGGTGCACGTGGCCGACTCCCCCGCCGGGATCGCGACGCACGTCCCGCTGGCCGCGTCGGCGGCCGGTGACCTGGCGGCGTTCTTCACCGCGCTGGCGGCTTCCGGGGCTTCTGGCGCCGATCCTGAGTGGGGGCCGGAGCTGGCCGAGGCGATGCGGGCCGCGCTGGCGGCGGACGGCCCGCTGCTGACCAGTCCGGCCGATCCGGTGCATCCGGCTCGCATCTACGGCGAGCTGCTCCAGGTCCTGGACGACGACGCGGTAGTCATCGGGGACGGCGGGGACTTCGTCTCGTTCGCCGGCAAGTACGTCGAGCCGGCCCGGCCGGGAGGCTGGCTCGACCCCGGGCCGTTCGGCTGCCTGGGCACCGGGCTCGGCTACGCCATCGCGGCCCGCGTCGCCCGCCCGTCCGCGCAGGTCGTCCTGCTGCTCGGCGACGGCGCGGCCGGCTTCTCGCTGATGGACGCCGACACCCTGGTCCGGCACGGGCTGCCGGTGGTCATGGTCTGCGGGAACAACGCCGGCTGGGGCCTGGAACGGCACCCCATGCGCTCCCTCTACGGCTACGACGTCGCCGCCGACCTGCAGCCGGGCTGCCGCTACGACGAGGTGGTGAGCGCCCTCGGCGGGGCCGGGGAGATCGTCACCGCGCCCGGGGACATCGGCCCGGCGCTGCGCCGCGCCTTCGATTCCGGCGTGCCGTACCTGGTCAACGTCGTCACCGACCCGGAGATCGCCTACCCCCGCTCGACCACCGGGGTGTGAGCTCGCCGCTGCCAGCTGGCCTTAGCCGATACTCGCTGCTGCTGGCCGGCCTCAGCCGATGGTGGCGATCAGGTCGCCGTCCTGGACGACGTCGCCCTCGGCGACGTGCATCTTGGTGACCGTGCCCGAACCCTCGGCCAGGACCGGGATCTCCATCTTCATCGACTCGAGGATGACCAGGGTGTCGCCGTCGTCGACGTGATCCCCCTCGGCCGCGACGACCTTCCATACGTTCGCGACCATCTCCGCGCGGACCTCAGCCACCGGTGACTCCTCTTGTCGTTACTTGGGACGCAGCTTGTCGTTACTTGGGACGCAGCTTGCTCACCAGTGACGTATCGTAGTCCCCCGCAACGAACTCCGTGCTGGTGAGCAGGTCGGCGTGGAACGGCAAGTTGACCTTCGGGCCGGTGATGCGGAAGGCCGCCACCGCCGCCCGCGCGCGGTCGAGTGCCTGCCCGCGGTCGGCGCCGTAGATGCACAGCTTGGCCAGCAGGGGGTCGTAGAACGGGGTGACCGTGTTGCCCGCCTGGTAGCCGGCGTCCACCCGCACGCCGTCGCCGGCTGGTTCTTCCCACTCGGTGATGGCGCCGGGACCGGGCAGGAAGCGGACCGGGTCCTCGGCGTAGACGCGCAGTTCGATGGCGTGCCCTTCGGGTGTGACCGAGGCCGGGTCGAAGGACGGCGGCTCGCCCGCGGCGATGCGGAACTGCTGCTCGACCAGGTCGATGCCGGTGACCAGTTCGGTGACGGGGTGCTCGACCTGGAGCCTGGTGTTCATCTCGAGGAAGACGAACGAGCCCGCGTCCGCGTCCACCAGGCACTCGACGGTGCCGGCGCCGCGGTAGCCGACCGCCTCCCCGGCCTGGACGGCGGCGGCCAGCATCCGCTCGCGCAGCGCGGCGTCGACGCCCGGCGAGGGGGTCTCCTCGGCTACCTTCTGGTGCCGCCGCTGCACCGAGCAGTCGCGCTCGCCGAGGGCGATGACCCGCCCGTCGGCCAGGCCGAGGATCTGCACCTCGACGTGCCGGGCGCGCTCCACGAGCCGCTCGAGCAAGATGGCGGGGGAGCCGAAGAACCGCTCCGCGCGGGACCGCGCGGTCTCGAACGCTTGACGGAGGGCTGCCTCGTCGGCGGCGGCGCCCATGCCGATCCCGCCACCGCCGGCGGCCGCCTTGACCATGACGGGATAGCCGACCCGTTCGGCTGCAAGGACGGCGGTGGCTACGTCGGCCACCGGCTCGCGGGTCCCCGGCGAGACCGGGACGCCGGCCTGTTCCATCAGGTTCCTGGCCCGGATCTTGTCGCCCATCCGCTCGATGGCCTCCGGGGAGGGGCCGACCCAGGTCAGGCCGGCCGCGAGCACCTGGGTAGCGAAGTCCGCGTTCTCGGCGAGGAAGCCGTACCCCGGGTGCACGGCCGCCGCCCCGGTCTTCGCGGCCGCAGCGAGGAGCGCGGCGGCGTCCAGGTAGCTGCGGGCAGGCTGGGCTGGCCCGATGTGCACCGCCTCGTCCGCCTCGCTCACGTACGGCAGGTCCGCGTCGGCGTCGGAGTAGACCGCGACCGCCCGGATCCCCATCCGCCGCGCCGTCCGTATCACCCGCCTGGCGATCTCACCCCGGTTCGCCACCAGCACCGATTCAAGCACCCGCTTACCCTAGTGGGCGCGCCATGCGGAGGGGTCGGTGGCACACCGGGTACGTAAGAAGGATGCTGTCTAGATCTCATATCAGTCCGGGTGACCTGACACGTCAGCCGAGGATCGAAGCTCTCTACTCACTGTGATCCCGTGCGACCCTCCCAGCCCCTGACCTCACAGCACCCACCCGGCCAGGCCTCGGCAGTATTGTCATGGTTGCGGCAATGTCAACCCTAGGACGTGTATGTTGTGGCAACCATGCGCGCCACGGAGAGGAGCGAGGAGCGCAGCGACGAGCGACGAGGGAAGACAGGGCTCAAGGGCGCCCGGAGGCGAGTGGGGTTAAAGGAGCAGCGATCTCCGGTTGACTACGCGGCTGAGGGCTTCGACGGTGGCGGGGTCGTACTCGCTGGCGGTGTCCAGGCGGAGCCGCTGCACGGCCGCGGCGGCCCGGCCGGGGTCGAGCGAGCTGCCCACCAGGTCGTCGAAGGCGTTGGCCGCCTTGATGATCCGGCTGCTCAGCGGCGGGCCGGCCGACTTCGCGGAGGGCGCGTGCCCGTTGGCCGCGCTCTCGGTGGCGCGGTACGGCTCGTTCTGCCTGCGGACGATCTCGGCCACCGAGCCGAGCACCTGGGCCTGCTGGATGACGTCGGCCCCGAGTTCGGCGATGCGCTGCTGGTCCTGCCGGGAGACCAGGACGGTGGCACCGCCGGCGATCGGTTCGTGCAGCGAGAGCTGGCCGATGTCGTGCATGAGCGCGGCGTACTCGAGCTCGAGCAGCTGGGGCTCGTGGATGCCGAGCTCCCGGCCGATAGCGACCGCGAGACGGCTCACCCGTTCGGAATGACCGGCTTCGACGTACCCTCCGATCTCGGTCACCTTGGCCAGGGCCCGCACGGTTTGCAGGTAGGTGGCGCGGATGCCGGCGTACCGGCGGAACGCGACCTGGGTGACGAGCAGCGGCGCGGTGAAAACGGCCAGCGAGTACAGCCCCATCACCTCGGCGGCGAACGCGATGAGCAGCGCGGAGGCGCCCACCGCGGCGCCGAGCGGCAGCTGGACGCGCATCTCGTCCACCAGCGCCACCCGGAACCTGGCCTGCTGCTCGTCCACCCGGAGCAGCGCGGTGAGCACCGCCTCGAGCAGCAGCGCGAGTATGGTCAGCGAGGTCATCAGCGTGAAGGCCAGGCCCCAGTTCCGGTCCAGGGCGCTGTTCCCGGCCAGCGGCCGGAAGATGTAGGCGACGCAGGCCACGCAGAGCAGGCGCGTGGCCATGCCGCTCACCCGGGCCGGGCGGCCCACCGCCAGGTGCGGCAGCGCGCCGATGATCATGCCGATGGTGGCGACGGTCACCACCTGCTCGGCGCTGAGCTGGACGACGTGCGTGCCGACCCGGATGAGCAGGGCGTAGGCGAGCGCGCCGGCGAACCCGATCGGAGCGGTCTCCCGGTCACCGGGCAGGTTGAGCCGCAGGACCTCGCCGAACGCGATCAGCGCGCCGAACGCGACCGCGATGCGCGGGTCCCGCAGGCCTTCGGCCGCGGTCTGCGCGACCGCCGCCACCAGCCACACCCCGGCCGCCGCGATCAGCAGCAGCTGGCCAGAGTCCCGCATCTGCCACGGGTACCGCCGCAGCTCATGTCGCCTGGAAGCCATCTGGTCTACAGGCTGTCGCTCACCCGGAGAGGGGCACCGGGATCGTCGTGGTCCTGGGCGGTGACAGCAGTCAGGTCGTCGGAGGCGAGCACCGGCGGCTCCGGGCGCGCCCAGCCTTCGCGCTTGAGCGCGGCCACGAAGGCGTCCACGAAGGCCGGGTCGAACTGGGTGCCCGACCACTTCCTGAGCTCCTTGATCGCCTCGGCGACCGGGCGGGCGCCGCGGTAGGAGCGGTTGGAGGTCATCGAGTCGAAGGCGTCGGCGACCGCGAGCACGCGAGCGAACTCGGGGATCTCGTCCCCGGCCAGGCCCATCGGATAGCCGCGCCCGTCGATCCGCTCGTGGTGGTGCATGATCCCGGCCAGCGCCTCGTCCAGGAACCCGATCTCCCGCACGATGTCGAGCCCGCGCATCGGGTGCAACTGGATGGCCGCGTACTCTTCCTCGGTCAGCTTCCCCGTCTTCTGCAGGACCTTAGTGGGCACGCCGAGCTTGCCGACGTCGTGCAGCATGCCCGCGTACCTGATCGCCTCGACCCGCTCGCCCCGCATGCCGATCTCGCGGGCGATCATGACCGAACCCCTGGACACCCGGTCGCTGTGCCCGCGGGTGTAGAAGTCCTTGGTCTCCACGGCCTGGCACAGCGCGCCTACCGTGGCCTCGTAGGCCTTCTGCTGCTCGGCGAACTGCGCGATCGCCCAGCGCGCGACGAACAGCGGGATCAGCACCAGCAGCGGGGCGAAGAAGCCGACCACGCTCCACAGCGCCGCCATGAGCAGCCCGTAGGCCGCGTAGCCCAAGTCGGAGAGCAGCAACCGGGCGCTCAGGCCGACCCCGAGGGTGCTGGCGGGCGTCCGGTCCTTGCTCCTGGTCAGCCACAGCACGCCGCTGAGCAGCCCGTGGTTGGCCGCGACGAGGATCAGGGCCGCGCCGGCGAACGGCGCGATGATGTCGGGAAAGGAATTCTCGTTCGGCAGGCCGACGTGACCGCCGAGGGCGATAAAAGCGCGGCCGGCCAGGTACGCGCTGAGCGCGTACATCGCGGTATTGAAAACGCGCTGGAGGATGTGCGGGCCGCGGCGCAGGCCCATTGCGGTGCAAGCCCCGACAATGGCGGCGCCCACCGGACCGGCCAGAACCACCGAGGCAAGCATGGCGGCCGAACTCGACGACCAGCTCAGCTGTCCTTTGCGGAGTTGCGTCGCCCTCGATTCCGAGACAATGACAAGGATTCCGAGGAAAACGACGTACTGCCACTTCAGGCCGGTGAACGGTCCCCTGGCTACCAGTACGGCGGCGGCGACGGCCACCGCACCGATGTAGATCAGTGCGACCCGCGAGAGCTTGCCCAAACTTCCCCCTCGCAGTCAGGAGTACATACGCCGCGAACCTGGACTGGTGACGTCAGCCCCAAGCCACGCCACGGGCGCGAAGCTCGCCGTACCCGCTCGCGAGGAGCGCGCGCCGGCCAGCTCTGACATCACCGCCTGTACGCATGAGGCGGACCTCCCTAAGGGGCGAAAAATTGCGTTCGCCGGAACCGTGTTGTAATCGTTCAACCACAGGATAACGCGATCGCCGACGTTCGCGCAGGCCTAAATCTCATCGTAAACAAAACGTGAGCGCCGTCGTCACGATGAGCAATCGCTGATGACACTTGCTGTGCAATTTTCGCGAGTCGTGACAAATCGGATAAGTCGGATCGCGAGTGGTTACTCTGCGAAATCGTTTCCGAGTGACTACTCAGCGAACTCGATTGAGGCGCGGACTTCCCTGATCCGGACGAGGACCTTGGCCCGTAGTTCGGCCGGCGCCGGGTCGCAGCCGCAGTGCTTCTGCACCACTCGCTTGACCGCCTCCTCCAGGCCGTACTCGCGCAGGCAGGGTCCGCACTCGTCCAGGTGCTGCTTGATCTTGGCGCAGTCCAGGTCTTGCAGCTCGCCGTCGATGTAGCTGTAGACCCGGTCCAGCACCTCGGTACACGGGGTCTCGTGAGGCTTGCCGCAGCTCATCGCCCTTCCTCCCCGCCATCGGAAGCCGCCCGCGCCATCCCGCGGTCGGCCGCGTAATCCTGGAGCAGTTCCCGCAGCTGACGACGGCCGCGATGCAGGCGTGACATCACGGTCCCGATTGGCGTCTCCATGATGTCGGCGATCTCCTTGTACGCGAAGCCCTCCACGTCGGCCAGATAGACCGCGATCCTGAACTCCTCGGGCAGCGCCTGCAGAGCTTCCTTGATGTCAGAATCGGGCAGGCGCTCGAGCGCCTCCGCCTCGGCCGACTTCAGGCCGCCCGAGGTGTGCGAGGCCGCCCGCGCCAGCTGCCAGTCCTCTACCTCTTCCGCGCCCGACCGCTGCGGCTCGCGCTGCCGCTTGCGGTAGGTGTTGATGAAGGTGTTGGTCAGGATCCTGAACAGCCATGCCTTCAGGTTGGTGCCCTGCTGGAACTGGTGGAACGACGCGTAAGCCTTGGCGAAGGTCTCCTGCACCAGGTCTTCCGCGTCCGCCGGGTTGCGGGTCATCCGAAGCGCAGCGGAGTACAGCTGATCCAGGAAGGGCAGCACCTCCTGCTCGAAGCGCTCACCGCGCTCTTCGAGAGTCTCCGGAACGGGACCCACCTCCTTGAGGTAATGCGGCACCGGCCCGCCAGTGTGCGAACCGTATGTGCGGGAGGATACCGTGCCGGAGTCCGGAGGTTCCGTCAGCATGCCGAGAGGTGGTGCAGGGACTGCCATGCCGCGTTCAACACGACGGCGCACTCGGTCATTCCGTGACGGCCAGCACGGCCCCTACATCTTGCCGGCATAAGCTTTCCCAAACCCGGGAATGATCAGGTTTCAGGCGCCCGCGATAGCGCCCCAGGCACCATCCTGAGACAACGGCGCCGAGTCAGGAGTTCGGCCCGTGCAGCATGCGGCCAGCGCGATCTTCGCGCCCGATACTGACCAGCCCCCGGTTTACTGGCAATTCTACGACGCGGTGGCTCGCGCTCAGCTGAGACAGTGGCTGCCGTCTCGGCGGCACCTCCTGGTCGACGTCTCCGGCTCGCGCTCACCCGCCGCTGAACTGGCCGCTCAGGTCGGCCACACGGTGATCCGCGTGCTGGACGAGGGCCCCGGTCAGCCCGTTCCTCCCCCGCCTGCGGCGAGCACGCGGGGACTGCCTGGGCGGGTTATGCCGGTGGCCGCGGACGCATCGCGGCTGAGCTTCCTGGCCGACGGGTGCGCGGACGGCGTGCTGGCGGAGGACCGGGCGCTGTCGGTGCACCTGGCCGCCGAGACGATGGTGGCCGAGATCGCCCGCGTGCTGCGCCCGGCCGGCCGGGTGCTCGCCTGCGTCGACTCGCTGGTGCTGGGCATGGCCGTACTGGCCGACCAGCATCACTGGGCGCACCTGGTCGACCTGCCGCACGCCGAGGTGGTGCTGGTGCCGTGGCCGGACGGCACGATCACCAGGTGCTTCGGCCCGGATCAGGCCCGTGAGCTGTTCACCGGGGCGGGTCTGCGGGTCAACTGGATCCGTTCGCGGACCGTGCTGGCCGAGTCGGTGGTGACGCACTGGCTGCGCCGCGACCCGGGCGGGCTGCCCAAGCTGCTGCGGGCCGAACTCGCGGCCAAGTCCGACGGCTCCGTCGGCGCCCAGCTCGTCATCTCGGCCAGCAAGCCGAGGTGGCCCCCCGGGGGGTCTGGGGGGCTGGGTAAGCCTCCCAGGAGCGGGGGGGTCATGGGGGGTCGTCCCCCGGCTAACAGAGCTAGCGCTGCCGTTTAGCCCACTTGGACTGGCAGGCGACGCAGCGGGCGGCGTCGGGCCGGGCGTCGAGCCTGCCCTCGGGGATCTCGTGCCCGCAGTCGGTGCACTGGCCGTAGGTGTTCTCGTCGATGCGGGTGAGCGCGGCCAGCACCTCGTCGCGCTGGCCGCGGGCGGAGTGGAGGATCGCCTCGGTGCGGTCGGCCTCGGACAGGAGGGCCCCCGCGTCGGCCGAGTCCTGCGGATACCCAGAGCCCGCCACGGGCCCGGGGCCCTCCCCCTGGAGCACGGCTATCGACCGGTCCAGGTCAGCGCGCATCTCCTCCAGCCGCTTACGGGCGACAGTAGTCTCCACTGGTGTCCTCGCCTCCTGTCCGCGTTCGGCAGGCAGCGCAGGCTCACCTCAGGAAGCCGTGGCTGCGGGCTGCGCGGACTCAGAACAACTAGCCGGGCGGCCCCTCGTTGCCGGCGGAAGACGCCTGCGCGGGACCGGATGGCTTATCGGTGCCCTGCCCATTACCGGGCTCGTTGTCAGCGAGGGGCTTGATGAGGTCCGGCCCGTTGTTCCGCACGGAATTGACGGCCATGGATACGGGACGCGACGTCAGGCCGCCCGCCATCGCGGGCAGCATCGCCGCCTGAAGCTGGCCAGGCTCGGTGTTGCCCGGGTCGAGCCAGTCTGCCCAGTGCTCAGGGGTGATCACCATGGGCATGCGGTCGTGGATCTCGCCGACTTCGTCGGCTGCCTGGGTCGTGATAATCGCGGCCGTCCACAGCCAGGCACGTTCGTGATCGTCGGGCAGGGAGCCGTCGCGCCACAGCTCGTAGATGCCGGCGAAGGCGAGCGACCCCCCGTCCGCGCGGTAAATGAAATGGGGCTGCTTCCGCTTCTTTCCCCCGTCGGAAATGGTCGTCCACTCGTAGTAGCCGTCGGCCGGGATGATGCAGCGGCGCTTGGCGAAGGCGCGCCGGTAAGCCGGCTTGACCGCCACCGTCTCGGCCCTGGCATTGATCATCCGGCTGCCGATGGAGGCTTCCTTGGCCCACGACGGAACCAGCCCCCAGCGCAGTATGCGCAGCTCACGGGCCTGTGGCTCCTCCTCGCGGGCGGGCCTCTCCAGCACCGCGAAGATCCTCTTGGTGGGCGCTACGTTGTAGTCGGCATCAGGCTCATGGTCGGGCGAGGCGTCCACCTTGTCGCGCTCCACGCCGAACTCCTCGAGGAGCTCGAGGCGCTTACGCGCCGACACGAAACGACCGCACATGCAATCTTCCTCATCAAGATGGAGTCTGGACACGTCCCGTTAAGCCTGGATTGGCAGTTAATAACCGCAATCCGGGCGGGTCAAACACGCCGGAGGCTCGTGGCTCCCGGCTGGCTGAGTAGGCTCAGCGGTATGCATCTGGACAACAACCAGGACCGGACCTGGGCTTCCCCGGCGGCCAGCGGGCCGGTCAGCGCCCGTGTCCAGCTGCCGGCTTCCAAGTCCATCACCAACCGGGCGCTGGTCCTGGCCGCGCTCAGCGACGGGCCTTCCGTCATCGCCAACCCCCTGCGGGCCAGGGACACGGCGCTGGCAGCGGGCGCGCTGCGGGCGCTGGGCTCCGAGATCGATGAGTACCAAACGGGGTGGCGTGTCTCCCCCGGTTCCCCCGCTCCTGGCTCCGCCGTTCACGTCGACCTAGGCAACGCCGGCACGGTCATGCGCTTCGTGCCGGGGCTGGCCGCGCTGACCTCGGCGACGGTCACCTTCGACGGGGACGAGCGGATCAGGCTGCGCCCGATCGGCCCGATCCTGGCGGCGCTGCGCCAGGTCGGCGTCTCGATTGACGACGAAGGACGGGGTGCGGCCCCGTTCACCGTGCACGGCCGCGGGGCGGTCCGCGGCGGCCGCGTGGTGGTGGATGCCTCCGGTTCGTCCCAGCTGGTCTCCGGCCTGCTGCTGGCGGCGCCGCGGTTCGGCGAGGGCATCGAGGTCAGGCACGAGGGCCCGCCGGTGCCGTCGGCGCCGCACATCGCGATGACCGTGCGCATGCTCCGCGCGGCCGGGGCCGTGGTTGACGTCGTTACGTCTGGGGTTCGCCCTGATGCCTGGCTGGTGCGGCCGGGCCGGCTCGGG
>Ga0335083_10009453_pt1 | contig 11823 bp, 15 predicted proteins | sample Lox_Sample_42_FD_206716 | JGI IMG/M metagenome (GOLD analysis project Ga0335083, IMG submission 206716) | Soil microbial communities from Loxahatchee National Wildlife Refuge, Florida, United States - Lox_Sample_4.2 | ecosystem: Environmental > Terrestrial > Soil > Wetlands | place: USA... | reverse complement strand
GACCGCTCACGTGTGAGACCGCGTCCAGCGGAGAGCGCGACGACGGACTAGGTCGGCGTAGGATACGGCGAGGCGCCGTTATTACATCTGCGCCGGTTCCGCGCCCGCGCTGAAGCGCGCGATCGCGAAGCCTGATGCACCGAACGCGAGCCCGAGGCAGAGCACGTACCACAGGCCGAGCGCATCACCGCGGTGCTGAATCAGACCGTTGCCGATCGCGAAGAGGCCGATCGCCGCGACGAGCGCGAGCAACACGAGGCAGCCGCCGCCAATGCGCGAGAGGAGCGACACTTGCGAGTGCCGCGCACCGACCGCGAACAAGACGAAGCCGACCACGATGAACGCCGGGAACATGACCCATCCGGACCAGCCGAGGTTCGCTGGGCCGATGCCGAAAGGTTCGAGCAGGAGAAACAATCCCGAGACGAGCCCAAGAATGACCAGCAACGCGCCGGCGAAGATGATCATGGCAATGCTCAGTGGTGCAGAATCTTTGACAGGAACAACTGCGCGCGCTCGGAGCGCGGCTTGCCGAAGAAATCCTCCTTCTTCGCGTCCTCGACGATCTTGCCCTGGTCCATGAAGATGACCCGGTTCGCAACCTTCCGCGCAAAGCCCATCTCGTGCGTGACCACCATCATGGTCATGCCCTCGGTGGCGAGCGCCACCATCACGTCGAGCACCTCGTTGATCATCTCGGGGTCGAGCGCGGAGGTGGGCTCGTCGAAGAGCATGCAGATCGGGTCCATCGACAGCGCGCGCGCGATCGCGACGCGCTGCTGCTGGCCGCCGGACAGCTGACCGGGAAACTTGTCCTTCTGCGCGATCAACCCCACGCGGTCGAGAAGCTTGAGACCGCGCTGCTTCGCCTCTTCCTTGCTGCGCCCGAGCACCTTGATCTGGCCGAGTGTCAGGTTCTCGGTGATCGACAGGTGCGGGAACAGCTCGAAATGCTGGAACACCATGCCGACGTGCGCGCGCAGCTTCGGCAGGTTCGTCTTCGGCGCGCCGACGGATACGCCGTTGACGGTTATGTCGCCCTTCTGGAACGGCTCGAGCGCATTGACGCACTTGATCAAGGTCGATTTGCCGGACCCGGACGGACCGCAGACGACCACCACCTCGCCTTTGTCGACCTTGGTCGTGCAGTCGGTAAGCACCTGGAACTGCCCGTACCATTTCGACACGCCCTGCATCGAGATCATCGACATCGAGCCCCCCTGAATCAGCGAATCACCGCGATCTTCTTCTGTAGCCGTTTCACTCCATACGATAGCGTATAGCAGAGCACGAAATAGACGACCGCGACGAACAGGTACATCTCGACCAGACGCCCGTCGCGTTGCGCGATCTTGGAGGCCGCGCCGACGAAATCGGTCGCCGAGATCACGTACACGAGCGAAGTGTCCTGGAACAGGATGATCGTCTGCGTGAGCAGCACCGGGATCATGTTGCGGAACGCTTGCGGGAGGATCACGAGCCGCATCGCCTGCCCGTAGGTCAGTCCCAGCGCGTACGCGGAATTCACCTGTCCCTTCGGGATCGACTGGATGCCGGCGCGCATGATCTCGCAGAAATACGCCGCCTCGAACATGATGAAGGTGATGATTGCCGTCCGCTCGGCGCCGATCTGGATCGGCCGCTCGGCGCCGGTGAGGGTCTGAAACACCTGCGGCATCAGGAAAAAGAACCAGAAGATCACCAGCACGAGGGGAATCGAGCGCATCAGGTTCACGTAGCCGGACGCCGGCAGCGCGAGCCACGGGTTCTTGGCGAGCCGCGCCATCGCGAGGAGCGTCCCGAAGAAAATGCCGCCGATCGCCGCGATCGCGGTGAGCTGCACGGTGTACTTGAACCCGTACCAGAGGTAGGGCAGAGATCGCTCGACGACGCTGAAGTCGAGATGCACGGCCGCTCTCTACTTGCCGCCCGCGATGTAGCCCGGCACGGCGGTGCGCTTCTCGATCACGGCCATCACCCGGTTCGCCGTCATCGCGATGACGATATAGATGAGCGTCGCGGCGCTGAACGCCTCGAAGAAATTGAACGTGTACTCTCCGAGCTCGCGCGCCCGGAAGGTCAGCTCGGCGAGCCCGATCGTGAGCGCGATCGAGGAATTCTTGATCAGGTTCATCGTTTCGCTGGTGAGCGGCGGAATGATGATGCGGAATCCCATCGGCAGCAGCACGAACCGATAGACCTGCGGCTGCGTCAGCCCGATCGCCATCCCGGCCATGCGCTGTCCCCGCGACAGCGACTGGATACCGGCGCGCACCTGCTCGGCGATCCGCGCCGAGGTGAACAGCCCGAGGCACAGCACGGCCGAAACGAACTGAGCGTTGGCCGGATCGGTGTGCACGATCCAGCTCTTGAGCGGCGGAATGAACTCCGGCACGACGAAGTACCAGAGGAACATCTGTACCAGCAATGGGATGTTGCGGAAGAACTCGACCCAGGCGTTGCCAAGGCGCACGAGCCAGACCTTGTCGGTCGTGCGGATGGTGCCGATCACCGAGCCGAGCGCGAGCGCGATCACCCACGAGCAGGCGGAAACCGCCAGCGTCCAATAGACGCCGCTGACGATGAGCTGCCAGTACTCCTCGCCCCCGCCCGGCAGCTCTTCGAAGAAGACGCCGAAGTTGAAAACGTAGGTCAGATCAGACGCCCTTGTCGTTCGGGTTCTTGAATGCGTCCTTGATCGCCGGCGTTTCCGGGAAGTTCATGTTGATTCCCTTCGGCGGGATCGGGCTCGTAAACCACTTGGCGTAGATCTTGTCGATCTCCCCCGACTTCATCACGCCTCCCACCGTCTTGTCGACCAGCGCCTTGAACTGCGGATCATCCTTGCGGATCATCATGCTGTACGGCTCGGTGCGCAGCGACTCGTCCTTGAGGATCACGTAGTCGCCGGGATTGCTCGAATTGGCGACCTGCCCTGCGAGCAGGATGTCGTCCATCACGAAGGCGGCCGTGCGATCCTGCGTCAGCAGCAGGAACGATTCGGCGTGGTCCTTGCCGTAGATCTCCTTGATGTCGGCGTTCTTCGTCTTCTCGTACTGCTTGAGCAGCGGAACCGCCGTCGTTCCCGAAGTCGTCGAGATCGTCTTGCCGTTAAGATCGGCCAGGCTCTTGATGCCGGAATTCTTCTTCACCGCCGCCGTGACGTTGATCACGAAATAAGTCGGGCCGAATGCGACCTGCTGCTGGCGCGCGACCGAGTTGGTGGTCGAGCCGCACTCCATGTCGATGGTCCCGTTCTGCAGTAGCGGAATGCGGTTCGATGAAGTGACCGCCTGCAGATTCACCTTGAGGTTGGGCATCTTGAGCTCGGCCTTGACCGCGTCAACCACCTTCATGCACAGATCCATCGCGTAACCGACCGGCTGCTGCTTGTCGTCGAGGTACGAGAACGGAATCGATGATTCGCGATAGCCGATCGTGATCGATCCGGTGTCCTTGATCTTCTTGATCGTGCCCGAATCCTGTGCGTATACGCCCGCCGCGATGGTGAGCGCCGCGATACCGAGCGCGAACCTGGTAACGAATCTCATGAAGCCTCCCGAAAACCGTGAATGTGGCGCCGATGACGTGGACGGTTGCGCCGCCCCGGCTCCCCCGTCCGGCGCACCTGTCGCGATAGTGTAACGACTGACCCCCCGGATGTCCACGCGAGGCTTACGCGAGCCCCGGCAGCGGCAGAGGCGTGGCCTATAATCGTCCGATGGCCCTCGAGCCGATCTTTCGCGTCGCCGATCTCCGTGCGATCGAGGCCGCGCACGGCGAGGCGCCGCTGATGGAGCGTGCTGGCCTTGCCGCAGCCACACGGGCGCGGGAGCTTCTCGACGACCGGCGCCCGCGGGTGCTGGTTCTCGCCGGACCCGGCAACAACGGCGGCGATGCCTTCGTCGTCGCCCGGTACCTCAAGTCGTGGTTCTTCGATGTCGTGGTCGCCTTTTGCGGCGACGCCGCCAAACTGTCTCGCGACGCCGCGGCGGCCTACCGTGCGTGGCGCGAAGCCGGCGGAGAAACGGTCACGGCATGGCCGGATCGCGACGACTGGGGACTCGTCGTCGACGGACTGTTCGGCATCGGCCTCTCGCGAACGGTCGAAGGCTTGCCTGCGCAGTGGATCGCGCAAGCGAACGCGAGCGGTGCGCCGATTCTCGCACTCGACATTGCGAGCGGGCTCAATGCGGACACCGGCGTGGCGTACGCGCCTGCGATCCGCGCACACGCGACGGCGACGTTCATCGCCTTGAAGCCGGGACTCCTCACAGCGGACGGCCCCGATTACTGCGGCGCGATCAGCGTGCATCGACTCGGGCTCGAGCTCGATGTGAAGTCGTCGGGACGCCGCCTCGAATGGAATTCGCTCGCCGTTGCGCTGCCGCAGCCGCTGCTGCGCACGCGACGCAACGTGCACAAGGGAACCTTCGGCACCCTCGGCATTGTCGGCGGCAACGACGGCCTCGTCGGCGCGGCGATTCTCGCCGGTCGCGCGGCGGTGCATCTCGGCGCGGGCAAAGTTTGGGTCGGGCTCGCGGCGAGCGAACGTCCCGCCGTCGACTGGGTGCAACCCGAGCTGATGCTGCGCCAGGCGCACGACGTGCTCTCGAGCAAGCCCGATGCGCTGCTGGTAGGACCCGGGCTCGGGACGACCACGAATGCGCGCGAGCTGCTCGCTCAGGCGCTGGCGCTCGACTGCCCGCTCGCCGTCGATGCCGACGCGCTCAATCTCATCGCCGGCGATGCGGCGCTCGGTGCTGCGATGGCGAAGCGTTCGGCGCCCTCCGCGATCACGCCGCATCCGGCAGAAGCGGCGCGCCTCGCCGGCGCGACCAGCGCCACCATCCAGTCCGATCGTCTGCAGGCGGCGCTCGATCTCGCGGCGCGCTTCAAGGCGAGCGTCGTCCTCAAGGGCGCGGGCAGCGTGATTGCGCATCCGGACGGAAGCTGGGCGATCAACGCGAGCGGCAACGCCGCGCTCGCGAGCGGCGGCACGGGAGACGTTCTTGCCGGGATGCTCGCTGCGCTCATCGTTCAGAACGTGCCGATGGAGCCGGCGCTGGAGTTGGCCGCATGCTTGCACGGCGCGGCGGCTGATGCGCTCGTTGCCGACGGCGTCGGCCCAGTCGGCGTGACCGCATCGGAACTGATGCCGGTCGCACGGCGATTGCTCAACGCCGCTGCACAAAGTGGTGCGCCGCGGTAGCTCAGGCGCCGTGGCGCACCGCTTCCAGCTAGGGCAGTAACACCGTCGAGCCGGTCGTCTTGCGCGACTCGAGATCGCTGTGCGCCTTCGCGGCGTCCTTCAATGGGTACGTCTGGCGCGCGTCGTTGACGATCTTGCCGGACTTCACCATCGAGAAAACTTCCTCCGCCATCTTCAGGAGACTGGCGCGCGTCGAAGCGTACGTCACCAGCGTCGGCCGCGTGACGTAGAGCGAGCCTTTCTGCGACAGCAGCAGCATGTCGAACGGCGGCACCGGCCCCGACGCATTGCCGAAGCTCACGAACAGCCCCCGAGGCTGCAGGCAATCGAGCGAAGCGGGAAAGGTGTCCTTGCCGACGGCGTCGTAGACGACCGGCACGCCCTTGCCGCCAGTCAGCTCCTTCACGCGCGCGACGAAATTCTCGCGCGTGTAAACGATCGTGTGCGTGCAGCCGTTCGCCTTGGCGAGCGCGGCCTTCTCGTCCGATCCTACGGTTCCGATCACCGTCACGCCGAGTGCGCGCGCCCATTGGCAGGCGATGAGCCCGATGCCGCCCGCCGCGGCGTGCAGCAGGATCGTCTCGCCGCTCTTCACGGGATAGGTCTGCCGCAGCAGGTACTGCACGGTGAGACCCTTGAGCATCAGCGTCGCCGCGACGCGATCGGTCACGCCCTCGGGAATCTTCACCAGGCGCTCCGCCGGCATAACCCGCACTTCGGCATATGCGCCGGGCGCGCCGCCGGAGTAAGCAACGCGGTCGCCGGCCTTGACGTCGGTTACGCCCGCGCCGACGGCTTCAACGACGCCGGCCGCCTCGCTGCCAATTCCCGTCGGCAGCGGCAGCTTGTAGAGCCCGCTGCGGTGGTAGGTGTCGATGTAGTTCACCCCGACCGCGGTGTGGCGCACGCGCGCCTCGTTTGGGCCGGGATCGCCGACGGTCACTTCGTCCCACTTCATGACTTCGGGACCGCCGGTCTTGTGGATGCGGATGGCGTGAGGCATGTTCTTGTGCTCCGTTGGACTGATGATGCCCGATCAGTTTACCGCACTGCTCCTTTGGGCGCCTCGGCGGACGGCGTATCCGGTGGCTGAACGAGATGATGCGGCAGGAAGAACGCGTTGGCGATGAGGGTCGGGACGACAGCGCTGCCGATCACCGCGGCGATCAGGAACGAGTACTGACCCTGCGTCACGATCCCGTGGCTCAAGCCGAACAGCGCGGAGATGCTGCCGAAGGTGAGGCCGGTCGACATGAGCAGCGTTGTGTACATCCCCTCGCGCAGCGGCGAGCCGAACATTCGCGTGAGCGGAAACACGCCGAAGAACTTGGTCACCATCTTGGCGCCGAGCAGAAGCAGAAACGCGACCGGCGCGGCGATCAGCGCTGCGACCGATACAAACGAACCGGCGCGAATGAAGTAGAACGGCGTCAGCAGGCCGAAGGCCACCGTGCGCAATCGCCGCACCAGCGCATGATCCTTGCCTACCGTCCCGGCGAGCACCATGCCCAGCACATACGCGGGCAGGACCGCTTCGCTGTCAGCCCACGCCGCGAGCGCGCCCAACCCAAACAGACACAGCAATAGGAACTTCGCCTCCAGCTCGGACGGCCGGCCGCCGTAGCGGCGAAAGAACCGCGGCGTCACCCAGGGCAGTGCCACGAACGCCCCAATGCTCACCCCGACGAAGATCAGCGTCCGGTAGGTGAAGGGCGAGAACATCAGCCCGAGGGCGACGACGGTGGCCAGATCGTTGATGAAGCACGCCGCGAGCACGGTCTTACCGTAGTCGCTTTTGTTCAGCCCGAATTCGAGCATGACTGCGTAGACGACTGCCACCGAGGTTGTCGACAACGCGATCCCGGCGAGCCAGCTCGCGTCCGCGGTCCAGTTGAGCAGCCAGTACGCCGCGGCGGCACAACCGAGAAACGGCGCGAAGAACGCAACCAAGCCGACTGTGGTCGTTTCCTTCCACTTCGAGCGCAGCACCGCCGGGTCCAGCTCCGCGCCGGCGAGGAAGGTAAGCACGATCGCGCCGGTGCTCGCCAGGAACTTGATCCACGACTGATCGGTGCCGAGCGCCGCGCCGCCTACCAATGCGCCAATCGCGAGCTGCGCGACAGTGCCGACGACGATCTCCGACATCGCGGTCGCGATGCGCAGCCAGATCGAGAGCAGCGTCGCGGCCAGCGCCAGGCCGAGCCAGAGGGCAGCGAGCGCGTAGATGTCGGTCATCGGCGTATTCCCTTCAACGATCGCCCTCGATCGCGCCGAACTCGGCAGGCACGCGCGCGTAGAAGATGCTTACCCGTTCCTTCCGCAGCAAGGCGAGCAGCTTCTCGGCCTCCTCATCGGTCACGACGAACTCGACTTCGATCGTCATGTCGGCGGCCAGCTCGAAGAAATGCTCCTCGTGCAGGATGCCGTGCCGACCGAAACCGGCGATGGCGCGGAACGCGGAGCCGCCGTGGATGCCGAGCTTCTTCGCCTGCTCGAGAAGCCATTCGAAGAGCGCGACGTGACGATGCGTCCGGTTCTCGTGAACGTAGAAGCGCAGGATGGTGCCGTTCATGACGATTCCCTCACGAAGCTACCCAGACATACATCGCGCGCACCAGCAGCAAGCCGGCGATGGTCATCGCGAGCGATCCGACGACATGACCCGCGATCGCGATCGAGCCCCAGAAGTACTCGCGGCGCACGAGGAGTGTCACGACTTCCGCGGAGAATGTTGAGAAGGTCGTCAGACCGCCGAGAAAACCGGTCGTGATCAGAAGGCGCGCTTCGGCGGGTAGCACCGCGTGGCGCGTGAGCAGCTCCATCGCGAAGCCCATCAGCAGACCGCCGGCGAGGTTCGCGGTGAGCGTGCCCAGAGGCAGCGTCGGAAACAGAGGATTGAGCAGGACGCCGAGCCCCCAGCGCATCCACGCGCCGACAGTCGCGCCGACGCCCACTGCGAGAAAACCGCTCCACGGCATACAAATTCTCCCCTCGCGCATGCACCTGCGCGAAAAAAAACGCACGCGGCAGTGACGACAATGAGGTTCGAAAATTCGACGCCTACATTGCCACCGCGTATCGGGTGTCTCCTGTAGGCATCATCAGCCTTGCGGCGATTCGAGGAGGAATGCCATCTCCTTGCTGGGAGTATAGCCACGAGGTTCCCTGGCCGCAAGGCGCGCCATAGGTCTGGCCTTGGTCAGCAGCGCGATATATATTCAGTCCTAGCGCAATCCCTTCTCGACCGCAACAAAGCTCTATGTTCCGGAAGATCCTCGTCGCGTACGACGGCTCGGCGCCGGCCCGCAAGGCGTACGAAGTGGCCCTGGATATGGCGGGCAAGTACAGCGCGGAGATTCACGTGGTGTCGGTGGCCCGGCCGCCCGAGTTTGCCGAGGACGTCGAAACAGAGGCCGCGCTCGAGAGCGCCCGCGAGCACTTCGGGAAACAGTTCGCCGAATTGGAGAGCCAGGCAGCGCGGCTCGGGCTCAAGCCGCATCTGCGCGTCGTGACGGGTCATCCCGCGGAGCAGATCGTCCGCGCAGCAGAGCAGTACGAGATCGAGTTGATTGTCCTCGGCCACCGCGGACACGGCGTGTTCGAGCGCTGGTTGCTCGGATCCGTGTCACGCGCGATCATCGCCTACGCGCACTGCGCAGTCATGGTCGTGCGCTGAGAAGCTTCCGTCGCGAAGAGGCGCCACTGGCCGGATGCTTAGCGCACAAACTGCTCGACGAATTCGGCGCCAAGACCCACGCCCGCGTAGTGCTTGCGGCACATCTCGATCTTGGTGAACACGTCCTCGTATCCGACCTGAGCGCCCGCCTCATCGAGATAGATCATCGCGCCGCCGATGTTGAAGAAGGTGATCATCTCGGCGCAATCCTCCGGCACGACGAGCGTATGGATCTCGCCCGGCGGCTCGTAGACGAAGCTCCCCTCCTCCGCGACCCAATCGTGCTCGAGGTAGCGCCAGCGTCCCCTGATCACGTATCCGACCACCGCCATGGGATGCCGATGCCGGTGCAGCACGCCGGACCGGCGAACGCGCAGGAGATTGCACCAGCCGCCGGTCACCGTGTTGAGGAGCAGCGGCCGGAACCAGACGTCGCGCGCCTGCGGCACCCACACACACTCGTCGTCAGGCAGCGCGCGCATCGCCAGCTCCGGCACGATGCCGGCAGACGGAAGGACGAACGGCGCGCTCACTGCTCGGCTTTGATCGCGCGGGTCAGCTCGGCCACTTCGCGGTCGACGTCGCGGTCCTTGGGAAACGGCCGGCCGGCGCGACGATACCAGTAGCGCGCATTGCCAAGATCGCCCTCGACCATGTGCACGATGCCGTGCGCCCAGCAGCCGAACTTCGATTCGTCCTGCTGCACGATCTCGTGCGCTTTCTCCCAGTGGCCCTGCTTGAGATGGCGAATTGCGGTATTGAGTGCCATGGTTGCAACGCTATTTACATCGCGAGATAACCGCCGTCAACCGCAAGGATCGCGCCGCTGATGAATGAAGCGGCAGGCGAACAGAGGAACACCGCCGCGCCGGCGAGGTCGTTCGGCGTCCCCCAGCGGCCGAGAGGCGTGCGCGCCACGATCGCGTCGCTTCGCACGGGGTCGTCCCGCACAGGTTGCGTGAGCGGTGTCGCGATCCAGCCCGGCGCAACTGCGTTGACGCGGATGCTGTCCGGCGCATAGGCGATCGCGAGCGATTTCGTGAGCTGCGCCACCCCACCCTTGCTGGCGCTGTACCCGGGCACCAGCGCTCCGCCAACATAGGAAAGCACGGAAGCGGTGTTCACGATGCAGCCCCGCGTCTTCGCGAGGAGCGGCCGCGCTGCAGCGCACAGCCGCATCGTGCCGGTGAGATTCACATCGAGGACTTCGGCGAAGACTCTGGGATCGTGCTCGTCTGCACGGCGGATGATGCCGGCGCAGTTGATCAGGATGTCGAGCTTCGCAAGCGAGCCGAAATATTTCGCGATCGCGGCGGCGTCGCGCACGTCGAGCGGGATCGCGCCTTCCCACCACAGCCCGCAGCGCTCGCTTGCCGCGGCGGCTTCTTCGGCGGTCGCTCCGGTCACCGTCACCTGAGCGCCAAGGGTGGCGAGTGCACCGGCAATCGCGGCGCCGATGCCGCTCGTGCCGCCGGAGACGAGCGCCACCCGGTCACGAAACGATCCCTCCTGAAACGTTGCCGTGATCATTGCGCCGGCGCCTGCGCGAGCAGCGCCGCCACATCGGCGTGGCGCGGCAGCGGCGCGACCGCGCCGTATCCGGTCGTCGCGAGCGCGGCCGCGGCATTGGCGTAACGCGCCGCCGTGACCGGGTCGTCGCCCGCGAGAATGCGCACTGCGAAGGCGCCGTCGAAGCAATCGCCGGCGCCGGTCGCATCGACTGCCTGCACGCGATGGCCGGCGATGCGCTCGCGCTTGCGGCCGTCGGACACGACGCACCCGGCGCTTCCGCAGCGCAAGACCACGAGCGGCGTCCCGGCCTCGTGACAGGCCTCGACGATCGCATCGGGATCTTCGCGGCCGAAGAGGAGCTTCGCATCGTCGATGCTCGGCAGCGCCCAATCCGCGAGCGCGAGACTGGCATGGATCACGGCCCGCGCTCGCGGCAGCGGCCAGAGCTTCAAGCGCAGATTCGTATCGTAGGAAATCTTTGCGCCCGCGCCGCGCGCGGCATCGATGGCGGCGAAGCACGCGTCGCACGCGGAAGCCGAGATCGCCTGGCTGATTCCGGAGAGATGCAGCACCCGCGCAGTGCGGATCGCGCCGAGCGGCAGATTGTCGGGCGAGAGCCGGCTCGCCGCGGAACCGCTGCGGAGATAACTGAACTCGTGCCCGTTCGCGCCGTGAGTGACGAAGTAGATGCCGGTCGGCGCGCGGGCATCGCGGGCTACGCCACGCGTGTCCACGCCTTCGCTGCGCCACAGCTCGAGGAGCATGCGGCCGAACGCATCGTCACCGACACGCGTGGCATAGGCCGAGCGCGCGTCGAGCCGCGCCGCAGCGATCGCCATGTTCGAGGTATCGCCGCCGAAGCCCTGCAGGTACTCCGGCTTCGAGCTCTGCGTCTGATTGAACTCGATCAGGGGCTCGCCGATCGCGATCACGTCGAAGGCGGGATCGCTCATCGACGCGGAGCGAGCTTGGCGAAGGCTGCCGCGTAGTCGGCGGCGACCTTGCGCACGCTCCCTGCGGGAACACCCGGCTGATAGAGATTGGAGCCGGTCCCGAAGCCATTGGCACCGACCGCCCAGTAGGGCGCCATGTTGTCGGGACGAATGCCGCCGACGGGAAACACCAGCGTTTCCTTCGGCAGGACCGCGCGCCATGCTTTCAACACCGCCGGCGCCAGCAGCTCGGCCGGAAACATCTTCAGCCCGTCGGCGCCCGCGTCGAGCGCGGCAAACGCCTCGGTCAGCGTGGAAACGCCAGGAAGGCACACCAGCCCGTGGCGCTTCGCCTCGCGCACGATCGCGACATCGCCGTGCGGCATGACGATGAGCCTCCCGCCGGCTTCCGCGACGCGCGCCACGTCCTCGACGCGAAGCACCGTCCCCGCTCCCGTGAGACAACGCTCGCCGAGCTCGCGCGCGAGAAG
>Ga0335083_10009452_pt1 | contig 11824 bp, 10 predicted proteins | sample Lox_Sample_42_FD_206716 | JGI IMG/M metagenome (GOLD analysis project Ga0335083, IMG submission 206716) | Soil microbial communities from Loxahatchee National Wildlife Refuge, Florida, United States - Lox_Sample_4.2 | ecosystem: Environmental > Terrestrial > Soil > Wetlands | place: USA... | reverse complement strand
GTACCTCACCGTGACCAAGATGTTCGACGGCCTGCTCAAGGCGGAAATCTTCGGCTTCTGCGTCATCCTCATCGCCTGCAACATCGGCCTGCGCCCCCGCGGCGGCCCGCGCGAAATCGGCTACTCGGTCACGCGCTCGGTCGTCACTTCGCTCATCACCATTCTCGTCCTCGATTACTTCATCACCAAAGCCCTCGCCTGATGAAAACCTCCCCGCCCGCCCGCAATGGCCGTGATCACAGCCCCGTGACCGTGGATGTCGCCGCCCTCGGCAAAGCCTACGGCGCGCAGACTGTGCTGACCGATATTTCGTTTTCCGTCCAGCCGGGCGAGATCTTTGTCATCATGGGTCCGAGCGGCTCGGGCAAAAGCGTGCTCCTGCGCCAGATTGCCGGCCTCGAGGAGCCCACCACCGGCAGCGTGCGCATCAACGGCCTCGACCCCGTCGAACCGGAGACGCGCGACCGCTTCGCCGTCGCCCTCGTCTTCCAGTCCGGCGCGCTCTTCAACTCCCTCAGCGTTTACGAAAATCTCGCGCTCTATCCCCTCGAACACCGCCTCTGCTCCAAGCGCGAGATCAAGGACCGCGTCATGCGCGCGCTGCAGATCCTCTCGCTCGAGGGCGCGGCGCAGAAATTTCCCTCCGAGCTGTCCGGCGGCATGAAAAAACGCGTGGCCATCGCCCGCGCCCTCGTCATGGAGCCGCAGCTCCTTCTCTACGACGAGCCCACCAGCGAGCTCGACCCCGTCATGTCGGCGACCATCGGCGAAATCATCGCCACGCTGAAGCAGGAATTCCAGGTCACCAGCATCGTCGTCTCCCACGACCGCGACCTCACCATGACCATCTCCGACCGCGTCGCCATCCTCATGCAGGGCCGGCTCCGCACCGTCAACACGCCGGCCGCACTGCGCAGTCTCAAGGATCCGCTCATCGTCGACTTTCTCAATCCGCAGATCGATTTGAAAAATCCCCGTTATAAGCAACTGGAGGTCTCAACATGAACAACGCACAAATGATGGCCCGGGTGGGCCTCTTCTTCCTCGTGGGCCTCGCGCTCATCTGGATCACCTTCGAGGCCCTGCATAGCGGCGGCTTCCACCGCCACAACGGCTACATCCTCACCGCCGGATTCGACGACATCAAGCAGCTCAAGGTCGGCGACGAAGTGCGAATGGGCGGCGTGAAAATCGGCAGCGTCGAGGTCGCCCGCCTCGACGGCCATCGCGCGCTGGTCGAGCTGCGCATCGAACCCAACATCAAAATCGCCCGCGACGCCGTGGCCACCGTGGCCAGCGCCGGCCTCCTCGGCACCAACTACATCTCGCTTAACATCGGTTTGTCCGCCGACGTCTACGCCGCCGGCGACGAAGTCCAGACGAAGTCCACCGTCGATCTCAACAGCGTCATGACGCAAATCGGCGATCTCAGCCACAAGCTCGAAAGCACCTTCGACTCCATCAGCAGCATCACCCAGGGCCAGAACGGCCAGCCCGGCCTCTTCCAGCGCCTCGACAAGCTCGTGGCCGACAACGGCGACAAGATCACCGTCACCATGACCAACCTCCAGGACATCACGACCAAGATCAACCAGGGCCAGGGCACCATCGGCCGCCTCGTCAACGACCCCAAACTGCACGACGAGCTCATCTCCGCCGTCGACGAATTCAAGTCCGCCTCCGCCCAGGCCAAGGATTTCGTCAGTGATGCGCAAAGCGTCATCGGCCAGGTGAAATCCGGCAAGGGCGCGCTCGGCACGCTCATCTACGACGAGCAGGCCGGCGACAACCTCAAGCACGTGGCGCAAAACCTCCGCGAGCTGTCCGACAAGCTCAACAGCGGCCAGGGCACGCTCGGCAAGCTCATCAACGACGACAGCCTCTACACCCAGGCCCAGGGCGTGATCAAAAAGGCCGACCAGGCCATGGACAGCCTCGGCGATTCCAGCGCGATCAGCGCCGTCGGCGTCGCCGCCAACGCGCTGTTCTGAAAAACAAAAGGCGCGCGGATATTTTCGCGCGCCTTGCTTCGAAACAGGCGGTTTTTCAGATCTTCCCCGGCTCCATGCCGAAGAAATTCGCGGCGTTGTTGTAGCAGATGTTCTCGACCATGCTGCCGATCAGCTTGCGGTCGGCCGGGATGAGCCCGGCCTCGATGTCGGCGCCGAGCATGGCGCAGAGCACACGGCGGAAATATTCGTGGCGCACATAGCTGAGGAAGCTGCGTGAGTCGGTGATCATGCCGAGGAAGCGGCTGAGCAGGCCGAGGTTGGAGAGCGCGTTGATCTGCCACTCCATGCCTTCCTTCTGGTCGAGGAACCACCAGGCGGTGCCGAACTGCAGCTTGCCCGCCAGGGTGCCGTCCTGGAAATTGCCGATCATCGTGCCGAAGACGTAGTTGTCGGCCGGATTCACGTTGTAGAGGATGGTCTTGGGCAGCTTCTCCTCGGATTCGAGTTGATTGAGATAGCGGGAGAGCCCGCGGGCCTGCGGGAAATCGCCGATCGAATCCACGCCGGCGTCGGCGCCGAGGCGCTTGAGCAGGCGGCTGTTGTTGTTGCGCAGCGCGCCGAGATGCAGCTGCTTGGTCCAGCCGCGTTCGGCGTCGAGATGGCCGAAGAAAAGCATCATGAACCAGGCAAACTTCGCCGCCTGCTCCGGCGTGGCGGCGGTGCCGCCGCGGGTCCGGGCGAAGATCTCCGCCGCCTCGCGCTGGGTGCAGTCGGTGTCGGGGATGCATTCCATGCCGTGGTCGGAAAGCCGTCCGCCCATCGAGTGGAAGAAGTCGTGGCGTTTTTTCAGCGCCTCGAGGAAGGAGGCGAAATCACGGATGTCGACGTTGGCCCGGGCGGCAAGCTGGTCGCACCAGGGATTGAACGCCGCCGGACCCGCCACGCCGAGCGCCTTGTCGGGCCGGAACGCCGGATAAACCTTCGTCGCCAGCTTGCTCTTTTTGAGCGCGGCATGGTGCGCGAGGTCGTCCACCGGATCGTCGGTCGTGCAAACGACGGTGACCTTGAATTTTTTCAGGATGCCGTGGACGGAAAGGTCGGGCTTGGCCAGCCGGGCGTTGGCCAGCTTCCAGATTTTCGGCGCATTGGCCTCATTGATCATGAGGTCGATGCCGAAATACCGGCGCAGCTCGAGGTGCGACCAGTGGTTGAGCGGATTGCGCTGCGTGTGCGGAACGGCGCGGGCGTAGGCGAGAAACTTGTCGTAATCGCTCGTCTCTTTCCCCGTGATCAAATCCTCCGACACGCCATTGGAGCGCATCGCGCGCCACTTGTAATGGTCGCCAGCCAGCCAGATCTGATAGAGATTCTCGAACCGCTGGTTCGCGGCGATCTGGTCGGGCGGCAGGTGGCAGTGGTAGTCGAAAATCGGCTGGTCAACCGCGTGATCGAAATAGAGCGTGCGGGCCCATTTGGTCGTAAGCAGGAAATCCTCGGGGAGAAACGTTTTGGCGGCGGGCATGGATAAGAAAAATTAATCAGGCCGGCGGCCGGCGCGAGTCTAAATTATGGCGGACAAAGGGCAAAATACATGCGGCGCCGCACAGTCGCGCAGCCTTCTGCTACTGCCTTCTTAAGAAAAAAATCTGAAGCCCTGTTCCGAGAAGCTTGTTGGAAACCGTTTTCAAAAATCGATCCGAACTCGGCAATTGATTGCGGCGTTCAGTCCAGCTCAAAATACGCTTTGAACTTCTTCCAATGAAAATTCCTGAAGCTTAGGAGAGGATGGCCCTTGTTTGAATACCAATTCCGCTCCCCTCTGCTCGCACTGATAAAAAGCTTCGTCAAAGGCGTGGATCCCCAGCGCCTGCAAATACCGATCTAACATATCGGGTGTAAAACGATCTTTGATTGGTCTGGCTGAATACCGTTCAGTTTCCTCAAAGGGCTGTTTTAGCCCGTAGGCGTCGAATACCCATTTGCCGCCGTCGTTTGCGGCATAGATCGAGCGAATTGAAGCGGAACTTGTTTCAGGACCAAAGAGCGAGAATATCGTCGCACCCCAGCGACCTCTAGCACCCTGTTCATCCCGGCTCATAGTATGCAAAACAGCCGTGGCTCTCACCGCCCGACATTTCAGCAGTGTGGCAATATACGTTGACGGATCTGTCCCCCGATGCCCGTTGGCAAAAAATGCCGTCCAGCTATTTCTTGTCGGAATAAAAAGAAAACGCCTCTCCTCGACATTGGTCAGGGGCAGCAGCTTTCGAAGCACGCTCTCCAGGTCGCCTTGGACGCGGCTCCGCACTAGCGAGACACCACGTTTGAGCTGGATAGGTGTCTGCCAGGAAGTAAAAGCAGCCGCTGCCTCGACAAAATCGGCTTCAAAAAAAATGACGGTCGACGTGATAGGGGCCAGTCGATCGTCCAGCAGTTGCACGTTTATTGCCCGATCAAGCCTGGCTCAGACTTTCGGTCCGCCCTGGGCCAGGTTGCGGGCGCGCAGCCGCAGGCCGTTCAGGCGGATGAAGCCGGTCGCGTCGCTCTGGTTGTACCAGCTCTTCACGCCTTCCATCGAGGCGACCTTGAAGTCGTAGAGCGAATGCTTCGACTTGCGGCCGCAGGTGATGACGTTGCCCTTGTAGAGCTTGAGGCGGACGGTGCCGGAGACGTATTTCTGGCTTTCGTCCACCAGCGCCTGCAGGGCCTCGCGCTCGGGCGCGAACCAGAATCCGTAATACACCAGCTCGGCGTATTTCGGGATGAGCGAATCGCGCAGGTGCTGGACCTCGCGATCGAGGGTGAGCGACTCGATCTGCTTGTGCGCGTGCATGAGGATGGTGCCGCCGGGCGTCTCGTAGACGCCGCGCGATTTCATGCCGACGAAGCGGTTTTCGACCAGGTCGACCCGGCCGATGCCGTGTTTGCCGCCGAGCTGGTTGAGCGTCTTCAGCACGCCGGCCGGCGAGAGTTTTTTGCCGTTCACCGCCACGCAGTCGCCCTTTTGGAAATCAAGCTCGACATATTCGGCGCGGTTCGGCGCGTCCTCGGGCGCAACGGAGAGCTTGAACATGCCTTTGTTCGCCTTCGTGGTCGGATCGAACCACGGATCCTCGAGAATGCCGGCCTCGTAGGAGATGTGCAGGAGGTTCCGGTCCATCGAATAGGGCTTCTTCAGCGAGGCGGCGACCGGAATGCGGTGCTCCTTGCAGTAGGCGATCATCTCGGCCCGGCCGGGGAATTTTTCGCGGAACGCGTCGATCTTCCACGGCGCAATGATGGCGAGCCGCGGCGCGAGCGCCATGTAGGTGAGCTCGAAACGGCACTGGTCGTTGCCCTTGCCGGTCGCGCCGTGCGCGACGGTGTCGGCCTTTTCCTTTTTCGCGATGTCAATCTGGGCCTTGGCGATGAGCGGCCGCGCGATCGAGGTGCCGAGGTGATATTGCCCCTCATAAACCGCGTTGGCGCGGATCATCGGATAGATGAAATCGCGGGCGAACTCCTCGACCAGATCGAGCGTGTAGTGCTTCGATGCGCCGGTCTTGCGCGCCTTCTGCGGCAGGCCGCGCAGCTCCTCCTCCTGGCCGATGTCGGCGGCAAAGGTGATGATTTCCGCGTCATAGGTTTCGCGGAGCCATTTGACGATGACGGAGGTGTCCAGGCCACCGGAGTAAGCGAGCACGATTTTCATGGAAGGAGCATACAAAACCGCGAATGGACGCGAATCAACGCGAATGATCGGCGCCAATCACTTCCGCGCGGCCTCGGCGAGGGCGCAGAGGATGGCCTTCTGCACATGCAGGCGGTTTTCCGCCTGGTCGAAGATGATCGAGCGCGGGCTGTCCAGCACCTCCTGCGCAACCTCCTCGCCGGGATGGGCCGGCAGGCAGTGCATGAACAGCGCGTCGGGCCTGGCCGCGGCGAAAAGTTTTCCCGTCACCGCGTAGGGCCGCATCTGCGTGTGGCGGCGCGCGGCCTCGCCCTCGTGGCCCATGCTCGCCCAGACATCGGTGTAGACGACGTCGGCGTCCCGCACCGCCTCGAACGGATCGGTGGTGAAATGGTAGGCGTGGGCAAATCCCCGCGCCTGGAGCAGCGCGTTGATTTTTGCGCCCGGCTCATGCCCCTTCGGGCCGGCCAGCGAGATCCTCATGCCGAAGTGCGCCGCGCCGAGGATCCAGGAATTGGCCATGTTGAACGACGTGTCGCCGACGAAGGCGATCTTGCGGCCGCGCAGCGCGGCGAAGAGATCGCCGCCCGGCGCCGCCCAGCGCTCGGCCGCGGTGAACGCATCCGTGTAAATCTGGCAGGGGTGCAGGAAATCGGTCAGGGCGTTGATCACCGGCACGCTGCCGTGCTGCGCCAGATCGACCACCTCGGCGTGGTCGAAGGTGCGCACGATCAGCCCGTGGACAAAGCGCGAGAGCACGCGCGCCGTGTCGGCCACCGACTCGCTGCGGCCGAGCTGGATGTCGCTTTTGTTGAGAAACAGCGGATAGGCGCCGAGCTCGTTCAGGCCGACCTCGAATGAGACGCGGGTACGCGTGCTCGATTTGGAGAAAATCATCGCCCAGGTCTGCCCGGCGAGCGCAGACGGCGCCGGCCGGCCGCGTTGCTGCTTGAAGCTGCGTGCGCGCGCAAAAATCTCCGCGACCTCGTGTGGCGGGAAGTCGGTTTCCTGGAGAAAATGCTTCATGGAAAACGGTCAATATAAACCGTTTCGCTGGCCGCGCACGAGTGAAAAAATGCGCCAAAATGCTACGCTTTGGCCGCCAGCACGGCCTGGAAAATCTCGACGGAACGCGTCAGTTCATCGGCCGTGGCCGTGAGCGGTGGAAGCAGCCGGATGACGTTGTTGCCCGAGGCAACCGCGAGCAGCCCTTTTTCGCGCAGTGCGGCAAGGTAAGGCGCGATTTCGCCCGCCAGCTGCACGCCGACGAGAAAACCCCGCCCGCGCACGGCCTTGACCTGCGCGGGAAAGTCCGCCGCGAGTTTTTCCAGCGCCGCGATCCACGGTCCGCTCGCCCGCGCGACATGCTCGAGCAGTTTTTCCCGCTCGATCACGTCGAGCACGGCCAGCGCCGCCGCACAAGCCAGCGGCGTGCCGCCAAAGGTCGTGCCGTGGGAGCCGGGATGGAACAGCTCGGCGGCGTTTTCGCGGATCCAGACCGCGCCGATGGGAAATCCGCCGCCGAGGCCCTTGGCCATGCCGATGGCGTCGGGCAGGATGCCGGCGTGTTCGAAGGCAAAAAATTTTCCCGTGCGGCCGAGGCCGCATTGCACTTCGTCGATCAGAAGCAGCAGCTTGTGCCGGTCGCACAAGGCGCGCAGGCCGAGCAGAAATTCCGCCGTGCAGGGGTTGATGCCGCTCTCGCCCTGGATGGTTTCAACAAAAATCGCGGCGGTCTCGCCGTCGATCAGGTCGGCGAAGCTCTGCAGGTTGTTCAGCTCGCCGAAGGCAAAGCCGGGCACGAGCGGGCGGAAGCCATGCTGGATCTTTTCCTGCGGCGTGGCGCTCATGCCGCCGAAGGTCCGGCCGTGGAAGGCGTTTTTGGCGCAGATGATCTTGTAGCACTTGCCTTCCACGCCGCCGGCCTTTTGCAGGCCGTGCAGCCGCGCGAGTTTGATCAGGCCCTCGTTGGCCTCGGCGCCACTGTTGCAAAAAAACACCCGGCCCGGCCCGGCCCGCTGCACGAGGCGCCGCGCGAGTTCGGCCTGGTTGGGATTGCGGAAGAGATTGCTGACATGGATCAGCTCGCCCGCCTGCCGCTGCACGGTCGCGACCCAGTGCGGATGGCAGTGGCCGAGCGCACTCACCGCGATGCCCGAGGTGAAATCGAGATAGGCGTTGCCCTGGTCGTCCCACACCTGCGTGCCGCGGCCGCGCACGAGCGTGAGGCTGGCCCGGGCGTAGTTCTTCAGCACGAATGCGTCGTAAAGATCGGCGGTGCTGGTGCGGATGATGGTGGGATTGCTCATGGCGAAATTCTAAAGCGGAGGCGGATTTGGAACCGAAATTTCCCAATCCGCAACCGTCAATCGACCCACTCAGCCCTGGACGATTTCGGTCCCGATGCCCTTGTCGGTGAAAATCTCCAGCAGCAGGCTGTGCGGCAGGCGGCCGTCGATGAAGTGCACGCGCTGCACGCCTTCCGCCAACGCGCGGATGGCGCTCGCCACCTTCGGGCGCATGCCCTTGTCGATGATGCCCTTTTTCTTCAGGTCGTCGACCTGGCTGATCTTGAGCGTGGAAATGAGCGACGCCGGATCGGCGGGGTTGGCGAGGAGGCCGGGCACGTCGCTCATGTAAACCAGCCGCCGCGCGCGCAGGGCGCTGGCCACCCGGCCGGCGACCAGATCGGCGTTCACGTTGTAGGATTTGCCGTCGTAGCCCTCCGCCACCGGCGAGATCACCGGCACAAATCCGTCGGCGATTTCCTTCTTGATCAATTTGACCTTCACCTCGGTGACTTCGCCGACGTAGCCGAGGTCGACGGTGTTGCCGTCGTCGTCAGTCGTGAGCTTCTGGCAGACGAGCACGGTGTCGCCGGGCAGGCCCTTGGGTTTGGCCTTGGCCGTGGCAATGGCTTCGCATACGTCCTTGTTCACGACTTCGTCGAGGGTTTTCTTCACCAGCGCGATCGTGGCCTCGTCGGTCACGCGCAGGCCGTTGACGAAATTCGCCTTCAGGCCGGACGACTCCATTGCCCGGGTAATGGCTTTGCCGCCGCCGTGGACGACGACGACGTTGATGCCGACGGCGGCGAAAAATGCGATGTCGTAGGCGACCCGTGCCCGGGTGGCCGGATCGGGATCGTCCATGAAGCTCCCCCCGTATTTCACGACGAAGGTCGAGCCGTGAAAATCCTGAATGTAAGGCAGGGCCTCGAGCAGCACCTTCGTCTTCGCGGTGACATCAGCGACGTCCATGGTCTGTCAGGAAGCGCGGCTCGCGGCCGCGGAAAGAAAGCAAGACTGGGAGAAAAGGCTCACGTGGAATAGGCGAACAAAACTTTTAACGCACTTGTCGCAACTTTTTCCACAAAAATTTTTTGCCGGCGCGGCGCGTCACGATTGCGTCACACAAAAATCGGCTTCACTCCGCGCGCCATCGCCACCACTTCTCGTGCGTGTCCCGGACCCAACTTACCTTTTCCTCGCGCGCGGAGCATCGCGCCTGGCTCGCCGGCCAGGCGGCGCTGCCGGCCGGCTTCCGCGTCGGCACGGCGCGCTTCGATTTCACGCCGCGCGAGGCGCCGAAACCGGCGAAAATGGCGCTCACGCTCATTGCGCTCGACCGGCCGACGGCGGATTTTGCCGCCGTCTTCACCCGCAACGCCTTTCCCGGCGCGCCGGTCCTCGTCGGCCGCCGCCGGCTGGCGGAGCCGGCGCTCGGCGCGATCATCGTCAACAATAAGATTTCCAACGTCTGCGCGCCCGGCGGCGTGGAGGCGGCCGAACGCGTCTGCGCCGAGACCGCGCGGCTGCTTGGTTTCGCCCCGGCGGCCATCCTGCCCAGCTCGACCGGCGTGATCGGCTGGTGCCTTCCGGTCGAGGCCATGCTCGCCGCGCTTCCGCAGGCCGCGGCCGCGCTCGCGCCCGGCTCCGTGCTGCCGGCGGCCGAGGGCATCGTCACCACCGACCTTTATCCCAAAATCCGCCGCGCCGAAGTTGGCGGCGGCAGCATTGTCGGCATCGCCAAGGGCGCAGGCATGATCGAGCCCAATCTCGCCACCATGCTGGTCTACCTGCTGACCGATCTCGCCGTGCCGCGCGCCGAATTGCGCGCCATGCTCGCGCGCGCGGTCGAGACAAGCTTCAACACCATCAGCATCGACAGCGACACCAGCACCTCCGACACCGTCGCCCTGCTTTCATCGGGCAAAGTGCCGTGCGCGGACCGCGCCGCCTTTGAGCAGGCGCTTACCGCGGTCTGCCGTGACCTGGCCGGGGACGTCGTACGTAACGGCGAAGGCGTGCGGCATGTCATCCGCGTCAACGTGCACCGCGCGCCGGACTCCGCCGCAGCCCGTGCGCTGGGCAAGGCGATCGTCAACGCACCGCTCTTCAAATGCGCCGTCGCCGGCAACGACCCCAACGTCGGCCGGCTCGTCCAGGCCATCGGCAAATTCGTCGGCGCGCAGACGCCGGCGCTGGACCTGTCCGGGCTGCGCCTGCAGATGGGCGGCGTCGAGATCTTTGCGGACGGCGTTTTTCAGCTGAATCCGGAAAAAGAAAAAACGCTCACCGCGCATTTGCGCGCGGCCGAACTCTACGCCAGCGCGCCGCCGAAGAACGGCGTATTCACGCCGCCGCTCGATTTTCCGCCGCACGAGCGCTGCGTGGAGATCGAGGTCGACCTCGCGCTCGGCGCTGCCGAAGCCACCGTCCTCGGCGGCGACCTCACCCACGAATACGTGAGCGAAAACGCGGACTACCGGAGCTGAACGGACAACGCAGATTTCTTGCCAGAAAAAAATCAGCGGTTTTGCGGCACCACGCAGTCGAACGCCTTTGTGGTGGGTATTGCTGTCAGCCTTTCTTGGCCGCTACTTTGTATATTCCCCAGCAAGCCAAACAACTCCAAATAATAAGCGCTTTTAACAGCTACTGGTTCGGCCACCGGGAACTCATCAGTTGCTCGGGCTAGGAGCCCAGGCAGTTGATTGAACAATCGCGCGCAGATCATCGACCGACATTTGAAACCTTGGAACACTACCGTTGACCACGGGAACCCCCTGCCGGCTGATCCTGGAATGCAGGCGCGGATTGAATATGAACACGATGATTTCCGACTCTTTGATAATCGGTCCATCGAATTCCGATCCCACGGCCGGCGCTGCCCCTACTTTAGGGTCGTGTCTCCAAACGGCTTCGATGTAAAAATGCGTCTCGCCGGCGACCTCCCGCGATTGAAGGAGATATACTTCTGAGGCGTAAAGTATCGACTCCTCGTTGGCCAGAGGTTGGGCGGCAGGTGGAGCAGCGCGGAGGAAAACCGCGAGGAACAGAGTGACCAGACCGGATGCGATGTATTTGATGAAGCGGTTCATAAGATGGATTTTACTGAGCATTGTTAGGATAAGTCATGTTATTGCTGCCGGTCGCCACCAAAACCGAACATTTTCCGCGGCCCTCGACCAGTTCAAGGCGAAGATGCCGCCGAGCCTCAGGCCGAAGGCGAACAGCGAGCTCTACGAGGCCATGGGCTATGTGCGGAAGAGCGAACGGGCGAGCGGACTCAGCCGGCCGAAGAAGCCCGAACCGGGCACAAGCTGAGTTTGGGAGAGGCAGCTTTCATGCCGCCGGGCTTGCTTGCGCGAGCCCGGCTTTTTTGCCCAATTTATTCAAGGTTCTTCGGTTTTTGCCACATACACCGATTCTTTCGGATTGTTTTCGCTTCGATCCAAGTTGCGCGCAATATCCACGAAAAGGTCGTATGACCTAATCTCTGTGTTACCGGTGTATCGGTACTGATTCAACTTACGTCGAGCTTCGCTTGAAATCTTGCTTCGCCTGCCGATCACAATCTCGTAATGAAATTTGATGAAAATCTCGGGATCCTTCAGCTTGTCCCCCGTGTAATTTGAGGGCTCGAATTTCGAATGGGTAAACTTCAGTAAGTCTTTTTTTCGGCACCACGTCGCAAGATCGCGGTGAATCGGCCCACGATTCCTGTCCACGTAATCCCGCCAATCTCTTTCACGCACTCTTTGCTGGAGCACAAGATCGCCGGCGATCCATCCCGGCGCATGCTGCTTCCATCCAGCCATTGCCATACGAATTTCCGCGTCTGACTTCGACGCGTATTCGTGCATCCAGTGTTCAACCTGCTTTGCATCTTCAGAAGACATCTTTTTCCCAAACAGGAA
>Ga0335083_10009451_pt1 | contig 11825 bp, 7 predicted proteins | sample Lox_Sample_42_FD_206716 | JGI IMG/M metagenome (GOLD analysis project Ga0335083, IMG submission 206716) | Soil microbial communities from Loxahatchee National Wildlife Refuge, Florida, United States - Lox_Sample_4.2 | ecosystem: Environmental > Terrestrial > Soil > Wetlands | place: USA: Florida... | reverse complement strand
CACGTGGCGGCGGAGCTCGCGCCAGCGCTGCAGCGGGAAGCCGCGCGCGCACACCAGGTAGTCCTCGCGCGACGGCCGCGCGAACCGGCGCGCGATCGCGAGCGCGCGCCGCACCGCCTGCGCGGTGCCGAGCTGCGCGAGCTTGTCGTCGCGGAACTCGCCGGCCTCGGCGTGCTCGAGGCCGAGCAGGTCGTAACCGGCGCCGAGCACGAGGTCGCGGGCGCGCGCGAACGACGCCTCGGCCTCGCCGTCGGCGGTCACGCCGCGCAGGTGATCCTCGGCAGCGCGCGCGATGTACGCGACGTTATCGGCGAGCGGCGCGACCAGGCGCACGCGCCGGATCGGCTGACCGCCCACGACGATGTCGACGAGCAGCTGGAAATCCCGGGCGAGCGCGCCGATCACGTTGCGATCGAGCTCGACGCCGATGTCGAGCGGGATCACGGCGAGCTGCGTCGGGCTCGGCACCCGCAGCGCGGCCGGCGGGCCGATCACGAGCACGACGACCGGATACGTCGGCGCGCGGTGCAGCAGCACGCGCACGTCGAGGTGGCCGCCGAGGCCGCGCGCGACCTGCGCGCCCGCGAGCAGCGCGAGGTGCGGCACGCCGTCGTGGACGTGAAAGCTCGACGCCGCGCCGGTCGCGGCGAAGTCGAGCCACGGGTCGGGCTCCTGCGGCAGATCCTGGGTCTCGGTCGTCAGCGGATCGGCGCCGGGCGGGATGATCTGCGCGGCCGTGGTCGCCTCGTCGTCGATCTCGACCTTGAACGCCGGCTTCGCAACCGCGCCGTTGGTCGGAGCGATGGCCGCGGCGGGCGGCGCCTCCACGTTCGCGTCGACGTTCGTCGAGCTCTCGAACTCGAACGCGGGCTCGGGCTTGTCGGCGGGTCTGGTGATCCGCGGCAGCGGCGCGACCCGGGCGACCGGTTCGGGCGCGGCGGCCTCGAGCTTGCCGACCGGCTGGGTCACGACCTCTTCGTGCTCGGGCGGCGCGCTCGCGGGTGGCGCGGCGGCGAGCGCGGCGGTCGGCGGCGGCCCGATCGTCGTCGCGTCGGCCTGGACCGATGCCGCGACCCGCGCGCGCGCCTCCGAGCGCAGGCGATCGACTTCCTTGCGCTGGCGATCGAGGTCCCGCGCGAGCCGATCGCGCTCCTGCGAGCCGAGCGCCTGCTGTGCGCGATGCTCGAGGTACGCGCGGAGCCCGGCCGCGCCGAACACGACCGCGAAGTCCTTCACGTACGTCGGGATCGCCGCGTGCTCGTCGCGCAGGCGCTCGAGCAGCGCGATTCGCTCGTCGAGCTCGCGGTGGCGGTGCGACTCGGCCAGCACCAGCACCATCAGCTCGGCCGCCGGGTCGTGATAGACGACCGGCACCGCGAGCACGGAACCGTCGACCTGGTTCAGCGTGCCGGCGTACAGCCGTTCGACCAGCTCCGGATCCGCCACCGCGTCGATCGAGGTGTGAACCTGATGCGCGATCAGCGCGCCGCCGGGTCCCGTGACGTGCACGGTCTCGGTGCGCGTTCTTCCGATCGAGCCTTGGTAGGCGCTCTGCGACGGCGCGCGGGTTCCCCTGGCCATGCGGGAGGCATATCACGGGGCTGTCGGAAAAATTGTCCATTCAGGTTCCGCTTCCCTGCTCCCTATTGAGCCAGTCGGAATAGGGAACAGGGAAGCGGAACCTGAATACGGAACTGGATCAGTTCACCCCGCCGCTCGGCTCGTCCGCGACCGGCTCCGGCGCCCCGTCGTCCTCGGCCTCCGAAGTCCCGAGCATCTGCGCCGCGACCGCGACCAGGACCTCGTGGACGTGCTCGAGCGTGTCGAGCCGCCCGCACAGCGAGTAGTAGTCCTCGATCGACACCTCGCCCATCCGCTGCAGCGCCTGCTGCACGTAAGGCCGCATGCGGGCTGGCGCGTCGAGCTCGGAGTCGAGGTCCTCGAGGTCGGCCTGCGCGATCGCGGAGGCCACGAAGCCCGCCGGCGAGAAGTTGAGCCCGGTCGGCAACACGACGCGCCAGTCGGCCTCGTCGCCGGTCGTGTCCCAGCGTCCGCCGAGCCGGCGCCGGACGACCTCGCCGAAGTACGCGCCCGACGTCGCGACCACGAGCTGGAGCGTGGCACCCTGGCCCTCCGGAACCGTGCGCAGGTAGTGGTCGAGCAGCGGCAGCGTGTCGCTGTCGTACTCGAGCGTCACGCCGAGCGCGCGGCGCACGTACGCGACCGCCTCGTCGGCGTATTCGCGCACGCGCTCGGGCACGGCCTGCTGCTCCATGGCTCTGTCCACAGCCTACCGCGAGAGCTCGAGCTAGTCGATCGCGACGAACTGGACCGTGCCGTAGCGCGAGCGCAGCTCGACGAGCGCGGGCTGATCTCCGACGCCGAACGATGACATCATCCAGCCATCGGGCAACGTCCGGGCGGCGGCGCCGAGATCGACCTTCGTGCCGGCGCCGCGCACGACGATCGGACCGTGCCGGTGCAGGCGCAGCTCGACGTCGCCGCGCAGGCTCGAGATCACGAGCCGGCCGTGCAGCGCGGCCTCGGCCTCGAGCAGGATCTTGCCCTCGGTCGTGGTCAGCTCGATATCGCGCGCGCGCACGCGGCGGCCGGCGATCCGGCCGCGGTTCGCCGACGCGACCAGCCGCTCGCCGCCGATCGTGTCGAGATCGACGTCGGCGGAGATCGTCGCGGCGTCGACCGAGCCGAACACCTGCACGAGCGAGGTCGCGCCCGACACCGAGTGCGTCCACACCTCGCCCGAGACGTTCTTGACCGAGATCGGCCCCGACGCGGCGTCGAGCTCGCCGCCGGCGTCCATGCCTTCCATCTCGAGCTTGCCCGCGATCACGCTGGCATCGACCTTCGCGCCGCGCGGCGCGTAGACGACGAGATCGATGCGCACGGCCGAGGCCGGCACCGGCTTGGACTCGCGCGTCTTGTCGGCGAACGTCGCGATGCGCACGGTGCCGTCGGGGTTGGGCACGAGCGACACGCGCAGGCGATCGAGCGCGTCCTCGTCGGGCGCGCGCTTGTGGGTCTCGATGCGGATGGCCGCGCCGTCGTAGCCCACGATGCGAACGTCGCCGAGCGGGTTGTCGATCGCGACCTGCGTGAACGGATGGCCGGCCGGCGCGACCTCGACGCGCGCACGCTCGACCACGTCCGAGTCCTTCGCGGCCGGCTGCGCGAGCGCCGGCGCGCCGAGCGCACACACGATGGCGATCGCGAGCTTCACGGAGCGCCTCCCGCGAGCGCGACGTCGTCGCGGATCGCCGCGCGTTGCAGGTAGCGGATCAGCGCGCGATACGCCTTCTGGCGCGGCCGACCGTCTGCCGCCGCGGCGATCTGCTTGTTCAGCTCGGCCACGCGCGCGTCGAACGCTTGCTTGTGATCGTCGCTCCAGTGCGCGCGCTCGTGCGCGACATCGGCCAGGAGCTCGGCCGCGGTGTCGGCGTAGCCCTTGGTCTCGCTCGCGGCGGCCGCGGCGAGCTCGTCGGTGACGTCGCTACCGGCCGCGATCGGCGCCGGCGCCGGCGCCGGCGTGGGCGCGGGCAAGGCGATGCGGGCGGGCTCGGGGCCGCGGACGCGCCACGCGAGCAGCAGCACGGCGAGCGCGACCGCGACGCCGGCGAAGCCGAGCTGCACGCCGACGAAGCGCGACGGCACGAGCCGCGCGAGCGCCCGCCGCCACGCCGGTCGCTCGGCATCGGCCATCTCGGCCTGGGCGAGCCGCGCTTGCACGCCGGCCCACAAGCTCGACGGAGGATCGACGGGCGGCAGGTCGCGCAGGCCATCGCGCAGCGCGGCCTCGTCGGTGGCGGCCTGCCGGCACGCGCCGCACGTGCGCAGGTGCCCGCGCACGGCGCTGCCGCGCTCGCCTTCGAGCTCGCCGTCGAGGTAGGCCGTGAGCTTCGCGCGCGCTTCGCCGCACGTCATCGCGAGACTCCGATCGTGCCGAGGATCTCGCGCATGCGCGCACGCGCCTTGTGCAGCTGCGACTTGCAGGTCCCCACCCTGCACTCGAGGATCTCCGCGCACTCCTCGTGTGACAAGCCCTCGACGTCGTGCAGGACCAGGATGGCGCGATAGCCCGCCGGCAGCTGGCCGAGCGCGGTCTCGATGCGCGCGGCCAGGCCCGGATCGCGCTCGGCGATCGGCGGCGCGGCGACCTCGGACAGCGAGTCGTCTACGGGAATCTCCTGGCGGCGCCCGCGGCGCGCCAGATACGACAGCGCGGCGTTGACCGTGAGCCGGTAGATCCAGGTCGACAGCGCGGAGTCGCCGCGGAAGGCCGCGAGCCCGCGGTAGACGCGGACGAACACCTCCTGCGCGACCTCCTCGGCGTCGTTGGGGCCGACGATGCGGTGCGCCATGCCGAACACGCGGCGCTTGTACTGGTGGTACAGCATCTCCATCGCCCGGGCTTCGCCGCGCCGGCATGCCGCGATCAGCTGGGCATCATCGGCGAGCACGGCGGGCACGCGAGGGCGCGGCTCCGCCAGCACGGGGGACGGCAGCGAGTCGGCGACGGCGGTCTCGGTCACGGGGGGCCCCTCGGCCTGTTCGTCACTAGGACCAGCGTCCGGCTGATTGCGTTGCCCGCTTGCCACGGCGGACGGCACCCTAGCATCGAACCTTGCCAGCCGGCCGGCAGAAATCGGCTTTGGCCCTTGGGCTTTAGGCGCTGGCTCGCGGGAGATCCCGAAGCCCGTTGCGCAATGCCCGATGCCCCTGCTGATATGATGGCGACGTGCAAGCGCCTCTTGTCGTTGGCCTCGGGCGGGTCGGGGCGGCGATCTCGGGTCTGGCGCCGAACGTTCCGGCGCCGAACGCACCGCCGGCCGAGCTGGCGGCGCTCTCCACCGCGCCGGCGCCGGGGGTCGCGGTCGCGCTCCGCGCCGCGCTCCGGCTCGGCTGCCGCGCACGGATCTTCGGGACGCACGGCGCCGACCTGCTCGGCCAGCTCGCCCGCAGCGCGCTGCGCGAGGCCGGAGTCGAGGCCGAGCTCCTGCGCGCGGTCGGCACGTCGGCGTGCGAGATCGTGACGGTCGCGGGCGACGGCACGATCCGGGAGCGCTATCACGGCGACCTCGGCCAGGACGTGTCGATCGACATCGCGGGCGGGCTCAGCGGCGGCGCCGCGCTCCTGATCGACGCGACGATGCCGCTCGATCAACTGCGTGCGGCGGAAGCCGCGCGCAACCTCAAGCTGCCGGTGATCCTCGACGTCGGCGAGCTGCGCGACGGCACGAGCGAGCTGATCACGGCGACCGACATCTTGATCCTGTCGGAGCGCGCCGCCGGCGAGCTCGCGCCACGCGGCGAGCTGACCGATGCGCTCGAGGAGATCCTCGCGCTCGGACCGCGCGCGGTCGTGATCACGCTCGGCGAAAAAGGCGCGATCGGGCGCCACGGCCAGCAGATCGTGCGCTGCCCGGCGTTCCCCAATGACGTGCTCGACGCGTACGGCGCGGGCTCGGTCTTCCACGGCGCGTTCGCCGCGGCGCTGCTCTCGGAGCTGCCGTTCGCGCGCTGCATCGAGCTCGCGGCGGCTGCCGCCTCGTTATCGCTGCGGGAGCTCGGGCCGTGGAACGCGATGCCGAGCCGCGACGACGTGCTCGCACTCGTGCGCACGCGGCGGTAGAACTCCGGGATGAAGAGGATCGCGCTCGCGTCGCTGCTCGTCGCGTCCACCGCTGTCGCACAGAAGGTCCCGTCGTGCCCGCCGGCGAAGGGCGATCCGCTGTTCGTGATCGATCACCAGGTGCGGTCCGGGCTCAAGGGCGTGACCTCGAAGATCGAGATCTACGACGGCGGCGCGTGGATCCGCACCGGCGCCGACGAGGACGGCAAGGCCCAGCCCGTCCAGGTCGGCTGCCTCGACAAGGACACGCTCGCGAAGATGCGCGCCGACATCAAGGGCGCGCCGTGGACGGTCAAGCACAACCGGGTCCACTGCATGATGGTGACGAGCACGTTCACCGTGTACTCGATCAACGGCAAGGAGATCTTCCGCGAGATGGCGTGCAACCCCGACGCCCTCGACGACGCCAGCGCGAAGAGCCTGACCGACCTGCAGGCGGTGCTCGTGACGGCGAAGGTGCCGGTGAAGTAGTGGAATTACCGCCAAGGCGCCGGGGACGCCAAGGCGCCAGGGAGTCTGGATCGGGCCCGAACCAGTTCTCCGGGCGCCTTGGCGGTAACTCTCCCTATCGCTTCGGCCGTCCGAGGTCCGAGCCTTCCAACCGAAAGTGCGCCTCGGCCGCGGCCATCTGCTCGGCTTCTTTTTTCGAGCGGCCGACCGCGCGCGCCCATTCGTCGTCGTGGATCGTGACCGCGACGACGAACCGCTTGTCGTGATCGGGCCCGAGCTCGCTCACGACCTTGTAGGTCGGTGTCGCCTTGAGGCGGGCCTGCGAGAGCTCCTGCAGGCGCGTCTTGAAGTCGTAGAAGCCCTTGAACTCGACGTTCTCGATGCGCTGCGCGAGCAGGCGCTCGACCATGTCGCGGGCGGCCTCGAAGCCGCCGTCGAGGTAGACCGCCGCGACGAGCGCCTCGAACGCGTCGGCGAGGATCGATGCCTTCTGCCGGCCGCCGCTCTTCTCCTCGCCCTTGCCGAGCACCAGCCACGCGCCGATGCCGAGCGCGCCGGCGACCTCGGACAGGCCGGTCTCGCTCACGACCTGCGCGCGCGTGACGCTGAGCTCGCCCTCGCGCAGCTGCGGGAACCGCTTCATCAACCGGTGACCGACCACGAGGTCGAGCACGGCGTCGCCGAGGAACTCGAAGCGCTCGTTGTCCTCCAGGGCCTCGGTTGCGTGCTCGTTACACCAGCTCGCGTGGCGCAATGCCTGCTCGAGCAGCGCGCGGTCGGTGAACCGGTAGCCGAGGACGGCCTCGAGCTCGGAGTAATCGGGCACGGCCGCATGGTATCGTGGCGGCGGTGGAAGCGCTGCGCGAGCGTTTCGGCAAGTATCACGTCCTCGAGAAGATCGCGCAGGGCGGGATGGCCGAGGTCTACAAGGTCAAGACCGTCGGCATCGCCGGCTTCGAGAAGATCCAGGCACTCAAGCGGATCCTCCCGCACTCGGCGCGCGAGGGCCGGTTCATCCGCAGCTTCATCGACGAGGCGCGCATCGCCGTCGAGCTCGCGCATCGCAACATCGTGCAGGTGTTCGACTTCGGCAAGGCCGACGGCGAGCTGTTCCTCGCGATGGAGCTGATCGAGGGCCGCGACCTGCGCACGGCCGCGGCCCAGGCCACCGCGCGCGACACGCCGATGCCGCTCCAGGTCGCCGCGCACATCATCGCCGAGGTCGCGGCCGGGCTCGATTACGCGCACCGCAAGACCGACGTCTACGGCACCGCGCTCCACATCGTGCACTGCGACGTCTCGCCGTCGAACGTGATGCTGTCGAGCGACGGCTACGTCAAGATCCTCGATTTCGGGATCGCGCGCGCGAGCTTCGCGGCCGCGCTCGAGCGCCGGCGCCTGCGCGGCAAGCCGCGCTACATGGCGCCCGAGCAGACGCTCGGCGAGCCGGCGACCGCGGCGAGCGACGTGTTCGCGCTCGGCATCATCGCGTGGGAGCTGATCACCGGCATGCCGCTGTATCGCGGCGGCGACCTCAAGGCGATCCTCGAGGCGGTCCGGCGCACGACGCCGCCGCGCGTCGACAAGCTCGATCCCGAGGTGCCGAAGGAGATCGCCGACGCGGTCGCGACCGCGCTGTCGCGCGAGCAGCCGGCGCGCGGCACGGCGGCCGACCTCGGCGCCGCGTTCGCGCGCACCGCGCTCGCGGGCGGCGGCGCGCGCTCGCTCGCGGCATGGCTCGCCGAGCTCGACTCGCGCAAGTCGGGGATGGACCTCGCGCTGTCGCGCGACAGCACGTCGATGAGCGTGCCGCCGATGCCGCCGGCGCCGCCGCGCGCGGCCGACGGCGGCGGAGCGCCGCCCGCGTCCGGATCGATGACACGGGGCGATCCGCCGATGCGACCGTCGGCGCGCTCGCTCACCGCGTCGATCGTGCAGTCGACCCCGGACGGCCCCCTCGGCGACGGCACGCCCGGGTTTCGCGAGCGCGCGACGACGACCGCGGCGTCGGCGTACCACGCGCAGACGCCGCCGGCGGGTGCGCCGGCGCCGCGCTTCGGCGATCGCGATCCGACGCAGAGCGTGAGCGCGACCGCGCTGCGCTGGGCCGGCGACGCGACCGCGAGCACGACGTCGACCGCGGTCGCGACCGGCGTGTGGGGCCCTGACGGGACGGTCGCGGGCGTCGCGCGGCTCGCCGAGGCCCTGCCCGGCTTCACGCGCGCGCAGACGCCGCTGCCGGTCGCGCCCGATGCCGCGCCGACCGAGGTCGAGCCGCGCGCGTACGAGCAGCTCGTGGTGCCGCCCGGCGCGAACCCGTTCGCGATGCGGTTCGACGACGACGAGCAGACGCAGCTCGGGTTGTCGATCCCGGCGCTGCCGTCGGCCGCGAGCGCGAGCGCCATCGATCTCGTCGTCGAAGCCGACGCGCCGCCGCTCGCCGAGCCCCTCGTCGACGAGCCGATCGACGACGAGCTGGGTGCGGCCGAGCCGGCCGCGGTCGCCGAGCGGCGGCGCGCGGTCGTGGTCGCGGCGCTGCTCGACGGCGCACCGGCCGACGTGCTCAAGCCGATCGCACGCGCGCTCGGCGAGCTCGCCTACCAGCGCGGCGGCGTCGTGCTCGAGCTCGACCGCGACGCGCTCGCGATCGCGTTCGGGCTCGAGGTCGCGGGCGAGGACGACGTCGCGATCGCGATGGGCTGGGCGCTCGATGCCGCGGCGCTCGTGCGCGACGCTGCACATGACGGTGAAGGCGCGCCGCGGCTGCGCGTCGGCGCGCGCACCGGCGTCGCGACGTCGGCGGCGGTTGGCGGCGGAGCGCCGTCGACCGCCGGATCGATGACAAGGGGCAAGATGCCCGCCGAGGCGATCGACGAGGCGCGCGCGCTCGCGCGCGAGGCGAGCGCGGATCGGCCGATGTTCGTCGGCGCCGCCGGCCGCGTCACGAGCGGCCTCTACGAGCTGCGCGAGGTCGCGGCGCCGCGCCGGATCGCGCGGCGCAGCAAGGCGATGGAGGTGGTCGGGCCGCGCGGCCACGACGAGCGCGAGCGCGACCAGCTCGAGCGCCGCGGCAAGTTCATCGGTCGTACCGCGCAGCTCGCCGAGCTCGACGCGTGGTTCCAGCGCACGATCGCCGCCGACCGCCGCCTGACCGCGCTCGTGATCGGCCCGGCCGGCACCGGCAAGAGCCGGCTCGTCGCGGAGTGGATCGCGCGCCGCCAGGCGGCGAGCGCGCAGCTGCGCGTCGTGATGACCGGCGCGAGCCTCGCGAGCCGGCACGCGCCGTTCTCGCTCGTGATCGATCTGTACAAGGCGGCGCTCGGCGTGCCGCCCGGGCGCGGCCGCAGCGCGCGTGCCCAGGTCGTGCAGCGCTTGCTGCACCAGCTGCACGAGGCCGCGATGCCCGAGGAACGCGCGCGCGCGATCGCCACCGATCTCGATCGCGCGATGGAGCTGCGCGACGGCGCCGCGATCGGAACGCCCGAGACCGCCGACCTGCGCCCGCGCATCTCGGCCGGGCTCGCCGCGTTTCGCGCGGCGCTGTCGGATCGCGGCCATCCGCAGCTCACGGTCGTCGAGGACATGCACCTCGCCGACGGCCCGAGCCTCGAGGTCTTGCGCCACGCGCTCGCGGTCCCCGCGCGCGGACCCGAGCTGCTCTTGCTCACGGCGCGGCCCGACGGGCCGGCGCCGCCGGCGGTCGACCTCGTGCTCACGGTGGGCGACCTCGTCGGCGCCGAGCTCCGCGCACTGATCTCCGACCGACTCGGCGACGCCGCGACGCCGCTGAACATCGCGGCGGTGATCGCGCGCGGCGGCGGCAACCCGCTGTTCGTCGAGGAGCTCGCGCAGGCGGTGCACGAGGCCGGCCCGGCGCCCGACGACGTGCCGGCGACCGCACGCGACGTCGTGCTCGCGCGCGTCGATCGCCTGACACCGCGCGCGAAGGCCACGCTGCGCTACGCCGCGGTGCTGGGCGGCACGCTGCGCACGCGGCTGATCGAAGAGCTCGTCGGCGACGACGCGCCACCCCGGGTCACGGATTCGTCGGGTGACGTGCACGCGTCGCTCGACGACTCCGGCGCCAGCTCCGCGGTCGACGAGGCGCTCGAGGCCGGCATCCTCGCGCGTGCACCGGCCGGCTCGGAGGACGAGCTGGTGTTCGCGCGCGGGCTCGTGCGCGAGGTCGTGTACGAGGCGATGCCGTTGCGCGCGCAGCGAGACGCGCACGCGCGGGTCGGTCGCCTGCTCGCATCGCGCTTCTTCGCCGGGCGCGACGAGCCGCCCGCGGTGATCGCGGATCACCTCGAGCGCGGTGGCGAGGCGGCGGGCGCCGCCGCGTTCTGGCTGCGCGCCGGGCGGCTCGCGCTCGCGGCATTCGACGCCGACGCCGCGATCGCGCACTTCACGCGCACGCTGACGCTCGAGCGTGCGATCGAGGCCGCCGCTGGCGACAAGCCGCCGACCGGGCCATCGCGGACGCGCCGCCGCGAAGCGCTCGCCGGCCGCGAGGAGGCGCGCCGGCTGCAGGGCGACCTCACGAGCGACGCCGGCGATCTCGACGAGCTGCAGGTGCTGTGCGAAGGCTCGCCGCGCCGGCTCGCCGACGTCTCGATCCGGCGCGCGCAGCGGCTGCTGCGCCTCGGCGACTTCCAGGGCGCGTCGGTCGCGACCGTCGTCGCCGAAGACTACGCGATCTCGGCCGGCGATCTGCGGCTGCACGGCGAGGCGCTGCGGGTGCACGGCGAGATCCTCGAGCGCGTGGGGCGGTTCGACGAGGCGCTCGCGGTCGTCGCCACCGCGGCCGAGCTGTTCGCGCGCGAGGGCGCGGTCTCCGAGGAGATGCAGGCGATGATCGGGCGCGGGCGCATCCACCTGATGCGCGCGCACTACGAGGCGGCGCGCGACGCGTACAAGCCGGTGCTCGCGCGCATCGATCAGACCGGCGACCCGTGGCTGGAGCGCGTCGCGACCAACCACGTCGCGATCATCGAGATGTGCCTGGGCAACTACGAGGTCGCGATGGCGTCCGCGCAACGCTCGCTCGAGCTGTGCCGGCGCTACGGCGACCGCGCGCGCGAGGGCGAGGCGCAGTCGGTCGCGGGCATCATCTTGCTCGAGGTCGGGCTCTACGATCGCGCGGCGGCGCAGTTCGCCGAGGCACTCGAGCTGTTGTCGCGCACCGGCTCGCGGTGGAGCCGCGCCGATTGCCTGATCTACGCCGGTGCGTGCGATCTTCGGCGCGGCCGCGCGGCCGGTATGGCGATGCTCGACGAAGCGCTGGGCGAAGCACGCCGGCTCGGCGCGCGGTATCTCGAGGCGAACGCGTTGATCACGCGCGCCGGCGCTCGGCTGCGTGCGAGCGAGCCGGCCGCCGCGGCCGACGACGCCGCCGCCGGCGCCGCGGTCGCGCACGGCGCGACCCTGGTCGGCTACGAGATCCAGGGCCTCGTGCGGCAGGCGCTCGGCATGGTGCGCGATCCGCGCGGCGGCCGCATCGGCGAGGCCGCCGGGCTCGTCCATCGCGCGCTCGCCATGCTCGACCAGCAGCGCTACCTCGAAGGCAGCGAAGAAGAGGTCTACGCCGCGTGCGTCGAGGTGCTGCACGCCGCCGCCGCGAGCGACCGCGCTCACCTCGTGCGAGCACGCGGTCGCGCCGAGGTCGAGCGCAAGCTCGCGGCGTTGACTGATCCGGCGTGGCGCGAAGCGTACGCCGCGATCCCGGAGT
>Ga0335083_10009450_pt1 | contig 11827 bp, 12 predicted proteins | sample Lox_Sample_42_FD_206716 | JGI IMG/M metagenome (GOLD analysis project Ga0335083, IMG submission 206716) | Soil microbial communities from Loxahatchee National Wildlife Refuge, Florida, United States - Lox_Sample_4.2 | ecosystem: Environmental > Terrestrial > Soil > Wetlands | place: USA... | reverse complement strand
GAATAATGGAGCTCCACGCTGGAGCCGCCTTCGTATTGGGCCAGCAGCGCGTCAGTGATGCAGAGGACAGTGCGGTCGCCGACCGATGGCAACGCGTTGATTTCCGGGATGGCTTCCGCGATGTGCTCGGGGCTGTCTTCAAAGCGCCGGGTATTATCCACGCTGCCAAACGCGAGGCTGTAAAGATGCCCGGTTACGCCCGTGGCGGGTTGGCTGAGGAGCGGGGCGACGCTGATAATCTTGGTGATCTGGTGGCTCAGGATTTTGGTGACGAAAGATTTGCGTCCCACGGCCTCACCTTTCTGCCCAAATTCAAGGTCCCCATAGACGAGCTGGCCGACCACGGCGCTGTCGGGCAAATAAAAGTTGGTGCGTTCGTAACCGGAATCCATAGCGCCTTCCATGTGAACATTGAGGAGGGTAGCGAGCTTGAAATAGGTGGCGGCGCGCAAATCTGCGGCGCGCTTGTCCCAAATGACGATATGCGCGCGTGGTACGCCGGCCTCCACGAGGCCGTTCACGACCGCGGCGACCACGGCCGGGCGCGTGCCGCTGATTTCGCCCGCGGCAGACATGACCTTGATGCCGACAACATCCTGCGTGGTCACCAGGCTGGACCACGCGGCGGCCACGGTGCTTTTGCCGGTGAAGCTAATGACGCCGCGATTCACCATGGCATCTACGACGGCGTAGTTGGCCTGGTAATTATTAATGGCGTTGGTGTCCGAAACAACCACGACACGGGCCGTGCCGTTACTGGCAAGGGAAAACGCGCCGGCAGGTCCCGGGAGAACCGCCAGCCATGTCAAAAAAAATGCGAACTGTATCAGGGCGTTCCTTGACACTTCAGAGGCAGAATGTTACCACCAGCGCAAATGTTGACCACCAAAAATGAGCGCAAAGGGCAAAGAGAAGTGCCTTCGGGCACTGTTTCGGGCCGAAACGGCGCGCTTTCATTGGTTTTTCATTTCCGTTTTCTGGTTTTTCTGGCCGTCATTGGGCTGCTCGCCGGCTGCTCGCCGGCCGGAACGCATGCGTTGCTGAAGGGAAAGAAGCTGCTGGACGAAGGCAATTATGCAGACGCGGTCGACGAATTCAAGTCGGCCACGGAGGACATGCCGACGAATGCCGTAGCGTGGAATTACCTGGGCATCGCGCAGCAGCACGCAGGGCAGGGCACAGACGCCGCGCAATCGTACCAACACGCGCTTGAACTGGATCGCGACCTGACTGAGGCGCATTACAACCTTGGTTGCCTGTGGCTGGAACAAAACCGCCCGGACGACGCGATCAGCGAATTTACCGCGTACACCTTGCGTCGCGATAAAACCCCCGAAGGCTGGCTGAAACTGGGAGAGGCCCAATTGCGCGCCAAGAACACGCTCTCCGCCGAAAAAAGTTTCAGCACGGCCAACTCGCTCGACCCCTACAACGCCGAAGCGCTGAACGGCCTGGGCCTCGCGCGGATGCAGCGCGACCGGCCGGATGAAGCGGAGAAATTTTTCCAGGCGGCCGTACAGCATCATGCCGACTATGCACCGGCGATTTTAAATTTGGCCACGGTCGCGCATCTATACATGCACGATGACCGGCTGGCGTTGGAGCAGTATAAAAATTACCTCGCATTCAACCCGCGCCAGGCAAATTGGGACCAGGTAAGCGCGATTGTGACGGCCATGGAACAAGCCCCGACCATGCCCACTCAACCGCCGCCACGCCAAACCCAAACGGCCCAGCCTCCCGGGCGCCAAAGTCCCCCGCGCACAGAGGCACAGGCGCAGTCACAGGAAACACCGCCGACCAAGCCGCCGGAGCAACGGCAGGAAATTACGCCGCCGCGCAATAATTACTATCCGCCGCGCGAACAAACGCAGACGGTCCATGTGCAGCCGGAACAGACCATTGCCACGGCGCAACCGCCCACCCAGCAAAATTATTCCGCGCCGCAGCCGGTGAAGGAGCCGGACATGTACACGTCCGTGCAACCCACGCCGCCCCAGCCGGTGCACGATTACAATCCACTGCACTGGTTTCGTTCCCAGCCGACGCAGAGCGACATGAAGGTCACGCCGTTGCCGCCGGAACATGCGTACACGACACCCAAGCCGGTGCATATCGTCCCGCCTTCGCCGCCGGCGTATCCGAGCTATTTATATCTGTCACCGCACAAACCCGCGGCGGGAGACCGCCATGCGGCGTCGCAAATGTTTGAGCGTGCGCGCCAGGATGAGCAGCAGGGAAAATTCACGGACGCCATGAACGATTACCGGCTCGCCACCCGGGACGATCCCGCGTGGTTTGAGGCCCAGTATAATTGCGGTGTCATGGCCTATCGCTTGCGCGATTATCAATTCGCGCTGCAATCGTACGAACTCGCGCTCGCCATCCAGCCGGATTCTGCGGATGCGCGCTATAATTTTGCGCTGGCGCTGAAAGCCGCCGGCTACGTGCCCGATGCGGTGAAGGAATTGCGCAAAATTTCAGCCGCTAATCCCAATAACGTGCGCGCGCACCTCGAGCTCGGAAATCTTTATGCGCAATACCTGTACGACATCCCCCACGCGCGCGAGCAGTACCTGAAAGTTTTGCAACTGGACCCCGCCAACCCGCAGGCGTCGAACATCCAGTTCTGGCTCTCGGCCAACCCGCAGTAGAGAAGGGGAAACTATATGATCGAAGCAGCAATTCCTTACATTCAGGGTTTTTGGCCGGATATCATTTTTGCGTGTTTGTGTTTATGGATTGGTATTGTATTGGGTTTTGGAAATCCAAATGTGAAGAAGGAGAAGAGGAATCTTGTTAGGAAACTCGGTTTCGGCATGCTGGCCATTGGCGTTATCCTCGTAATTTTCGCTTTGACCGAATATCGCAAGTCAAATTAAGGCGCAACCGCAGTAAATTGTCACTTGCACAAACCGGCAGGCCGTTACAAATTCAAACTATGGCTCTGACACCCTCCACCATGCTGCCGCTCGGCACTGCGGCGCCCGACTTTAAATTGCCCGACACCAACGGAAAAACCGTTTCACTGGCCGATTACCAAAACGCGCCGCTGCTGGTGCTGTTCATCTGCAATCATTGTCCCTACGTGAAACATATTCGTACCGGCCTGGCGCAACTGGCCCGCGATTACGCCCCCAAAGGCATAGGTATTGTGGCCATCAGTTCCAATGACGCGGCAAATTATCCGGACGACAGCCCGGCGCGGATGAAAGAGGAAGTGAAATCGGCCGGATATATTTTTCCGTATCTTTACGACGAGTCGCAGGCCGTGGCCAAGGCGTATCGCGCCGCCTGCACGCCGGACAATTATCTCTTCGATAAGAACCACAAGCTGGTCTATCGCGGTCAGATAGATGATAGCCGTCCGAACAGCGGCGTGCCGGTGACCGGCAAAGATTTGCGCGCGGCCATGGACGCAGTGCTCGCAGGCCAGCCTGTTTCTTCCAGCCAAAAAGCCAGCATGGGCTGCAACATCAAATGGAAAGCCGGCAACGCCCCGGATTACTTCTAGTCCAGCCTCTTTTTTCCCAATGGCGGTAGTATAGGAATTTACAAAAACTGTTTGTTGTCAGAATACCAGTGCGGTCGTTGTCGTTTCAAGCGATCGGACGACAATTCTCCCTCTCCTGGGGGAGAGGGCCGGGGAGAGGGCGAGATTATTTATAGCTGAGTCTGCGAGGCTCTGATTAACTGGTTAGCCGTGAGGTGAGGGTTCTTATTTCTCCTAAAAAAATTTCACGCCCAGGCGCGTGACTATCAGTTCCCTGCATTGTCTTATCTTCGGCGGGGCGAAATATCCCGTCCTTGGTTGGGAAAACTTATGATGACTGAAGCGATCCGAACTGAAAATAAACCCGAACTCTCCGCGCCAAAAGTCCTGGAGGAGCTGGTCCGCCAGGCCGAGCGCGCGGGCGCGAGTGATATTCACCTCCAAATGCGCGGTAAATCCGCCGAGGTGGCCTTCCGGCTCGATGGCGTGATTACTCCGGGCAACGAACTGCCCGCGGAAATTGCCGAGCGCGTTTTTGGCCGCATTAAATTCCTCGCACGGCTCAAAACCTACCAGGAATCGCTGCCGCAGGACGGACGAATTCCCCGCGAGGAATTGAAAAGCCAAAATGACGTGCGCGTGGCGACTTATCCCACCGTCACCGGCGAGAAAATCGTCCTGCGCCTCTTTAGCGCGGCCTCGGCGAAAACACTGGAGGAAATTCAATTCCCCGAAATGGCGCGGACGGAACTGGAAAAATTTTTGCGGCAGACACGAGGATTACTGCTGCTCACCGGCCCTGCTGGAAGTGGTAAAACCACAACAATTTACGCCTGCCTGCGGCACCTGGCCGATGCCGGTGGACGACACATCATCACGGTCGAAGATCCCGTGGAGCAAATCGTTCCCGGCACGATGCAGACAGAAGTGAACGAAGCCACCGGCCTGGATTTCGCGCGGGCTGCGCGGCACTTGCTGCGACAGGACCCGCAGGCGCTCATCATCGGTGAAATCCGTGATGAGGCGACGGCACAATTAGCTGTGCGCGCCGGGCTGACAGGGCACCTGGTGATTTCCACGCTGCACGCGGGTTCATGCCGCGGCGTGTTTGAGCGGTTGCTGGCCATGTGTGCGGATTTTTCCGCCGTCGCCAGCGCGCTGGAACTCGTCTTGAACCAGCGTTTGGTGCGCCGGCTGTGCTCCGCCTGCGGCGGGGACGGCTGCGATGCGTGCCTGCGCACCGGTTACGGCGGGCGCGTTCCCCTCGTGGAATGGCTGCGCGTGGATGACTCCATGCGCGCACAAATCCGCCGGCGCGAATTATCTACGCTGGTACCGGCGCAAACACTGGAAGCCGCGGCGCGTTCGCTGGTGAATGCAGGCGTGACGAACGAGGCGGAGTTTAAACGGATTTTTGGCTTATGAAATACGACGAATTTGCGTTTTTCAACCAACAGCTTGCGGCGATGCTGCGGGACGGCATTCCGCTGGAAGGCGCCCTCAAACGGCTGTGCGAAGACATGCGCCAGGGCCAGTTGCGCGATGAATTGCAGGCGCTCGAAGCCGACCTCGCGCGCGGCACGCCCATGGCCGAAGCGCTGAAAGCGCGCCGGTTGCCCGAGCTCTATAAGCGCATGATTTTGTTGGGCATCAAAAGCGGGGATTTGCCCGGTGCCCTGACGATGCTGGCGGATTATTTTCAGCGGCAAAACAATCTGTGGACGCGGATAAAAGGACTGATGGTTTATCCGATGATTGTTTTGTCCATGGCATTTTTGTTGTCATGCTTTATCGCCTTCCTGCTGGGCCATTTTGTTTGGAACAGTTTGGTGTCCCTTACCGGCCAATCGGTGCCCCCCGCCGTCGCGTCGGGTTTATGGCTTGCGCCGGTTTGCATTGGCGTGGCTTTGGCAGCGGGATTGATCGGAATCGGTATTTCCCCGGCGCGCCGGAAGCTGCGCTGGCGGTTGCCGGCGTTCAAGGAGGCCAGCCTGGCGCAAGTGGCGTCGGCCATGACGCTCATGTTGAAAAACGGCGTGCCCCTCAACGATGCCCTGGGATTTGTCGAGCAAATGGAGGAGGGAACTCCCGCGGAAAAAGAACTGGGCCAATGGCGCCAGCGTCAGGGGTCGGGGATGGGAAAATTTTCTGAAATGGCCGCGTTGCCGCAATCCGTCTTTCCACCATTGTTTGTTTGGTCGGTATCGCAATCCGGCGAAAACCTGGCGGCGGGATTTGAGCGGACGTCGGAAATTTACCAGGCGCGGGCCGCCTACCGGGTGGAAATGTTTCTCTATTCGCTCCTGCCCTGCGCCATCCTCGGCCTCGGAGCCATGATTCTCAGCCAGATTCAGCCGGTGATGGCGGCTTTGCTGTCGCTGATTAAAAATTTGGGTGGCGACTAAACCAAAAACATGATTACGGGAACTACATTTTTGCCGGTAATCGGCATGGTTGATCCACTGCAGGTTTTCATCAGCGTATTGCTGGGGCTGTTCATGCTGGTGTTTTGGTTCACGAGCATTCTGGCGCAGGTTTTTTTGGTCCATTTTCTCTTTACGGCGCCCATGCGCCGGGCCGAACGCGCCCGTTTGTTTCTCGACCTGGTGGATGACGCCATCAAGCGCGGGCAGTCGATTGAAGAAATGATTCTTTCGCTCGTGCGAAACCGGGACCGGACTCTCGGCATGCGCTTCCACCTGCTTGCCGCACATATCGAAAACGGGGAGCGGCTGGCCGGGGCGCTCAAAGCGGTGCCCCGGTTCCTGCCACCCCAAATCACGGCGATCCTTCAGGCCGGCATTGAACTCGGGGATTTGCGGCGGGTGTTGCCGGCCTGCCGCGAAATTTTACGCGACGGTCCCGCCGGCGTCCGCAGCGCGGTGCATTACATGTTCCTCGTAGTTTTCTTTTTTTCGCCGGCGTTTGTTGCAGTGGTCATGCTCACCACCATCTTTATCGTTCCCCGGTTCAGGGATGTGGCGGCGGGAATGGATATAAAATTATGGCCGGAGACGGTCTTCGTTTTTGCCAATGCCAACGGATTGATGCTGGTGGAACTGGCTATTACCCTCCTGCTGATCATCGCGACAATCGCTTATCTGGGTGGGCCGGGATTTGTCCGGCGTTTTCAATTCAAAGGCCTGCCCGTGGTCGATTGGGTGGCCTGGCGTGTCCCATGGAAGCGCAAACGGTTGCAACGGACCTTTTCGGCGATGCTGACCGTGCTGCTGGACGGCGGCGTGCCGGAAGCGGAAGCCGTCCGGCTGGCCGGGGAGTGCACGGCCAATGAGATTTGCCGCCAACGCGCCGCGCGGGTCATTGCCGCACTGCAACAGGGTGCGAAGCTGGCTGATGCCGTGCGGGTGTTTGACAACGCCGGGGAATTTCACTGGCGTCTGGCCAATGCCGCGCATGCCCGTGGCGGCTTTTTGCAGGCGTTGCGCGGCTGGCACGAGGCGCTCGACGCCAAAGCGTTTCAGCAGGAGGAAGCCACGGCCCACGTGATTACGACGGGCCTTGTGATTTTAAATGGTGTTTTTGTTGGCCTCATTGCCACGGCGATGTTCGGCATCCTGATTGATGTTTTGCATGCGCAATTATCCAAGTGAAAATAAAAACCTGTAAATTTGGCAAATCGCAGCGCGGCGTTTTGGAAATAGACCTGGCGATGGCGATGCTCATCCTGGCGGTGGCCATCATGCCACTGGCATTTTCGCTGACGAAAGAGCATGCAGCGTTCCGGGCGGATTATTACCGGGCCGTCGCGGACGAAGTCGTGGACGGCGAAATGGAAATCCTCGCGGCCGGCGATTGGAAAAATTTCCCCGACGGCTCGAGCACGTATACGGTGCATTCCCGCGCGGCAGCCAACCTGCCGTCCGGGCATTTTGTGCTGACGAAAACGGCCCATCATTTGCAGTTGGAATGGCAGCCGGACAAGCGCCGGGGCATCGGCGCTGTCGTTCGTGAGGTGACCATCCCATGAAAATCCGAAATAACATAGCGCGCGCGAAACGACAGGCGGGAATCACGCTGGTGGAATGCATCAGCTATATCGCAGTTTTTTTAATTCTCTCGGCCGTGGCCATGGGCACATTTTATTTGTGCTGGGATCATTCCAAAGCGTTGATTTCAGCGACGGATAATATCGACGCCGCTTTGCAGGCCGGTGAGCGCTGGCGCGCAGACGTGCGGGCCGCCAGTGGAACCATCCGCGTTGAAAAGACCACGTCCGGTACTGTGGTCACGATTCCTGAAGACAAAGAGGAAATTGTTTATCGTTTTAATAACGGTGAAGTGCGCAGGCAGGCCGGCTCCGGTGGCTTTTCTGCGCTGCTCCTCCCCCGGGTCGTATCCTCGGAAATGACCTCGGACCAGCGTGGCGGCGTGCAGGCCTGGCGTTGGGAATTGGAAATGGCCCAGCGCCGCAAAGACACCCTTTTGCCGCTGTTATTTACCTTTGAGGCGGCCCAAAAAACATTATGAAAATTCTACGTCAAAGAAATCTCCGGCGGCAGGAAGGCATGGCGACCATCGTGTTTGTCACCTTGCTAACCATTATGGTGTTGCTGACCGCCGCCGAAAGCGCGGCGCTCATCCGTTTGCACCGCGAGGTAAAGTTTGTGGAACAGCAACAAATCAAGCGTCTCAATGGCGCGCCCGCCCATGCCGCTTCGGCCCCGGCTCCGATGGTAACCAGCTCGAATCCAAAATGAAAAACGACGCGACGGAAAAAATCGTCATGCTCCAAAGCTCCGAGCGATGCTTTGTCTATGGCTTGCTGGGTCTTTTGCCGGGCATCGGGATCCCCTTCGCCGTCATGGCCTTATGGATGGGGGGCCGGGCACGTGTCCGTGAAAAGCGGTTTTGGAATGCCGCCGCGCCCTATCGGACCCTCGGAATCATTTGCGCTGCGCTCGGGCTGATTGTTTGGTTCTTTGTGGCTGCGATGGTTACCTACAACGCTTCCGCCACCAACGATGACGGGGGCATGAGTTGCTATGATGGCGGTGGGGACTAGAGCGTTTTGAGGAAATACTGTAGCCAGGTTTGGTTGGTTCTGACCTCAAAAAAACATCCGGCGCAGCCGCTGAATCAAAACCCCGTAGGGGTGACAGATAATAGCCCAGGGCAAGCGAGTCTGCGAGCGCCGCCCTGGGTTCTTAGTCCCCAACAACGGCCACCATTGGCGAAGCCGCGCGAAGCGCGCATCTCATCCGCGGCCACAGTATTATTGATCCCGTAGAGAAACCTATTTCTTCGGCAGCTTTTCCTCCACCATCTCACACAGGGCATGAATGAGGAGTTTCTGCCCTTCCTGGATCCGCGCGGTAACATTTCCCAGCACAATCAAATCAATCGTCGCCGCGCCTTTCGTAAAACCGCCATCGCGGCCAAGGAAGCAGATGCTTTGGAGGCCCTTGCGTTTAGCTTCTTCCAGGGCACGCAGGATGTTTTTAGATTTGCCACTGGTGGTGAGCGCGATGAGCACGTCGCCTTTATCGCCGAGGCCCCAGATTTGGCGCGCGAAAATTTCGTCGGCACTGTAATCATTGCAGACCGCCGTCATGTATTCACCGTTGGCGGTGAGAGAAATGGCCGGATAGGGGCGGCGATCATCGCGAAAACGGCACAGAAATTCCGTGGCCAGGTGCGTGGCGTCCGAGGCGCTGCCACCATTGCCGCACACCAGCAGCTTGTGTCCGGACGTGAGGCAATCCAGGACCATTTGAGCCGCGCGCGCGAGCGGTTCTTCCAGGCCTGCGAGATTGCGCAGGGTGGCGATGGATTCTTCAATCGCCTGTTGCAATTGTGTCATGAACAAAGATTAAGCGAAATGATTGGCAGGGGGAAACTACGAAATTTCCAATACGTCTATGCCAAATGGTAAGTTACTGCTTCAGGCGGAAAAACAAGTTACCCGTGGGTGGTGTGATGGTAACGCTGTTGGTGCCGTTGGACGCCGCGATGCTCCCGTTAAAATTGCTCCAACTGGTGGACGCAAGATTCCTATTGGTCTGGAGAATAAAATTCCATGTGCCGGGCCAGAAAATTGTGGCGCTGCCCGGCCCGGCCCGGCTGATGCCCAATTGCGGCGGCGGCGGACTGACAAAGGTGACAATGCTCATGGCCGGCAGCGTGTAAGCGAATGTCCCGTTGGTGATGCTCACGGACGGTTGGCTTGCCAGGGAAAAGCTGGCGGAAGTGACCCAGGGCGTCACAAAATTGGCGGAGGGGAAATTGGCCAGCCCGAAGATTTGGTTGGTGAGATCCACGTTGTTGGTGTTGATGGCGACAATGGCAAAGTTTGGGGAACTTGAGTCGTGGTAGGCGCTAATCAGCGCCGCCACGCTGCTATTCACACCCATTCGATAATAGCCCGGCCGCACGAACCGGCTGAACTGGCCCAGCGCATACATGCGTTTGGCTGGATTGCCGGCGTTGTCCGTCAGCCCTTCGTTGTCCGGATTCAATGAAATCAACCACCAATAATGCCAGGCGTTGGCCTGGGCCACGGTCATGAATTGATGAATCCGCCCGGCCCAATAAATCCCATTGCTGATGCTTCCATCATAAGCATCCCCTGTGCTCACCTCGGTTTCCCACAATGATTTTCCATAGGGCGGCAACGCCGCTGGGGGCGTGGTGGCGCCCGTCTGGAAATTCGGGCCGTCATAATTGTGGTCGGCAATGATGCCAACCTCGGCGGCGACTGATGGATCACTCATCGCAACCAGGTAATAGTTCGTTTGCCAATGTTCATCTTCCGGCAGCATGATTTTTGTGGCCGGTACATTGCTGGCGGCCAGCGCCCCGGACAAATAAGGGACAAAATCGTGGATCTGTTGCGCGGTCCAAAGGCACGATGCATAGCTGGCAGCCACATCGGGTTCGTTTTGGATGGATACCGCGTAGATGTTGACACCGTAGACGTTCTTCATGGTGGCGACGTAACCGGCCAGTTGATTCGCGTAAGCCTGGTTATTGGCGGAGACAAAATCGCCGCTGTTGACCGAGTCGTTATCCTTGAACGAAGCCGGGGGAGTCCAGGGCGAGCTCCAGATGGTCGCGCCTCGCGCCTGGGCCATCTGCATCAACCCAATCTCACCTGCATTGGCAAAACCGCCGGGCTGGATTTGGCTGCGCAGAAGGGAGAGGCCTATGCCATTGCTGGTAGAAAAAAACATGTCCGCCTGCGCCGAAGTCCAGATAAAGCCCGTGAACGCCGACGAACCGCCAAAACCATCAATTCTCTGGTGCACGTCATCCCAGTCCACAATCACATTGGGCGAGTTGGCAGGCGGGATCTGGTTGGTGACCTGGATTTGAAGCCCATTGATATCTCCTTCCGTAGTGCCGTTTCCATTCCAGGTAATGACGAGGTTCCCCGCACCATCCGACAAGGCGGACGCGAACTCGACATAATTTGTACCGGCGATCAATGTACTGCTGGTGCCATTCCACGTGCTGCTCAGGGTGTTGCCATTCACGGTAAAAAAGGTTGTTCGGCCCGCCCCCGCGGTATCCGCGGCGCTATACAGGACCAGGTTGCACATTGAGTTTGTCGGCAGGCCGGACAAGGTAATCGTTTGCGAAGCAAAGGTGCCCAGTCTTCCATTATAGAGATAATTTTCCATCAGCGCTTCATAGGGAGTGCCCTTGAAAGGAGTTGTCCCGCTATAGCCGTACACATTATAGCCACCCGCGGAGGTGAACGTCATCGCCGCCGGGGAATTACTGCCACTGGCATAGATTAAAGGAATCCCACTGCCGCTGCTGACTTGGATATTATTCCATTGGTCACCTGCTTGTCCCAGGACCGCCGCACCGGTCATCGCCGGGCCATGCAGATAGCCGCCACCACTGCTGAAAAGGTTGTTGGTATTAAACTCGACGTCAATCAATTGGGCTTGGGCCATCGCGGTGCTTAAAAGTGCACTGACGGAATTGACGGCTGTGCAACCGCCCGGATTGCTGATGAGAACGGTCAAACCGACGCTGCCGGATGATCCTGCAGTATAGGTAATATTCTGGAGATCGCTCGCGCTGGTGATCACCCCGTTCGTGATGGTCCACGAATAAGAGGAGGCTCCCGCCGGGGCGCTGGCCTGGTTACCGCTCGAGTTTATCACCGGGTTTGCGGGCGATAGCGTGATGGTGGAATTGAGCGGATTGACCATGGTAGGATCGTTGGCGGTATGAGTCCCGTCACTGCTGCCGGTAAGGGTGACGCTGTTTATCAAACTGCCCGGCGCGTTGGTGGCCACATCGGCCGTCAGGGTAATCATTGGATAAGCAGTTCCTGCCGCCGTTAGGTTAGTCTCGGTGCCG
>Ga0335083_10009448_pt1 | contig 11828 bp, 9 predicted proteins | sample Lox_Sample_42_FD_206716 | JGI IMG/M metagenome (GOLD analysis project Ga0335083, IMG submission 206716) | Soil microbial communities from Loxahatchee National Wildlife Refuge, Florida, United States - Lox_Sample_4.2 | ecosystem: Environmental > Terrestrial > Soil > Wetlands | place: USA: Florida... | reverse complement strand
CAGGAATTCTATGCCACCGTCAAAAAAGAACTGGATGCGCGGAAGATTCCCACCATGGAGATGTCGGATGTTGAATACGCCGAAGGCGGTTTGCTCTCCGACAAACGGCTTTACTTGCGGATGATCCGTGAACGGCTGGCGTTTGACCTCTGCGCCTCCCCCTTCGGCACCAGCTATTTCTTTTCCTGCCGCATCATCCATTCGCCACCCGCGCTGCGACTTTGGCACATCGTCGCCGCGCTTGTGTTTTTTTATGTCGTTTATGCCGTCTTGCTTCAATACCTGGGCTTTTTGTTTGCCCTCATCGCGTTGGTTGCCCTCTTGATTGCCATTGTCGAAATGTTCCGTAACGCTGTGAGTATGGGTCTCAATGATCTGGACAGTGCGCTCATGAAAATCCCTGTCTTTGGCCCCATCTACGAAAACTGGTTTCGCAAAGACACCTATTACCGTCTGGACGCGCGGCTGGCGTACCTGAACATTGTTCCCGCCATCATTAAAGGAATTGCCGAAGAGTTCACCGGCGCCAAGGGAATCAAGCTGGTGCGGCAGTATGAACGCGCCCCGATTTTCGGTGACCTTTACAAGCCGGTCCCTCCGCGCAAACCTGAGCCGGAAAAATAAGGCGTGAGACATGCCAACGGCTCACGAACAATTCTCCGAACAATTTCATCGCTGGGAAGTGCGCGGGCGCGGTTGGAAAATCTACGGCGAACCTGTTCAGCCCGAACCGCCTTTTGTTCCTTTTCAACGCCGTTACCTGCCCGAAACACCCGTGCAAGATGACGGACGCAGGCCGACATTCTTAAGTTCCTTGGTTCAAAAACTCGCTCGCAAAATTGCACTCCCAGCAGAACCGGCGGCAGTCGAACCCGAAGAGGAACCTGAACCAATTGCCCTGGTCCGTGATTCGCTGGCGGAGTTTCAGGCATCGCTTCCCGACAAGCTCGATATCTCTAAGGAGGCATTCGAGCAGTTCCTTTTGAATTTGTCATTGTGCGGCGAGCCAATTGCCTTTGAACTGATGGGTTCACACAAAAAGGTCGTGGCGCAATTTGCCGCCCACACTAAAGACGCTCCGTTGCTCCGACGCCAGTTGCAGGCCAATTTTCCCGAAGCCGTGTTTGTCCCGCGTGAAGGCGGCTTAGAGCAGGCGTGGGAAGCCAGTCCGGGTGACGAAGCGTTGGCGGTAGAGTTTGGATTGCAACATGAATTCATGTTGCCACTTGCAAGTGGCAAACTTGACCCGTTCATCGGCATCGTAGGTGCACTGGCGGAGTTACAGCCAGGCGAACTTGGAATGTATCAGGTATTGTTTCAGCCGGTGCGAAACCCCTGGGCCGAAAGCATCGTGAATTCCGTTTCTCATGCGGACGGCAAACCGTTCTTTGCGGATTTTCCCGAATTGACGGACGCAGCAAAAAACAAAGTCGCCCGGACTTTGTATGCCGCCGTTGTACGCATCTTGATCCGAGCCGGAGACTTTGACCGCGTAGTTGCGAGTATTCGCGCTGCCGAATGGTAATGAACTCATCCCACTCAGAAGCGACGATTACGGTTTCGAGGAGCACATTGAAGATGTGTTGCGGAGACAGACCAGACGAACAGGAATGCTGCTCAATAGCGACGAACTGACCGGGTTCGTCCATCTGCCATCCACTGCTGTCCGTTCTCCTGCATTTCAACGACAGACAACCAAGACCAAGGCGGCGCCGGCCGTTGTCCAGCAGCAAGGTTTGTTGCTTGGCACGAACGACCATGCAGGAGAAACGATTGACGTCAGGTTGTCCGCCGAACAACGAACTCGGCATACGCATATCATCGGGTCCAGCGGCACGGGCAAATCCACGTTGCTCTTTAATCTAATCAGGCAGGACATCGAAAAGGGCGAAGGCTTGGCCGTGCTCGATCCCCATGGCGATTTGATTGACCGAATTTGCGGTATCATTCCGCAAAAACGGATTGACGACGTTGTTTTGGTGGACCCGTCAGATGCAGAATATTCCATCGGATTCAACATCTTGTCCGCTCATAGCGAGCTTGAGAAAAATCTTTTGGCGTCGGATTTGATTGCCGTGTTCCAGCGTCTTTCGACTTCCTGGGGCGATCAGATGAACAGCGTCCTCCAAAACGCCATCCTTGCCTTCTTGGAAAATGACCGGCGTGGCACTATCGCGGACTTGCGCCGCTTTTTGATCGAACACGCGTTTCGGAACGAATTCCTGAAATCAGTCAGAGATCCCGAGGTAGTGTATTACTGGCAAAAGAGTTTCCCGCACCTCTCTGGCAACAAGTCCATTGGCTCGATCCTGACTCGGCTGGATTCGTTCCTTGCCCAAAAGCCCATCCGACACATGGTTTCGCAGCCAGAGAACCGCTTGGATTTCGCGCACATCATGGACAGCGGCAAAATCTTTCTGGCGAAGCTACCGGAAGGCCTTCTGGGCCGGGAGAATGCGTATCTGCTTGGCACGTTGCTCGTGTCCAAGTTCCAGCAGATTGCCATGAGCCGGCAGGCGCAGCAGGTGGCCGCCCGCAGGGATTATTGGATATACGCGGATGAATTCGCCAACTTTATCACGCCGAGCATGGCTGAAATCCTGTCGGGCGCGCGGAAATACCGGATTGGCCTCACGCTGGCGCATCACGAGTTGCACCAATTGCAGCGCAATCCCGAGGTAGCCAGCGCCGTCATGTCCCACCCATTCACCCGCATCGTATTCCGGGTCGGAGATGACGATGCCAAGAAAATGGCCGAGGGCTTTTCGTATTTTGAGGCTAAAGATTTGCGGAATTTGGAAATCGGCCAAGCCATAGCCCGGGTTGAACGAAGCGATTTTGATTTCAATCTCACCGTTCCCTTGCCGGATGGACTGGACGAAGCAGAGGCCGCCAGCCGACGGCGGGAAGTGATCACGTGTTCGACGAGAAAATACGGCACAGCAAGGGCGGAGGTGGAGGCGATGCTGGCAAAATCCCGAACACCGCAGGAGGAACCGCCGCTTTCCCCACCGGCAGAGCTGACTAAGACGAAACCGTCCGCACCGACGGCACCGGTTGCGCCGGTTGTTTCAGCACCGCCGACGGTCGTCAGCAAGCTTGCTAACGAAGTCGTTGTCGAATCCCAGGTGGCTGCCGAAATTCCCAAAGAACAGTCACCGGTCATCAAACACGATCCACCGCGCGATTTAGGCCGGGGCGGCGCACAGCACCAAGCGATTCAGAGACGCATCAAAGAGGCAGCGGAGGAACTTGGTTTCCGCAGCGTCATTGAAAGGCCCGTTTTGGACGGGCAAGGCAGCGTTGATTTATGGCTGGAACGTGTGGGCCAGTCCATCGCCTGCGAAATTTCCATCTCGACCACGATTGACCATGAAGTTGGCAATGTCGCCAAATGCCTGAAGGCCGGTGTTCCGATGGTAGCCGTGATTTGTTTGGACGAGGAACGCTTGCGAAAGATCAATAAAGGCGTCTCGGGCAGTCTTGGTGGGGAATTGGCGTCGCGGGTCAAGTATTTCCAGCCCGACCCATTCATTGTGTATTTGAAGGCGTTGCAAACGCCAGCACCACGACCTACCGAAACCCAATACGGCGGTTACAAGATCAAACGCTCGATACCGAAACTGTCCGCGGGAGAGCAGAGACAGAAGGAGGACATTGCCAATCGCATTATGGCCGAGGCTCTGCGCCGGAAATAATGCAAAACCCTCATTTGTCTTCCAGTAAATACACCGGACCCCTGACCTTGAATTTTGAATACGCCTCGATCATCCGTATCCGCAATTTGACAAGGCTTTGATCGGGAGTTTCTTCCGCGTTGAATATGGAGGTTTGGGACACTTTCATATCCCGCGCGGCCTGGGCGCGAGTGGTGTGCGCTTGCCTGCGAAAAAACTTTGCATGCACGGCCAGATCATTTTCATTCATGGTTGCTCTCCGCGACATGATGCAATCCTAGCATATATATGCAATATGACTACACTTTTTTCTTGTAAGGGAATTGTGATTTGGGTATGAAGTAGTGCTATGAAGGAAAATAGTGCCTTGAACAAACCGGTTGGCATCTGGATCCGGGTTTCGACCGAGGACCAAGCCAAGGGCGAAAGCCCCGAACACCACGAGGAACGCGCCAGGAGCTACGCCAAAAGCAAGGGCTGGCAGGTCAAGGAGGTCTATGACCTCGCTGGGCAGACTGGCAAGGCCGTCATGCAGCACCCGGAGGCCAAGCGCATGATGAAGGACATCGAGCGCGGTCACATCACCGGTCTGGTATTCTCAAAATTAGCCCGCCTATCCCGCAATCGGCGCGAACTGGAAGACTTCTCGGATTTCTTCAACAAATATCATGCCGACCTCATTTCGCTCTCCGAAGCCATTGACACCAGCACCGCCGGGGGGCGGATGTTCTTCCATCTCCTGGGCGTGTTCGCCCAATGGGAACGCGAGGAAATCACCGAGCGCGTCAACGCGTCCGTATTGACCCGCGCCAAGCTCGGCAAATCCATCAATGGCACTTCCCCATACGGCTATGTCTGGAAAGACCGCAAGCTCATCGTCAGGCCCGAGGAAGCCGCCGTCCGGCGCAAAGCCTACGAATTGTTTCTCCAAACCCGGCGCAAAGGCCAGGTTGCCAAGGAACTCAATGCCTCCGGCTACCGCACGCGCAATGGCAATATCTGGCGGGATACCTCGATTCTGCGCATCCTGAACGAATCCAGCGCCAAAGGCGTGTACGTGTTCAATACCATGCGCATGACTGGGAAATGGCGCACCGAAGCGAAGCCCGAAAGCGAATGGGGCCGGGCCGAATGCCCGCCCATCGTTTCCGAAGACCTGTGGAATCAGGTGAACCAGATCATTGAGGAACAGTTGAAGTCGTGGAAGAAGCCCGGCAAACCCCCCGTTCACCTGTTTAGCGGTTTGGCCCACTGTTCCTGCGGCCACAGGATGTATGTCGCCGCTAACAGCCCGAAATACTTTTGTCGGAAATGCACCAATCGGATTCCGATTACTGACCTTGAAAACATCGCCAGGAATGAGCTAAAAATCTTTTTCGGTGAGCCCAAAAGGATTGCCGGCCATTTGCTGCAAGCCGACCGGAATCTGGCGGAGAAATCCGCCTTGCTGGACGCCCACCGACGGGAGATACAGAAGGTGAAAGAGGAAATGCACCAGACGCACCAGTTGTATTTGCGCAAACAGATTTCCGGCGACGGTTTCCGCGACCTCTACACCCCGGCTGAGGAACGGATGAAGCAATTGCAGACTGAACTGCCCAAACTGGAAGCCGATGTGGATTTCCTTAAAGTCAACAAGCTCTCCACTGACGACGTGCTCCATGAGGCCAATACTCTCCACGATCGTTGGCCAAAATTGCCGTATGAGGACAAACGCAAGATCGTTGAAGCCTTGATTGAAAAGATCGTGATCGGCAACGGTGAAATTGACATAACCTTCTCGCACCTGCCATCTTCTGAAGAATTGTGCAAAAACCAACAGAGGTTAGGACCGGGGTGAGGGCGGACGTCTTCACTGATTTCCCTGTCACAGCGCAAGACACTTGTTTCATTCCCTGCCACCCACTGAAAACATCGAGGAACCATAAAATGTGTTCCGGCGCGCATTAGGAAGTTCGTCATTGGAATTCTTTGGTCGTTATGGCTTGGTCACTCGTCATTTCCCGCTCGCCAGCTTCCTTTGGATTTCTTCGAGAATGACTGCGCTGGTTTCTTCCGAGGTCATTTGTGAATTGTTGATGACTTTCGCCCCCAGCGGAATCATAAGTGGCGCGACGGCACGCTGGCTGTCGCGTTGATCGCGCACGGCCAGGTTTTCCCGGACACCGTCCGCGGCGCGGCGACGGGATCGTTCCTCGAGCTTGGCATCGAGATAAAACTTAAAATCCGTCTCCGGGAAGACATTCGTGCCGATATCGCGGCCCTCCATGACGAGATTGCCAAACTGCAGGCATTCGCGCTGGCGTTGGACCATCCATGCGCGCACTTTCGGAACCGCGGCGACGTGGGGCACCGCCGCGCTGACTTCGGCGGTCCGAATCTCCGACTCGGGGAAATAGCCGTCCACAAACAACCGCGCGACGCGCAAGCCGTCCGATTCCACGCACGACAGTTTCGCTTTCCACTTGCGGCAAAGCGCGGCCACGGCCCGGGGATCCTGCACGTCAACCCGGTTTTTCAGGCAGTACCACGCCAGGGTGCGATACATCGCACCTGTGTCCACGTAAACAAAATCAAGCGCCCGGGCCACCCTTTTGGCGTTCGTGCTTTTGCCGCTGGCGCTCGTCCCGTCAATCGCAATGACCAATGGCTGTTTCAAATTTATTTTCGTAGCTGCGCCTCGGCAGAGCGCGGCAAATATCTTCATTTTTATCCAGCGGCACTCTGCCGAGATGCCGCTACGAATCAATCCGCAAACAAATCATCGCCGGATAATTTCCGTGTCCGCTGCCCTTTTCTAATTTCCCAAATCTCCGCCCCCAGGCCATGCGTCGGCGGTGCGGCCAGCTTTTGGAAGAAATTCGGAAACGTTTTTTTTACGCACTCCGGGTTCCTGATTTTGATGCCCGGCACCTTCAATCCCAGTACTGCAAAACACATCGCCACCCGATGGTCATTGTAGGTTTCAATCTCCGCGCCGTGCAGCAATGAAGGATAGACCGTCAGGGTATCATCTGCCTCGATGACTTTCGCGCCACATTTGGCCAGTTCCGTGTGCAAGGCGAAAACCCGGTCGCATTCCTGAACCCGGAGGTGTTCGAGGTCGGTGAATTTCACCGGACGATCCGCAAACGGCGCGGTGACCATCAGCGTCATGATGCTGTCTCCCAGGTCGTTTCTACGGGAAACCGATTCTGGAAAATCCCGGTAGTTCAAAAAGTTAGTGTCAATTTGATAACCCGCCCCCAGTACCGGCCAGCGTAACACCGTGACCGGGTGCGGTTCCTTCTCCGCGTAACCGGCGGCCAGCCAGCCAGCGGCCAGAAAATAACTGCCGCTCGATGAATCCGGGTCAATGGGATAGACCCCGCCCTTCATGCCGCGTTCCGGATGCCGGCTGTGTTTCCGGCTCCAGTAAAAGTATGAGCACATCTCGCGGGTCATATAGACGTAGGCCGATTCCTCCACGTTCTCGCCGACAATCTCGACGTGCCAGCCGGCCACCAGCGAACACATCAACAGAGCACTGGCGAATTGCGAACTTTCCTCAATGCTCACCTGGCATCGGCCGGGGTGCGGGCCGGTGCTGTGAATAACGGCGGGCAGCTTGTCGTTGGGCGAGTCCACCCGGCAGTCCAACTGCCGTAATGCCTGAAACAAGGCCGCCTGGGGACGTTCGTGCATGCGCGGCACACCGCTCAAACGATAAACACCGTTTCCCAAGGCAACCAGAGCCACGAGAAATCGCGCTGCCGTGCCGGAATTGCCTACAAACAACTCCAGCGGTTTTTCCGCCGTGCCTGCGTGGGGAATCTTCCCGCCGCATCCGCCCACCGTGATGGTCCGATTGCACAATTCCTCCGGGTCCGGCGCGATGTTCACGGCGAAACCGAGTTTCCGCAGACAATCGACCATGATTTGCGTGTCTTCGCTCCACAGCGCGCTTTGGAGCGTGACCTCCCCCTCCGCCAGCGCAGCCAGAATGAGCGCACGGTTGGTAATGCTCTTCGAGCCGGGCACGGTCACTTCCGCATGCACGGGTTTGCCGAGCGGAACTATTTCAATAAGTTCAGGCAACACGTCAGTTCTTTATTCTGGTGACGACGAGGCGCAACGCGTGCGCCACTGATCGCGGCGCTCTTTGGCCGTCTCAAAATATTTTGTAACGGCTTTCGCGTCTGCTTTGGCCAGCGCACACCGAAATTTCCCGGCATCGGAAATAAATTCTTTCATTGCCCGCTCAAGATTTTTGGCGTTGGCCAGGGCAATATCGCGCCACATTTCCGGGGAACCGGAGGCAATCCGCGTCGTGTCCCGGAAGCCGTTGGCGCACAGCGCCGCCTGCGCCTTCGGATGCGCGGGCGTCAATACATAACGGGCCAAAGCTGCGGCCATAACATGCGGCAAATGACTGGACCGGCTGACGAGCAAATCATGTTCTTCGGGCGCCAACCGCAATGTTCGGGCACCCAGTGCCCTCCAGAATTGTTCAACTTTGCGAACAGCCGTCGGATTCGATCGTTTGACAGGCGTGACGACGCAAACCGCGTTAACGAACAGTTCGGCACTGGCGGCGCCCACACCGGTCTTTTCCGCCCCGGCCATGGGATGGCTGCCGACAAAATGCGCACCGGCTTGGGCCACCAGCGGCCCCAGTTCGCGCACCACACCGGCTTTTACACTGCCCACGTCGGTGACCACCGCGCCGCGCTTCAGCGCCGGAAGCATTTCCTGAACTCGGGAACGCATTTGCGCCAGGGGCGTGCACAGAATCACCAGGTCGGCGTCCCAAACCGCCGCCAGCAAATCGGTGGTGGCAAAATCCACGGCACCCGCCTTTTCGCAATCCTTCAGGCTGGCCGGCCGTCTTACGAAACCGGCGACCCCGCCGGGCGCAACGAGTTTCCGGCGTTTCGCGGCCAGGCCGATGGAACCGCCGAGGAGACCGACGCCGATGATGGTGATTTTTCGAAGACGCACGCCTTGAGGATAACGGATGGAATATGCAGGACGAAAGCTGGAAATGCGTGGTACCGGCTAACTCGTAGCCGGTCAAATGAGTCAAATGAGTTTCGCCGCCACAAATCACTCAGGTAACCAATTATTTGTTTAGCTTAACTCGCCGGCTACAGCTTAACAGGCTGGCCGCGCTGCGCCGATTGGTAACATGCATCCATCACCCGTTGCGTTTGCAACGCCCACATCGGCCACGCCTCGTTCAGTTTGCCGGAAAAAACCTGGTCGGCAAAGTTGCGGAACATGACGGTGTTCTGCGCCGTCGGGTGGCCCAGATCGGCCAAATCGGAGCCCGGCGCAGGCGTTGGCGCACCCGTCGGGACACGAATCTCCGTCCGGTTGACCTCAAAGGCCGGCTCGTAGCCGTTGAAAGGGTGGACGAAATCAGGCACCCGCAACCAGCCATCCCGGCCACTGACAAAGACCCATTGCTGAAAAGCGGCCTGAAATGAACAGTAAAATCCCGCCGAAACGCCGCCGTCAAAAAACAGCTCGGCGGAGAAGTCCGTGGGCGCCGGCAAACGGCCACCCTTTGCTTCAGATTGCGACAGGATCCGGCCCGTGACTGTTTGCGGCAGTTGCCAGTTCAGTGCCCAGAGCGTGAACCGGATGCAATACCAACCCAGGTCACCCAAACAACCCGTCGGCTCCAGCCGGCCGTCCACGCGGATGTTGCTGTCGGAAAATCCGCCGGTCCCCAGAAAGCTGAACGCCGAAGCGATCCGGCGTATCGGGCCGACGCTTTTGCCATCATCCAGGACCTCGCGCACGCGCGGCAGCCGCGGATTGTGCATGAACATCACGCCGTCCATGTATTGTACATTGTTTTTGCGGCAGGCGTCGGTCATTTCCTTGACGTCGGCCAGGCTGACGCCGCAAGGTTTTTCACAAACCACGTGCTTGCCGGCCGCCGCCGCGCGCAAGACCCATTCCTTGCGCAAACCGGTCGGCAGTGGAATGTAAACCGCATCCACGTTCGGCGACGCCAGCAGCTCCTCATAGCTGCCCAGCGCGGCGGGTTCGGCGGCAAACGCAAATTCCTGTTGGCATTGACGGATGTATCCGCGGCCGCGTTCCCGGTCCCGGCTGGCCACGGCGGTGACCACGGCATTGCCGGAATGGAAGATCCCCTTCCAGTTCTGCCGGCCAATCCGGGCCGTGCCCATAATTCCAAATCTCAGTTGTTTCATAATACAATCGTAATCCTCCTCGTCCTCGTCCTCGAATTACAGTCTTTCGATTACGAGGACGAGAACAATGACGGGGAGGACGTATTTCCCGCTGCTTCCCGCACACGCTCCAAAATCACGTCGGCCAGATGCGATTCACTGCCGACCGCCGCCGTATACCAGACCCGTTTCCCGTGTTTTTCCGTCGGGTTGCGCCAAACCGGCTGGCCGGCGGCGAGCCGGCGCTGAATGGTCGCCCTGGTTTCACCGAGCAAAACCGGAATGTCTTCCTGCGTATGCAAACCGTCGCTGATAAAAAACGGCACCACGACCAGATTTTTCGTACGCGCGAGCCGGTAACATTCGGGAATGCGCGGGGGTTCTTCAAGGAAAATCGCGTGGACACCGCTGTAAAGGTTCAGGGTCCGGATCAGCGCCACCTGCCGTTCCATCGGCTGGCGGGAGTTTTCGTTTTTCTTCGTCCCATGCCCGGCCATGAACAGGGTGATCTCTGCCAGCTTGGGGGCGCGCGGAAACGGGAATTGTTCCACGATTTTCTGCGCCCGCGTCAGAATCACGCCGGTCATGCTTTCGTGCGTGCCGACGGGTTTGCAGAAATAGATGGTTGAAAATTGATCCGTCTTCACGCTGTATCGACGCGACACGGAGTTGAGAGTTGATTGACCGGGCAAAAAACCAAGTTCGCGGGGAATCACGTCACTGGCGAAATAGCCTTCGCTGATGAAAAGCGGCGCAATGAACACGCGAGGGGCGGAAAGACCCGACAAAACGTTTTTGATTTGCGGTTCCTGTTTCCAGAACGCCTCCCGTACTTCAGCAAATATGTGCCGACGGCGCAGTTCCGCCGCGTGCTGATAAACCGGCGCAGCAGAATCGACGTTCTGCTCCGTGCCATGGCCCAGTACCACCAGCACCGAGTCGCGGAATGGATTGCCGTTCACGCCAAAGGGTTAGCCGAGGATGGGACCCTCCGCAAGCCGGCCCCGGAAAAGAGTTTTTGGTTGAAACCTTTTTTCGTTTTGAGCATCTTAAGCTAATATTTGCCTGTGAAACAATCAAACTAATGAAAACCAACACCTGGATCAAACTCACCTTCACTGTGGCGATTCCCCTGGGACTGGCCTGGACTGTTTACGCCGATGATGCCGCGCCGGGCATGATGCCGCCGGCCGCCGCCAAACAAGGCGTCACGTACGCAACGGACATCAAACCTGTTTTGGACAACTCGTGCGTCAAGTGTCACAGCGGCGACAAGCCCAAAGGCCATTTGAAGCTCGACAGCCTCGCGGGCGTGCTCAAAGGCGGCAAGGAGGGCAAGGTCGTCATTGACGGTAACAGCGCCAAAAGTCCGTTGGTGCTGAGAGTCGCGCATCTGAGCAAGGACGACGATGATTGGATGCCGCCGCTCCATAATCGGGCCGGCATCGGGCCGCTGACGCCGGAACAGATCGGTTTGATTCGCGCTTGGATCGATCAGGGCGCGAAGTAATTTTTCGCGCCAATTTCATTTCGGGCGCACGCCATGCCGGGGTCCGTCTTTTTGCGAACGAGTCCGGGGCAGCGGCACGCCGTCCCCCCCGGCTTACAATGGTGACAATGGCGCGCGTTTTTGTTCGCGCAATTTCTGCTGTTGGCGCAACCCTTCGATCCTTTGCGTGTCGGAAGTGTCGGGCAGGCCGGTTTTATGCGTCAAGGCGGCAATCTGCCGGTCCAGAAATTGATTGCGCAGCTTTGCTGTGACGTCAGCGAGCTGTTGTTCGGGATTGGGAATTTTGCGGTCCTCGACGGCGGCTTCGGTGACCAGGTCACGTGCCTCCTGGGCTTCAAATTCATCCAAAAAGACAGCGAGGTTTTTCCAGGTACCATTTGGCTGCCTCGCGAGCCGTCGACTGACAATCTCCCGAGCGAGCGGATGGGTAATCCAGTTTAGATCCAGATGCAACGC
>Ga0335083_10009447_pt1 | contig 11828 bp, 8 predicted proteins | sample Lox_Sample_42_FD_206716 | JGI IMG/M metagenome (GOLD analysis project Ga0335083, IMG submission 206716) | Soil microbial communities from Loxahatchee National Wildlife Refuge, Florida, United States - Lox_Sample_4.2 | ecosystem: Environmental > Terrestrial > Soil > Wetlands | place: USA: Florida... | reverse complement strand
CTCGGACGCTGGATCGTCCCGGCCAGTGAAGGTGGCGTGTACAACGGCCCCAGCTTGAACCCCTTCACAGCTTCAAGCGCCATGGCGTGAATCGCGGGCGTGAAGTCCACCAAGTCGTTTTCGCTGGAACCCTGATACTCGTAAGGCGCGGGCTTGGTAGGAAAAGGTTGCGTGGGAGACGCCTCTTCTCCGGGAACATCAGAGGCGGGCACGGGGCGCTCCTCGATCGGCCAGATGGGCTTTCCGGTAACGCGGTCCAAAGCAAAAACGAAACCTTGCTTGGTGATCTGCGCCAGCGCCTTCATGGGTCTGCCATCCACGGTGATGTTCAGCAAATTCGGCGCCGCGGGATTGTCGTAGTCCCACAAACCGTGATGCACGGTCTGGAAATGCCAGACACGCTTTCCGGTCTCGACATCGAGACAAAGGATGGTTTCCGCGAACAGATTGTCGCCGTGGCGATGCCCGCCATAAAAATCCGGTGCGGTGGTGTTGGTGGGGATGTAGACATAGCCGAGCTCCGGGTCCGCGCTCATCATCGACCAAACCGTGGCCTTGCCCGCGTACGCCCAGGAATCGTCTTTCCAGGTTTCGATCCCGTATTCGCCCGGGCGGGGCACGGTATGGAAAGTCCACTTCACCTTTCCGGTCCGCACGTCGAAAGCGCGCAGCCAGCCGGGGATCTGCTCCTTGTTGATGATGTACGACGAGATAGACGCCGGAGTGATGACCACATCGCGTACCACCAACGGAGGGGATTGAACCGAATAGGTGAGGGCGTTGAGAAAATCGCGTTCGCCGCGCTTGGCCCGAGGCAAACCTTCCATTAGATCCACGCGGCCGTGTTGGCCGAAATCCTCGCAAGGACGGCCCGTCTTGGCATCGACGGCGATCAAGTATCCGTCGCCCGTTCCCCAGAAGATTCGTTCGTCCTTACCGTCAGTCCAATAAGCCACGCCGCGCTCGTTCCATCTTGCCGACATAGTTGTGGTGCCGGCCTCGTAGCTTTTCGGGTTGTACACCCAGCGCGTCGTGCCTGTGCCCGCATCTAGGGCCGCCCCAACAGAAGCGGGAGAATTGAGATAGAGGACGCCGCCCACCATCAACGGCGTCGCCTTGAAATTTCCAGTGGAGGGCGACGCGCCGTCGCGCCATCGGTTCGGGTCGATCCGTTTGAGCTCGTCGAAAATGACGCTGGGTGCCGCAGTCCACTCGCCGCCGCCAGGCAGGCTCATGCTGAGCGCTGAGTCGGGTGTCTTAGCCCGCCAGGCGATCTTTAACCTCGAAAAGTTGTCTTTCGTAATTTGATCGAGCGGCGAGTATTTGGTGCCGGCCAGATCGCCGCCATAGGTTTGCCACTCGCCGCGGGCGGTGGTGGGCGGCCCGGCACTTTGAGCAAACAGGGCCATGGCAGCGAATAGAAACGTGATCCCGACCTGACGAATGGTTCTACCAACAGTTGGGTTGCTCATTAAATCCTCGCTTTCCCGACGACAGCTCTTAAGGAATACTAACCCATGACGATGGGTCGCGAGCCAACGAAGGAATAAGCGAACGCGATCGCGGGGCCGGTTGGCGGGCCTGTGTTATGATCCTGGTTAAGATCCACTTTGAGCGCCGGAGAGGTGGCTGAGTGGTCGAAAGCAGCGGTTTGCTAAACCGTCGTAGGGCCATAAAGCTCTACCGGGGGTTCGAATCCCCCCCTCTCCGCCAGCGACAAGTAGGCTACAAGTACTGAAAAAGCTATCGGCCGCGGATGGCGTTTTGTACCAAATTTGTACCAGCAGGCATAACGACATTGGCGCGGGCTTCCAGCGCACTCTCGATGAGGCAACCGCTACGTTGAGCTTCTAGGCGACAACTCGCGGACTCGCCGATCGTTAGCAAGTTCCATGACTTTCGAGGCCACTGCGGTGAACTTGGGTTCTCGATCTATGCTAAAGTCCTCAGGGTACGCGTCACCGGAAATGTTTAGACCGCGGCCATCTCGAATCCAGACGGTAGCGTGGGTCTTCTGACCACCGACCACTTCGATGTGGAATGGAAATTGGTCTTGTGGATACTGCTTCTCCAGGGTTTCCTGGATCAGTAATTCGCACCGGCGATCGCCCAACTGCGTTGCGCATCGATTCCATATGGGAAGCATGTTCATGTTCTAATCCCTGATCTCATCATACACTTCGAGGCAAAGCCACACTGGAATGGAAGCATCAAGCTTCGCGCTTGCGCGAGTTCTCGCGAGTTGCAGCCTATAGCGCCGGCTATTATAGTCAACCCATATGAGATTGCTTGTGCTCCCGTTAATTCTTGCAATCGCTGGCTGCGGTGGACAGCGGGAAGGGACCGTCAAGTACAGCGACTGCCGGGAAATCATACCGCTGAGCAAAAACGACTTCGAGATGCGGAAGATAAGGGGAACAACTTTCACCTGCGACTACGTCCGTGACGCTAACAATCGCATAGTAGGCGGTGAATGCGTAGCGGTGGAAACCGGATTGCTCGGCTCCGGTTGCACGACAGCGTATGTTTACACTATTCAAGAGCTCCCGTTGCCGGGCGGCCAACCAGCGGTTGGGGACGAGGCTGAACGCGAAAAGCTCCGCAAATTGATGTCAACGCCATGCCCCTCCGCGCACGAAGTACATCGAGAGGATGGGATTTGCGTGTGCGAACCGGGATACACAGTTGACCCTTCGGCCACAAACTGCGTACCTATAACGCAGTAATGGGCGGCATCCCGGCGCATCCAGACCAGGATCTGTGGGAAAACCGTTTGCTAGAAGTGGAAAAATCGGGCGCTTCGCCGGATGCGCCAAGAACGCCCATAAAAGGTCGGCCAGGAGTCGACAGTCGGATCTGCTGCGCCTCTCGCGCCAGATCGACTTTCGCCGATATTGCCGCAGCTGCTGGCCAGGCACCACCGAGGCTGAGTTGCCTCGGTGGATACTCTCCTTATTTTCTACCTATAGTTGCACGGCGGCGACGGTTACGCATCCACACCCGCAATCCCAGCAACGACAACGTGACGGGCAGCATTAACCGTGACCACTTGGATTGCGAAAAAGCAAGGAGATAAGGCCATCCGCGGGCTATCGCCGAAATAATGACTACGAAACACGAGCCGGCGATCAAGGCGCCTACCAGCAAACCAACCAGTAAGGATACGGTTTCCCTGCGATCCCTGCCGCTTGTTAGGGAGAACCTCAGCCTCAATGCCAACTTTCAGTCTACGCACGCTGGGAATTGAAAGTAAATGGTCAAATAAATCGATCCACTACGACGCACGAGCCGGCGAAAGTTTGAATGGGTGAGCGGCGGTGTGGCCCGCGTGCTCAAGCCACACCGCCGCTGCAGAAACCTACTGCGCGTACTTGGTCGGGATCTTCTCGTTCACGACGAAAATGTCGAATGTCCCCAGTCCGGTGGTGTAGTCGTATCCCGGGAGCGCCGTGTACAAGCCGTTGCTGCCGACAATCACGTCGTTGAAATACGGACTGCTCGCGCTCGGTCCGCCATTGGCGAGCTGATAAATCAGCGGGCCGGCGAAGCCCAGCTTGTTATGATGCGCGGTCTGGATGCGCGCCCACGATCCCATGGCGAGCGGCGATGAAAGGCTGGTTCCACCGACCAGCTCCTGGGCTCCATCGACGTAAACAATGGCTGAGCAGATGGCCAGCTCCGTGCCTCCGGCGCACATCGCAACGTCCGGCACCCCGCGCCCAATGCCCACGTTCGAACCCTCGCTGGTGGGAACGATCGGCAGCGTGCCGGAGCCGGTGTAAGACTGCCAGAACGGGGGAAATTCAAAGTAGCTGGGACCGCCGCCTCCGGATTCCCACGCTGTTTCCGAATTGTAGGTGTAATCGGCATTGGAAAGCAGATTCGTGCCTCCCACCGCGATCACGTAGGGCGACGTGGCCGGATAGGAAACGTCCGGAGCGCCTGAGAGCGGCACACCGTTGGTCGGCAGAACGGGGCAAGCCGAGCCGTTGTCAGCTGAGGAGGCAAAAGGAGTCATGCCATGCAGCGCCGCTTCGGCGAACACTTCGTCATCCACCAGCATCGCCCCGTCCAAATAGGGGAAAAATTCGCATTCGCCGAACGACATGTTGAAGGCCTTTACCTTGTTGTCTTCTACCGCTCTATTGAAGGCCAGCGCGAGGTCGGAATCAGTCATCGTGGTCGCAACGTAAAAATACAGATGGCTTACTTGCTGTGCGATTCCGGTGGAAGTTTGGGAATCCAAGGACCACTCGTCGGCGCCCGCCGTATCGGGGCTGGCTATTCCTGCGTTGATAACCGTCACCGGAACCTGCGGCAGCTTGAAGCTGGTTTCGTAGGTTCGCAAGTCCTTCACCACTTGAGTCAGATCACCTTCCGCTATGATCCCCACAGCCGTGCTGGAACCGGACGGAAATTTCGCCGCCTTGCATTTAGGATTATCCGATGGGCAGGCGGCATCGTAGGCGATCTGATATTGCTGGGCATTGTAGGTTTCGTTCGCAACCGCCGGCGTCGGGCAGTTCGGAGGTGTGCACGGAACAGTGGTCTTGTGGATATCGGAACGCATCGCGGCCAGGTTATTCAATCCCAGCACCGCCAGAACCGTTCCGGATAGCGAACTCGGTACCTGCGCGTCCTGAATGTTCGCAAAAATCGTGGCACCGTTTTGCGAGAACTTTACCAGCGAGGTGTTGAACGCCGCCTCGGCTTGCTGCGCGGTCCCATCGGCCTGAATCATCAGTTGATTGGGTTCCACCTGGATATTCGAAAATCCGAAGCCGGTAAGGTAATTCTCGACCGCTTGTACCTGCGACGACGTCGCACCGAATTGCGCCACAAACTGATCCAACGTGAGCGATGTTCCGTACAGCGGATCGCCGGGCGTGAGCATCCGTTTGAGCGTAGGCTGAACCTGGCCGGCGTTTTGCATTTTGAGACCGACCACGATATGCAACGGCGTAGGGCCGGCAGCGGATCGAGCTGGGTTGCATTCTTCAGGGAAGGGCCGAGCGCTTTGGTTCCGGTTGAAACCCAGCCCTGACCATGGACAAGCGGCGCCAGCAGAAACGCCAGAACGCTGGAACAAACCAGCACCGGCCTGCGAGCTGCGACGCGGGCAATCTGATTCACAATGGACATCGTCAATGGCTCCTCTCAAGTCATCAAAGTGCGGCGACTACGGTTGCAGTCGTGCCACTACTACAGATCCGAGATCGAGCGAAATTGTTACACAACTACAGAGTGGTGCTGTGTCTTAACTTACAATGATGCGCCTGAGAGGGGGGTAGTGGGTCCATTTTTTGGTGGTGGGCTTATTGTGCTGAATTTGGTGGTACAGGGAAGGAAGACTGGAGTAGGGTTAAAAGCCCCAATCTTACAGTTTTTCGCCCAAGGTCTTTGTGCTCTCTAAAAACTCCTGCACAAAGACGGTCACAAGCTTTCCATTGAGAAGCACTTCCGTCAGCCCTACCGTCTTGAGAAAATCGTCCTTTTCCACCTCTGTTCCAACGGGAAGTGTAATTGGCTCTTTGCTTCCGAGGGGGATGCAGACCAACGGCTTCGTTAAACGATAGGTCATCATGGTGTCATACATGCCGGGACTAGCAACGCAATCATAAGGCCGTCAGATTGCTGCTAGTGATCCCGCACGATGACACGGCGGCGGACTAGGAGCAAGGTTGAACCGGAAAACAAGAGTGCACGATGACACGGACTCTTCTGACGAATCCGACTTGCTCCTAGCCTGACGTTAGAATACAAAACGATCAAAGCCGTTTCAAAATAAAATCCAAGCGGACCCACTACCCTGAGAGGGAGTCTCTTCGTAATGCAAACTACGTGTTACTTCCGGATCTCGTTGCGGAACACCTGGCCGGCCTTCATCACGAAGACCACGTTCCGCACAGCAGTAATGTCGTCTAGAGGATTGCCTCGCACGGCAACCAGGTCCGCCTGCAGACCGGGCGCGACGGATCCGACTTTGTCCTGCAAGCGTAATGACTCGGCGGCGAGGGAGGTCGCGCTCACAATGGCATCCATGGGCGCCTGACCGCCATCGCGCACCCGATAGATGAACTCTTCCGCATTGCGTCCATGCGCGCCCGCCACCGCGTCGGTGCCGAAGATGATCTTCACGTGATGCGCGATGGCTTTCTTCAGCACCGCCGCCATCATCGGCACGCCTTTTTCCATGTACGCGAAGCCTTCTTCGGTGTAGTTGCCGATCCCGAGAAACTTGGGCTTGTTTTCCAGGTAATTGTGCAGCACCAGAAAATTCGGGTCGAAATACAAACCATGGTCGGCGATCATCTGCAAGGTGGCGTCGTCCAAGAACGCCCCGTGCTCGATGGATGTGCATCCGGCCAGCACGGCCGCTCGCGCTCCTCCCGGCGCATGCGCGTGGACCACGGACCGCAACCCCAGCGCGCGCGCTTCTCCGCAGGTGGCCTGCACCTGCTGATCCGTCATGGTCTGCTTTCCACCATCGCGAATGCTGGCCGTGGCGAACAACTTGATGACGTCCGAGCCGTCGTCCTTCATTTTGCGAACATAGGCGCGAATCTGATCCGGCGTTCCGGTGTTCTCCGTGACCGCCCTCAGCGACGTGAGAATGCGCGGACCCGGCAGCGTCCCGGCGTTGATCAATCCGCGCAAGTCGCCATCGATCTGCTGGCCCAGGCTCTGCACCGTCGTGAAACCGCCCCGCAGCGTTGCATAGGCGTTGGCTTCGGCGCGCAGCGCGATCTGTTGCGGCGTTTCCTTGCTGTCGCGCCCGCCGTCGTCGTATCGATTATTGGCGTTGAAGTGGTAGCCGATGTGAACGTGCGTATCGATCCAGCCCGGCATCACGGTCAGCCCGCTCAGATCGTAGGTGGCGGCGTCGCGCGCATCCGCAACCCGCTCGATGCGCTGTCCATTCACGACGATTTCCTGATTCCGCAGAACGTGGCCGCGGCCGTCCAGCAGAGTGGTGGTCTTGAGCACGATGGGCTGAGCGCAGCACGACGCTGCAACAAAGAACACGGCGCTGATAACGTTCTTCATAAGGCTGTGCCGTAGTGTACCTCACCTGGCGGAGGGGCCAAAAGCAGCGATGTTCTACGGCATCCGCCCCAAGCGCTGCCAAAAAAACCATTAGCACCAATAGGTTGCTCTGTAGCCGCGCACCCGGTCCTCCGATTTAATACCGATAGCACCAGCCCGGACGGGCATCCCTTTATGAAGACTATTGGAAAATATCAAATCGCCGGAGAGATGGGCCGGAGCGCCGCGGGAGTAACATGTCACGCGCGCGATCCATTTCGCGATCGCGAATATGTGCTGAAGATTCTCAGCCCCTTGGCGGCTCTCAGCGCGGCTTTCAAGAACCAGCTATATCGAGATTTGGCCGCAAGCTGGGAGCTCGAGCACTTGCATATCGCGAAGGTTCAGGATATTGGCGAGCTGGAGAGCATTGTTTACCTGGCTACGGAGCTGCTGCCGGGCCGTGCGCTCGGGAGCTTCTTGTCCGTCGAGGCTTCCTCTATCCCCGAGAGGCTCACGCTGATCGCGCAGGTCGCGGAGGCGCTGGCATATGCGCATGCTCACGGAGTGGCGCACGGCGACATAAAACCCAACAACATTTTCATTACGGACCTGGGAAAAGCCGCCGTCCTCGATTTCGGAACCGGAAGCTGGCAGGCTCTCTTGCTGGCCTCGGGTGTGCGCTTGAACGGGCTGCTGCCCAACTACCTGGCGCCCGAACAGATTTTAGGTGAGCCCTTCAATGCCAGCTCCGACATCTTCTCCACCGGCGTGGTGCTGTATGAGACCTTGACGGGCGAGTATCCTTTCCAAGCTGCGCCGGGGGTGATTCCGCGCGAGATCGTGCATGCTCAGCCAAAACCGTTGCGCGAGTGGAACGCACAGATTCCCGAAGATCTGGAACAGGTGGTTTTTCGGGCGTTGCACAAAGATCCGCGCGAGCGTTTCCAGACCGCTGGCGAGTTCGCGGCGCATTTGTACACCATCGCGGATCGCGTGCGTCGCGAGCCCCCCGCGCCGCCGGTGGATGTTCGGCCCACGCTCGCGAGCGATAACGTGCCCGAGGAGCTAGCGCCAGCGGAAACCGCCGCGGTTATTCCCGACGGGGCCGCAGCATCGAAACGCGAAGAGCCGGCGCTGGTTGCTGAAACCGTCGTCGAGCCTGAGGCCGTTCAATCGGCTCCGCTCGTTGAAGCCGTGCCGCCTCCGATCGTTGACCGTGTGCCAGCGCCGGCCGCGGTCGCTCCTCCGCCGGTGACGCCGATCCCACCGCCATCCCCAGCCGTTCCTGCTCGGGCGGCCATTCCAGTAATACCAGTGGTGCCGCAAGCGCCGCCTCCACCGCCCATTCCACGCAAAAGGCGTCTGGTGACATTCGCGATGGGCGCGGTGATGGCGCTCGCAATGGTTGGCGTGATTGTGGTTCGCCAGAATAGCGCCGCACCCGGGCGCCAACCCACGGCACAAAAGCCGGCACCCCACCAGATTGATGTTGCACCGGAACCGGCTAAACCAACGCCCTTTGCGGCTCCTCCAACCGCTCCCCAAGCAACCGCTGTGGAAACTCCAGCGCAGCCCACAGCCGAACAGATTCTGCGTGGCTCAGTGAGGCGGCTATGGGAGGCGGGCGAGTACTCGCAGGCCATGCGATTGGTGGACCAGGTGCTGGCAACCGAGCCCGCAAATGCCGAAGCGCGCGGCTGGAAGAGAAGAATCCGCGACGCGCAAGAAGCCGAAGCTGAGATCAAGTAGAGATCCTATGGGACGAAAAATTCTTTGGATGCTTTGGGCGGCCGCGCTACTGGCAGGATCGGCCGCTTTCGTGGGCGCGCAGCCGGTGGCTCGCGTGTCGCCCGGTAAAACTGGCGATGCTTTTCTCACCGGTGCGCCGTTTACGCTCGAGCAGGTGATCCGAATCATCGGCCAGGATGCGATTCCGCTGCGCCGGCGCAAGGAGGCCATCGAGAATCGCGGAGTCGATTTTTCCATGTCTCCAGCGGTGGTGGCGCGGCTCAAAGCGGCCGGCGCCCCGGAAGATGTTCTGAATCTCGTCAAGAGTAAAGCCAAGCCCGCACCTCCTCCGCCTGAACCTCCCAGGCCTCCTGCCCAGGGAAGCGTCAGCATCAATTGCGCGCCCGCCGAGTGCGAGGTCGCGTTGAACGGCGCGTCTCGAGGGTCCACCAATAACGGCGCTCTGGAACTTGCGAGTATCGCGCCCGGCAACTACGCCATCGATCTGGCACGGGCAGGCTATGTGACACGGCAGAATACAGTGACAGTGGAAGCCGGCAAAACAGCGGCCGTCTCGGCGACGCTGGAGCCGACCCGCGAGACGCTGGAAACTTTTGGAAACGCTCTGTTCCAAAAAGTAGTTCGGGCTCTGGGCGGCCAAGAAGCAATGAAGGAACTATCGACGATGCAGGCGGCCGGAAGCGCCACCGTTCTGGCCAGCGACGCGAGAACCGTGCGGTGGGCGTTACGGATGCGCACCCGCGGCGGCCGGGCGCTGTTCCAGGCCACGGCGGGCGCGCTAACCCATGAGGTGCTTTTCACTGGCAGCGAGTTTACGGCTAGCAAGAGCTTGAAGGGGCAGGACGCTCTCGAACTTCCCACCACGTTGGGCTTGATTCACGATAACCAGGTTATGGCGTTGATGTCCCGCCTGGATATGCCGCAATACAAAATACTGGCCGCGGCTTCGGACCCGGTAGCCGGCGCCGAGTACGCGCTAACCGCCGAAAGCGGCACCGATAAGATCTCAGTGGGTCTGGATAGCGACATGCGCCCGCAACGCGTGCACATCACCACCGAAACTGGCATAGGGTCGCTGGTGATCACCTATTCGGACTACTCGCAAGTGGGCCACGCCTGGTATCCCAAGAGCATGCAGGTGAAGCCGGACGGCCAGCAGCGCGGCGTCGAAGTACACTTTGACAGCGTGGATCTGGACACGAAGTCCAAAGACGGCGAACTCCGGCTCAAGGGCAGATTGTTCTCAAATTTTTACAACTGAGATCCGCGCGCGAACCAGCGCCAGCGACATAAACATTTCCGAACCTTTTCCGATTTTGTCTCGTCTAATACGACATGGATCGGCTAAGGCAGGCGGAACAAGAATATCGAAAGGCGTTTCAGGAGTTTTCCGCGCAAGTGCAGCGCGTCCAAAGCCTTACGGCAGAAAAGCATGTCGATGCCAAAATTATCGAAGCCGCACTGCTCGATCTGGAGCGCGCGCACGTCAACTATGACATCTGCCGCGACCGGTGGGTGGAACACTTCCTGCCGGAGACAGCCAAAGCGGCTAATGAACTCGAGCATTCCCATGAGGACTGCATCCGTACCATCGCGGGGCTGCTGTGGGAGAACGCCGGACGTCCGGATGGCACCGCGGACGAAGACTGGCGCAAAGCCGAAGAGATCGTGAAGCAGGCCGCGGCCGCGGTTGCGGCTTAGCTCACGCTCCGCAACATTTCTTGAACTTTTTTCCGCTGCCGCAGGGGCAGGGATCGTTGCGTCCGGGTTTTTCATCCGGGACCAAAGCCTGGTCGTCTTGTTCCTCCACCTCATCTGAATCCTCGGTGAAGAAGACGGGCTTGTGCCCATGCAACATCAGCCGCTGATCCAAAGCTAAACGGACCAGTTCCTGCTCGTCGGCGTCCAGTTCGCCGGCGACGCGCTCAATCTTGTTCAGCAACGCCTGCACGCGCCCGCGCGAGGTTTCGCCCGGCACCGCCAGCGCATAAGCGAACAGGGCCGGCGTCCGATGTCTGGGATGCTTGAAGAACGTTTCCAGGCGCGGCGCTTCGGGCGACAGATTGAGATATCCGACCGCCCAGATGGCTTGTCCTTGAATGTCCTGATCGGGGTCGTCTAGATGTTTGGGCGGATACGCAGCAAAGCGCCGGTCCATGGAGCGCGCCATGGCCTTCAGGGCAGCGGCGCGGCTATGCGGGTTCTGATAAAGTTCCTCGATCGCGCGAAAAACCTTTTCGTTATCCGAGTGCCTGGCCAGCGCCACGGCCACGCCGGCTTTTTCTTCCAGTGCTGCATCCGGGTTCCCGATTACGGCGAACATAGCGCGCCGGACTTCCGGTTCATCGCTCACTTCGCCCAGCGTCTCCCAGCAGGCCTGGCGAACCTTCATATCCGGATCGGTCTTAGCCAATTCCAACAATCGCGCTCGCACTTTGAGAGGAATATCGGCCGGAAAACTCGCGGCCACTTGCGCCCGCAGCGTCGCGGAGCCCTGGTCGAGCATGGCCAGCAGTTCTTCTTCATCCAGAGCGTCGAACTCAGGTGAATCTTCTTCGTTATATTGATCCCAGATGTTGTAGGGCTCGCGCTCGTCGGTGTAATCCAGGCGGTCGAGCGAAAGCAGACGCACGGCCGAATCGATATATCCCAGGGTCCTGGAATCGCCGGGCAGAACGTTCGCGCGCGCGGCTTCGAGCGCCGGGATCGCGGCCGGATCGCCGTAGATTTCGAGCGTCAACGCACCGTCCCAAGGCTCCCGGTCGAGCCGCCGGATCAAAGCTTCCAATATCCGCGGATCGCGGACGTGCAGCGAAGCCAGAACAAACGGAACATCGCCGGCATCGCCCTGTTCCAGCTCATTTAGAAGCTGGAGCAAAGGATCAACTGAGGGCGCGCCTAACTCGACGAAGGCTTGCACCAATTCATCCTCGATATTCAGAGGATCCCGCCGGACCAGCGTCATCAAGAACGGCAATGCTTCCGGGGTGCGGAGATAGCGGAAGATGTCCACCAGCACCTGATCGAGGTCCAGCCGGTCGTCAACATGG
>Ga0335083_10009446_pt1 | contig 11829 bp, 9 predicted proteins | sample Lox_Sample_42_FD_206716 | JGI IMG/M metagenome (GOLD analysis project Ga0335083, IMG submission 206716) | Soil microbial communities from Loxahatchee National Wildlife Refuge, Florida, United States - Lox_Sample_4.2 | ecosystem: Environmental > Terrestrial > Soil > Wetlands | place: USA: Florida... | reverse complement strand
TCGTGTTCTCCGTCTACCTGACCAGCTCGGTGGGCGTGGGCATTGCCGGCGCGACCACGCCGGCAAGTTGGCTGGGCCGGGCCGGGGCCATCGCCGGATTGACCATCGCCGTCCTGGCACCCGCGATCGGGGTGTGGGTGGAGTCCCCCCACCGCCGGCGGGTGGCGCTGAGCGTGTTTACCGGTATGGCAGTGGCCCTGGCCAGCGCGATGTACCTGATCCGCAACGAGCCCGCCTACTTTTGGGCCGGGCTGGTGCTGCTCGCCGGGACGGCGGCATGTGGGGATCTGGCCAGCGTTCCGTACAACGCGATGTTGCGTCAGCTCTCGACGCCGGAGACAACGGGCCGGATCTCCGGCTACGGCTGGGCCGCGGGCTACTGCGGCAGCGTCCTGCTACTGCTGCTGATCTACTTCGGGTTCATTGTCGGAAAAGGCGACCATCGCGGGCTGCTGCACGTGCCCGTGCATGACGGGCTCTACGTCCGGACGGCGATGCTGCTGGCCGCGGCATGGCTGGCAGTGCTGGCCCTGCCGTTGTTGTTGGTCGCACACCGATTGCGCGACCCCGGTGAGGTGTCCCACCCGACGAGCATGCTGGGCGGCTACCGCAAGCTGTGGCGGGAGGTGAGGTCGGAGTGGCAACGTGACCGCAACCTGGTCTTCTTCCTGGTCGCCAGCGCGCTGTACCGGGACGGGCTGGCGTCGATCTTTGCCTTCGGTGCGGTGCTGGGCGTCAACGTCTACGGCATCTCGCAAGCCGACGTGCTGATATTCGGTGTGGCGGCCAGCGTGGTGGCCGCGGTGGGCGCGGTTGTCGGCGGCTACGTCGACCACCGGATCGGCTCCAAACCGGTCATCATCGGGTCATTGCTCGTGATCGTCAGCGTGGGTTTGACCTTGATGGGAATGTCCGGTCCGTTGGCCTTCTGGATAGGCGGACTGCTGCTGTGCCTGTTCATCGGACCGGCGCAGTCGTCCTCGCGCGCCGTATTGCTGCACATGGCGAGCGAAGGCAAGGAGGGGGTGGCCTTCGGTCTGTACACGATGACGGGGCGCGCGGTGGCGTTCCTGGCGCCGTGGCTGTTCTCCGTGTTCGTCGACGCGTTCGGCGCCGTGCGTGCCGGCCTGGGCGGTATCTCGCTGGTATTGATCGCCGGCATCCTGGCGATGATGATGGTCCGTGTCCCACCCCGCCGCGTTGCCGTGGTCGAGCAGCCCTAGTTCGGCGGGGCGTTGCAGATCGTCAGACCCACCCCGACGCGCTGGCGTATCTGCACCCCGTCGACCGTGAGCGAGCAGGTGACATTGTGGCCGATGTTGATGATCGTGACGCTCGCCGGATGAAGGGCCGACTTTGACAGGCTGACCTCTTTGCTCCACGGCAGCGCCACGTTGAATTCGGTCTGAATCACGTCGCCGGTGTCCATCCAGGTGATGCTGATCGCGCGGCCGTCACCGCTGACGTTGTAGACAACACTCTGCATCGCGCCCGGTTCAGTCGTCGCGGTGGGTGTGCCGGAGCGGGTGGGCGGTGGTGGGAGCGGGAGCGGCAGCCGGGGACGGCGCGTCGTCGTCGGCGCCGGCGACTGGGACGGGGTTGTCGAACTCGACTCCGGCATGCCCGGCAGCGGCGGGACGGCGGTCTCGGTTTTGGGCCCGCCGTTGGTGAGTACCAGCGCGATGACCAGGGCGACGGCCAGCAGCACCGCCACAACGGTCAAGATCCACAGCCAACGCGGCGATTTCGGGCCTTCCGGCGGGGGACCTGTCTCTGCGCGCGGGCGTCCCTCCGACCGCGCTTGCTCTTCCTGCCAGTACGCGGGTAACTGAAGGGTCGGGTGCGACTCGTTGGGATTGGGGGCCCACTGCGGAGGCGGACCGGCGTAGGTCGCCGCATATGGCGCCTCGTCGGCGTAGGCAGGGTCGACGTGCGGCGGAATTTGGGGTTCGTATTCTCCAGAGCCCGATAGAGGGGGACTCAACCGCTGCGTTCGACGTGGATCGTTCATGTCCACCTCATGGATTGCAGGGTACCTGCGCCAGCCGCCTTGGTGCGTTTTCGCTGGACGAGCACGCCTGCTGGCGCGCCGGACCTACCGATCGCCGGCCGTCAGCGCCGCCACTGTCATCGCCCGCATGACGGTGCGTGAACGGAGTGCGCGGGCCGGTTTCGTCTCGGCTGACTTCATACTGTGCGGCGTCGAGTTCAGCAGTCCGAACGCGGCGTGCGCCATCAGCCGGGCATCGGCTTCGGCCAGCTCGGGGTTCAACTCGCGCAGCACTCCCACCCAGATCTCCACATACTGCCGCTGAGCTTTGCGCACCTGACGCTGAGCCGCCGCGGGTAGGTGTGCGAGGTCGCGGTCCTGGATCCGGATGAGGTCCGGTTCGTTCAGCGCAAAGTCGAGATGAAAATCGATCAGCCCGTCGAGTGCCGTGGCAGCCTCAGAGGTACCGCCCGTCACGTCGCGGGCACCGGCGAGTAGCCGGGCGCTGATCCCGACCAGCAACTCGACCAGCAGCGATTCCTTGTTGGGGAAGTGCCGGTAGATGGCCGGACCGCTGACGCCGGCGGCGGCGCCTATGTCTTCCAGTCGCACGGCGAGGAAACCGCGTTCGGCGAACAGTCGTTCGGCGGCCGACAGCAGCTGTAAGCGCCGGTCGGACTTCAACTGGCTGCGCCGATTTGGGGCTTCACCTTGGCCGGGCTGGCCGTCCTGAGCGGACGCTGTCACGACGGACCTCCGTCCAACTCGTCCTGGACACTTCGGTTAATCGTCACTAACGTAGCACGAGTTACGTGCAATTAACTCAAGTTTGTCGCACGGCAAGCGCCAGGCGGAGGAACCGTGGCAGCCGCAGGACCCGTAGACCGCGACACGCCGTCGTACGACCGGGGCCCGAGCCGACCTCCTCTGCTCGAGACGACCATCGGCGCCAACTTCGCTGATACCGCTACCGAATACGCGCACCGCGACGCACTCGTCGACGTCTGTGCGGGACGCCGGTGGACCTACGCCGAGCTGCTCGCCGATGTGCGCTGCCTGGCCACCGGACTGCTGCGCGCGGGCATCGGCCGCGGCGATCGGGTCGGCATCTGGGCGCCGAACCGGTGGGAGTGGGTGCTCGTCCAGTACGCGACGGCGGAGATCGGCGCGATTCTGGTAACCATCAACCCCGCTTACCGCACCCGCGAATTGGAGTATGCGCTAAGGCAATCCGGGGTGACGATGGTGATCGCCGCCCCGAGTTTCAAGACCACCGACTACGCCGCGATGCTGGCCGAGGTCGCTCCGCACTGCCCGGAACTGGCCGACGTGGTGCTCATGGAGGGCGATCGCTGGGCAGCGCTGACGACGACCGCGGCCGATCTGACCGCACTGGGGGATATCGCGGCGACCCTGGACAGCCGCGACCCCATCAACATCCAATACACTTCTGGCACAACGGGATCCCCGAAGGGCGCCACCCTGAGCCACCGCAATATCCTCAACAACGGATACCTGGTGGGCGAGCTAATCGAGTACACCGCGCAGGACCGGATCTGCATCCCGGTGCCCTTCTATCACTGCTTCGGCATGGTGATGGGCAATCTGGCGGCCACCAGCCACGGTGCCTGCATGGTGATCCCGGCTCCCGGCTTTGAACCTGCCGCCACGCTGCGGGCGGTGCAGGCCGAGCGGTGCACCAGCCTCTACGGGGTGCCGACGATGTTCATCGCCGAGCTCGGCCTGCCGGAGTTCGCCGACTACCGGCTGGGCAGCCTGCGCACCGGGATCATGGCGGGCTCGTCGTGCCCGGTCGAGGTGATGCGCAAGGTGATCGAGCACATGCACATGGCGGGCATCTCCATCTGCTACGGCATGACAGAAACGAGCCCGGTCTCCTGTCAGACCCGCAGCGACGACTCGCTGGCGCGTCGCGTCGGCACCGTCGGCCGGGTGGGTCCTCATCTGGAGATCAAGGTGATCGACCCGGGCACCGGCGAGACCGTGCCCCGCGGCGCGGCCGGAGAATTCTGCACCCGCGGCTACTCGGTGATGGCCGGCTATTGGAATGACCCGGGCAAGACAGCCGAAGTCGTCGACGACGAGGGCTGGATGCACACCGGGGACCTCGCCGCCATGGACGGGTGCGGCTACGTGCAGATCATGGGCCGGATCAAGGACATCGTCATCCGCGGTGGCGAGAACATCTCGCCGCGCGAGATCGAGGAATTCCTCTACACGCATCCGGATATCGTCGACGCCCAGGTCATCGGGGTGCCCGACGCGCGCTACGGCGAGGAGCTGATGGCGGTGGTCAAGCTGCGCGACGCGGCCGGCGGGCTGACCGTGGAGGCGTTGCGCGACTTCTGTACGGGCCAGATCGCGCATTTCAAAATCCCGCGGTACCTGTGGGTCGTCGACGAATTCCCGATGACCGTCACCGGCAAGGTCCGCAAGGTCGAGATGCGGGAGCGGGCAATCGAATTCCTGCGTGGCAGGGACTGAGCGACCGCATGCGACGTGGAGGTCCCTGGACGCACCGCGCGGGCGATGGTATTCTCAGGCCCAGTTAATGAAGATTAACTGAAATTGGAGGCGCTGCGGTAATGGACAAGGTGGTGGCTACCGCCGCGGAGGCGGTAGCAGACATAACCGACGGGTCGTCGTTGGCAGTCGGAGGATTCGGGCTGTGCGGCATTCCGGAAGCACTGATCGCCGCGCTCGCCGAGAGCGGCGTCACCGACCTCGAGACGGTGTCGAACAACTGTGGCGTCGACGGGGTGGGGCTGGGAGTGCTGTTGCAGCATAAGCGAATTCGCCGAACTGTCTCGTCGTATGTGGGCGAGAACAAGGAATTCGCCCGTCAGTTCCTGTCCGGTGAGCTCGAGGTGGAACTGACCCCGCAGGGCACCCTGGCGGAGCGGCTGCGCGCCGGCGGCATGGGCATACCGGCCTTCTACACGCCGGCCGGCGTCGGCACCCAGATCGCCGACGGCGGACTGCCGTGGCGCTACGACGCGTCGGGAGCCGTGGCGGTGATGTCGCCCCCGAAGGAGGTCCGCGAGTTCGACGGCGTCACCTATGTTCTGGAGCGGGGGATCCGCACCGACTTCGCGCTGGTGCATGCGTGGAAGGGCGACCGGCACGGCAACCTGGTGTACCGCTACGCCGCGGGCAACTTCAACCCGGAGTGCGCCCCGGCCGGGCGCATCACGATCGCCGAGGTCGAACATCTCGTCGAGCCCGGAGAGATCGATCCCGCCACGGTGCACACGCCGGGCGTGTTCGTGCAGCGGGTCGTACACGTCCCCGATTCCGTGAAGCGAATCGAGAAAGAGACGGTGCGGTCATGAGCGGGCCGTCTGTTGCCGAGCGTGACGCCAGCCGCACATTCGGCGTCGAGTGGGCGGCCAGCCGCACGTCCGGGCCGGCAGCGATGAGAAGGAGTGGCGCCAAATGAGCTGGACCAGAGAAGGCATGGCGGCCCGGGTGGCGGCGGACTTCGAGGACGGCCAGTACGTCAACCTCGGCATCGGAATGCCCACCCTGATCCCCAACCACCTGCCCGACGGCATCCATGTCGTCTTGCATTCGGAGAACGGGATCCTCGGCGTCGGTCCGTACCCGAGACGCGAGGACCTCGACGCCGATCTGATCAACGCGGGCAAGGAGACCGTCACCACGCTGCCGGGCGCCGCGTTCTTCGGTTCGTCGACCTCGTTCGGAATCATCCGCGGCGGGCATCTGGACGTGGCCGTGCTTGGCGCCATGCAGGTTTCGGTCACCGGCGACCTGGCCAACTGGATGATCCCCGGCAAGATGGTCAAGGGCATGGGCGGCGCGATGGACCTGGTGCACGGCGCCCGCAAGGTGATCGTGATGATGGAGCACGCGGCCAAAGACGGCAGCCCGAAGATCCTGGAACGGTGCACGCTGCCGCTGACCGGTGTGGGCTGCGTGAATCGCATCGTCACCGAGCTCGCGGTCATCGACGTCTGCGACGACGGTCTGCACCTGATCGAGACCGCACCCGACGTGTCCGTCGACGAGGTGGTCGCGAAAACGCAGCCGCCCCTTACGATTCGAGTGGCCGCGCCGTGACGACCGTAACGGCTGCACCGTCGTTCGCCGACGAGCACCGCAGGCTCCTTCAGGAGCTAAACGACAAGCTCGCGGCGGCGGCTCTGGGCGGTAACGAGCGCGCGCGGGAACGTCACGTCAGCCGGGGCAAGCTGCTGCCCCGCGAACGGGTCGACCGGCTGCTCGATCCGGGCAGTCCGTTCCTCGAGCTGGCCCCGCTGGCCGCCGGCGGGATGTACGGCGACGAGTCGCCCGGAGCCGGCATCATCACCGGGATCGGCCGGGTATCCGGGCGTGAATGCGTGATCGTCGCCAACGACGCGACGGTCAAGGGCGGCACCTACTACCCGATGACGGTCAAGAAGCATCTGCGTGCGCAGGAAGTCGCGCTGCAGAATCGGTTGCCCTGCATCTACCTGGTCGACTCCGGCGGCGCCTTCCTGCCGCGCCAGGACGAGGTGTTCCCCGACCGCGAGCATTTCGGGCGAATCTTCTACAACCAGGCGACCCTGAGCGCCAAGGGAATTCCTCAGGTGGCGGCGGTGCTCGGCTCGTGCACTGCGGGCGGGGCCTACGTGCCGGCGATGAGCGACGAGGCCGTCATCGTCCGCGAGCAGGGCACGATCTTCCTCGGCGGTCCGCCGCTGGTCAAGGCCGCCACCGGCGAGATCGTCACGGCCGAGGAACTCGGCGGCGGAGACCTGCACTCGCGGGTGTCCGGCGTCACCGATCACCTCGCCGACGACGACGAGCACGCCCTGCGCATCGTGCGCTCGATCGCGGCCACTTTCGGCCCCCGCGACCCCGCTCAGTGGGACGTGGGGCGTTCGGTGCCGCCCAAGCACGCGCAGACCGAGCTCTACGATGTCGTGCCGCCGGATCCTCGGGTGCCCTACGACGTGCACGACGTCGTGGTGCGGCTGGTCGACGGCGGCGAATTCAGCGAGTTCAAGACCAATTACGGCAAAACGCTGGTGACCGCCTTCGCGCGCATCCACGGCCATCCCGTCGGGATCATCGCCAACAACGGTGTGCTGTTCAGCGAATCCGCTTTGAAAGGCACCCATTTCATCGAGCTGTGCGACAAGCGCAAGATCCCGCTGTTGTTCCTGCAGAATATCGCCGGCTTCATGGTCGGTCGCGACTACGAGGCCGGCGGCATCGCCAAGAACGGCGCCAAAATGGTCACTGCCGTGGCCTGTGCCCGGGTGCCCAAGCTGACCGTGGTGATCGGCGGATCCTATGGTGCGGGCAACTATTCGATGTGCGGACGGGCCTACTCGCCGCGCTTCCTGTGGATGTGGCCGAATGCGCGGATCTCGGTGATGGGTGGCGAGCAGGCGGCGTCGGTGCTGGCCACCGTGCGTGGCGAGCAGCTGTCCGCGGCCGGTAAGCCCTGGTCGCCCGACGACGAGGAGGCGTTCAAGGCGCCGATCCGGGAGCAGTACGAGGACCAGGGCAACCCCTACTATTCGACCGCCCGCCTGTGGGACGACGGCATCATCGATCCGGCCGACACCAGAACAGTTGTCGGGCTTGCTCTTTCGGTGTGCGCCCACGCCCCGATGGAACCGGTCTCCTACGGCGTATTCCGGATGTGACGCGATGTTCGACACGGTATTAGTGGCCAACCGCGGCGAGATCGCGGTGCGGGTGATCCGTACTCTGCGCCGGCTGGGCATCCGATCGGTGGCCGTCTACAGCGATCCCGATGCCGGGGCTCGGCACGTCCTCGAGGCGGACACGGCCGTGCGGCTGGGACCCGCCGCGGCCCGGGAGAGTTACCTCGCGATTGACAAGGTCGTCGACGCCGCGCTGCGCAGCGGAGCGCAGGCGATCCACCCCGGCTACGGATTCCTTTCCGAGAACGCCGATTTCGCCGCCGCGTGTGAACGGGCCGGTGTTGTGTTCCTCGGACCGCCGGCGCGCGCGATAGAGGTGATGGGCGACAAGATCACCGCCAAGAACGCCGTCGCCGCCTTCGACGTCCCAGTGGTGCCGGGTGTGGCACGGCCGGGGCTGACGGACGACGAGCTGATCGCCGCGGCCGACGAAGTCGGCTATCCGGTGCTGGTCAAGCCGTCCGCCGGTGGCGGCGGCAAGGGCATGCGCATGGTGGACGACCCGGCGCGGCTGCGCGAGGCGTTGGTGAGCGCGCGGCGCGAGGCCGCGTCCGCGTTCGGCGACGACACGCTGTTTTTGGAGCGGTTTGTGTTGCGGCCCAGGCATATCGAGGTGCAGGTGCTCGCCGACACGCACGGCAACGTGGTGCACCTCGGCGAGCGTGAGTGCAGCCTGCAGCGGCGCCACCAGAAGGTCATCGAGGAGGCGCCGTCGCCGCTGCTCGACCCGCAGACGCGGGCGCGGATCGGCGCCGCGGCGTGCAACACCGCTCGCAGTGTCGATTACGTCGGCGCCGGCACGGTGGAATTCATCGTCTCCGCCGCGCGCCCGGACGAGTTCTTCTTTATGGAGATGAACACCCGGCTACAGGTGGAACATCCGGTCACCGAGGCGATCACCGGCCTGGACCTGGTCGAATTGCAGCTGCGGGTGGCCGCCGGCGAGAAGCTGCCGTTCGCCCAGGACGACATCGAGCTGCGCGGCCACGCGATCGAGGCCCGGGTGTACGCGGAGGATCCCGCGCGGGGATTTCTGCCCACCGGCGGACGGGTGCTGGAAGTACTCGAGCCCTCCGGTACGGGTGTGCGGGTGGATTCGTCGCTGCTGGCGGGGACAGTGGTCGGCAGCGATTACGACCCGATGCTGAGCAAGGTGATCACCCACGGGGAAGACCGCGAACAGGCGCTGGCCCGGCTCGACCGCGCGCTGGCGCAGACCGCGGTGCTGGGCGTACAGACCAATGTGGAGTTCCTGCGGTTTCTGCTCGCCGACGAGCGGGTGCGGGCCGGCGACCTGGACACCGCGCTCCTCGACGAGCGGCTGGCGGACTTCGCGCCGCTGCCGGCGCCCGACGACGTGCTGGCCGCGGGCGGCCTCTACCGGCAGTGGGCCCTGGCCCGGCGCGCCGAGGGCAACTTGTGGGCGGTTCCGACGGGATGGCGCGTCGGCGGCGGTGCGGCACCGGTGCGCACCGCGATGCAAACCCCGCTACGCGCCGAGACGGTTTCGGTATGGGGCTCGCCCGAGGCCGCCGAGGTCCGCGTCGGCGACAGCGAGATCCTCTCGGCGAGTGTGCAACTCGAGCGCGAACAGATGCGGGTCACGTTGGACGGGGTGCGACGCGAATATCGGTGGGCAGAGGCCGACCGACACTTCTGGATCGCCGACGAGCGGGGCACCTGGCATATCCGCGAAGCCGAGGAGCAGAAGATTCACCGCGCGGCGGGGGACCGGCCGGCCGAGGTTGTCAGCCCAATGCCCGGCAGTGTGATCGCCGTCCAGGTCAGTTCCGGCGCCGAGATCTCCGAGGGTGACGTGGTGGTGGTGGTCGAGGCGATGAAGATGGAGCACTCGCTCGCCGCACCGGTTTCGGGACGAGTGGAAGTTCTGGTGTCCGTGGGAGACCAGGTGACCGTGGACCAGGTGCTGGCGCGGCTGGTCCCACCAGAGGGCTCAGAGGACAAGGGATAAAGGATCAATGACGACAACGATTTCTGGGGGCACGCTACCCAAGGAATACGAGGATCTTCGCGACACGGTCGCCGATTTCGCGCGCACGGTGGTCGCGCCGGTGTCGGCCAAACACGATGAGGAGCACAGCTTCCCGTACGAAGTCGTGGCCAAGATGGCGGAGATGGGGCTGTTCGGCCTGCCGTTCCCCGAGGAGTACGGCGGGATGGGCGGCGACTACTTCGCGTTGGCGCTCGCACTCGAAGAACTCGGCAAGGTCGACCAGTCGGTGGCGATCACGCTGGAGGCCGGGGCCAGCCTGGGCGCAATGCCGATCTACCGCTTCGGCACCGAGGAACAGAAGCAGAAGTGGCTGCCGGATCTGACGGCGGGCCGGGCTCTCGCAGGGTTCGGGCTCACCGAACCAGGCTCGGGCTCGGACGCCGGGGGCACGCGCACCACCGCCCGGCTGGAAAACGGTGAGTGGGTTGTCAACGGCAGCAAGCAATTCATCACCAACTCGGGCACCGACATCACGTCGCTGGTGACCGTCACTGCGGTGACCGGAACTATCGCGGACGGCAAGAAGGAGATATCGACGATCATCGTGCCCAACGGCACACCGGGATTCACCGTCGAACCGGTCTACAACAAGGTCGGCTGGAACGCGTCGGACACCCACCCGCTGAGCTTCGACGAGGCACGGGTCCCCGAGGAGAATCTGCTGGGGCCGCGGGGCAGTGGCTACGCGAACTTCTTGTCCATCCTGGACGAGGGCCGCATCGCGATCGCCGCACTGGCAACCGGGGTCGCGCAGGGCTGCGTCGACGAGAGCGTCAAGTACGCCAAGGAGCGTCAGTCCTTCGGCCAGCCGATCGGCTCCTATCAGGCGATCAGTTTCAAGATCGCGCGGATGGAGGCGCGTGCCCACGTCTCCCGCACCGCGTACTACGAAGCGGCGGCAAAGATGTTGGCGGGCAAGCCGTTCAAGAAGGAGGCGGCGATCGCGAAGATGATCGCCTCGGAGGCGGCGATGGACAACGCCCGCGACGCCACCCAGATCCACGGCGGCTACGGCTTCATGAACGAGTATCCGGTGGCCCGGCATTACCGAGACAGCAAGATCCTCGAAATCGGCGAGGGCACCACCGAGGTACAGCTGATGCTGATCGCACGATCGCTGGGGTTGCGATGAGCTCCGGCAAGTCAGTTGTCCAGCGGGGCTTGTGGTTTGAGGAGTTCGAGGTCGGCACCACGTATCTGCACCGTCCCGGCCGCACGGTTACCGAGGCCGACAACGTGCTGTTCACCACGCTGACGATGAACACCCAGTCGTTGCATCTGGATGCGGCGTGGGCCGCCGAGCAGCCGGGATTTCGGGGCGAGCGGCTGGTGAACTCGATGTTCACGCTCTCGACCCTGGTCGGCCTGTCGGTCGCACAGCTGACGCTGGGCACGATCGTGGCCAACCTCGGCTTCTCCGAGGTGTCCTTCCCCAAACCGGTTTTCCACGGCGACACCCTGTACGCGGAGACCGTGTGCACCGACAAGCGCGAGTCGAAGAGCCGACCCGGCGAAGGCATCGTCACCCTCGAGCACACGGGCCGCAACCAGCATCGTGACGTGGTCGCGCGAGCCGTGCGCACCACGCTGGTCCAGAAGCGACCCACCGACGGGGAGGCGTGATGAATTTGCGTGCCGCCGGCCCGGCCTGGCTGTTCTGCCCCGCCGACCGCCCCGAGCGGTTCGCGAAGGCCGCCGCTGCCGCCGATGTGGTCATCCTCGACCTGGAAGACGGTGTGGCCGAAGCGGACAAGCCCGCCGCGCGCAAGGCGCTGCGGGACACGCCGCTGGACCCCGAGCGCACCGTGGTCCGGATCAACGCGGCCGACACCGACGAGCATGCGCGCGACCTGGATGCGCTGGCCGATACCGCCTACACCACGGTGATGCTGTCCAAGACCGAATCCGCCGCGCAGGTGGATGCCCTCGGTCCGCGTGACGTCATCGCACTGATCGAGACCCCGCGCGGTGCGGTGTTCGCCACCGAGATCGCCGCGGCGTTGGACACCGTCGCGATGATGTGGGGTGCCGAGGATCTGGTCGCCACCCTGGGTGGCAGCTCCAGCCGGCACGCCGACGGCACCTACCGGGATGTGGCCCGTCACGCACGGTCAGCGGTCCTG
>Ga0335083_10009445_pt1 | contig 11830 bp, 13 predicted proteins | sample Lox_Sample_42_FD_206716 | JGI IMG/M metagenome (GOLD analysis project Ga0335083, IMG submission 206716) | Soil microbial communities from Loxahatchee National Wildlife Refuge, Florida, United States - Lox_Sample_4.2 | ecosystem: Environmental > Terrestrial > Soil > Wetlands | place: USA... | reverse complement strand
GCAGAATGAGCACGCCAACCACCGAGCACGAGGTCCACACCGAGCACGAGCACGAGCACGGCGAGAACTGCGGCCACGAGACCGTGCAGCACGGCGACCACGTCGACTACCTCCACGACGGGCATAAGCACGCCGCCCACGACGATCACTGGGACGAGCACTGAGCACTTCCCGCAGCGCTCCGCCGCCTCCGACGCAACAGGAGGCTGCGGTCAAGCGCCCGGCTGCACGCCTGCGTGCCACTCGCCAAGGAGCTGCGATCGACGAGGTTCTATCGGCGAACCACGGATTCCGCAGCGCCCACGAGGTGTACGACGAACTGCGTCGGCGAGGTGAGCGTGTCGGTATGACAACCGTGTACCGGCAACTCAAACTCCTCGCCGACTCCGGCGTCCTCGACGTCGTCAACCGCCCGGACGGTGAGGCCGGATACCGGCTGTGCGGGCCGACCGCCGCCGAGGCAAACGGGCACCACCATCACCTTGTTTGCCAAGTGTGCGGCTACACCGTCGAAGTCGAGGGCCCTGAGGTCGAGCAGTGGGCGGACCGAGTCGCTTCCGATGCTGGTTTCACGAACGTCACCCACACCCTTGAGATCTTCGGCGACTGCCAGCGACACTCCCCACGAAGCCGGCGGCGTAAGAGTTCCTAACCGCCTTTCGCGGCGGACTTCAGCGTCTGGGCCGGAGTCAATTTGGCGCTGTACCCAGCAGGAACCGTCATCGGTTCACCGGTCTGCGGATTGCGCCCCTGACGCTCGGCGCGGCTGACGCGCTCCGCGGTGAGGAATCCCGGCACGGTGACCTTCTCACCGCGGCGAAGCGCCTCGGCCAACACATCTCGCGTCCCATCAAGAGCCATCCCCACATCCGCCCCCAGCAGCCCGGTACGGCGCGCGACTTCCTCGATCAGCTCCGTGCGATTCACGAACACTCCTCCGAAGGTCGGCGGGTCGGCGTTTGCTCCGACCTCACGATGGCCCTATCTTATCGGATATGGACCCCGACACCGATAACGGCAGGTCGTCCGTGCCCTGCATCATCGTTTCCGCCCCCCGAGCCGAGCTGCGTGACGAGTGCTGCTGGGCGATCCTTCGCGATGTTCCCGCCGCTCGTACGGTGCGGTACGACGTCGTGACGTTGCCGGGCGGGCGAGGCTTCCGGCGTACCATCAGTGACAGCGGCTGTCTCGTCGACCAGCACGAAATCGACGTCACGACCCACTGCATGACCTGCGCAATTCGCATCGACCTGCTCGTCACGCTCGATCGTCTGCGCCGCCGCCGCGCTCCCATCATCGTGGGCCTGCCGGTCGGGACCAACGTCTCGTCGGTCGTCGCCGCGCTCGACGGTGGCGTCCGGGTCGAACCCGAGCTGTCACCCGCCGACGTGCGCAGTGTGGTACTCGCCGTTGACGCCAAGACGGTCGTCGACGACCTGACCGGGGCGGACCAGCTCGTCGATCGGGGGCAGCACTGGGAGGACACAGACCGCCGCTCCGTCGGCGAAGTCCTGGCGGCCAGCATCGACTTCGCTGACCGGATCCTCGTCGACGGCGACAGCGATCCGGACGCTCGAGGGTTTCTCTCCCACCTCGCGGGGGCCAGGGTGTCGAACGGGCAAACCCTGGACGGGCGTCGCCTGCTCAGGGCCACCCGCGACCCGCGGGCCGCCTACAGCCGCATCGACCCGCTGAAGTTCAGGCCTGACGGGGATACGGCGCTCAGCGGCGCATGGACTCTGGACCTCGCGTCCTGGCGACCCATCCACCCCGAACGTCTCCATCGTCGATTGGCCGACCTCGCGATTGGCCGACTGCGTGGTCGTGGCCGCTTCTGGCTACCTACCCGGCCTGACACCGTCTGCATCTGGGACAACGCCGGGGCGCAGCTCAGCATCGGCGATGGCGGCGACTGGCGCGAGGAGGCACCCAGCACCCGCCTCGTCATCACCGGTATCGACGCCACAGACCGGGATCGAATCCTCGGTGCCTTCGAAACCACCCTGATGACCGACAGCGAACTCGTGCGAGGGCTGGCTAACTGGATCGGCCGTGACGACGGCCTGGACACCTGGCTTGGCTCGAGAACGACCGTCACGTGAGCGCCAAGATTCCAGGTGATGACGCAAGCGGTTGTCTCGCCGCGCAGTCGAGAGGGTGATCGGCGCGCGAGGTCGTCACAGTTCAGGTGCGAGGCCTACTTCAGGCGGACGGAGACCAGGCGGTTGATCGTACGGGTCTCGACGACGTCGGAGTGAGCTGCGAGGAACGCCGTGAACGACCTGTGGCCTTCCGCTTTCTCATCGAACGTGGCGTCGAGCCGCAAGATCTGGTTCTTCAGCGTCGATGCGTTGACCCAACCGTCGGTGCTCTTCTCGGCCTGCAACGCTATTGCCCGCCGAAGCAGCTCGGCGACTGGCGACCGGGTGGGTGGCGATGATGCGGCTGGCCGCTTCGCCGCCCCTCGTTTCGACGACGGCTTCACGGCGCTCACGCCGGGCAATGCGTCGTAGAAGCGGAACACATCGCATGACGACTGCCAGTACCGGCCGACGGATCGGGCTGCGCCGACACCGATGACGGTGCGGCCGAGCCGCTTGCACCGCTGAGCCAGCGAGACGTAGTCGGAGTCCCCTGCAACGATCAGCACGTGATCGATGTAGTCGTAGCGCGAGAGGTCATCGATTACGTCGATCGCAAGCCGGATGTCGGCGCCGTTCTTGCTGCCGGACAGCGGAAACATCTGCACCAGGTCGATTGACGACTGCACGGTCTCGCGGTGGTAGACGCGGTTCGCCGGCGCCGACCAGTCCGCGTACGCCCGCGAGATCGCTACGGTGCCGAAGGACACCGCGTAGTCGATGATCGCGCCGAGGTCGACCTTTGCCACTTCGAGTTTGGCGGCTAGCTCGGGAGTGGGGTTGACCCCGCCCGCCCTGTCGTTGTGAAAGGCCCGATCGCCGTGCAGCTCGTCGTATCGCGAGATCACGATGTTGTCGAAGTCGATGTAGACCGCGACGTGGTTCGTCACCTCGCGCTGCGTCACCGCTGCAGTGTTGCAGAGCCGACCGCCACCGCAGCTGAGCGCAGGCTCCAGCCTCTCGAGATTTGAACACTGACCCGGCGGACCGAACCCGTGTTACGGTCACTGTGGTTGCAGTTTGCATTTCTCGTACGTTCACAAGCGCCCGCGGGATGTCGACAGCGGGCGCTTGTGCTTGTCGCGAAGACCTTATTCGCCCACCTGAGCGCTCCGCGTGACTCCGGTTCGCATCGTGCGGATCAGAATTCCCGGAGGGAAGTCAGAACATGGTGCAAGGCAGCGTCAAATGGTTCAACGCGGACAAGGGATTTGGATTCATCGAGCAGGACGGCGGCGGTGCCGACGTCTTCGTTCATCACTCGGCTATCACTACTGAGGGCTACCGCTCGCTTGATGAGAGCCAGCGGGTCGAGTTCGAGGTGAGTCAGGGTCAGAAGGGCCTGCAGGCCGACAACGTCCGGCCGATCTGATGATCGCCGCGTCGGCGCCGACGACGAACCGTCCGGCGCCGACGTGTGGAGGGCCGACGATGGCGCCTGGTCCGCGGGTCGGCGCGGTTGTCCGAAAGATCGCGAAGACCCTCGCGGTCGCCACGATCGTGCCGACCGCGTTGTTCTATGTCGGGCTCGTCACGGCCGGCTTGTGGGTTGCTCTGCTCGTCGCGCTGGCCTGGTGTTACGGCGCCGCGGCGTGGCGACTGCGTACCAAGCAGCCGACCTCGATCTTGCTCTGGCTCACGGTCGCCGGTCTCAGCGGAAAGACGATCCTGGCGTTCGCCACCGGCAGCACCCTCATCTACTTCATCCAGCCGGCGCTCGCCGACACGCTGGTGGCCGTCGTGTTCGTGGTGTCCCTGGGTACGGCGAGGCCAGCGGTGGCACGGCTTGCCGCCGAGTTCTACCCCGTGACCAGCGACGTTGCCGGGCGGCCAGGAGTGCGGACGTTGTTCACCCGGCTCACGGTGTTGTGGGCGGGGATCTGTGCAGCCAAGGCCGGCGTCACGCTGTGGCTTCTGCACACTTTGTCGGTGACGGGATTCGTCACGGCCAAGACGGTCTACGGCCCGGCTACCGTGGTGCTTGGCGCCGCCGTGACCATCGTGCTCGCCGCGCGGGTAGCCCGCCGCGAAGGTCTACTGCCTCCCGCGCCGCTCGAGTCGACTGGACTGGGCGTCGCGGTATGAAACGGCGGGGGGTGATGCGCGGCCACCGACTCAGCACCGTGAGCAACCAGGTGGACCGTGGCACCGCGCCTGTCGCCCGCCGAATCGTCGACTACTGGTGCGCTGCGGACCACAAGTCGTCGCCGGCCTTTGCAGCGGATGTCGAGCGGCCGGTCGTCTGGCCATGCGGGGTCTGCGGCGGGCCATCCGCCTTGGAGCGCGGTAGCGCGCCACCCGCGACGCGGGCGCGGATCTTTCCCCGTACGCCGTACGAGTTCATGATGATGCGCCGCACCGAGGAAGACGGGGAACGCATCCTCAAAGAGGCCGTCGCGGCGATGCGCAAAGGCGACTACCCGCACCCAGGCGCGGGCCGGCGCTAGCCCCTGCTCGAGGCCGACGAAGGCCAGAGCGTGAAGGGGTGAGATCAGACAGATCACAGGCAGGATGCCGCCGTGTAATCCTGCAGTGATGACGGTGTCGAGACGCGTTGCTGTCGGCTGCGAATTCACTTACGAGGCCGAGGTATCGACGCTCGTCATCTTCCAAGTGCAGCCGGACGTATCCGCGGACTTCACCCGCCGGTTGGAGGCGTGGGTGTTGACACCGCAGATCGATCTGCACTCCTACACGGATCTGTACGGAAATCAGTGCACCCGCGGGTTGCTTCCGGTCGGGTGGTCGAGCGTCCGCTACGAGGCCCTGATCGACGTGCCTGATGCGACCGAGGATGCCGACGACTCGGCAGATGAGATCGCGCCGGGCGACTTACCCGACGAGACCCTGATATACACCTTGCCCAGCCGCTACTGCCTCCCAGACGTGCTCGCCGACGAAGCCTGGTCGCTGTTCGGGGCGCACCCGCCCGGCTACCAGCGGGTGCAGGAAATCTGCAGCCACGTGCACACGCACCTCACCTTCCGGTACGGAAGCACCACTGCCACCTCGACGGCCGCGGACGTGAACCGGTCCCGATTGGGGGTCTGCCGAGACTTCACCCACCTGGCGATCTCATTCTGCCGGGCGCTCAACATCCCGGCACGTTACGTGTTTGGCTATCTGCCTGACATGGACGTGGCGATGGATCCGGCGCCGATGGACTTCGCCGCCTGGATGGAGGTGTGGCTCAGCGATCGATGGTGGACCTTCGACCCCCGCAACAACTCACGACGCAAGGGTCGGGTCCTCATCGCGAGAGGTCGAGACGCCTCCGACGTCGCAATGGCCACCACGTTCGGGGGCCCTATCCTGCACAGCATGACCGTACGAGCTGCCGAATTGCGGTCCTGAGCGTCCCGACAAAGGGGGGATTTCCATCGAGGTTCCGGCGGCCATTGCCGCATATCAAGCTGCCCATGACGTCCACGATGTGGAGGCCGCCCTACGGGCCTTCGCGACCGACGCCGTTGTCCACGACGAGGATCAGGAATGGATTGGCTCCGACCAAATCCGTCGGTGGCTGACCAAGACGAGTAGCGAGTACACCTTCACGAGGACGCTCCTCAGCGTGGAATCTTCGGGCACCGACTCCTGGATCGTGCGGAACCGGTTGGAGGGTAACTTTCCCGGCGGCGTAGTGGAGTTGCGCTACGAGTTCACCCTCGCCAAGGACGGCATTTCCGTGCTGACGATCGCGCCGTAGTTCGTGAGCGTCCTCGCTGGCCCGGCCAACCTCGTGCCAGGTGTCACTGGGCGGTCGCTTGGCTTCAAACCAACCCCTCGCCGGGTCTAGAAGGACCGCTAGGAAGTCTGCGTAGAGGTTGTCACGAAGAAATGTGAACGCGAGCCCACTTGCGCGGATGTACTCCTCCGTCGCCCAGTGGTCGCGGGCCAAGTTGAATGTCGCATTGGAGGCTGCGCCGGAGAAGAAGATGTAGACCAGATGGCTGATGCCAGCATCGGCAGCCGCGTCGAAGAATCTTCGCTGCCGTTCGACGCGGTCGGGCGTCTCCGCCGCAGACACCATCAGAACTGCGTCGTGACCCGTCAGGGCTGATCGGACGGCGTCGTAATCGCCGAACTCCGCCTGCACAACCGCCGCCTGCGAGAGCCTCGGAGCCCTCGCTGGATCAGGCACAGTGAGTGTCTGATGGATCCCCGCCGCGGCTAGCCGTCTCGCCGCCCGTCCGCCGAGCCGCCCGGTAGCACCCGTCACGGCCAGCCGGGGAGACGACGGTGCCGTTTGGGATGACAGGCTTACCACGCCGCCTGCAACACGGGACGGTGACGAGAACTTCCTGCGCTATCGCGAGCTCGCGCCGCCGGCCGAATAGCGGCAGCCCGTCGATCTTCAGGTCTTCCAAAAGCATCAAATCTGATGCATCATTTCTGATATGGATGCCCTAGAGCTGTTCGTGCTGGGACGAAAGCTGATGAAGTTGGCGAGCCGCGCGTTGCCTGAAGGGGGCCTGTCATCGAGCGTGCGGTCGGTGCTGATCGACGTGGCGGCGCACCCAGACAGCTCGATCTCGCAGATCACCGAGCGGACCGGGTTTCCGCAGAGTCATGTGTCGACCTCGGTGGCGAGACTGCGCGAGATGAACGCGGTGCGAACGAGCCCGGATCCGTTGGACGGTCGGCGGACGTTGGTGCGGGTGACTCCGGAGACGATCCGGCGGGTGGCGAGGAGTCGGACCGGGCCGGTCGACGGACTTCTTGCAGGCGTCCTCGGTGACGATGATCCGGCGGTGTTGGCCGAGGTCATCGACGCGTTGGAGATGCTCTCGCGCAGGCTCACCCCGAAGGCCCGCGCTCGGATCGCGGCGGAGCGGGCATCGTGATTGCCGCCGCTCCGCTCGGCGGCGTGCTCGCCGGCGGTCACCACCTCGTGCTCCTCGTCATTCTGGCGCTGGCGGCGACTCGGATCGCAGTGCGGGTCACACGGTCGCGGCGTACCTCCCGCGGGTCGGCCACGGGGACGGATCGCAGCGTTCCCGCCCGCCGTCCGGCGCTGCCGCCGTTGTCTCTGCCTCCCAAACCATCGAGCGACGAGGCGGTGCTCGTGGTTGGCGATCTCACCGTCGCCTACGGGGCGAAGATGGCAGTCGAGAGCTTGAGCTTCGACATCCGGCGCGGCGAGATCTTTGGCTTGCTCGGGCCCAACGGTGCCGGGAAGACGAGCACCCTCGGCGTGATCGAGGGCCTCGTCCGCCCGCGCGCGGGTCGCGTGCTGCTCGACGACATCGACGTTCGCCAGCACCCGTCGACGGCGCGGGCCAAACTCGGCGTCCAACTCCAAGCCACCAGCTTTCAGGCCGAGTTGTCGATCACCCAACTGGTGCGGCTCTACGCCGGCCTGTACGGCGTGACGTTGACGGATGCGCAGATCCTTGACCGGCTGTCCGCGGTCGGCCTCGGCGGTGAGACTCGCAAACCCTTCCGGCAGCTCTCTGGTGGTCAGCAACAACGGCTGTCCCTGCTGATCGCGCTCATTCACGACCCGGTGCTGTTGCTGCTCGACGAGCCGACGACCGGTCTGGACCCGCAGTCCCGACGGCAGCTGTGGCGACGAATCGAGCACATCCGAGCGGTCGGGGGCAGCATCCTGCTCACCACCCATTCAATGGAAGAGGCGCAAGCCGTGTGTGACCGGGTCGCGATCATGGACGCGGGTCGGCTGCTCGCCGTGGGTGCACCGCGCGCCCTCGTCGCCGAGCATCGCGACGACCCGCTGGTCCGGGAGGCCGCGCACGGCGAGGTCACCTTGGAAGACGTCTTCATCGGATTGACCGGAGGTGAGATCCGTGACTGATGCCACCCACGGTGAGCTCGCCGCGCCGGGTGCGCGGAGCATCCTGCGTCACCTGCTGCGGGCTGATGCGACGGTATTGGTGAAGAACGTCCGGTCGCTGGTGCTGAGCATCCTGCTGCCGATCGTGCTGCTGTTGACCACCAACCATCCCCGCGCGGAGTTCCGGCTCGGCGGATCGTTACTGATCGTGGGGCTGTGCGTGACCTATGGCCTGATGTCGACCTCTTTGTTGGGCTACGCCAACACGGTCGCCCGCGATCGGGAGCGTGGTGTCTTCCAGCGGTTGCGGGTCACCCCGGCGCCGAGTTGGACGATCATGTCGAGCAGGCTCGCCGTTCAGATGGTGGCGAACCTCCTGATCGCCCTCGTCGTCTTGATCGTCGGCGTGCGCATCCATCACCTCGACGTCAGCTTCAGCCAGTACCTGCTGACCCTCGCGGTGTCCGTGTTGGGTGGCGCGATGTTCCTCGGCATCGGGCAAACGCTCGTCGGCCTCGTCCGCTCGGCCGACGCAGTCAACGCCGCCGGGCGGCTGCTGTACATCAGCCTGATCTTCCTCGGGCTGCTCGGTCTGGAAGGCATCCTCGGCTCGACGTTCCAGTCGATCGCCAAATGGTCACCGGTCGGCGTACTGATGACCGCGTATGCAGGTGTGCTGCACACCGCCGCGTGGACCACCACCGACACGTTGGCGGTGGTGTCCTGCGTCGGCTATCTGATCGCCGGAACGGCGGCCGGCATCGTGTGGTTTCGATGGGACCCGCGCTAGCCCCTCCGACGTGAGGCCGGTGCCCCTGTCGGATCGGCGATTGGCTGGAAGGGGTAGACCGGATCACTCGTTCGGGCTAACGTCCCGCCCATGATCGCTAGCAATGGAGCTCGGATCGGTCTGGCAAGTTCGATGTGCGCGGTGGCCCTGGTCGGGGGGATCGGGGCGGGTGCACCCGCCTCGGCGCATCCCGCGCCGAGACCCGCGAAGGTTGCGGTGTCGGAGCAGCTGACCCAGACCTCGGTCGCGCCGCACTCGCGCGTCGCGTACGCGTTGGGGACCAAGTACAAGTCCCCGACTTCCACGACCTTCGTCGACAAGCGGTCCGGCAGCCACTGGAAGAAGCTCGCGGTCAAGCTTCCGAAGGGAGACCCGAACGTGAGCTCGCTTGCTGCAGGCTCCCCGTCCTCGGCATGGCTGGTTGGTGGCAACTACAGCAACGGAAAGTTCAGGACACTGGTCGAGCACTCGACCGGCGGCGCGTTCAAACCCGTGAAGACGAGTCTAGGAAGCGCGAGTCTCCAGGACGTCGCCGCGTCGTCGAAGTCCAACGTCTGGGTGGCCGGAACGACTTCCACCAGCACGCCGTTGATCGCGCACGGCAACGGCCATAAGTGGACCAAGCTGAAGGTTCCGGCGAAGCTTCTCCCGCTGTCCATCGGTGGCCCGCTTTCGTTGAGCACCCTTAGTCCGAAAGACACCTGGCTCCTCGCCGCGACCAGCACCACGCCCGTGCTGCTGCACTGGAACGGTCACTCGCTCAGTTCGACCACGATCAAGAAGATCCCGTCAGGGGGCGTCATCCGGACGATATCCGCGACGTCTGCGAAGAGTGTCTGGATGGTCGGCACCTTCACCAAGCAGGTCGGGTCCTCCTACCGGATACAGAGCTTCGCCGAGCACCTCAGCGGCAAGTCGTTCAAGACCTACAAGCTCTCCTCGGGTCGGCAGGTCACCTATGCCGTGCAGATCGCGGCGGTCGGCTCACGGGCCTACGTCGCGGGTGAAGGTGGCCTCGCGTCTGGGACCCACGGCGTCGACCAGCATGCGTTCGCAGAGACCTTCCGCGGCGGCAAGTGGCACCGTAATAAGGTCGCTCAGCGAGGGAAGACTTCGGAGTTTTCCTCGGTCAGCGCCTCGAGCAAGGTGGTGGTCGCGGTCGGAGCGTCCTACAACGGGAATCTGTGCGACCCGAAGCATCTCAACGTCGTCGCAAGTCCGTACGCGGCCTCGCTGACCAGTACCTCCTCGCACGGTGAGGTCACACCGAAGCTGCGCTCTGCAGGGCGCTTCCCGCTTCTGCGCACCTGCTGATCCTCAGCCGGTGTTCTGAAGCCCGGCGGCGACGCCGTTCACGCTGAGTAGCAACAGCTGACGCAGGCGGTCCTCGTCGGCCGGTCCGGTGTACTCGCCCAGCCGCAGACCGCGCAGTGCACGCAGTTGAAGGTGTGACAGCGCGTCGACGTAGGGGTTGCGCAGGTCGACCGCTGCCGCGAGGATCCGCCGCCCGGCGAGCAGGCGAGGCGCGTCGAGCACGGCCAGCACGAGGTCCGTCGTTCGGTCGAGCTCGTCGAGGATTCGCTCGGTGATGTCGGGGCGGTCGCCCAGCGCGAGGTAGCTCTCGGCCACCCGTTTGTCCGTCTTCGCGAGCGACATCTCGGCGTTGTCGATCAGGGCCGTGAACAGCGGCCAGTCGGCGTACGCCGTACGGAGGTCATCGATCGTTGGTGCGGCGGCAAGGCCGCTGCCGAGGCCGAACCAGCCGGTGAGGTTGCACCGGGTTTGCGACCACGCGAAGACCCATGGGATCGCCCGGAGATCGGACAGGGCGAGCCCGCCCCCGCCGCCCGGGCGGCGCGCGGGCCGGGAGCCGAGGGCAAGGTCCGCAAGCTCCTCCAGCGGCGACACCCGGGCGAAGTAGTCCGCGAACCCCTCCATCTCGACGAGCGACCGGTACGCCGTCCGGCTGGCCGCCTCCATCGCGGCTCCGAGCGCGGCGAAACGCTCGGCCGCGTCCGCGTTGCGCTCAGCGACCTCTGCGGTTCCGGCGTACAGGACCGCTGTGGTGACCTGCTCGAGGTGCCGTTCGGCGATCCGAGGGTTTCCGTAGCGCGCGAAGATCACCTCGCCCTGCTCGGTGACCTTGAATCGGCCGGCGACGCTCCCCGGCGGTTGGGCCATGATCGCGCGGTTGACAGGGCCGCCGCCGCGACCGAGCGAGCCGCCCCGACCGTGAAAGAGGGTGAGCTGGACGTCGTTGGCGGCGGCCCACTGTGCGAGCTCGGCTTGCGCGTCGTAGAGAAGCAACGTCGCCGACAGCGGCCCGACGTCTTTCGCCGAGTCCGAGTATCCGAGCATGACTTCGACCCGGTCACGGGGACCGCCCTCGGCGAACCAGTCGTCGAGTGTGCGGCGGGCCGCCCGCAGGTCCTCGCCGGTTTCGAACAGCGGGATGACGTCGAGCCGCATCCGGCCGAGCCGGTCCCCGAGCGCGTAACGGGCCAGCCGGTGCACCGCCGCAAGGTCCGTGGCCGACGAGCAGAAGCTGACCACGTAGCGGTAACACGCCCGCTCGCCCCAGCGGTCTTGGAGCGCGGCCATTACGCGGATCGTGGCCAGCACCTCACGGGTCATCTCCGCGGTCGCCTGACCGTCGTTGGCCTCGAGGTCGGCGAGCGCCGCGGCGTGCACGGCGCTGTGCTGGCGGATCTCCAGCTCAGCGAGATGGAAGCCGAAGGTCTCGACCTGCCAGATCAGGTGCTGAAGTTCGCCGTAGGCACTGCGGACCGCACCGGCGGCGGCGAGGGAGTCCTGGACCAGCCGAAGGTCGGCGAGCAGATCGGCGGGCGAGCCGTACCCGAGGTCGGCGTTGCGGGTGCGGGTGGCGCGGATCCGGGTCGCGGCGAACAGGACCTTCTGCTTGTGCGGCTGGGCATGGGCTGAGCGCGCAATTGCCGCGATGGTCTTCGGGTGGGAGCTTGCGTCGGCGTCGAGCGCGGACGTCAGGGCGCTGCTGGGCGGGGCCATGTCCTGGCTGTGGGACAGTCCGCGACCGATCCGGTTGGCCGCGTTTTCCAGCGCGCGAAGCACGTGATCGGCCTGGAT
>Ga0335083_10009442_pt1 | contig 11832 bp, 13 predicted proteins | sample Lox_Sample_42_FD_206716 | JGI IMG/M metagenome (GOLD analysis project Ga0335083, IMG submission 206716) | Soil microbial communities from Loxahatchee National Wildlife Refuge, Florida, United States - Lox_Sample_4.2 | ecosystem: Environmental > Terrestrial > Soil > Wetlands | place: USA... | reverse complement strand
GCCGCCGTTCGCCATCTCGCGGGACAGGCGCGTGCGCTCGTCCCGGACGCGAGCGAGGCGCGTGTCGGCGGTCCCGCGGTCGTCGGAGGCCCCGTGCAGGATCTCTTCGGCGTTGCGGCTGGCGCGCTCGCTGGCCCGCCACTCCGCCTCGGCCGCCTCTTCCTGGGCCGTCAGCCGCGCGGCCTCGGCGGTCTGCAGGTTGTCGACGACCGCCAGGTCGGCCGCCGCCGCTTCCCGCCGCGCGTGGGCCCGCCCGATCGCCTCGAGCAGGCCCGTGAACTCGGGGTGCTGGACGCCGTCGCGCAGGATGGTGTTCCCCAGCTCGGTCACTGCCCCCTTCAGCAGCGCCTCGGCGCCGGCGCGCTCATCGGACAGGCGCCGCCGGCGCTCGCCGGCGTCCAGCTTGTCCCGGACGTAGACGTAGATGTACCAGATGGACTCGCCCGCCCACATGATGCCGGTGCGGGGCTTGTGGGCGGAGGTCGTTGGACCTGCTCCTTTGCCCCCCTCGCCTGAAAGGAAGGCCCGACCGGTGAGCCGAGCCGGACTGGGCGTTGCCGCCATGGTTCGCAGGAAGGCGGCGGGATCCCGGACCCGCTCCGCGGCGGTGACCCTGCCCGTCGGAGACGCCAGCTTGATGGTGGGCGTGCCCAGCCAGCGCCCACACTGCGAGCAAAAGCTCAAGTGGTCGGCGTTGGAATGGGAGCATTGCCGGCAAGTGCGCATCGGCGGTGGAGAGTTTACTTTATCCGTGGTACCGATTTGATATGAACGCCGCCGCCAAGACGAGCTGTCAGCTCATCGAGAAGACGTTGCGCAAGAGCCCTGCGTTCAAGAAGGTCGACGAGGGTCTCTACGTCGTCAAACAGGGGTCGTCGATCGTCATGATCAACGTCATCGCCTGGAACCCGGACCGCGCGGTGGTCCGGTGCGTGGCGCAGCTGGTGAAGGGCGTGACCATGGAGGTCCCGCTGGCCCTGCAGCTGCTCGAGATGAACGCGCTCCTGCGCTTCGGCGCCTTCGCCTACGTGCCGGCCGGGGATGTGATCATCTTCTCGCACACGCTGCTGGGCGGGGACACGCTGGACCAGGCGGAGCTGACCGCCACCATCCGCGACGTGGCGATCATCGCCGACGAGTACGACGACCGGATCGCCGCCCGGTACGGCGGGCAGACGATGCAGGAGCTGCTGGAAGAGAGCGTCGTCGAGCATTTCCGCTCGGCCCACGGCCGCGACCACTTCAAGGCTTGATGCGGAGCGCGTCGTGACGGGCGCGAAGAACAATATCCTCGAAGCGGTCGGCAACACGCCGATCGTCAAGCTGCAGAAGCTCGCGCGGCATGTGGCGGCCGACATTTACGTCAAGTGCGAGTACCTGAACCCGGGCGGCTCGATGAAGGACCGGGTGGCGCGAAACATCGTCAGCGACGCCGAGCGCCGCGGCCTCCTGGGTCCGGGCGGGACAATCGTCGAGGCGACCAGCGGCAACACGGGCATGGGGCTGGCGCTGGTGGCGGCCCTGCGTGGCTACAGCACGGTGTTCGTCATGCCCGACAAGATGTCGCCCGAGAAGGTGGCCGGACTGCGCGCGTTCGGCGCGCGCGTCGTCATCTGCCCGACCGCCGTCGAGCCCGAGGACCCGCGCAGCTACTATCAGACCGCCAAGCGCATCGTGGCCGAGACGCCGGGCGCGTTCTACGCCAACCAGTACCACAACCCCGCCAACCCCGACGCCCACTACACGTCGACGGCGCCGGAGATCTGGGAGCAGACCCACGGCGAGGTCGACGTGTTCGTGGCCGGCATGGGGACGGGCGGCACGATCTCGGGCTGCGGGCGCTACTTCAAGGAGAAGAAGCCCGGGTTCCGGCTGGTCGGCGTCGACCCGATCGGCTCGCTCTACTACGAGTACATCAAGACCGGGCGCATGACCCGGCCGTTCGCGTATTACGTGGAAGGCATCGGCGAGGACTTCCTGCCCAGCACGATGAACCTGAAGCTGGTCGACGAGATCGTGCGGGTCGACGACAAGGAGTGCTTCCTGATGACCCGCGAGCTGGTGCGCCAGGAAGGGCTGTTCGTCGGCGGCAGCTCGGGCGCCGCGGTGGCCGGGGCCATCAAGTACGCCGAGGCCACCAAGCGCAAGGAGAACATCCTGGTGCTGCTCCCCGACGGCGCGTCCAAGTACCTGTCCAAGATCTTCGACGACAAGTGGATGCGCGAGAACGGGTTCCTGGACGAGCCGGATCCGCTGGGGACGGTCGGCGAGCTCCTGCGCCGTAAGAAGCAGCGCGCGCTCATCGCCGCCAAGAAGGGCGAGTCGGTGCGTGACGCGATCGCGGCCATGCGCGACACCGGCTTCTCGCAGCTGCCGGTCCTGGAGGCCGAAGGCGGCCGCCTGGTCGGCATCGTGGCCGAGTCCGACCTGCTCGACTTCCTGGTCAAGGGTGAGGGCGGCCTGGACGCGCCTATCGACGCGCTGGTCGAATCGGACTACGCGACGGTCTCGCCGGCCACGCGCGTCCACCTGCTGCGCAACATCTTCAACGACGCCAAGATGGTCGTCGTCGAGAGCGCCGACCAGATCGTCGGTGTCATCACCAAGATCGATCTCATCGAGTTCCTGGCCGAGCGCCGCGCATGAAGAAGAGCAAGAGCGAGGCGCCAGCGCGCTTCGAGACGCTCGCGATCCACGCGGGTCAGGCGCCGGAGCCGGTCACCGGCGCCGTGATGACGCCGGTGTTCCTGACGTCGACCTACGCGCAGGAAGGGCCGGGCCGTCACAAGGGGTTCGAGTACTCGCGCACGCAGAACCCGACTCGCTTCGCGCTGGAGGCGAACCTGGCGGCCCTGGAAGGCGGCGCCTGGGGGCTGGCGTTCAACGCCGGCGTGGCCGCGACGACGGCGGTGCTGGCCACGCTGGACGCGGGCGATCACGTGGTGGCGGGCGACGACGTCTACGGCGGCACCTACCGCCTGTTCGACAAGGTGTTCCGCCGCCTGGGGGTCAACTTCACCTACGTCGACGCGCGCGATGCCGGGGCAGTCGAGGCCGCCCTGGCCCCCGCCACCAAGCTCTGCTGGATCGAGACGCCGACCAACCCGCTGCTGCGGCTGGCCGACATCCGCGCCGTCGCCCAGGTCTGCAACGCACGTAACGTCCGCCTGTGCGTCGACAACACCTTCATGACCCCGTACTTCCAGCGGCCGCTGGACCTGGGCGCCGACCTGGTCGTCCACTCGACGACCAAGTACCTGAACGGCCACTCCGACGTGGTGGGCGGCGCCGTCATCGGCCGCGACCCCGAGCTGCGCGCGCGGCTGGCGTTCGTGCAGAACTCGATGGGCGGCAGCCAGCCGGCCTTCGACAGCTTCCTGGTCCTGCGCGGCACCAAGACGCTGGCGGTGCGCATGGAGCGCCACCAGCAGAACGCGCTCCGCATCGCCCGCTGGCTGGAGGCGCGCCCCGAGATCGAATCGGTGATCTACCCCGGCCTGAAGTCCCACCCGCAGCACGCCCTGGCCCGCCGCCAGATGAGCGGCTTCGGCGGCATGATCAGCTTCAGCCTGGGCAACGGCCGCGGCGCGCTGGCCAAGGCCCGCCGCTTCCTGGAACGCCTGCGCGTGTTCACCTGCGCCGAATCACTGGGCGGTGTCGAGTCGCTGGCCGAGCACCCCGCCATCATGACCCACGCCTCGATCCCGCCCGACCGCCGCCGCCAGCTGGGCATCAGCGACGGCCTGGTCCGCCTGTCCGTCGGCATCGAGCACGCCGACGACCTCTGCGCCGACCTGGAACAGGCGATGACTTAGCGCGAATTGCAGCCCGCCGAGACCGACAGGTTGCCGTACATGGAATACTGATCGCACATCGTGCCGTGCAGGTGCAGGCGCGCGCTGGTGGGGTCGTAGCTCCAGCCGTTCGGGTCGTTCTGCTGATAGTTGGTGAAGCCGACGTTGACCTGCAGCGTGACGGACGGCGGCGGCGGATTCGTGAGGGTCACGTTGCACACCGCAGCGGATGCGATCTGTTGCAGAGCGCCGTAGAGGTCGTTGTCGCTCGTGGCGGGGTAGTAGCGGCCCGCGTTGCCGGCCGGCGTGGCGAGGTTGGACAGGCATGCCCCCACGGTCGTTTGGTCCCCGATCCCGACGACAGAGAGCTTGATGTCGTCGCCTACCAGCTTGGCGGCGACACCCTCCGCATCGATACAGTCGTTCGACGGCAGCGGCACGCAGGTTCCACTGGGAGACCCATCGGCGATCAGGACCGCCCAGCGCGGGCTACTGGTGGAGGAGGGGGCGGCATCCAGCGCCGTCTTTGCGGTCGAGAGGGCGATCGAGATCGGGTGGCTCGCGCTGGTCGTGCAGTTGCTCGACGGCGACGTGCAGTTCATCACCCCGGCTGAAAAATGCGAGAAATCGCTCTGGACCGAGCTCGCGCAGCAGGCCATCTGGGACTGGCAATTGCTCGGGTCGCTGTCGGGGAAGTCCATGTATGAGAACTGGATCGTGGGGCGGTCCGAGCTCTTGTTGGGGCCGGTGCTGGGGTAGTCGTAGATCAGGGTCGACAGCGCGTTCAGGGCCGTGACGAGCTGTGAGTACATCCCGAGGTTCTGGCTCACCATGGCGGTCGAGCGATCGAGGACCACCAGCATCTTGGGCACGTCCGGCGTGTACTGCACCGGCTGGGTCGAGCCCTGGCACCGCTGGTCGCCGCCAGACCCTCCAAATCCACCGCCCATCCCGCCGGTCCCGAACACGAACGTGCCGGCCGCTCCGCCTCTGCCGCCGAGGCCCCCCGTCGCGCCGGCGTCGACGCCGGGTTGATAGAGGTGCAGCGTCTGTTCGCAGGCGGTCAGGAAGAGGGCGGCGGCTGCGAAGGCGAGGGGGCGGCGCATGCCCGCCTCAGCGGGCGCCCTCGCCCGCCAGCCGCGCCTGACACTCGGCGCGGTGGGCTGCGGCCGTCTCGACGGCGTCGCGGGGCCGGGTCGCGCCGACCGCGAGCTGGTACATGCTGACGGCGTGGCGGCAGTCGCCGCGCGCGCGGTACAGGTCGCCCGCCAGGCGCGCGATCTCGGCTCGGCGCTCGCTGTCGGGGCGGCGGCGCAGGAAGTCGCTCGCCTCGGCCAGGGCGCCGTCGGCGTCACCCGACTTGGCCAGCGTCTCGATGATCGACACGTCCGCTTCGACGCGCAGGATTCCGTCGGGGTAGGCGGCCCGGTAGCGGCGCCAGGCGGCCACCGCGCTGGCCGGCTGCCCCATCCGCTCGTTCAGGACCTTGCCGACCTCGTAGGCCGCGTTCTCGGCCGCGGGACCGGTCCCTTGAGCCAGCGTCCGGTAGAGCTGGAGCGCTCGGCCCGGGTCGCCGGCCGACAGCGCGGCGCGCGCGGCGACAGCGGGATCCTTGGCGGCGTCAGCGTCCTCGACCGCCCCACCCGGCGACGCGAGCGCGACGGTGCGCTTCGCGAAGTGGTGCGCGTGCGCGATCGCAGAAGGCACCACGAAGCTCTGCGCGGGCGGGGTCGCCGGCAAGGGCGCGGGGGCCGGGGCAGCCTGCGGCGCCGGTGGCGGCGTCTCGGCGGCGGCCTCGCGCACGGGGCCACGCCAGCTCTCGCCCGGCGTCAGTCGCGCCAGCCGGTGCTGGGCGTCCCAGACTTCGACGATCCCCTCGTCGACGTCGACCAGCGTCGCTCCGTCCTGCAGCGCGATGCCGAAGCGGGTCCCGACGACGACCACGTGGTACTCCTGGACGCGAACCACGAACGGGTGGCCCGGCTGCCGGTGGGGCACACTGAAGCGCACCTCGCCCGCCTCGACCCGCGGCGCGCCGTCGTCGATGCGCATCACGCCCGAGCGCCCGATCACCGCCTCGACCCCGCCTTCGAGGGTCAGCCGCCGGGCGCCCACCGTGTCGGCGTGGAACGTGCGCGTCCGGATCGCCTGGACCAGGTCGGTCGCGTGCGGCCACAGCCAGACACCGGCCAGCACCACCAGGGCGGTCGCGGTGGCGACGCCGCCTGCGAACCAGAAGCTGCGGCGGGCGCGGGGAGGCTCGGGCGGCACGGCCACGTTCGCCCAGATCCGGCGCAGGCTCATGTCGTCGGGCAGCCGATGAGCCGCCTCGTCGAGCGCGCGGCGCATCTCTTCCGACACATTGTCCGGACCATCCGGCCACCCTCGGCGCAGGGTCACTTGACCCTCTTCTTGGCCATCGCCATCAGCTCGGCCCGGGCGTAGTGCAGCCGTGACCAGGCCGTGTTCTCGGGGCAGCCGGCGATCTTCGCGACTTCCTCGATCGGCACCCCTTCGATCTCGAACAGGACCAGGACCAGCCGCTTCTTGGGCGAGAGCTTGCTGATCATCTCGTCCAGAATCTGCAGCCGCTCGCTCCGCTCGGAAGGGTCGGGCGTTGGAGGAGGCGGCGGCTCGCGCACCAGCAGCGTGGACAGCAGCCCGCGCACGCGACGGCGGCGGGCGATTCGTCCCGCGTGGCGCGCCGCGATCCGGTAGATCCAGGTCGACAGGCGCGCCTCGCCGCGGAAGCGGGCCAGGCTGCGGTAGACGGCGACGAAGACCTCCTGGCAGGCGTCCTCGCGTTCCTCGGTGGGGACGCCGAAAGCCGACAGGAACCGGTGCACGATCGGCGCGTAGCGATCGTAGAGACCACGCCAGGCCACCGAGTCGCCACGCCGGCAACGCGTGACCAGCTCGAGATCGGCGTGCGGGCCGGTGCTGCTCTGAACCGCGCGAATGAGGCCTGGGGTATTCACGGCGCTTTCGAAATCATTAGAGCCCTGGCACCCCCGCCTTCATCACCGAAACCAGAGGCCCAATTCTAGCCCAAGGTTCAGGCGCATCCGGGGTGTTTCATAAATAGGGCTGTGATTTTGCCCGATTACGACCTGGTAGGGTCGGTAGGCCCCCCCATACGCTCCAGCCCGTATGAAAACATCGTGGGGTAACGGGACGGACCAGGCGAGCAGCGCCTCACCCCCGGGCGCTGCCGCCGTGCGCCCGCCCCAGGCTCTGGGATCGGTCGGCGTCATGTCGATGACGTCCACGCCCACGCCCAGGCCCAGCTCAAGGCGGCCCAGGCTGGTCGGGAGCGCCAGGTAGGCGCCCAAGGTCACCGGCAACTGTCGAACGGTCCCCTCGCCGTCAGATGTGTGATCTTGATCGCGGGCGCCGATCGCGAGCCGGAGGCCCAGCCGCTGTCCCCAGGCCGCCCGCTCCAGGGCGAACGCCAGCGAGACCCAGGCGTGGGCCGGAGGTCGATCGACGATCTCGTAGCCGACGCCGGGAGCGATCCACCAGGCGGGGCTGGGCACCGGTCTGGGCGGGCCGTTCTGTCGGACCACTGGTTTCGGCGCGGGGGGCTCCGGCGCGGGTCGGGGCGGTGGCTCCTCGCGCTTGGTGGGCGGTGGCGGCGGAGGGGGAGGCGGCGGCTGTGGCGGTGGTGGTGGCGGCTTTGGTGGCGGCGGGGCAGGGACCTCGTACCCCACCTCGTGCCAGTAACGGTCCACGATCAGCGCGGCGGTCTCCGCCAGCGCCGCGCACTCGGCGGCCCTGGTTCGCGAGGCCCCGGCGCTGCCCGTCTCGGGCTCGACGCGCCGGCGCAGCAAAGGACCGCCCTCCGGGTCGGTCAGGTCCACCTTCAGCTCGCCGGCTGCGTCCGTGGCGACGGCGAGCCGCACGCTGTTCGGTCCCGGCGGTCTCCCCAGCGGCAACACGACCCCAGGCAGGTGCGCGGAAAGCGCCTCGGCGAGCTGCCGTGGGGAGGGGCATCCAAGGTCGGGCTCGCCGTTGGGCAGCAGGATCGCGATCGCGTAGGCGGGCGCCAGGGCGACGTGCACGCCGCCATTATCTCAAGGAGTCGTCGATGTGCGCGATCAGTCGATCGATTGCCTGCGCGAACGTCTCGGGCGCGGGCAACAAGCTGGCGATCAGGAACACGCCGCCGCGCATCTCGAAGAAGTAGCCGGGGTGCACCAGGACCCCGGCGTCACGCGCCAGGCTGACCGCCCACTCGGCGTCGGTCCGGCTGGCCGGCACGCGCAGGACGGCCGACCAGCCGCCTTCGCACGGCAAGATCGAGCACCCGGACGACACCGGCACCCGCGCCCGGAGTGCGGTCAGGTTGGCGGCCACCCGCGCCGCGATCGCCCGGCGGATGGTGGTCCCCAGATCGAGCAGCCGGGGCAGGGCGCGCTGGACCGGCGTCGAGACGGACAGGTACGTGTCGGCGATCAGCTCCAGCGCGGCCAGCGAGGCGCGCGCCTCCCGCCCGCCCAGCGCGATCCAGCCGACCTTCAGGTGCGGGAGCCCGCAGGCCTTGGACAGCCCGCCCAGGCTGAACACGGCGGGCGCCTCCGCCGCCTCGGGAGCGGCCGCCGCGCAGACCACGCGATCGGCATCCGGAGCGAAAGGGTAGGAGGCGAACACTTCGTCGGCGATCAACGCCATTTCGCCGGCCCGGCAGACCGCGGCCATCCGGGCCAGCTCGGCCCGTTTGAGGTAGGAGCCCGTCGGGTTGTTCGGGCTGACCGCGATCACCGCCCGCGCGCGCCGTCCCCCTCGGGCGGCGTCCTCGGCAGCGGCGTCCAGCGAGGCAAAGTCGACGTGCCAGTCGCCGTCGAAGGCCAGCCTGTACCCGCGCGCCTCGACTCCCTCCAGGCGAGCGAGGTACTCGAACAGCGGGTAGCTCGGCTCCGGCACCAGGACCGTGTCGCCCGGGTCGCAGCACAGCTTGAACAGGAACCCGTAGGACTCGCTCGAGCTGGCGGTCAGCAGGAGGCGATCGGGGTCGACGGTGACGCCGGCCCGCGCGTAGTCGTCCGCCACGGCCCCGCGCGCCTCGGGCAGTCCCACCGGCGCCGGCCGATAGTCGGACTGCGCGCCGTCGGCCAGCGCTTCCCCGATGGCGCGCAGCGGGTAAGGCAACCCGACGCGGGTCGGGTTCGACTCCGTCAGGTCCAGCAGGCCGCCGCGCGCGGCTGCCGCCCGGGCAGCCGACGCGAGCTCGTTCTCCGGGGCTCCCCAGGTCAGGCGGCCAGAAAACACCCGGCGAGTATCACTGACCTTCCTTGGTGTGGCACTGGAAACAGCCGAAGCCGCTCTTCGACTCGGGCGTGAACTCCGGCATCCCCAGCAGGTGCGCCATCTGCGGCTTCACCTTGGTCGCCATGAACTGCATGACGGCCGGCTTCTCGCTCATCAGCTTCTGGAACCCGGCGGGCGTGGCCGGGAGCTTTGGCAGCTTCGGGTTGGGCATGGTGAACTTCCCGTCCATCGCCCCGTCTCCGTGGCAGGTCACGCAGTTCATCGCCTTGTACCGGTCGGCGTTGAAGGCGATGAAGGTCTGCTTCATCTCCGGCATGACCACGGTCTTCATGTAGTCCTTCCGCTGATCCTTGGTCATCGACTCCCAGGGCGCCGGTGGCCCACCGCCCGGCGGGCTCTGGGTCGGCCCGGCGCCCGGCGCCGCGGCCGCGGCCGGCGCCGCGGGGGCCGGCGACGCGGCCGGTGCCGGGGCGGGCGCGGCCGGGGCAGGGGTCGCCGCGGCGGTCGCGGGCGGTGGGGTGGCGGGCTGGGTCTGCGCGCACGTGGCAGCCGACAGCGCGGCCCCGAGGATCAGGATCAATCTGCTTCGCATGGCGCCTCCTGGATGTTTGTGAGTCCCTGGAGCTCCCCTGCAGTCCAGCGACATATAGACGGCGGGCTATATATGGTCTGGTACCGCGACGCGCAAGGCCGGGGCGGCCTATGCGCCGCCTCGCCGACGACGTAAAATAAAGTCCCGAAATGGCGCTCGACCTGCGCGACCTGTTGCGGAACGAGATGCGGGTGCACCCGCGCCTGGCGCAGCAGGGCCTTTTTACCGCTGACGAAGCGCGTGTCCGCCTGGCCGCCACGATTCCGCCGCTGGTTCCCTTTGGCGAAGCGGACTACGGCGGGGCGGTCTGGATCATCGATTGGGACCACCGGCTCCCGTCTCGGCAGGCGGTGCTGCGGCTGTACGCCTGCTACACGCCGGCGGCCCGTCAGGAGCTTGACGAGGCTCTGGCGGCCCGGCAGCGCGAGATCGACGGCGAGGACCTGTTCCCCGAGTTCGACGTCCCGGACTTCGCCGGGTTGCCGGCCGACGAAGCCTACGAGGCGGAGACCGACCTGACGGGCAGCCCCGGCCGCTTGCGGCTGGTCAGCGAGTGGCGGCGCCAGATCCAGCCCGCCGCCGCCGCCCACGCGGTCGAGATCGTTCGCTCCTCGGCCCCGTTCCGGGAGCTGCGGATCAACGGTCGGGTCCGCCCGCCGGGCCTGGGCGACCTGGAGCCGACCGAATGGTCACCGCCCTGCGAGAGCGGTCACGTGCGGTGGGCGCTGGACGTCTGGTACCTGCTGACCTTCAACGGCATGATCGGCGAGGGGCGGGCCTTCCTGGTCGATCTGGTCGAGCGCCAGGTCGTCCGCGAGCGGGACTTCCAGTTCCGCGCCGGCTGAGGGCTGGACAGGGCTACTTGGCGACCTTGCCGCCTTTGGCCTTGCACTCTTTCTCGGTCATCTCGACCCAGCCCTTGCCCTTGCACGCGTTCTGACCGGCGCACCCGCTGGTGGCCGTCGAGCAGGCGCTCTTCCCCTTGCAGGCGTTGGCGCCTTCGCAGTGGATCTTGGGCGCGTCCGCAGCGGACGCGACAATCGGGGCGCCCGCGCTGAACAGTCCGGCCGCCATGGCGGCGATCATCGCTCCGCGATTCGTCATCCCCTCTTTTTAGCCGATTTCCCTCTTTCGGTGGAGCCTGGCGGTGCGCACCTTGCGGCACAGGTGGCGCGGTCGTGCCACCAGGAGGCCGTACCATGGCAAGCAAGCAGGACGAGCGACGAAAGGACGCACAGGATCAGGACGAGGATGTCCGCGCGCGTGAGGAAGAGATCGACGAGGCCTCTGACGACTCGTTCCCGGCCAGCGACCCGCCGAGCTGGACGATGGGGCGCCGCGAGCACTCTCCGCCCCCGCCCGAGCCCAAGGATCGCCGGGACGCGCCCCCACGGCCCGGGAACTGAGTCCCGGACCGAGTCCTCTGGGGGCCTGACTAGACCGTCCGTCCACCGTGCCTACGGTGTGCGCGTGGGTACTGCTACTGAAACGACCGCCGCTGAGCTGACGACCTCTCGTCCAAGCATCGACCTGGACGTGGGTGGAAACGACTTCATGCTCCGCGGGAAGTTCGCGGATTGGGAGTCCGGCCTGGCCTATGGACCGGACCTCGACCGCGTCAATGTCCGACTGGCCATCGATGCGACCAGCGGCGTCACCAGCGGCCGCGACCTGTTCGCGTTCTACAGCCGCGATGTTCAGCCGACGGGCGAGGGTTCATACCGCGCCATCGGCGTCTTTCGCGGCGCGCGCGGCCCGCGCACCGGCGAGCTGTTGATCGAGAGCCCGCCCGGCCACACGGCGCTGATCGCCGTCACGTTCAGCGCCACGAGGCAGGACTTCGGGGATGGCTGGCGCGATCTGATCGAGAACGCCGCGCCGATGGGCGACCCGGACGAGAACGGGCCGGTGCGAATGTCACGAGCCTGGCTCGTCGCGCCTCAGCTGGCGGCCGCTTGATGATATAAGCTGCCGGCGTGCGTCGTTCGGTCTTGCTGGAGGTCGTCGTCCACTGTCCGCACCTGGGGCGGACGGTGGCGGCGACCCGCAATGAGGTGATCGACCGGCTGGTGGCCTGCTCGCACGCGGCTCAGTGCCGCGACCCCGATCCGCAGCCGGGCGCTCCGGAGCCCGCGCGCCCGTTCCCGAGGGGCTGCGCCGTATACCCGTCCCTGGCCA
>Ga0335083_10009441_pt1 | contig 11833 bp, 12 predicted proteins | sample Lox_Sample_42_FD_206716 | JGI IMG/M metagenome (GOLD analysis project Ga0335083, IMG submission 206716) | Soil microbial communities from Loxahatchee National Wildlife Refuge, Florida, United States - Lox_Sample_4.2 | ecosystem: Environmental > Terrestrial > Soil > Wetlands | place: USA... | reverse complement strand
GCGACGTAGGGATACGCATCGAGGCCGATCGGCTGGCCGGCGCGCGCCGCGTCGATGTGCGCGATCGTCTGCACCGTCCGTCCCCAGTTTGCCGGGCCGGCGCACTTGTGATGCGAGACGACGAGCGGCACGTTGCCTCGGCGCGCGGTCGCGAACGCCTCGTCGAGGGAGGCCATCACCTCGTCCATTTCCTGTCTGATGTGCGTCGTATACACGCCGCCCGCCGCGCCCGCGATGGCCGCGAGCATGGCGAGCTCGTCGATGTCGGCGGCTGCGCCAGGCGCATAGAACACGCCGGAGGAAAGGCCGATGGCGCCTGCCGCCATGCCTTCGCGAAGCAGCGCGGCCATGTGCGCCTGCTCGTCGCGTGTGGCGCGCCGGTAGGGATCGTCCATGGCGGCCACGCGCAGCGTCGAATGCCCGACGAGCGCCGCGACGTTGACGGCGGGGCGCGCGGCTTCCACCGCATCGGCGTAAGCCGCCATCGTGGGATACGCGTAGTCGTTGCCGAGGAGGTTCAGGGGCGGCGGCACGCCGGAGCGCACGAGCGGCGCGAGGCTGATGCCGCAGTTGCCGACGACGACCGTAGTCACGCCCTGGGTGATCTTGGGCGTCGCTTCCGGCGTGGACAGCACCATCCGGTCGTCGTGCGTGTGCACGTCGATGAACCCCGGCGCGACCACCTTGCCGGTCACATCGATGACCTGCGCGCCGTCGCTCGCAAGGCCGGCCTCGACGGCTGCGATGCGGCCGTCCTCGAGGCGAACGTCGGCCGCAAACCGCTCGGCGCCCGTGCCGTCGACGACGGTGCCGCCACGCAGGAGGAGTGCGCTCATCGTTCCCGCTTCCTCAAAAATAGGTCCGGATGGCGCCCGTCACGCCATAGTCGTCGTCGACGGTGAACAGCATGCGCCACTTGTCGAAGGTCGTGCACGGGTGCGAGATGCCGCAGCCGACCAGGTCGCCGACGCGCAGGTCGGCATCCCCGGCGATGCGCAGATACGCATGCTGGTCGTTCATGGCCGTCACGTTCCAGTCGTCCGGTGCGGGACGCGGGCGAGCGTCGCGGCCCTTGCGGAATTGCCATTGCGGGCGGGGCATGTCGAGATCGAACGAGGCGTCGCGCTTGCCCATCGTGAGGATCGCCAGCGAAGCTTCCGGACGCGACTGCACCTGCGACCACACTTCGAGCGCGGGCCGCAATCCCTCGCGCGCCTGCCACTGCGCGCCGCTGCGCGCCTTCACGCTCTCGAGCATGCGCGCGTAGAAGCCGGAATCGTGGGTCACGTAGCAGCCGCTGCGAAGGATCGCCTGCACCGGCATCGACAAGCGCGTCGGCAGCTCGCGGGCCACGATGTCGAACGCGGCCGAGCCGCCGGCGGAAAGAATGATCGACGGCCCCGCGAACCGGCCTTCGCGGTCGCATGCCAGCGCGACGTCGTGCACGGCGGCCATGAGCCCCGTCACGAACGCTGCGTCGCGCGCCGAGTCGCCGCTGAGCTGGAGCCCTTCATAGCACTCGATCCCGCGCAGGTCGACGGTATCGCTTGCCGCGATCGCCGAAGCGAGCTGCATGGCCTCGCCGCGGCTGCGGCAGCCCGTGCGGCCGCCGGCCACGCCCAGCTCCAGCAGGGCGGTCAATCGTCGCGACGGTGCGTGCCGGGCGGCGTCCACCTCGATCGCGCGCAGCTGGGCGAGCGAGTCGACGAGGAAGTAGAACTCGAGGTCGGGGTGCGAAGCGAGCAGCCGCACGACCTCGGCCACGGCAGCCTCGCCGAGAAGCTGGTTCGCCATGATCACGCGCCGCACGCCGAACCGCACGCAGACCGCGAGCTGATGCACCGTCGCCACCGTGATGCCCCACGCGCCCGCGGCGAGCTGCTGCGCGAAGATCTGCGGCGCCATGGTCGTCTTGCCGTGGGGGGCGAGCGATACCCCCGTCGCCTGCGTGAAGTCGCGCATCCACGCGTGGTTGTGGGCAAGCGCGCTGTCCTTGATCACCGCCTGCGGGAACGGCAGCGTGCCGTCGAGAAGGCGCCAGCCTTGCGCGCCGATCTCGCCGAGCGGAATCGGCGGCGCTGCGTGCGGAAAGCCCTTGGTCGACGCGTCGACCGATTCGCGCTCGATGCTGTCGAGCTCGAGGATCCGGTTCATGGTATGTCGTCCCGCAGACAAGCCTTGAGGTGCCCGGCTGCCACCTCGCGCAGCGCAGGCACGCTCGCGGCGCAGGCTTCCTGCGCATACGGGCAGCGCGTGCGGAAGACGCAGCCGGAGGGTGGGTCGACCGGGCTCGGGATGTCGCCTTGGAGGAGCTTTCGCTCGCGGCGTGCCGTCGGGTCGGGGCGCGGCGACGCGGCCAGCAGCGCCTGCGTGTACGGATGTCGGGGCGTGCGATACAGCGCCTGCGCGGGCGCCGTCTCCATCACCTTGCCGAGGTAGAGTACGACGATGCGGTCGCAGAGGTATTCGACGACGTCCAGGTCGTGCGAGATGAACAGCATCGTCAGGTCGAAGCGCTCGCGCAGGTCGCACAGCAGGTTGATCACCTGCGCCTGGATCGACACGTCGAGCGCCGACACCGGCTCGTCGGCGACGATGAATTCAGGCTCGACGGCGAGCGCGCGCGCAATGCCGACGCGCTGGCGCTGCCCGCCCGAGAACTCGTGCGGAAACCGCCGCGCGTGCTCGGGAGCAAGACCGACCAGCGACAGGAGCCCGGCGATGCGGCCCGCTCGGGCCGATCCCTGGTGCAAGCCGTGGGCGTCGAGCACCTCGCCGATCGCATCGCCGACGCGGCGGCGCGGGTTGAGGCTTGCGTAGGGATCCTGGAAGATGATTTGAAGGCGCCGCCGGTAAGGGCGCATCGCCCGGGCCGACAGCGGCGCAAGATCGGTTCCCGCGAATCTCACTTCGCCCTGGGACGGTTCGATCAGCTTGAGCACGCTGCGCCCGATCGTGCTCTTGCCGGAACCGGACTCTCCGACGAGGCCCAGCACCTCGCCCTTCGCGATGTCGAAGCTCACGTCGTCCACGGCCCGGACGGGACGCTCGGCGTGCCCGAAGAACTTGCGCAGCCCGCGCACCGAGAGCAGGGCGTCCGTCATACCAGGGTCCAGCGCAGGCAGCGCGAGCGCTGACCGTCCGTGAGTTGCGCAAGCGGCGGCATGGCGGCTGTGCACTCGTCTTGCGCGAGCGAGCAGCGCGGCGCGAACGCGCAGCCCGGCAACGGATCGGTCGGGCCCGCGACTTGGCCGGGGATGGCCTTCAAACGCCGCCGCGCGCGGCTCGCGGGAGCGCTGTCGTCGAGCGCGCGCCGCGGCAGGCAGGCGAGCAGGTCGCGGGTGTACGGGTGCCGCGGTGCCGCGAAGATCGGACCGACTCGCCCTTCCTCGACGACACGCCCCGCGTACATGACGACGACGCGGTCGGCGATCTCCGCCACCACGCCCAGGTTGTGCGTGATGAACAGGACGGCCATGCCGATGTCGCGCCGAAGCTTGTCGAGCAGTGCCAGGATCTGCGCCTGGATCGTGACGTCGAGCGCGGTGGTCGGCTCGTCCGCGATGAGCAGCAGGGGATCGCACGCGAGGGCCATCGCGATCATGACCCGCTGGCGCATGCCGCCCGAGAGCTGGTGCGGATATTCGGCGAAGCGCTGTCGCGCCGCGGGGATCTCGACGAGGTCGAGCATCTCGAGCGCGCGTTTCCTCGCAGCGGTGCGATCGAGCGGCAAGTGCAGCGATGCGGCCTCCGCGATCTGGTCGCCGATGCGAAGGACCGGATTGAGGCTCGTCATGGGCTCCTGGAAAATCATCGCGATGTCGCGGCCGCGTAAGCGTCGCATCGCCCTTGCGTCGAGGCGCGCGAGATCGACGACCGAGCCCTCGCGAGTGCGAAATCTCATCGCGCCATCGACGACGCGCCCCGGTGGGTCGGGAATCAATCCCATGATCGATAGGCTGGTCACGGACTTGCCGGATCCGGATTCGCCGACGATCGCCAGGGTCTCTCCCGCGCGGACCGCGAACGAGACACCGTCGACGGCCTTGACCAGGCCTTCGTCCGTCGCGAAGTGCGTGGCGAGGTTCGCGACGTCCAGGAGCGCGGGATCGCTCGGATTCACAGGGCCTTTCTGAGCTTGGGATCGAGGAGGTCGCGGAAGCCGTCGCCGACCATCTGCAGCGACAGCGACGCGAGCACGATCGCGATCCCCGGAAACAGGGCGACCCAGATCGCGTGGTGCACGAACTGCTGGCTGCTCGCGATCATCGTGCCCCATGTCGGCAGCGCGGGTGGCACGCCTACGCCGAGGAACGACAGTCCGGCCTCCGCGAGGATGGCGTACGCGAAGATGAACGTCGCCTGCACGAGTATGGGCGAGGCGACGTTCTGCAGGACGTGAATGAACAGAATCCGCCAGGTGGAGATGCCCAGCGCGCGCGCCGCCTCGATGAACAGGAGCTCGCGGACGACCAGCGCGGAAGCGCGCACGACACGCGCGACGCGCGGCGTGTAGACGATCGACAGCGCGATGATGACGTTGGTCATGGAGGCACCGAGCACCGCGACCAGCGCGATCGCGAGGAGGATGTCCGGGAACGACATCATCGCGTCGACCACGCGCATGATCGGCGCGTCGAGGCGCCGGAAGAATCCGGCGGCAACGCCGAGCAGCACTCCGCAGGCGACGGAGACCAGCACGACGGACGCACCGATCATGAGCGAGTAACGCGCACCGAAAACGACGCGAGAGAACACGTCGCGCCCCAGCTCGTCCGTGCCGAACCAATGCGCGGCACGCGGGCCCTGAAGGCGGTCGAGGACCTTGAGCGCCATCGGATCGTACGGCGTGATCCACGGGGCGGCGATCGCCGCGAGCGCCATGACGGTCAGAATCGCGGCGCCGACCAGCACGACCTTGCGTCCGAAGATCTTGCGCAGGAGGATCGCCGTCGGACCGCGCGAGGAGAGCGATGCCGGGACCCTCAAGGGAAGGGTAGCCATCAGTACTTCACGCGCGGATCGATGACGAGATACAGCAGATCGATCGAAAGGTTGATGAGCACGTAGAGCGCCGCGATCACGAGCAGCGCGCCCTGGATGACGGGGTAGTCGCGGCGAAGTACTGCGGACACGACGAGGTTTCCGACGCCGGGAAGGCCGAACACGGTCTCGGTCACGATCGCGCCGCCGATCAGGAGCGCGAAGGTGAGGCCCACGACGGTGATCACCGGGATCAGCGCGTTGCGCAACGCGTGATGAAGCACGACGCGCGCCTCCGACATGCCCTTGGCGCGCGCGGTCCGGATGTGGTCTTCGCCGAGCACGTCGAGCATGCTCGCCCGCGTGAACCGCAGGATGAGCGCCGAGTTGACGATCCCGAGCACGATGGCCGGCAGGACGAGATGATGCAGCCGGTCGGACAGGGGCACGCCCGGATCGCCGTAGCCTGCGACCGGGAACCAGCCCAGGCCGACGGCGAAGATCTGCATCAGGATGAGGCCGAACCAGAAGCTCGGAATGCTCGCGCCGAGCATCGCGAACGCAGAGAAAACCTGGTCGACCGCCTTGCCGCGCCACACAGCGGCGGCGATGCCGCAGGGCACGCCGATCAGCATGGCGATGCCGAGCGAGAACAGCGTGAGGAAGAACGTCGGCTCCGCCCTTTCGGCGAGCGCCTGCGTGACCGGCCGCTGCAGGAAGATCGACTGCCCGAGGTTGCCGTGCGCGAGCTCCTTGAGCCAATAGGCGAACTGCACGACCAGCGGCCGATCGAGACCGTACGTCGCACGCAGGTTGGCGATATCGGCGGCGGTCGCCTGTTCGCCGAGCATCACCGCCGCCGGGTCGCCAGGCGCGAGGCGCGTGATGAAGAACACGAGTATCGCGACGATCAGCATCACGATCACCATCCCGCCGAGGCGCGACGCGATATAGCGGATCATCGCCGATGCGGGCGCGCAGCCGCCGCCGCGGGTGCCGGCGCGCTGTCTGCGACCGAAGCTATTTCGAAAGGCCCGTGTTCCAGAAGAACGGCCAAGGCATCGCGACGTAGCCGTCGAGCTTCGCCGAGCGCGCGGTCAGGTTGTTGAAGTCGCCGACTCGGATGTAGGGGACCTCGGTGAACACGACGCTTTGCACGTTGCCCCATAGCGCGGCGCGCTTCTTCGGATCGGACTCGGCGTTGAACGCGGCCAGCGCCGCGTCCTTGGCCGGCGAGCTCCACCAGCCCGGCGCGCCGTCGCCGAGCTGTGGCGGCGTGAGCGTCGGCTCGGGCAGCACGGCCGAGTGGGTGATGTAGATGTCCCAAAGGGCGGGGTCGTTGCGGCGCTGGATGAGGGTGGACCAGTCGACCACCTGCATGTCGACCTTGTAGCCGGCGGCCTTGAGGTTCTCGTTCATCACGAGCGCCATGCGATAGTGGAAATCGTACTGCTGGCTCGTGAGGATCCTGATCGGCGTCCCGTCGTATTTGGCCGACCCGGCCAGCGCGGCCGCCTTCTTCGCGTCGCCCTTGCCGTAATTGTCCGTTCCAGCCATCGAATAGAACGGCGTGTTTTTCGCGTAGTGATTGGGATCGGTGTCGTAGAATTTCTTGTCGCCGAAGGCGGCGGCCATCATGTCGCCGTTGTTGAGCGCGGCCTCCACGGACTGGCGCAGCGTGAGATTGGCGAGCGGTCCCTGCTTCGTATTGAGCACGATGTACGGAAAGCCGAAGGGCGCAGTCAGCACCGGCTTGACGTTGGGTGCCGCTTCGAGCCGCGAGTAGGCTTCCACCGGAAGCACGTCGGCAAATTGATACTGACCGGACAGCGTGCCCTCCACACGCGTGTTGGCATTCGGCACGGGGACGAAGCGCAGTTCGTCGAGGAGCGCTTCGCGCTTGCCGCCGTACCCGCTGGCAGGCTCCTTTCGCGCGCTGTAGCCGTCGAAGCGCACGAGCTGCACGTACTGGTCGGGCTTGCGCTCCTTGAACATGTACGGGCCTGTGCCGACGAACTGCGTCAGTGGCTCCGCGATCGAATCCTTGGCCATGATCGCCGCGAAGCCGTTGGACAGCGCGAGATGCGCGACCAGCGGCGCGTACGGCCGGTTGAGCGTGATCACGACGGAGTAGGGCCCTTTGGCCTCGATGGACTTGACCTCTTTGGCCACCGCCTTGCCGCGCGGCGCCATCTTCATCCAGCGCTCGAGTGACGCCACGACGTCCGCCGACGTCATCTCCTTGCCGTTGTGGAACTTGACACCCTGGCGAAGCGGGATCGTGTACACGAGTCCGTCCTTCGACACGGCGGGCAGCGTCTCGGCGAGCATCGGCACGACATTCGAGTTCGCGTCGTACGTGTAGAGGAGCTCGTAGACGTGCTGCATGATCGTGCCGACGAGGTCCGCTGTCGACGACATCGGGTCGAGTGTCTGCGGCTCGCCGATCATCGCGATGTTGGCGACGCCGCCCTTTTGCGGCGCGGCGTGCGCCGGCGCGTAGGCAAGCGCGGATACGAGGCAGGCGGCAGCGGCGAATGCGAGGGTGCGGAATCCTGCGGTTATGCAAGTCCGCGCAGCGATGCGAAACATGAAGCCTCCCTTGTCCGGCGGGGCCGTTTACCTGGCCCTCGAAGTTATGATACGGCGCGAGGGAAGTCTACTCCCTAACCACGAAGGAGCGAATCATGAGCGTTGAATTCCTCGGAAGCATGCGCGCAGGACCCGGCGGCCAGCCGCTCCCCTTCTCGCCTGCGGTGAGGGCCGGCCCGTTCGTCTTCGTGTCGGGTCAGGTCGCGATGGGCGACAACGGCGAGATCGTCGCCGGAGGCATCGAGGCGCAGACGCGGCAGACGCTCAAGAACGTCGAGCGCGCGCTGGCGCTGGCGGGATGCACGTTCGACGACGTCGTGAAGGCAACGGTCTGGCTCGACGATGCCCGCGATTTCTGGACCTTCAATAAGGTGTACTCGGAATTCTTCGCGGGCAACAAGCCGGCCAGGTCGACCACGCAGGCGAAGCTCATGGTCGACGCGAAGATCGAGATCGAGGCGATCGCCTACAAGGCGTGAGCGACTTTGAACGCTTCCCGTCGTCCGTAAAGACGTAGTCCCGGGCCTTCACGATGGTGTGGCACGCGAACCCGCACTTGGCGCCGTTCCCCTGGGGCGGAGTGTGAACGCACCGGTCTTGGTGTCGTAGTCGAACGCGCCATATCCCCATCCGCCGCTGTCCGCGAACCTCTTGCTCTCCTTCACCACGAAGTCGATGTCGTCCAGCGTGCGACGTCGCCCCTCACCGGCGGTCGCCCCCGATGCGCTGCGTGGCGTCCTTGACGGCGTCGCCGGAGGTCTTGCCCTCCTGGCGCGCGCCGCAAGATTCGGGTTATGGCGTCGCCTTTTTCTGCAGATCCTTCTCGAGCTGCTGCTTGCCTTCCTTGCTCTTGAGCTCGGCGTTCTGCTTCGCGGCGGCTCTGGCCTCGGCCGTGGTCTGCTTCTGCATCGCCGCGGTGGCCGCCTGGCCCGACGAGTTCTCCGGGTTCACGTTGAGCTTGGTGGCGTCCTTGGCGAGCTTGGACTTTTGCTGCGTCGACATCTTCTGCACTTGCTTCGACGCCTTCACGTTCTGGGCTTGCTCGGCGGCCGTCGCCCGCGTCGACGCCGAGTTGTCGCCTTGTTGCAGGGTCGAGGTCGCGACGTCCTTCTGCCGTTCCGCCGGGCTGGGTGTCGGAGCGGCCGTCTGCGCGGCGGCGGCCGACGCGATCATTCCGGCGATCAATGCTACGAGAAGCTTGTCCATGTGCGTTCCTTTCGGGTTCATCCGAACGTGAAGACATACGCCTCCACACCGGGATCGAGAAATTCGATTTCGAAGAGCCGATCCTTGACGGGCTTGGGCTGCCGGATCAGCTGGTAGAGCCGCTGCTCCGTGACCGCGCCGTTGCCCTGCTCGTCGACGTCGGTGCCGTGCGCGTTGCCCGGCGGCTGGCCATCGAGGCGCACACGGAAGCGCACCGACGCTCCTCGCGACGCAGGTCCCATGACCAGATGCAGGTCGCGCGCGTGAAACCGGTAGACGATGCGGCCGCTGCCCTTGTCGAGCGCGGCGGCGCCGGGATTCACGGTCCAATCGCCGTCGAGCGCCCAGTGATTGAGCGTCAGCAGTCGCGGGACCGCGTAGCTGCGAATCTTGCCGACGAGCGCACCGCCGGGTGACGAAAAGCCCTCCGTCCGATTGCGACCCAGGTAGTTCTCGGACGACTTGAGATCGTCCCAGTCCGCCGCGACCTCGGAGCCGCGGGCATCCGGCGCGATGCCGTCGTTGCTCGTGCCGGGGTATCCGGCTTCCCGCAGGAGCTGCCGGATCACCGCCTCGGTGCGCTCGTATTCGCCTTCGCCGAACTGATGGAAGCGGATGTTGCCGTTCGCGTCGGCCACGTACACGGCGGGCCAATACTGGTTGCGGAAGGCGTCCCACACGGCGCTGTCGCTGTCGACCGCGACCGGATACTCGACACGAAACATCGCGAGCGCCGGGCGAATGTTGTCGAGGTTCTTCTCGAACGGAAACTCGGGCGTGTGCACTCCGATCACGACGAGTCCCTGATCCTTGTACCGTTGCGCCCACGAGCGAACGTAGGGCTGCGTCCGCTGCCAATTGATGCACGTGTAGGTCCAGAAGTCGACCAGCACGACCTTGCCGCGCAGGGCCTCCGGCGTCAGGGGCTGCGAGTTGAGCCAGGCGGTGGCGCCGGAGAAGGAAGCAAGCCGGCCTTCGACGGGTAACGAAGCGGCTTGCGTCGTCGTCTGCATGGTGCGCTCCTGCGCGAGCGATTCGATCGGTGGGGCGACCGCGGCCGCGAAGGCCGCAGCGAACAGGAGCGGCGTCGATTTCACGAGGTCATTAGTACGCATCGACGTCGACCACCGCTTGGGCAAAGGCCTGCGGCGCCTCCTGTGGCAGCTTGTGTCCCACGCCGCCGGCGATAAGCCGGTGCGCACCGATCAGGTCGAGCTTGGCGGCAGCGAAGGTCATGGCCGTCACGCTAAGGAGGCCTCGGCGACGAGGGTCGATCGGTCCGAGATTCATTTCGCCCGACGATGCGCTCGCGTTCACGAGATGAGCCTCCTGGAGTCGATGCGACGCAGTCGATTGGATTATGGCATCGGACAAAGGCTCTCGGCAGCGTGGCGAAATCGCGGGCAACGGCTTCGTGCGACGCACGATCGCTCACGCGGTGGCGTGTGATCATTTATGACAGGTGCGCAGCATGACTGACCGCCGCGTCGATCACCCTCCGAAGGCAAGGTCATTTCTGTCCATTCGAGAAACCCTTCGCGTGTCAGGCATTACTCTCGGCGGTCGGAGGCGCTCGACCGGGCACGCTGCGAAAGTCACATCGCGTCGGTGTCATGCGAGACTCGCAAGCTGGCGTTCACGGAGGGCGCGATGACGAGGCATGTCGGCCGATCGACGCTGGCGGCACCATCACGTGTTTCCATTAGGCGCGGCGGCGACGGCGCGGGAGCGCTTGCTCGTCGACGACCTCTATACGGCGGGCCCCGACCCCATCTTCTCGGGCACCGCGGCGTTTCCGAAGGTCGACGTGTGCCTGTTCAATCCCTTCTGCTGCGCCCGGCAGAGCGCCGCGAGCCGATTCGCCGCCTCTCTCGCCGACCTGCGGCGCCTCAACCACCGCATGCACAACAAGCTGCTCATTGCGGACGGCGCGATCGCCGTCATGGGCGGGCGCAAACATCGCCGACGAATGTTTCGCGCGTGGCGCCATGAGCAACTTCGTGGACATGGACATCCTCGTGGTTGGCAGCGTCGTGCCCCCGCTCGCCGGGATCTTCGATACCTACTGGAACAGCCCGCAGGCGTATCCCATCGCCGCCATCGTGGGCGAGCCGCCCGACGTCGAGGAGGCGCGGAATCGCCTCGATCGGCTCGTGGACGAGGGCGACCAGATGCGCGCGGTGGCGGCGCCTCCCATGGACATGCTCGCGCAACACCCGTCGCGCGAGGACCTCGACGGTGCGCGCCTGTCGCTTTCCTGGGGAAGGGCCGTGGCGTTCGCGGACCAACCTGACCTCCGTCGAGATGGCGCAGTCGATGGGCGTGCAGATGAACATCATGGATCAGGTCGCGCTCTCGACGCGGCAGGTCGCCCCCGAGCGCCTGCTCTGACGGAGTTAGGCTCAATCAGTCGCCGGCTCCATCGTGCCCCATCGCGCACGACCGGCGGCCATTTGGAAAAGCCCTGGGAATAACACGGCGGCGTATCCGTTAGCTACGCAAGCACGTTCCGCGATCCTCGTGCCCGAGGGACGGCGTCTTGCCCGGGCGTCGCGGTAAGCTTCCCTACGGATAAGCCGGGCCCTCCGGGTGGATGGGACGCCAGCGTGGTGGATGGAGCGCTTGAACAGACCTGAATTCTCCGATGCGCCCGCGCGCCGGCAAGCGCCGGGGCGGCAGGACGAGGTCGCCCTGGTGAATCGCGTCGCCGTGAACGACACGATGCTCGTCGTCTGGCGCAAAGCCGCGACGTTCAACCGCTGCACCCGGGTCTCGACCTGGATTCTCGACATCGCGGCGCGGCGCCCCCTAGAGGCCCTGCGAGCGGATAGCGGGAGGGCGGCATGAGCGGCAAGGTTCTCCACCTCGACGCCGCCACGCACAAGGTCGTCGACGTCCTCCTGCCGTGGTACGTGAACGGCACGCTCGAGCGTGAGGAGCGTGAGCTGGTCCAGAAGCACCTCGCCCAGTGCGAGCGTTGCCGGCGCGAAGCGGAATGGCTGCGGGAGCTGCAGGCGGCGGCGTCCGTTGCCGCCGCGGCGCCGGGTGCCTC
>Ga0335083_10009440_pt1 | contig 11835 bp, 11 predicted proteins | sample Lox_Sample_42_FD_206716 | JGI IMG/M metagenome (GOLD analysis project Ga0335083, IMG submission 206716) | Soil microbial communities from Loxahatchee National Wildlife Refuge, Florida, United States - Lox_Sample_4.2 | ecosystem: Environmental > Terrestrial > Soil > Wetlands | place: USA... | reverse complement strand
CTGACGGACCGAGGGGCCGTCGACGGAGCCGCGCGCGACCGCCCGGTCGCGCCGGCTCCACGGCCCAGGTCACGCGGCCGGCCGCCGCGCCGGAGATCGCGTCGGCGCTCTGGCGCATCGTCCCGCCGCTTCTCTGCGCCCTCGTCACCGTCGCGATGTCCTGGCCGAACCTCTGGGCGGCCCGCCAGCGTCGCCGACGCGCGGCGATGGCCTCTCGATCGACGAGTCACCCCGGATGGGCGGGCCTGTCATTGCGTTGGCTGCCCCGATCACTTAGGGTACTAGACGTTCTCAACGAGGAGCCACGCTCTGGGTCCCACGCCGGTTCTGCGCACCGAGAAACTCACCCGAAGCTTCGGCCGCCTCCTCGCGGTGAACGCGGTGGATTTCGAGGTGCCGGCCGGCGAGCTGCGTTCGGTGATCGGACCCAACGGGGCCGGCAAGAGCACGTTCTTCAAGCTGATCGCCGGTGAGCTGCCGCCCACCGGGGGCCGCGTACTCTTCGACGGCCTGGACGTGACCGGCGAGGCGCAGTTCGCGCGGTCGCAGCGGGGCATCGCCAAGTCCTACCAGATCACCACGATCTTTCCGCACCTCTCGGTCCGGGAGAATGTACGGGTGGCCGCCCAGTGCCGGCAGACCGTGATGAACTGCTGGACGCGCGCGGACCGGCTGCCGTCGGTGACCGAGGAGACGCGGGCGATCCTGGCCGCCGTCGAGCTGGATGGCAAGGCCGATCTCCTCGCCACCCACCTCGGTCACGGGCTGCAGCGGCACCTCGAGATCGCCATCGCCCTGGCCTGCCGGCCGCGGCTCCTGCTGCTCGACGAGCCCACCGCGGGCATGAGTCCGGAGGAGACCGAGCGCACCATCGCCCTGATCAAGCGCATCGCCACTGGACGGACCGTGGTGCTGGTCGAGCACAAGATGAAGGTCGTGATGTCGATCTCCGACCGCATCACGGTACTGCATCAGGGCGCGGTGCTCGCCGAGGGCAGCCCGGAGGAGATCCGCGCCGATGCGCGCGTTCAGGAGGTGTACCTGGGCCGGCGCGCGCGTGGCCTCGCCGCCCCGGCGCCCGCGTGACCATGCTGAGCCTCGAGGACGTGCACAGCTACTACGCCGAGAGCCACGTCGTGCAGGGAGTGAGCCTCTCCGTCGCGCGCGGGGAGACGGTGGCCCTGGTGGGACGCAACGGGGCGGGCAAGACCACCCTGCTCAAGACGATCATGGGCATCGTGCCGGCGCGCCGGGGCCGCGTGCGGCTCGACGGGGCCGACGTCACATCGCTGGCCACGTACGAGATCGCACGCCGGGGCATGACCCTGGTCCCGGAGGACCGCCGCATCTTCCCACGGCTGACGGTGGCCGAGAATCTCCGGGTGGCCGCGCTCGCGCGGGGGGCCGGCGACGACGCGGCGCTCGGGCGCGTGTTCGAGTACTTTCCGCGGCTGCGCGAGCGGCTCGATCAGGCCGGGCAGAACCTCTCGGGCGGCGAGCAGCAGATGCTGGCGCTCGCGCGCGGCTTCCTGACCCGCCCGGACCTGATGCTGATCGACGAGCTGTCGGGGGGCCTCATGCCGATGCTCGTCGACGCGCTGATGGAGATCCTGCGACGGATCAACCGGGCCGGCGTCACCATCCTGCTGGTGGAGCAGGACCTGGAGGTGGCCCTGGCGCTCGCCTCGCGCTGCTACGTGCTCGATCAGGGGCGCATCCAGTTCGAGGGCTCCGCGGAGGCCCTGCGCCGCGACCACGCGGTGCAGGCGCGCTTCCTCGGAGCCAACTGACCTTCATCTCTCAAGCGAGGAGGACATCATGAACCGACGGCAATTCATCACGACGGCTGCGGCGGCGGGACTCGGTGCCGGGCTGCTCCCGCGCCCGCTGCGCGCGGCCGAGCCCATCAAGATTGGCGTGCTGCTGCCCTTCTCCAAGAGCTTCGCGGTGCTCGGTGAGAACACCTTCGCGGGGTTCATGATCGGCGCCAAGGAGGCTGGCCCCGCCATCGCCGGGCGGTCGTACGTGATCATCAAGGAAGACGACACCGCGGACCCCAGCGTGGGGGTGAGCAAGGTGCGCAAGCTCATCGAGAAGGACGAGGTGGACGTGATCGTGGGGACCATCCACAGCGGGGTCGCGGCGGCGATCCGCAACCACATCGTGGACGCCAAGAAGCTCTGGCTCAACCCGATCGCCACCAACGATCTGCTCGCCGAGCAGGGCTGCAGCCGCTACCACTTCCGCTTCTCGAACAGCGCCTGGCAGTCCGCGGCGCCGCTCGGCCCGTGGGCCAAGGCCAAGCTCGGGGATCGGGCCTACATCTGCGTGTTCAACTTCGCGTTCGGCCAGCAGTCGGCCGCCCACTTCAAGAAGGCGTTCACCGAGGCCGGCGGCACCGTGGTCGGCGAGTCGTTCCCGCCCTTCAACACGACCAACTATGCGCCGTACTTCCCCGCCATCAAGGATGCCAGGCCCCAGTTCGTGTTCGCCAACTTCGCGGGCAGCGACGCGGTGGCGTTCGTCAAGCAGTACGCCGACTTCGGCCTCAAGGGGCCGATCAAGGTCTTGGGGCCGTCGAATCTGGTTTCCGAGGACGTGCTGCCCGCCCAGGGCGAGGCGGCGCTCGGGATCTACTCGAACTCCTACTACACCCCGAGCTACGACATCCCCAAGAACCGGGCCTTCGTGAAGGCCTGCAAGGAGGCGGGCAAGGAGGCCGACCACTTCCTGTGCGCGGGCTACGACTCGGCCCAGGCGCTCTTCGGGGCGCTCCGCGAGACGAAGGGTGACGTAGCGAACACGGAGCGCCTGATCCAGATCATCACCGACATGAAGATCGACAGCCCGCGCGGGCCGCTCCGCTTCGACCCCAAGAACCACAACCCGATCTCGGACATCCAGCTGCGCACGGTGCAGGCCGGCCCGCTGCGCCACGTGGTGATCGACGTGCTCAAGGACGTGCGCCATCCGGACCTGGGCTGCGTGCTCTAGCCGGGGATGTCGCTCGAGGCGATCCTGACCCAGCTGCTGATGGGGCTCACCGTGGGGGTGAACCTCGTCCTGGTCGCCACCGGGCTCACCCTCGTGTTCGGCATGATGGGCGTCATCAACTTCGCCCACAGCGCGCTGTTCATGCTGGGCGCCTACGCGGGCCTGGTGGCCGCGACCCATCTCGGGAGCTTCTGGCTGGGGCTGGTGATCGCCCCGCCGGTGATCGGCCTGCTCGGCGCGGGGATGGAGCGCTGGCTCTTGCGCCCGCTGCGCGAGCGGTACCCGCTCTCGCACCTGCTGCCGCTCCTGCTCACCTTCGGGCTGTCGCTGTTCTTCGAAGGCTCGGCCAAGGTGATCTGGGGCGCGGATATCGTCTCGCTGGGCAAGCCGGCCCTCCTCGGAGGCGCGGTCTCCCTCGGCCGCATCACGTTCCCCACCTACTGGCTCTTTGCCCTCGTGGCCGCGGCGGTGCTCGCGGCCGCGGTCTGGCTGGTGGTCGAGCGCACGTCGCTCGGCCTCTCCATCCGCGCGGCCACCCAGGATCCGATGATGGCGGCGGTGCTCGGCGTCAACACCCAGCGCCTGAATACCATCGTGTTCGCGTTGGGCTCCGGATTGGCCGCCGCGGCCGGAGTGATCCTCGGCACCATGACGAGTCTCTCGCCTCAGATGGGGGCGGGCATCGTGCTCGACGCCTTCATCGCCATCGTGATCGGCGGACTCGGGAGCTTCACCGGGGCCATCGTCGGCTCGCTGCTGCTCGGGCAGGTGCAGTCCTTCGGGGTGGCGCTGCTGCCTGCCTTCCACACCCCGCTGATCTTCCTGGTCATGGCGGTGGTGCTGGTGCTCCGGCCGAGCGGCCTCTTCGGCTCCACGGACCGCCGATGACGCGGGTCCCGGCGATCTTGATCGCGGCGGCCCTCATCCTGGCCCCGCTGGGGGTGGGTCGCTTTTACTCGGCGTACTACCTGAACTTGCTCACGTGGATCCTCATCTTCGCTCTCTTCGCGGCGGCGCTCGACCTGGCTCTCGGCTACGGGGGGCTGGTCTCGTTCGGCCACGCCGGGTTCTTCGGCATCGGGGCCTACGGCGCCGCGCTGGCGCTGCGCCACGTGTCGTTCTCGCTCTGGGCGGCACTCGCGGTAGGCATCGCGGCCGCCGCGCTGCTCGGCGTGGTGGTGGGCTACTTCGCGGTCCACTCGCGCGGTGTTTACATGGCGATGCTCACGTTCGCGTTCGCGCAGCTGCTCTACGAGGTCGCAATCAAGTGGGTCGCGGTGACCGGCGGCAGCGACGGCCTGCCCGGGGTGGGCCGTCCGCGGGTCTCGCTCGGCCCCCTCGCGCTGGATCTCTCGGACAAGCGCCACATGTACTGGCTGGTGCTGGCCTTCGTGGGGCTGGGTTTTGCGCTGGCCCGGCAGATCGTCGCCTCTCCGTTCGGCCACGCCCTGATCGCCGTGCGGGAGAGCGAGGAGCGGGCGCGGGCGATCGGCATCGACGTTACCCGTCACCGGCGCGTGGCGCTGGTGTTCTCGGGGGCGCTGGCCGGCCTGGCCGGCGCGCTCTTCGCGGTCTTCCAGAACTTCGTGTCCCCGGAGCTGCTGTTCTTCGCGCTCTCGGGCGAGGTGGTGGTGATCGCGCTGCTGGGGGGGCTCGGCACGCTCTACGGCTCGCTGGTGGGGGCGGTGATCGCCATCGGCCTGCGCGAGGTCCTGTCGACGTACACCGACAACTGGCTGGTCTTCCTGGGCGCGCTCTACGTCGTCTGCGTCATGTGCTTCCCGCAGGGGCTCACGCGCCTCTTCGCCCGGGCCGTGTGAGGCCCCCACACCAGAACGGAGAGGGAGTGACCACGATGGCCGGGACGGAGCGGACCTTAGCGATCGGCGGCAAGGCGGTTCAGGCCTGGAGCGGCGGGCGGGGCACGCCGATGCTCTACCTGCACGGGGCCGGGGTGTACTGGTGGATGCCCGCCCACGATCTGCTCGCGGACCGGTTCACCGTGCACTTGCCCGTGCATCCGGGTTTCGGCGCCTCGCAGGGCTACGAGGAGCTCGAGAGCATGGAGGACCTCGTCTTCCACACCCTCGACGTGATGGATGCACTCGGCCTCGCCCGAGCCCACGTGGTCGGTCTCTCGCTGGGCGGCTGGCTGGCCGCCGAGCTGGCTCTGCGGCATCCCGAGCGGGTGGACCGCCTCGTGCTGGTGGACGCGGTGGGCACCCGCGTGCCCGGCGTGGAGCGTCCGGATCTCTTCATGGCGGGCCCGGCCCGGGCCCGGGGGCTGCTGTTCGCGGATCCGGAGTCCGCGCTGGCCCGACGGATCGTGCCCGACGCGCCGCCTCCCGAGCGGCTCGAGGCCGCCCTGCGCGGGCGCGAGGCGGCCGCGCGCCTGCTCTGGAACCCCCACGTGCAGCACCGCAAGCTCACGAGCCGGCTCGGCCGCATCAAGGCGCCCACCCTGGTGGTCTGGGGCGCGGAGGACCGGCTGCTGCCTCGGCCGCTCGGGGAGGCCTACCAGCGCGGCATTCCCGGCGCGATCCTCGCCATCATCGACGGCTGCGGGCACCTGCCGCCCATCGAGCAGCCGGAGCGCTTCGCCCGGACCGTGCTCGACTTCCTGAAGGCCTGAGCCGGAGGAGGGGATCATGCAATTCGTCTGCTTCCACCTGATGCCGTGGCCCCATCTGCCCGCCGACTTCGAGCAGCGCCACGAGTCGGCCTGGCTCGACCTGCCCAACTCGCTCTACGATCCGGTCCGTGGCCATACGCTCTACAACGAGTACCTCGACCAGCTCGTGGCCGCCGAGCGGCTCGGCTTCGACGTGATCGGCGTCAACGAGCATCACCAGAACGCCTACGGCCTGATGCCGTCGCCCAACATCATGGCCGCCTCGCTCATCCAGCGCACCCGCCGTATCAAGGTTCTGGTGCTCGGCAACGCCCTGCCGCTCTACGATCACCCGCAGCGGGTGGCCGAGGAGCTGGCCATGCTCGACGTGCTGTCGAACGGGCGGCTCATCGCCGGGATGGTGGTGGGGCTCGGGGTCGAGGCGTTCACCTACGAGGTGAACCCCACCTTCATCCGTGAGCGCTACCGCGAGGCCCACGAGCTGATCGTGCGCGCCTGGACCGAGCCGGGCCCGTTCCACTTCGAGGGCAAGCACTACGACTTTCGCTGGGTCAACGTCTGGCCCCGGCCGATCCAGCGGCCGCACCCCCCGATCTGGATCCCCGGCTCGGGCAGCATGGAGACGATCCGCTTCGTGGCCGAGCGGCGCTATCCCTGGATCGCCCTGCCGTACTCGCAGTTCGACGTGATGAAGGAGCACTTCGACATGCTGCGCGAGTACGCGGCGAGCCACTGCGGCTACGACGTGCCGCCCGCCCAGATCGGCTGGCCCGCGATGATCTACGTGGGCGAGACCGACCGGAAGGCGCGCGAGGAGTTCGAGCCGCACTTCTGGTACCTCGCCCGTAAGGGGCTGCGGCTGCCGCGTGAGTACATGTTCCCGCCCGGCCACACCTCGGTGGAGTCGCAGCTACGGCCGAGCCACGTGAAGCGCAAGTTCATCTCGCTGCTCTCCTCGTGGCAGGAGGCGGAGGAGGGCACCTACGCGATCGTGGGCAGCGCGGAAACAGTGCGCCAGCGCCTTCGCGAAGGCATCAAGGCGGCGGGCTGCGGCATCATCCAGGGCATCTTCCAGGTGGGCAGCATGCCGCACGAGATGGCCATGGCGAGCATGGAGCGGTTCGCGCGGGACGTGATGCCCGCGCTGCGCGCGGAGTTTCCCTGACGCCCCGCGGCAGCTCCGGTCATCGACCGGCCTCCACCTCCGCATCGTAGTCGAAGAGCCAGCCGCGTGCCGCGTAGGGTGCCTCCTGCGCGAGGGTGGCGTAGCGGGCGTCCCGGGCCTGCTGGGCGGGCCCGTCGGGCAGGTGATAGGTCGTGGCGTTCTCGTAGGAGCCTTGCTGGACGCGGGTGGTGCGCGGCTTGCGGAGCGCTTCGTAACGGGCGAGCCGCTCGGGCACCGCGCCGGCATCGGCGCCGGCGAGCAGCGCGGCCAGGGCCGCCGCGTCCTCGATGGCCTGACACGCCCCCTGGGCCAGGAACGGCAGCATGGCGTGCGCGGCGTCGCCCAGGAGCGTGATCCGGCCCATCGACCAGCGCGCGAGCGGCGGCCGATCGTAGAGCGCCCACCGGTACGTCTCGTCCACCGCGCTGATGATCTCGCGCACCACCGGGTGAAATCCGGCGAACTCGGCGAGCGCGTCCGGGACCCGGCCGCGCGCGGACCACGACTCGAGCCGCCACTCGCCGGCCGGACACACCCCGACGAAGTTCATCAGCCGCCCGGCCGCCACGTAGTAGTGGACGAAGTGGCGATCGGGGCCGAGCCAGGCGTAGCCCTGGCGGGGGAGATCGAGATGCGCGAGCCGGTCGATCGGCACGAGGCCCCGGTAGGCCGCGCTGCCGGAGAATCGCGGCGACTCCGGTCCGAGGAGGACGGCGCGGACCGCGGAGTGGATCCCGTCGGCGCCGACGACCACGTCGGCGCGCGCGGGCGCCGCGTCGGCGAACCCGAGATCCACGCCGCCCGCCCGCTCCCGCAGGGCGACGAGCCGGTGACCGAGCCGCAGCACGCCGGCCGGTAGCGCGGCGGCGAGGACGTCCAGGAGATCGGGCCGGTAGAGATGGTAGTAGGGCGCGCCGAAGCGTGCCTCGATGGCGTCGCCGAGCGGCTGGCTCCAGAGCGTGCGTCCGTCGTCCCAGCGGCGGAGCTCGGATTGGGCGGGCCGGACCGCCACCCGGGCGAGGGCTGCGGCAAGGCCGAGGCGGTGCAGGATGCGCGTGGCGTTGGGCGCGAGCTGGATGCCTGCGCCGACCTCCCGCAGGGCAGGAGCCTGCTCGTACACGCGCACGGACAGGCCGACCCGCGCCAGCGTCAGCGCCGCGGTCAGGCCTCCGATGCCCGCGCCGATCACCGCCACATCCATGACGACGCCATGGTCTCACAGGGGCCCGCGCCGCGATGCCCAGGCCCGCGCCGCCCAAGCCCGCGCAGCGATGTTAGGATGGTCGGCCAGACGCCATGCCGGCACGCACGGGCAAGGAGTTCCTGCGGGGGCTGAAGGACGACCGCCAGATCTGGGTCGGTGACGAGCGGGTGACCGACGTCGCCGCGCACCCGGCCTTCGCGGGCGCCGCGCGCTTCGTCGCCTCGCTCTTCGACTTGCAGCACGAGGCGGCGTCGGTCTGCCTGATGGCGGATCCGGAGACCGGCGAGTCGATCAACGTCAGCCACCTGATTCCGCGATCGCGGGCCGACCTCGAGCGCCGCCACGCGTGCCTCGAGCGGATCGCGGAGTGGAGCGTCGGCATCATGGGCCGGACACCCGACTACATGAACATCACGTTCGCGGGCTTCGCGGGCCGCGACGACGAGTGGTCGGCCAATGGCAACGCGGCGGGGGCGGCGAACCTCGTCGCCTACCAGAAGCATCTCGCACGGAGGGATCTCGCCCTCACCCACACCCTGATCCATCCCACGGTGGACCGCGCGTGGGGCGATGCGCCAGCTGCGGGCAACGACGTGGCGGTGCACAAGGTGGGGGAGACCGCCCACGGTATCGTGGTGCGGGGCGCGCGCATCCTGGCCACCCTCGCTCCGTTCGCCGACGATCTCGCGGTCTATCCGGCCGCGCCGCTGCCGGCGGGCGCCGACGCATACGCGCTGTCCTTCTCGATCCCGATGGCCACCCCGGGCCTGAAGTTCCTCTGCCGCGACAGCATGAGCGAGCGGAACCGGGCGGACCACCCGCTCTCGAGCCGCTTCGACGAGCAGGATGCGTTCGTCATCTTCGACGACGTCGAGGTGCCCCAGGAGCGGCTCTTCATCGACTGCAACCTGCCCGTCTACAACACGGTGGTTGCGTCGAGCTGGCCGCCGAACGTCATGCAGCAGACCTCGATCCGGGCCCAGACCAAGCTCGAGTTCGCCTGGGGGATCGCGACCCGGATGGTCGAGGCCATCAACGGGCTCACGCCCGCCGCCCGGGAGATGCTCGGCGAGATGTGGAGCTACGCCGAGCTGACTCGCGCGACGGTTTGCGCGGCCGAGGCGGGCGCCCACGACTGGGGTAACGGGATCTGGTTCCCGGCCGGCGAGCCGTTCCGGGCACTGCGCGGGCTGCTCCCGCTGTGGTTTCCGCGGGTGAACGAGATCATCCGGCAGCTCGGCTCCCACAACCTCCTCGCCGCGCCCACCGGGGCGCTGCGCGCCGACCCGACGCTGCGCCCGCTGATCGACCGCTACCTCCGTGGCGCCGGCGAGGTAGGCGCGGAGGACCGCGTCCGCATCTTCCGCCTGGCCTGGGACTTCGCGGGCAGCGCGCTCGGCAGCCGGGGCGAGCAGTACGAGCGCTTCTACATCGGGTCGAGCGGCCGCTCGTTCCAGCGCGCGCACACCATGGCCTCGCCGGAGCGGGCCCGCCGGCTCGTCGAGCGGTTCGTGAAGGAGGAGCTCGCGTGAGCCGGGCCCTCACCGTGCTGATGCCGTTCCACACCCCGTTCTACGCGCCGCTGCCCGCGGGGGTCGCGCTCGGCCACTTCGCCGATGCCGGCCTGGACGTCACCGCGGTGCCGGCGGCGCGCTTCGGCAAGAGCACGATGCCGGCGCTGCTCGACGGCGACATCCAGATCAGCCTCGGCGGCCTCATGCGCAGCTTCGAGCTGGCCGACCAGGGCGGCCCCATCGTGGTGCACTTCGCCGAGGTGTGCAGCCGGAACGGGTTCTTTCTCCTGAGCCGCGAGCCCCTCCCCGGGTTCCGCTGGTCCGATCTGGTCGGCCGGACAGTGCTCTCGTTCGCGGAGGCTCCGACGCCGTGGCAGTGCATGCTGACCGTGCTGCGGGCCCACGGGGTCGATCCGGCGGCCGTGCGGATCGAGCGCCACCGGCCGGCGCCGGCGGCGGTGGCCGCCTTCCGGGCGGGGGACGGGGATTTCCTCGAGCAGCCGCAGCCGGTCGTCGAGCAGCTGCTGGCCGAGGGCGCCGGTCACCTGGTCGCATCGATGGGCGAGGCGACCGGGCCGGTGCCGTTCACGTCGTACATGACCACGCCGGGATTTCTCGAGCACGAGCCGGACACGGTGCTGCGCTTCACGCGAGCGGTCTACCGGACGCAGCGCTGGCTGGCCGAGCACGACGCGGCCGTGATCGCCAGGACCGTCGCGGGCGCCTTCGCCGACGTCGCGCCGCCGATCCTGGAGCGGGTGGTGGCCCGCTACCAGGGACAGGGCACCTGGTCACGCGATCCGTTACTGCGCCGGGAGGGCTATGACTACCTGGAGCGGATCCTCATCTCGGGCGGCCTGATCCGGCGCGGCCAGCGCTACGAGGACCTAGTGGACACCGCGGCGGCGACTCGCGTCATGGCGGAGGACCCGTCGCGGCCCTGACCCGGCCACGTTCAACGACGATGGGGGGCGAGATCGGCGAACGGACCGGAGATACGCACGATCTCGTTCAGTCCGAAGGCTCCGCTCCGGATGACCGCGACGAAAAGATCGCCGGCCAGGCCGGCCGCCCGCGTTTCCGGCGTGGCCGGTGCGATGGCGAGCGCGCGCGGGGCGTCGCCATGGGTGAAGCGCGCGAGGATCGTCTGCTCTCCGTCCGGTGACAGCGCGAAGACGATGGCACCCTGTCGGCTGGCCACGAGGATGACGCCGCCCGGAGCGGGCGCCAGGCCCTGGACCACCGGCCCCTCGAGAACGAGGTGCGCCTGGCCCTCGGGGCTCACGCGCCAGATCTGACCCGGGCCGCCCGCCCAGGGGACCTCGGCGGCCGTGTCGGCGCCGATCCACAGGTGGTCGCTCTCGTCGATCGCGAGCACGCGGGGCCGGACGACGCGCGCGTAGCTGGGATCGAGCACCTGTCCATCGGCGTCGAATCGCACGACGACCCCGCGAGCCCGAGCGGCCACGAAGACGTGGCCGGCGCGATTCACCGCGATGCCTTCCGGCTGGACGAGCAGCGGCGGCAGACCGGGGTCCGACGCACCGCCCGCGAACAGACGCATCTGGCCGTCGACGAGGCGATAGACCACACCCACGCGCCGCTCGCGGTCGAACGTGCTCACGAACATCTGACGCCCGCCGAGATCACCGCTGACCTGCGCGTTGTTCAGCGGCGGACCGTGGAAGTAGTGCGACTCGGTCCGAGCGGTCACGCGCCCGCCCCCCGGCGGAATGCGGTAGATCGAGGCGAGGTATTCGTACTCCCCGCCGCTGTACCGCCGCCCGGTGCGGGCGAGATACAGCAGGCCGGCGTGATCCACCGCGAGGGTGCCGGTCGAGGGCATGCCGAGGCCCGGCGCGCCGGTCACGGCCGGGTTGCCGTCGCCGCTCACGTAGACGCGGGCGCTGAAGCCCGGGGACAGGAGGATCTCGGCGACCGCGCCGGTGGGCGCGCAGGCCAGCGCGGCGACGGTCAGCGCGAGCAGGCGGAGGCACGAGCAGAGCGACATGGGCCCGTATCATAACGCGATCCGGCTCGCGGACGAACCGACCACCGCGTCACCGCCGACCACATCGCGCGCTGCGTGTGGGTCGCCGACGCTTCACCCGGGAGGCCGCGCCCGCGTAAGATCGGGCCATCAGGAGGGTTAGCTTATGAGCACGGTGGTGGTGCGCGGCGGAGCGGGGGGCTTCGAGCAGGACGTGTTGGTCGGCCGGCATCGGCTTATCGGGGACGAGCCCGAGGGCCAGGGGGGTCGTGACGCAGGCCCGTCGCCGTACGACTACCTGCTCGTCGCGCTCGGCACCTGCACCTCGATGACGCT
>Ga0335083_10009438_pt1 | contig 11838 bp, 10 predicted proteins | sample Lox_Sample_42_FD_206716 | JGI IMG/M metagenome (GOLD analysis project Ga0335083, IMG submission 206716) | Soil microbial communities from Loxahatchee National Wildlife Refuge, Florida, United States - Lox_Sample_4.2 | ecosystem: Environmental > Terrestrial > Soil > Wetlands | place: USA... | reverse complement strand
GGCCAGCGCGCGCCACCCCACCCAGGTGTCGTCGCTCCGGAGCACCACCGGGTAGAAGACCAGCTCCACGACGAAGAGGACATGGAGGAGGGCCGAGCTGGTCACGTTCCAGCGAAGGAGCCGCGGACCGGTGGCCCGCGCCACCCACAGGACGGCGCCCAGGTAGGCGGGCAGGAGCCAGTTCGGCTTGACCAGCACCACCGTGCTCAGCAGCACGCCGCCGAGCAGGACGGGGAGGGAGAAGGCGGCCAGGAACAGCTCCTCCGGAGCGAGCGCCCGCCGCTGCAGACCGCGCAGCCCCCGGCCCACGACCACCGCCACCGCCCCGAAGAGCGGCGGGAGGAGGAGCACCGCCTGCGTGCCGGCCAGCGCGAGGAGATGACGGAGGCCCGGCCCGGCGGCGGTCTCGGCGCGCCCGGCCGTCTGGAAGAGGAACGACGCCCAGCCATGCTCGGCATTCCACAGGTAGACGGGCAGCGCCACCAGCTGCGCCAGTCCGAGCGTCACCCATGGCCCGAAGGTGGCCAGGAGCCGGCGGTGCGGCGCCGAAGCGGCTAGGAAGGCGAGGAGCCCGACCCAGAGCGCCGCCCCGGTGTACTTGGCGTCGAAGGCCAGCCCGAAGAGAAGTCCGGCCAGCGGCCAGCCCCAGCGACGCCCGTCGAAGACCGCCCGGGCGAGGGCCACCAGGGCCAGGCTCCAGGCGAGGAGCAGCGGTGCATCGGGGAGGGCGATCAGGGAGAGGAGCGTCACTGCCCCGGTGGTGGCGAAGAGCAGCGTCGCGCGGCCCGCTCCACCGGGCACGAAGCGGCGGGCGAGGACGACGAACGCCGCCTGCGTGCCCAGGGAGAGGAGGAAGGGCACCGCTCGCACCGCGAGCGCGTGATGGCCGAAGAGCCACAGCGCCAGCGCAAGGAGCCAGGCGAGAAGCGGCGGATGGTCGAAGTAGGAGAGCGCCGGCTGTCGGGCATAGAAGGCGTAGTAGGCCTCCTGCGGGACGAGCTCGAAGGCAGGGAGGAGCAGCGCGCGGGCGGCGGCCACCGCGCCGAGCACCAACCACACCGCCGGGGTGACGGACCTCCAGCGGCCGGGTGGCTCGAACGGAGCTTCTGCGCTGCGCGCGCTTGTGACCGGCGGTTCAGTCATCCCGTTGCGCGGGGCCTGTCGAGGACGAACTTCGCGCGCCGGCGGCGGCGAAGCGAGCTTTTCCGGGCCGGCCAACGCAACGCCGGCCCGGCACGGTGTCCCGCACCAGGGGGGTTCCCGCGGCCCGGCGCGACGAGCCGTCGAGCAGCATCTTCCCAGCCCGGGCGCGACCCCTCTCATCGAGCAAGGCCTCGCCAGGACGTCCGCTCGGGCGAGTGGGCCGAGCGCGAGCGGGCACCGGGCCCTCGCCGACGGTCGATACGAGATCGGCAGCTCCACGTTCTCCCCGCGCACCCTCGACGACACACGGCGCGCAAAAAGTGACGTGCACTGTGCTGGCGCAATCGCAGCTCGCCCTGCACCGTAGCCGGAACCGGCTGCGCGCCGGAAATCCCCGGCACGTCATGCTGCCAACACTCAGGAGCTCCATCTCGATGCGGACCACCGTCCTTCTCAGTGCAGTCGCCTCGCTCTCCCTCGTTGCCTGCGCCAGCGTCAGCCCCGGCAGTGCGCCGGATGAGCGGCTCACCCAGACATTCAACGGAACGGTGAACGGCGTCATCGTTCTCCCCCAGAAGCCCGGCCTGTCCTGCGGCGAGCTGACGGTCTACGCCACCACCGCCGATGGTTCGGGCAACGCCCAGGCCAAGGTGGGCCGTCCCTCGGTGCACGAGGGCAACGGGCGCTGCTCGTACCAGATCGACAAGCTTCCCCCCCTGCCCATCGACGTGCACGTCGTTCCCGCCCCGGGGATGACCTGCGGCGACGGCACGGCGCTGAGCTTCGGAGCGACGAGCACCGCCGCCCTCACCATCGAGGGTCACACCAGCGTGACGCGGGACTTCCGCGCCCAGTGCGGCGCCCGCTCCTGACGGTCCGCCCCGTCCGAGGCCGGGTCGGGCCGCTCTGCTAAGGCGGCAGGCGCGATGCCGACCACCGCCGACGCCGGCGAGGAGGACCTTCCGGGAATTCTCGCCATCTACAACGACGTCATCGCCCGCACCACCGCGGTGTACCAGGAGGAGCCGGTCACGCTCGACAACCGCCGGGCGTGGCTCGGCTCGCGCCGGGCGCAGGGGTTCCCCGTCCTCGCCGCTCGCGACGAGACGGGGGTGCTGGGCTTTGCCTCCTTCGGCGAGTTTCGCGTCTGGCCCTGCTACCGGCACACCGTCGAGCACTCGGTGCACGTCCGGGCGGATCGCCGAAGTCAGGGAATCGGACGGAGCCTGGTCGTGGCGCTGCTCGAGCGGGCGCGGGTGATGGGGAAGCACGTCATGGTGGCCGGAGTCGACGCCGACAATGCGGCGTCCCTTCACCTGCACCAGGCGCTGGGCTTCGTTCCCGTCGCCCGCTTCCACGAGGTGGGCCGGAAGTTCGACCGCTGGCTGGACCTGATCTTCCTGCAGCGCCTTCTGGACCGGCCTTAACCGGACGCCGTCCGGGCGGTGTCATCACCTCAGGGCCCGCCCCGAGCTCCGCCCGGCTGCCCCCCGGGGCGGCGAGGCGGCGACGCCTCGGGGCGTGCCCTACCTGAGGTCCCCTAGAAAAGGGAGTGCACGCATGCGCCCATCGCTCTTCGTCCTTGCTTCGCTCATCGCGGCCTGCGCCGGCTCGGCCGCTCGTCCCGACGACCGTCTCGACGAGCTGTACACGGGCACGGTCACCGGCGTCGTCGCCCTGCCTCCCTCGGCCGCCGGCCAGCCGGTCTGCGGCAGCCTGGAGGTCTACGCCACCGCCGAGGACGGCACCGGCAACACACCGCTCCGCATCGGGCGGCCGGCGGTGCACCAGGGCGCCGGCCACTGCTCGTACGAGATCCAGAACCTTCCCTCCGGGCCCCAGCTCGCCATCCATGTCAGCGGCCCGGCCAACGCCCTCTGCCAGGCTGGCTCGTCGCTCACCTTCGCTCCCGACGGCGCCCTCACCTTCACCCTCGCGCAGGGGCAGGAGCGCACGGAGAACTTCCGGGCCGAGTGCCGCGCCGGCCAGTCCTCGCTCTAGCCGCCCTGCAGCATGCGCAAAGCCTGCTCGGCTCGAAAATGACGCCGAGCGTCGTGCACGGTCCGCCGGCCTCGAAGGCGCGCCGTGCGGCGTGGACGGGCAGAGGGCCGCCTCCCTAGGATGCCGCCGCGGTCTCGCCCGGACACGCCTGGCATGAGCGGTGACCTCGACACCTTCCCGCGATTGTTGCTCGACCACGCTGCGCAGCGCGGCGACCGGCCGGCCATGCGCGAGAAGGATCTCGGCATCTGGCAGACCTGGACCTGGGCCGAGATGGCGGACGAGGTGCGCGCCCTGGCAGGCGGGCTGGCCGCCCTCGGCTTCCGGCGGGGGGAGCACCTGGCCATCATCGGCGACAACCGACCTCGCCTGTACTGGGCGATGGCCGCCGCGCAGTGCCTGGGCGGCATCCCGGTGCCGCTCTACCAGGATGCAGTGGCCGACGAGATGGTCTTCGTGCTCGCCGACGCCGACGTGCGCTTCGTGGTGGTCGAGGACCAGGAGCAGGTGGACAAGCTGTTCGAGCTCCGCTCCCGGCTCCCGGCGCTGAAGCTGCTCATCTACGACGACCCGCGCGGGCTGCGGCACTACCCGCACGACCTCCTCGCCCGCTACGAGGACGTCCAGTCCAGAGGCCGCACCCACCACGGCGAGCACCCGGACTTCTTCCGCGGCGAGGTGGACCAGGGTCGCCCGGGCGACGTGGCGATCATGCTCTACACCTCGGGCACCACCGGACACCCCAAGGGGGTGATGCTCACCCACGACAACCTCATCCGCACCGGCCGCGCGGGGAACGAGCGCGAGCACCTCACCGCCGACGAGGAGGTGCTCGCCTACCTCCCCATGGCCTGGGTGGGGGACAACCTCTTCAGCTACACCCAGGGACTGATCGCCGGCTTCTGCGTGAACTGTCCGGAGAGCTCGGACACGGTGCTCACCGACATGCGGGAGATTGGCCCGACCTACTTCTTCGCTCCTCCGCGGGTGTACGAGAACCTGCTCACCCAGGTCTCCATCCGCATGGAGGATGCCGGGAGAGTGAAGCGATGGCTCTACGCCCGCTTCATGCAAGTGGCGACGCGCGTCGGGACCCGCATCCTCGACGGCCAGAGCGCACCCATCGGGGACCGGCTCCTCTACGCCCTGGGCGACGTGCTCATCTACGGGCCGCTCCGGAACGTCCTGGGGATGAGCCGCATCCGGGTGGCCTACACCGCCGGCGAGGCCATCGGGCCGGACCTGTTCCGCTTCTACCGATCGCTGGGAATCAACCTCAAGCAGCTCTACGGGAGCACCGAGACCTCGGTCTTCGTGTGCATGCAGCCCGACGGCGCGGTGAAGCCGGACACGGTGGGGACGCCGGCCCGCGACGTCGAGGTCCGCATCTCCGAGCAGGGCGAGGTGCTCATCCGGAGCCCGGGAGTCTTTCACAGCTACTACAAGAACCCGGAGGCGACGCAGGAGGCGAAGAGCCCCGAGGGCTGGTTCCACACCGGCGACGCCGGCTTCTTCGACGAGGACGGGCAGCTGAAGATCATCGACCGCGCCAAGGACGTGGGCCGGCTCCTCGACGGGACGCTCTTCGCTCCGAAATATCTAGAGAACAAGCTCAAGTTCTTCCCCACCATCAAGGAGGCGGTGGCCTTCGGGGACGGCCGGTCGTTCGCCGGCGCCTTCGTGAACATCGACATGCAGGCGGTGGGCAACTGGGCCGAGCGCCGCGGCCTCCCCTACTCCGGCTACACCGACCTGGCCGGCCGGGACGAGGTCTACGCGCTTGTGCAGAAGTGCGTGGAGGCGGTGAACCGCGACCTCTCCCGCGACCCGCGCCTCAAGGGCTCGCAGATCCGGCGCTTCCTGGTGCTCCACAAGGAGCTCGACGCCGACGACGGCGAGCTCACCCGGACCCGGAAGGTGCGCCGGCGCTTCATCGCCGAACGCTACGCTCCGCTCATCGAGGCCCTCTACTCCGACCGGACCAGCTGTCCGGTCGAGGCCCAGGTCAAGTTCGAGGACGGCCGGACGGGCACCGTGCGCGCGGAGGTCAAGATCCGCGAGGCTCCCCTCTTCCAGCTCGAGGCGCCGCAGAGGGCGGCCTGACCCCCAAGGGAGCATGGTCACCGTTCCCCGCCAGCACATCGGTGACGTCCTCCTCCGGCTGGAGGAGGTGAGCCTGGCCTTCGGCGGAGTGAAGGCTCTCAGCCAGGTCAGCTTCGAGGTTCGCGAGCGGGAGATCTGCGCCATCATCGGACCCAACGGCGCCGGGAAGAGCAGCCTCCTGAACATCATCAACGGCGTCTACCACCCCAGCTCGGGGACGGTGTCCTTCGCCGGCGTGGCGCGGCGCTCGATGCGGCCCCACCAGGCGGCGGCCAGCGGCATCGCCCGCACTTTCCAGAACATCGCCCTCTTCAAGGGAATGACCGTCCTGGACAACATCATGACCGGACGGAATCTGAAGATGCGCTCCCCGCTCCTGGCCCAGGCCCTCTACTGGGGCCTGGCGGAGCGCGAGGAGATCGCCCACCGCCGCAAGGTGGAGGAGATCATCGACTTCCTGCAGATCGAGGCCATCCGCAAGACGCCGGTGGGGCGGCTGCCCTACGGGCTGCAGAAGCGGGTGGAGCTGGCCCGCGCCCTGGCCGCGGAGCCTCGCCTCCTGCTCCTCGACGAGCCGATGGCCGGGATGAACGTCGAGGAGAAGCAGGACATGTGCCGCTTCATCCTCGACGTGAACGACGAGCTGGGGGTGACGGTGGTGCTCATCGAGCACGACATGGCGGTGGTGATGGACATCGCCGACCGGGTCGTGGTCCTGGACTACGGCCGGAAGATCGCGGACGGCCCGCCGGACGAGGTCCGGAGGAATCCGGAGGTCATTGCCGCCTACCTCGGCGTGGCCACCGAGGCGGATCGTCGGGCAGTCCAGTCGGAGGCGGGCTGACCATGCAATTCTTCTTCGAGGTCCTCATCGGAGGCCTGCTCGCCGGGGTGATGTACTCGCTCGTCGCCCTGGGATTCGTCCTCATCTTCAAGGCGTCGGGAGTGTTCAACTTCGCCCAGGGGGCGATGGTCCTCTTCGCCGCCCTGACCTTCGTCTCTCTCGAGGAGCGAGGGCTTCCACGCTGGGCGGCGCTGGCCGCCACCCTTCTGGTGATGCTCCTCCTGGCGCTGGTCATCGAGCGGGCCGTCCTCCGCCCCCTGGTGAACCAGCCGGCGATCAGCCTGTTCATGGCCACCATCGGGCTCACCTTCTGCATCGAGGGGATGGCCCAGGGCGTCTGGGGGAGCGTGGTCAAGGGGCTGGACCTGGGAATCCCGGACACACCGCTCGAGGTGAGGGGCACGCTGGTCAGCCAGTTCGACCTCCTGGCGGCGCTCGCCGCCGGGCTGCTGGTGGCGGTGCTGGCCTTCTTCTTCCAGGTCACGCGCACCGGGCGCGCCCTCCGCGCCGTGGCCGACGATCACCAGGCGGCCCTGAGCGTGGGCATCCCGCTGCGCCACATCTGGGGGGTGGTGTGGGCGGTGGCCGGGGCGGTGGCCCTGGTGGCCGGGCTGCTGTGGGGCGCGCGGCTGGGGGTGCAGTTCGCTCTGTCGGTCATCGCCCTCAAGGCGCTCCCGGTGATGTTCCTGGGAGGGCTGACCTCCATCGCCGGGGCCATCGTGGGAGGGCTCCTCATCGGGGCGTCGGAGAAGCTGGCCGAGGTGTACATCGGACCGGCGCTGGGGGGCGGCATCGAGAACTGGTTCCCCTACGTCCTGGTCCTGCTCTTCCTCCTCTTCCGGCCGGAGGGAATGTTCGGCGAGAAGCGGATCGACCGGGTGTGAAGAGATGATCTACCGCGAGGCGGGTCAGTTCCGGACCAGCTACCGGGCCGACCAGCGCATCTTCCCCATCGTCCAGGACCGGGTGGTGGTGGGAGCATTGCTCCTCGTCGCCTTCGCCGGGGTGCCGCTCTTCGCCCCGGAGTACCTGATCACCGCGCTCCTCATCCAGTGGCTCATCCTCTCGCTGGCCACGCTCGGGCTGAACCTCCTCACCGGGTATGCCGGGCAGTTCAGCCTCGGGACGGGCGGCTTCATGGCCGTGGGAGCCTTCGCCACCTACGCCTTCCAGCTCCGGGCGCCGAGCATCCCGCTGCTGGCCGCCTTCGCCCTGGCCGGCCTGTGTGCCGCCGCGGTGGGGGTGGTCTTCGGGCTGCCCAGCCTGCGCATCCGCGGCCTGTACCTGTCGGTGACCACGCTCGCCGCGCAGTTCTTCATCGAGTGGCTCCTCACCCGGGTGGGCTGGTTCACCAACTACAGCGCCAGCGGGGTGATCAGCGCGCAGAGGATGGTCATTGCCGGCGTCCCCATCGACACGCCGGCCCGCCGCTACCTGCTCGTCCTGAGCATCGTCGCCCTCCTCGCCCTGGCGGCGAAGAACCTGGTCCGGAGCCGGACGGGGCGGGCGTGGATGGCGGTGCGGGACATGGACATTGCCGCCGAGGTGATCGGCATCCCCATGCTGCGCACCAAGCTCTCCGCGTTCGCGGTCAGCTCCTTCTACTGCGGCGTGGCCGGAGCGCTGTGGGCCTACGCCTTCCTGGGCACGGTGGAGCCACAGGCCTTCGACCTGGACCGCTCCTTCCGCGTGCTGACCATGGTCATCATCGGCGGGGCGGGCAGCGTGCTGGGGAGCTTCCTCGGGGCGGCCTTCATCGTGCTCTTCCCCATCTTCCTCAATCAGCTCCTGCACGGGCTGTTCGGGGACACCCTGCGGCCCGGGCTGCTCCCCAACATCGAGCTCTTCGTCTTCGGCTCGCTGATCATCTTCTTCCTCATCGTCGAGCCGAACGGGCTGGCCCGCCTGTGGCAGATCGCCAAGGAGAAGCTTCGCCTGTGGCCTTTTCCGCACTGAAGGAGCAGAAGGGGGTCCCATGACAGCGCTCCAGGAGGCACGCACATGAAGGCTCTCAGTCAGGCAGCGGCTGGAGGCGCCCTCGCGCTCGGACTCCTGCTCGCCCTCCCGGCCGCGGCGCAGAGCACCCCGGTCAACGAGCAGTTCATCCCCATGCCCAGCTACCGGGTCGGGCCGTACGCCGCCGGCGGCACGAGCCTGTACGGCGGGTTCATCGACTACGTGAACCTGGTCAACATCCGGGACGGCGGCATCAACGGAGTGAAGATCACCTGGGAGGAGTGTGAGACGGAATACAAGCCGGACAAGGGGGTGGAGTGCTACGAGCGGCTGAAGAAGAAGGGGCCCACCGGCGCCTCGATGTTCAACTTCTACAGCACCGGCATCGCCTACGCCGTGCTGGACCGCGCCGGGCAGGACAAGATCCCGCTGGTGACCATCGGCCACGGCCGCACCGATTCCGCCGACGGCAGGGTGTTCCCTTACGTCTTCCCGCTGGTGACCAACTACTGGAGCCTGAACACCGACATCGTGAAGTTCATCGGCATGCGGCTGGGAGGGATGGACAAGCTGAAGGGAAAGAAGATCGTCCACCTCTATCTCGACGTCCCCTACGGGAAGGAGCCGAACGAGATCTTCCAGAAGCAGGCGGGCATCTACGGCTTCGAGGCGAAGCTGGTTCCCGTCCCGGCCCCGGGCACCGAGCAGCAGGCGCAGTGGCTGGAGATCCGGCAGTTCCAGCCGGAGTGGGTCATCGTCACCGGCTGGGGGGTGATGAACCCGACCATGCTCAAGACCGCACAGCGCTTCGGCTTCCCCCGCGACCACATCGTCGGCAACTTCTGGACCGGCTCGGAGGAGGACACCGTTCCGGCCGGCGAGGCGGCGGTGGGCTACATCAGCGCGGCCATCAACCCCTCCGGGACGGAGTTCCCGGTCATCCAGGAGATCGAGAAGGTGGTCTACGGCAAGGGGGTGGGCAACATGACCGATCGCGCCCGGATCGGCTCCGTCTACTACAACCGCGGGGTGATGACCGGCATCGTCTCCGTGGAGGCGATCCGCACCGCGCAGGGCAAGTACGGTAAGAAGCCCCTCACCGGTGAGCAGATCCGCTGGGGCCTGGAGAACCTCAACCTCGACGAGAAGCGCATCGCCGAGCTGGGGGCCACCGGGCTCATCCAGCCGCTGCGGGTCACCTGCGCCGACCACGAGGGCGGAGGGGCGGCCAAGTTCCAGCAGTGGGACGGCAAGAAGTGGAAGGTGATCAGCGACTGGATCCAGCCGGATAGGAAGCTGGTGCGGGAGATGATCGAGGCCTCGTCGGGCAAGTACGCCCAGGAGAAGAGCATCCCCATCCGCGACTGCTCCAAGGGATCCGGCTGACGCCCCGGGGACCATGGCCACCGCCAGCGCCACGCCCGCCCGGGAGCTCACCGCGCTCCTGAGCGTGAACAACATCGAGGTCATCTACGATCACGTGATCCTCGTGCTGAAGGGCGTGTCGCTGGAGGTGGCCAAAGGCCGCATCGTGGCCCTGCTCGGGGCCAACGGAGCGGGGAAGACGACCACCCTCAAGGCCATCTCGAATCTCCTGCGCGCCGAGCGGGGCGAGGTGACCAAGGGGTCGATCGTCTACGACGGGCAGCCGGTCCACGCCCTGAGCCCCTCGGAGCTGGTGCGCCGCGGCGTGGTCCAGGTGATGGAGGGGCGCCACTGCTTCGGGCACCTCACCGTGGAGGAGAACCTCCTCACCGGCGCCTACACCCGGCGCGTGGGCCGGTCCCAGCTCCGGGCCGATCTGGAGAAGGTCTACACCTACTTCCCCCGGCTCAGGGACCGACGCTCGGCGATGGCCGGCTTCGCCTCCGGAGGTGAGCAGCAGATGACCGCGGTGGGCCGGGCCCTCATGGCGCGCCCGACGATGATCCTCCTCGACGAGCCGTCGATGGGGCTCGCGCCCCAGGTGGTGGAGGAGATATTGGGCATCGTGCGCCGGCTCAACGAGCAGGAGGGGGTGAGCTTCCTCCTCGCCGAGCAGAACACCTCGGCCGCCCTGCGCTTCGCCCATGCCGGCTACATCCTCGAGTCCGGCCGGGTGGTGATGGAGGGCGAGGCGGCCGAGCTGGCGGGGAACGAGGACGTCAAAGAATTCTACCTCGGTCTGGGCGTGGCCGGCCGGAAGAGCTTCCGCGACGCCAAGCACTACCGCCGGCGCAAGCGCTGGCTGGCCTGAGCCATGCCCTTCTACGACGCGCTGGAGCGGCGGGATGCGGAGCAGCGCGAGCGGGAGCTGTTCGCCGCCCTGCCCGCCCTCATCGCCCACGCCCGGGCCCGGGCCCCGGCCTTCGCCTCGCTCTACGGAGACCTGGATCCCGAGGCCGTCACCTCGCGGAGGGCCCTGGCCGCCCTCCCCGTCTTCCGCAAGAGCGGGCTGGCCGACCTGCAGAAGGCGGCGCCCCCCTTCGGCGGCGTGGCGGCGGTGGCCGCCGGCGAGGCGGCGCGCCTCTTCACCTCGCCCGGGGGAATCTACGAGCCGGAGGCGCGGCGGCCGGACTACTGGCGCGTGGCCCGTGCGCTCTTCGCCGCCGGCTTCCGCAAGGGCGACGTGGTGCACGTCGGCTTCAGCTTCCATCTCACCCCGGCCGGCTCGATGGTGGAGACGGCGGCGCACACCCTGGGATGCGCGGTCATCCCCGGCGGCACCGCGCCCACCGAGCACCAAGTGGCCGCCCTGGCGCACTTCGGCGCCACCGCCTACGGCGGGACGCCCTCCTTCCTGAAGGTCCTCCTCGACCGGGCCGCCGAGCTGGGGGTGGATGCCTCGCGCCTGAAGCGGGCCTCGGTGGCTGCCGAGCCGTTCCCCACCTCGCTGCGCACGCTCTTCGCCGAGCGTGGCGTGCTGGCGCTCCAGTGGTACGGGACGGCCGACGCCGGCCTGGTGGCCTACGAGTCGGAGGGCGGCGAGGGCCTCATCCTCGACGAGTCGGTGATCCTGGAAATCGTCCGGCCCGGCACTGACGTGCCCGTCCCCGACGGGGAGGTGGGCGAGGTGCTGGTCACCGTGCTCAACCCTGACTACCCGCTCCTGCGCTTCGGGCTCGGTGACCTGTCCGCCGTCCTCCCCGGGCCGAGCCCGTGCGGGCGGACCAACGTGCGCCTCCGCGGCTGGCTCGGGCGGGCCGACCAGCGGACCAAGGTGAAGGGGCTGTTCGTCGATCCGTCGCAGATCGCCGAGGTGCTCAAGCGCCACCCGGAGGTGAAGCGCGCCCGGCTGGTGGTCACTCGCGCCGACGAGCACGACCGGATGACGCTGCGCTGCGAGGTGGCCGGCGCCGGGGTGGCCGGCCTGGCCGAGGCCATCGCCGGGACGCTCCGTGAGATGACCCAGCTCCGGGGCGAGGTGGAGCTGGTGCCGGTGGGCTCGCTGCCCAACGATGGCAAGGTGGTCGAGGACACGCGCACCTACGGCTGACACGGCCCGTCGCCCGGACCGGCTAGGCCCGCGCGCGCCGCGTCCCGCGCCAGTCGAAATAGCTCCACACCGCCGGCCCAGCCGTGGCAGCAACGGTCACCACCACCGCCGCGACGTTGGCCGCTGACGGGGGGAGGAGGAGCGCGAGCGGCAGGAGGAGGAGCCCGCCGCACACCATGAGCCGCGCCGCCAGGCGATGGGTGCGCCGCCAGACGTCGTCCGAGGCCAGCGTCCACGGCGTGCGGATGCCGACGAACCAGTTCGGCCGCAGCCGGCCGACGAAGTTCCCGGGAAGGAGGAGGAAGAGGGCCAGGCC
>Ga0335083_10009437_pt1 | contig 11838 bp, 10 predicted proteins | sample Lox_Sample_42_FD_206716 | JGI IMG/M metagenome (GOLD analysis project Ga0335083, IMG submission 206716) | Soil microbial communities from Loxahatchee National Wildlife Refuge, Florida, United States - Lox_Sample_4.2 | ecosystem: Environmental > Terrestrial > Soil > Wetlands | place: USA... | reverse complement strand
ACAGATCCGTATTGCGGGAGGTAAATCCACACGATAACCAGTGCTGTTAAGGCAGCGACGCAAGAAGCGAGCAGTCGCGAGGGAAACTATGCGGGTTATTTTCCGGCGCGCCCTTATAGCCGGTACAACGTCACATCGTGACGGTTAGAGACCGGCCGACGGCTGGCCCAGACCGGCGCCTACGGCAGGCCGAGCTGGCGGCGCCCGACCGGGCTGAGGTCGGCCGGGCCTGGGAGCCCCGTCCAGGCGGCTTCGTAGTGCTCCGTGTCGAAGTCGCCGAACTCAGCTAAGAACCAGCTCAGGGGCCATGCTCGCGGTCATCGGTTGCCGGGAAGCTGTCGTTCAGCGATCCTTCCAACATGGCAGGCCTGGAGTCGTGGTGGTGGCCCAAGCGGCCGGCCCGGGTCCCTGGGGCCTGGACCGCCGGGCTCCTGGCGTGCCTGGGAGCGGCGCTGTTCGGTGTCTCGGCGCTGCTGCTCAAGACCGGAACGGTCGGCTGGGACCAGAGCCTGTTCCGGGTCCTCAACGAGGTCCCGGCGGGGGTCGCATCGGTACTGACGCCGTTCGCGCGCCTGTTCCTGCCGGCGGGCATCACCGTGGTCATCGTGCTCGCCGTCGGCTACGTGGTGGCCAGGAACCGGAGCGCCCTGCCGGTGGCGGCCGGCGTCGCCGTGGCGGCCGTCGCGTGGCTGCTGGCGCACGCGGCCAAGGCCATCGCGGACCGCCCGCGGCCGTATCAGGTGATGGCTGACGCGGTGCTGCGCCAGCCGCCTGCGCACGGCTCGAGCTTTCCCTCCAGCCACACCGCCATCACCCTGGCGGTCGCGATCGCGCTCGCCCCGTTCCTGGCCCGGCCGCTGGCCTGGGTGGGGATCGGCTACGCCGTCCTGGTGGGCTGGTCCCGGGTGTACCTGGGCGTGCACTACCCCCTGGACATCCTGGCCGGGGCCGGCATCGGCATGACCGCGGCAGGCGTGATCCTGCTGGCCGTCGGCACCCTGCTCCGCCACCAAGGCCGGACGGCAACGCGTACCGGTCCAGGAGGTGATAGCAGTGCAGTCGCCGGATCGCCTGACCATCCCGGCCTGCATCGGCTGCGGCGCGATGAGAAAGGACCAGACCTGCCCGGTGGCCTGTGCCGAGCGTAGGGTCGACCTGGTCAACGCCGGGGACTACGACCGGCTGGCCGCGTCCGCGGAGGCTTGCCGCGCCCGCGTCCGCGGGCTCCGGGCCGTGGTCGCGGAACTAGCCAGCGCACACCCGGCTGAGGGCGAGTGGAAGGCCGCATAACTACCCGCCGCAGGCCGATACGCAGCTGCTGCAGTTCACTAACAGCCATGTGACCACCTACAACGGCGACCGGGGCACGCTCACCGGCCCGTGGACCACCTGGAAGTACATCGCCACGACCACCGGCACCGCGGCGGGCACCGTCATCGCCAGCCCGTCGGGTCTTTCGAACGGCGGGGCAAACTTCGGCGTATGGCTGCGCGCGCTGCCGCTGACCCACACCGCGGGCTTCGCCGGTTACACCGACAGCATCGGCCCGTTCCGGTTCGTCTCCACCACCATGACCGTACCTGCGCCATCGCTAACCGCACGAACAACGGCGCCCCCGGGACCGGTACCCAGCCGCCCCGGGGGCACGCTGTCGCGGCCCGGCTTCTGGTGCGGATGAAGTCACCCTCGGCCGGGTGACGACGCAGCCGGCGTACCCGGACAAGCTGGAGTCGTTCCCCATCTCGCCATCCGAGGGAGATGCTCCCCGTGCGCCGCAAGACGTCCGACCTGATCGCTAGCTGGGTGGGCCTGCTGCTCGCCGTGCTCCTCCGCACGCCCGCCGATGCCGATCTGCAAACCGCTGGCGTCTAGGGGCACCGTCCAGTGGTCACCGCGGTCAGCAGCGCATCATGACCGCGGTGACCAGTGAGGGTGTTCCCGCAGCGCACCACCGGCTAGCCGGGCGGCTGCGCGCGGCGGTGCTAGGACCGCGGGGCGGAGGCACCACCCGGCGGCGGGCATCTGACGCGTTCCGGCTCGGCTTCGCGGTCGTCGTGGTGGCGGTGTCCATCCCGCTCATGCAGGCCAATTCGGCGGCCGAGCTGAGCATCGTGCACGCCGTGAACCCGCCGCCGGCGGCGATCAGCTGGCTGGTCACCACGCTCTTCTGGCTGGGTTCGGCCGGCGTCAGCGTGCTGCTCGTCATCACCGGGCTGCTGGTGCCGCGACTGACCGCGGTCCGGCGGGCCGCGGTGGCCGCCCTGGTCACCTGGGGCGTGTGCATCGTGCTCGGCGCGGTTCTCGGGCCGGCGGCCGGGCGGCCGCCAGTCGAGGCACTGGCCGGTCTTAACACCGGCTACCCGGTCACCCAGCTCGCGGTCGCGATCGCGGTGGCGGCCACGGCGCTGCCCTACCTGAGCCGTCCGCTGCACCGGCTGGTGTGGTTCCTGGTCACGGTGGCGGTGCTGGCCGGGGTCTGCGGCGGGGCGGCGCTTCCGGTCAACGCCATCTCCAGCGTCGCGCTGGGCTGGGGCGTCGCCGCGGCCCTGCACCTGGCCGTGGGCTCCCCGCTCGGCCTGCCATCGGCCGCGGAGATCAGCGAGTGGATCGCGGACCTGCACGTCTCGGTGACGGACATCGCCCGGGCACCCCGCCAGATCTGGGGAGTGGAGCAGTTCACCGGCCGGGACGGCGCGGGCAAGCCGATCGAGCTGTCGGTCTACGGCCGCGACGCCTCCGACGCCCGGGTGCTGGCGAAACTGTGGCGGTTCTTCGTGTACCGGGATTCCGGGCCCACCCTCATCCTCGACCGGCTGCAGCTGGTCGAGCACGAGGCCTACCTCACGCTGATGGCGGGGCGGGCCGGGGTCCTGGTGCCCGACGTGCTCGCGGCTGGCCGGTTCGGACCCAGCCGGGACGCGGCGCTGGTCACCAGGGCACCCGATGGCACCACCCTGGCCCAGGCCGAAGCCGCCGACCTCACCGACGGCACCCTGGACGAGATCCTGCTGGCCGTGCTCCGGCTGCGCGAGGCCGGCTTCGCCCACGGGATGCTCGGCGGCGACACCGTCGTGGTGTCCGGCCAAGGCGTCTGCGTCCGGAACTTCCGCCGCGCGTCCGCCTCGGCCCCGGCTAGCCGCCTCGACACCGATCTGGCCGCGGTGCTGGCCGCGATGGCCGTACGGGCGGGCGCCGAGCGCACCGCCGCGGCGGCCGTCCGGGTCCTGGACGCCGGCACCGCCCGGGCCGCCCTGGTGCACCTGCAGCGCTCGGCGCTTGACCCGGTCACCGTGGCCGCGCTCCAGCATGACAAAGACCTGCTCCCCCGGCTCCGCGAAGCGGTCGCCAGCGGGATCGGCATCGAGGTGCCCAAGCTCGCCGAGGCCAAGCGGGTCAGCTGGGCCAACCTGCTGTTCGCCGTCGGCTCGCTGATCGGGATCTGGGCGATTATCGGGATCCTGTCCGGGGCCGGCGATTCCCTGGAAGCCATCAAGGGCGCCAGCTGGGGATGGGTGGCGCTGTCGTTCGTCTTCGCCCAGCTCCCGGTGGTCGCCGAGGGCTGGGCGCTGCTCGGCGCCGCGACCGGCCAGCTCCCGTTCGGCCGGTGCGTCGCGCTGGAGACCTCCAACACCTTCACCGCGCTGGTCGGCGGCGACGTCGCCGTCTTCGCGGTCCGGGTCAGGTTCTTCCAGCGCCAGGGGTCTGACGCCGAAGCCGCGGTCAGCTCCGGCGTCATCGCCACCACGGCGAGCTGGACCGTCAAGGGCCTGCTGTTCATCGTCGCCATACCGTTTGCCGTCGGGTCCTTCCACGCCTCGCCGGATTCCGGCGACCACCAGGCCGCGGTCTGGATCATCCTCGCGGTCGTCCTCGCCGCCGGGGTCGCCGCCGCGCTGATCGCCTTGGTGCCGCGGCTGCGCCGGCTGGCCAGCCGGCGGATCCGCCCGCACCTGCTGAACATCTGGGCCAACGTCAAGCTGATCGCCGCCGAGCCGCGCAAGATCTTCTACGTGCTGGCCGGCTCGACCCTGTCTCAGCTCCTGATGGTGTTCTCCCTCGGCGCGGCGGTGCACGCGGTCGGTCAGCAGGCCAGCCTCGCGACGCTGATCACGGTCAACACGCTGGCCGCCATCCTCGGCGGCGCCGTGCCCGTCCCCGGCGGCCTCGGCGTGGTGGAAGCCGGCCTGATCGCCGGGCTCACCAGCGCCGGCCTGCCCCAGGACCAGGCCGTCGCGGCCGTGCTCATCCAGCGGTTCTTCGCCTCCTACCTGCCCCCGGTCTGGGGCTGGCTGACCCTGGCCTGGATGCGCCGCCGCGAATACGTCTGAGCGGGCGTCACCCTGGACCTTCGGCGGCGGGCGGGGCAGCATCCGGGGCCGGCGCGGAGTCCGGAGCGGAGTCCGGCGCGGCGAGGTGGAACTCAATCCGGGCGGCGGGGATGCGTTCTTGCTCGTGGGCCAGCAGGGCCAGCACGCGGATATCAGCCGCGGTGGGGTTGTTCACGTCCAGGGCCCGTGGCCACAGCCGGGCATAGCGGACCGCCGCGATTTCGGCCGCGTACACCAGCACCTGACCGACCAGGTACAGCAGGGCGAACATGCCCGCCACGGTGGCGAAGCTGCCGTACACGGGCCCGGCCTTGGTCACCAGCCTGGCCAGCAGCGGCGCCCCGGCGTTGAGGACGACCGTCACCGCCGCCGCCCCCAGGACAGCTCCCGGCCACAGCGCCCGCACCGGCGCGGGCCGCGCCAGCAGCAACTTGGCCCCCAGCAGCAGCACCGCGAAGACGACCAGCGCCGACCCGGCCACCGCGGCCGCCCGCTGCAGTCCAGGCTGGTTGGGCAGCGCGGTGACCACCACGGTGAGCGCACCGGCGGTCAGCGCCCCGAGCATCAGCAGCGCCAGCACCACGTACACCCGGACGTAGCGGGCGACGAAGCCGGCCCGGCAGCGATGCCGGACCGCCGCGACGTGGTTCAGCGTCTGGTAGGCCGAGAACACGACCCCGGTCCCGGACAGCAGCAAGCCGATCAGGCCGGCCACGAACGGGATCGTCGACGTCGGCATGGCGGCCAGCGACTGCTCGACCGTGGACCGCAGCGCCTTGGGCACGATCTCGTCGATCAGCCGCCGGCGCAGGTCCGGTTGACTGGCCAGGACCCGGGACAGCACCGCCACCCCGAGCAGCAGCAGCGGGAAGATGCTCAGGAACCCGTAGTAGGTGATGAGCGCCGCCTGCCGCCCGCCCGCGTCGTCGCTGTACTTCTTCACCACCGCGTAGGGAAACCCCAGCACGCCGTGCTCACGCTGGAGCCGGTCCGCCCACGCGGTGATCCGGTCCACCAGGCCGTTCAAGCTCATAGGCCTAGCCTGCCCGGCCCGTCAAGGGCCGCATCGTCAAGGGCCGGGCAGTATTTCCCGGCCCTTGACGAGCGCCCCGCTACTCCCTGATCCCGATGGCCTCGACCGGCCGCGTGCGCAGCGCCCGGCGCGTCGGCACCGCCAGGGCCACCAGGGCCACCAGGGCCGAGGCGCCGAGGATCGCCGCGAGCCAGCCGGTCGGCGCGTACGGACGGAAGCCGCCCGTGAGCGCGTGGCTGAGCGGCACCAGCGCGGTGGCCGTGATCGCCAGGCCGGTGCCCAGGCCGATGGTGATGATCAAGACGGCCTCCCAGCGCGCCATCGACCGGACCTGGCGCGCGGTGGCGCCGGTGAGCCGCAGCAGCGCCAGCTCGCGGCGGCGCCGGAGCGCGATCATGATCAGCGTGTTGGCGACGGCGATCGAGGTGAAGGCGAAGATCATCGCGACGAAGAACGGACCGAACCAGTGGTCGAGTTCGTCGCTGGCGGCGTTCGCCGTGACGAGCGTCGCGCTGTCGCGAACCTGCAGTCCTGGGTACCGCTGAGCCAGCGCCCGCAGGCGCCCGGCCGTCACGGCCGCCGGCTGGCCCGTCTGGACGAGGATCTCGTTGAGCAGCGGGGTGGTCAGGTGGCCGGCGGCGAGCCCGGGGGCGAGCAGGGCGTCCCCGAAGGCCAGGTCGCGGGTGTAGATGGCCACCACGGTGGCGTGGGCCGCGGTGCCGTCGCCCAGCATGATCGCCACCCGGTCGCCGACGCGAGCGTGCGCGGCGTCGGCCCGGTGCCGGCCGAGGGCGATCGTGTCGCCGTGCAGCGCGCTCAGGCTCCCCGCGATCACGCCGACGTCCAGGCCGCCGCCCTGCCCGCCGGTGAGGACCTGGGCGGGGAGGGTATCGGTGGCCCCCAGGCTGGGACCCAGCGTGGTGGACGTCAGCGCGACCGCCGAGCGTACTCCGGGCGTGGCGCGCGCGTCGGCCAGCGCGGCGACCGGGAGGCCGGGCCCGGCGCCGGTGACGGCGAGCTGGCCGGTCAGGGCCGCGCTCTGCTGCTGGCTGGTGGCGTGTTCGATGGTGGTGAAGCCGAAGTAGAAGGTGCAGCTCAGCGCGATGGTGAGCACCAGCGGGGTGCTGGCCGAGGAGAAGCGCCTGGTGGCGGCGCCGAGGTTCGCGGCGGCCAGGAACCCGCCGACCGGCGACAGCGCCGTGAGCGCCGGCGCCAGCAGCCGGGCGACCGCGTACGCCACCAGCGGGCCGAAGAAGGCGGCCGCCACCACCAGGAAGACCGCGTTGATCTCCGATGTCGCCGCGGCCGTCTGCGGGTCGGTGGTGGTGGTCGAGACCAGGAACAGCGGCACCGCGGCGGCCAGCGCGAGCAGCCCGCCGATGATCCGCCCCGGTCCCAGCAGCCGCGGCTCGGCCGCGGTGCTGGATCGGCCTGGGCCTTCGGCCGCGGCGTCGGTGAGCGCGAGCGCCGGCGACACGCGGGCGGCGCGCCGCCCGGCCGCCAGCACCGCGAACAGGGCGGTGGCGACGCCGCCGACGATGGCCGCCGCGGCGGGCAGCCAGTCGTAGCGCAGGACGTCGTTCGGCGGCGTGATGCCGTGGCTCATCAGCCCGTGGGCGATGAACCGGCCCAGCACGATCCCGGGCCAGATCCCGGCCACCGAGCCGACCAGCGCGACGATCGTCGCCTCCCACGCGATCATGCGCCGGATCTGGCCGGGTGTCGCGGCCACCGCCCGCATCAGCGCGATCTCGCGCTCGCGCTGCTGGATCGACAGGCCCAGCGTGCCGGCCACCACGAAGATCGCGATGAACATCGCCAGCCCGCCGAACGCCGCCGTCACCGGGATCAGGGTCGTGCGGCTCCGCTCGAGCTCCGGGTATTCGGCTGCGCCGCGCGCGCGGCCGGTCAGCACCTGCGCGCCGCCGGCGGCCGCGCGCAGGCGCGCGACGTCGAATCCGGGGCCGGCCAGCACGCCGATCGCGTCGACCAGGCCGGGATGACCGGCTAGCCGGGTGGCCTCGGCGTCGGTCAGGAAGATCGCGGTCTGCTGGGAGACGGGGTGGCGGGGCCGGGCGACGCCGACCACCGTGACCGTGCGCGCGGGACCGGCCGCCGCCAGCGACAGCCGCGTGCCGAGCGCGGCGGGATAAGACGTGACGACCTCGCCGGGACCGGCGGGGGGCCGTCCGGCGCTCAGCACGTACGGCGCCAGCGCGGCGCTGCCCCAGCCGTGGGCGACCACGGGCGTGCCGCCGAGCAGCGCGGGGACCGACACGTCGCCGATCGCCGCCCGGACTCCGGGCACCGCCGCCAGCCGCGCGGTGAGCGCCGAGCTCACCCGCGCACGCTCGCCGAGCAGGACATCATGGTGGCCATTACCGGTCTGCTGCTGCCCGGTCACGACCGCCGTGGCGGCGGCGTAGCGCTCGACGGGCGCGTGGGTAAGCAGGATGGACTCGAGCTGCATGCCCCAGGCCATCGAGAGGACGGCCGCGGCGATGAGCGCGACCAGCGCGCCGGTGAACGCACCGAAGCGGCCGCGGGCGCTGAGCATGGCGAGACGTAGCATCGTTCAGCCCTCCAGGTGCGCGAGGCGCTTGGCGACGTCGTCGGCGCTGGGGGCGTCGAGGGTCCCGGCCACCCGCCCGTCGGCGAGCAGCAGGACCCGGTCGGCGTACGCCGCTGCCACCGGGTCGTGGGTGACCATCACCACCGTGTGGCCGTCCTGGTCGACGACCTCGCGGAGCAGGGCGAGTACCCCGCGTCCGTTCTGGGTGTCCAGCGCCCCGGTGGGCTCGTCGGCGAACACCACCTCGGGCCGGGTGATGAGGGCCCGGGCGATCGCGACCCGCTGCTGCTGGCCGCCGGACAGCTGCGAGGGGCGGTCGCGCAGGCGCTTCTCAAGCCCCACCCGGGCGGCGATTTCCCGCACCGCCGAACGGCGCGGCCGCCGGCCGTCCAGGCGCAGCGGCAGGGCGATGTTCTGGGCGACGGTGAGCGACGGCAGCAGGTTGAAGGCCTGGAAGACGAACCCGATGCGCTCACGCCGCAGGATCGTCAGCCGCCGCTCGCTGAGCTCCTCCAGGGCGGTGCCGCCGAGCGCGACGCTCCCGGAAGTGGGCCGGTCGAGACCCGCCGCCACGTTCAGGAGCGTGCTCTTGCCCGAGCCCGATGGTCCCATGATCGCGGTGAACGATCCCGGGGACAGTGCGGCGCTGACGCCGTCGAGGGCGACGACCGCTCCTTCGCCCCGGCCATGGACCTTGCGCACCTCGCGCAGCGCGACCGCCGGAGCCGAGGCGGAAGCCCGGGCGGTGAGGGGAGACGAGTTGACCATGCAGCGAACGTACGGGCGGCCGCCCCGATCCCACATCGTCGCGAGGCTCGATTCCGGCTCCTACCGGCCGACGACCGGTGCTCCTCCTTAGGTAGGAGGCGGACGGCGAGGGCGTGAAGTACGTTCGACCCGTGAGCCAAGTCCGTGATCTAGCCCGCCGCAACTGGTTTGACGTGCTGGTCGTGGTCCTGGCGGCCCTGGCCATGCTGGAAGTGGTGCTCGGCCGCGGCTCACCCGGGGCCCCGCGGACGACGCTGTGGTTCTGCATTCCGGCGATCGCGCTCCTGGCGCTCTCGGTCTTGGCGCGCCGGCGCTTCCCGTTCGCCGGCCCGGCGGCCTACTGGCTGATCGCGGGCGGGATCTCGGCCGTCGACCCGCTGCTGCTCCTGTACACCGAGGCGCTGTTCCCCATCGGGATGGCGGCCGCGTTCCTGCTCGGGAACCTGCGTGACGTCCGCCGGGCGGCGCTGGGACTGGCCGTCGTGGTCGTCGGCGCGCTGACCATCGTCTCCCACATCCCCGGTCACCCGGCCAGCCCGCTCGTCATCATCCCGCTCGAGTTCGCGATCAGCTGGGTCGCGGGCTTTGCCGTGCGCGAGCGGGCCGTGCAGGCCGAGGCGGCCGAGTCGCGTGCGACCCAGGCTGAGCGGGAGCGGGACACCGTGGCGCGGATCGCGGTGGCCGAGGAGCGGACCCGGATCGCGCGTGAACTGCACGACATCGTCGCCCACGCCGTCAGCGTGATGGTGCTCCAGGTCGGCGCGGTCAGGCTGAAGCTCCCGGCCGCGCTGGCGGAGGATCGCGAGGCGCTGATCGGCGTCGAGCGGGCCGGGCGCGCCGCCCTGGCGGAGATGCGCCACCTGCTGGACGCGATGCGCGAAGACGGGGAAGGCGTCCAGCTCGGACCGCAGCCGGGGCTCGACCGTCTCGACGCGCTGCTGCACGACGTCGGGCGCGCCGGTCTCCCGGTGCGGTTGCAGGTCGACGGCGATCCCCTCGAACTGCCCCGCGGGATCGACATCTCGGCCTACCGGATCGTCCAGGAAGGTCTCACCAACGCGCTCAAGCACGCCCACGCGACCCAGGCCCAGGTGGCGCTCAGCTATACCTCGGACCAACTGGGGATCGAGGTGAGCGACAACGGCCGCGGCGCCGCGGCAGGCGACGGACGCGGTCACGGGCTCATCGGGATTCACGAGCGCGTCAAGCTCTACAACGGCGAGATGACCACCACGACCGCCAACGGCGCCGGCTTCACCCTCAATGCGCGCCTCCCGCTGAGCGAGTACCTGTCATGACGATCCGTGTCCTCATCGCCGACGACCAGTCGATGGTCCGGGCCGGCTTCCGGATGCTGCTGTCCGGCGAACAGGACATCGAGGTGGTGGCCGAGGCGAGAGACGGCCTCGAGGCGGTGACCAGGGCCGCGCGGCTGGACCCAACCGTGATCCTGATGGACATCAGGATGCCCGAGCTCGACGGGCTCGAGGCGACGCGGCGCATCATCGCCGCCGATGCGGCCGCCCGGATCCTGATCCTCACCACCTTCGGCCTCGACGAGTACGTCTACGAAGCGCTCCGCGCCGGGGCCAGCGGGTTCGTGCTCAAGGACGACCCGCCCGAGCAGCTGATCGCCGCCGTGCGCACGGTCGCGGCCGGCGACGCGCTCCTGTCACCCGCCATCACCAAGCGCGTGATCAGGCAGTTCACCCGCATCCACCGCCCGGCGCCGCCGAAGGAACTGGACGAGCTCACCGCGCGGGAGAAGGACATCCTGCGGCTCATCGCCGAGGGACTGTCCAACACGGAGATCGGGCAGCGGCTCTACATCAGCGAGACGACGGTCAAGACCCACGTCACGCACATCCTCCAGAAGCTCGGCCTCCGGGACCGCGTCCAGGCGGTCGTACTCGCCTACCAGACCGGCATCTTCGAGGGACGCACCACCGCGCCATAGCGCCGGGAAGAGCCGGGGAGAGCGGTACACGGGGTTGCGGGGCGACGCGGACCAGTGGTCACCACTGGGGCGAACCCGCGCCTGAGTCCTTAGCGTCGTGCCTAGTGCAACCCAGGGAGGTAGCAATGAGCACACCCGAGAACGCGACGGAACAGCAGGGGCACTGGCTCGGCGGACTTCGTGAAGGCTACGCCAAGGTCGGCGACGTGCAATTGCACTACGTCGAGGCCGGCGAGGGACCGCTGATCGTCCTGCTGCACGGCTTCCCCGAGTTCTGGTACGGCTGGCGGCGGCAGATCCAGCCGCTCGCGGCGGCGGGCTTCCGCGTCGTCGCCCCCGACATGCGCGGCTACAACCTGTCGTCGCGCCCGGATGACGTGGCGGCCTACGACAGCGGCAAGCTCGCCGACGACATCCGCGATCTCATCCACGAACGCGGCGCCGAGTCCGCGTTCCTGGTCGGTCACGACTGGGGCGGCACCGCCACCTGGGCCACCGCGATGATCCACCCCGAGGTCGTGGACCGGCTGGCCATCCTCAACGCGGCCCACCCGCGCAAGCTCTCGCAGGGCCTGCACCACCCGGACCAGCTCCGCAAGTCCTGGTACTTCTTCTTCTTCGCCCTCCCGGACCTGCCCGAAGCCGTCGTGCACGCCAACCACTGGCACTTCTTCCGGCACTTCCTGCACGACGCCAACCCGGCCTACACCCCGGAGGAGACCGACCGCTACATCGAGGCGTGGTCCCAGCCGGGCGCGGCCACCGGCATGATCAACTACTACCGGTCCTCGGTGCGGCAGTCGCAGAAGAAGGCCACCGAGGCGCTCCGCCCCATCAAGGCGCCGACCCTCGTGATCTGGGGTCAGCAAGATCATTACCTCGGCCCGGAACTAGCCGAGCCCGACCACGACGACGTGCCCAACCTGGACCGGGTCGAACGGCTGCCCGACGCCTCCCACTGGGTCCACCACGACGAGGCCGAGCGCGTCAACCAGCTGCTCACCGACTTCTTCCGGAGCTTATGAGCGGGCGGCAAGCACCGGCCGCCGAGCACGCACGCCGCCCCGTTCGTTATTTAAAAATCTTTTTATACCGAACGGGGCTGCGTGCCAGCCTCCCTAACGCCGCTGCCATCACTCAGCCGGCGGGCGGCCGCGGCCGCCCCCTCCCGGTAGCGCAG
>Ga0335083_10009436_pt1 | contig 11839 bp, 10 predicted proteins | sample Lox_Sample_42_FD_206716 | JGI IMG/M metagenome (GOLD analysis project Ga0335083, IMG submission 206716) | Soil microbial communities from Loxahatchee National Wildlife Refuge, Florida, United States - Lox_Sample_4.2 | ecosystem: Environmental > Terrestrial > Soil > Wetlands | place: USA... | reverse complement strand
GGAACACCATGTCGATATTGCCGCTGCGCAACTGGCCGAGCGCGGCGATACCCTCGTCGGCTTCCTGAATATCCAGCGCGAAACGACTGGCCGAGAGAATCTTGCGCACGATGCTGCGCATGGTCCTTGAGTCATCGACGATCAGAACGCGCGTCGGAACCTTGACGCGAATGCAGAGCTCGACGAGTTTGCGCGCGTCGTCCGCATTTGCAGGCTTGGTCACAGTGCCGTCGCTGCCTTCAAGACGGCCTTGCGCGTCCGGCGACGAGAGCACGACAAAGGGCGTCGGCTCGACCGTGCGCGCGCGATTGACGACCGCTTCCTTTTCGCTACTGGTCAGCCTTGAATCGACGATGCAGATGTCGATGCCGCCCTTACCGAGGCTTTTGCCGGCGGCGGCAGGATCGTCGGCGGAAAAGTCGATCGGGACCGACGCCAGCGCGGCGCCTTGCCGCCACAGGTTTTGCTCTGACGGCACGGCGCTGATCAACAGCAGGCGAAGCGAAACAAGATCGCCGCTCATAGTCCCCCCACCCCGTTGCCGCTGGCGAAGCCGCCAAATGCGTGGGGTGCCCGGGCGCCGTTCATAGCGCCCCAAACGGTATTTTCAATCCACAGGAAAATGCCGGAAAAAATTCCGGGGATAACTCGGAATAGTGTCATGACGCGATACCGGGCGCGATCACGCGCCAGCCAGAGTCTCCAAAAAACGGACACACTCGCCTTGGGCCGACGCCAGCAAGGCTCCTTCCCACACCACCTTGTGCCCACGGACGAAAGTGCCGACCGGCCAGCCGGTCACGGCGACCCCGCTATATGGCGTCCAACCGGCCCGCGATGCAATCCAGGCGTCGGTGATTGTTTCCCGCCGCTTAAGATCGACGACGGTGAGGTCGGCGTCGTAGCCCACGGCGATACGGCCTTTACGCGCGGCCCCGAAGACGCGCGCCGGGCCGGCGCTGGTGAGATCGACGAAGCGAGCGAGCGAAAGTCGACCGGCATTGACGTGGTCGAGCATCAGCGGGACCAAGGTCTGCACGCCGGTCATGCCCGAATGTGTCTTGGGATAGCGATGCGCCTTTTCCTCGCGCGTGTGCGGGGAATGGTCGGAGCCGATCGAATCGATGACACCTTGCGCGACGCCCTCCCACAGCCCGGCGCGATGGGCGGCATCGCGGATCGGGGGATTAAGTTGGGCAAGCGTGCCGAGCCTCTCGTAGCAATCGGGTGCAGCCAGCGTCAGATGCGCGGGGGTCGCTTCCGCCGTAGCGACATCCTTGTGGTCGGCAAGGAAGGCGGCCTCTTCCTTCGTGGTGACGTGCAGCACATGCACGCGCTTTCCAGTCTCGTGCGCGAGACGAATAAGACGCTGCGTGCATATCAGCGCCGCAGTAGCGTCGCGCCAGACCGAGTGCGAGCGCGGATCGCCCTCGACCCGCAGGTTCATGCGCTCGCGCAGACGATATTCGTCCTCGGAATGAAACGCGGCGCGGCGGCCGATACTTTTAAACACCGCGCGCACGCCGTCGTCGTCTTCGATCAGCAGCGATCCGGTCGACGAGCCCATGAAGACCTTGACGCCGGCAGCGCCAGGCAGCCGTTCGAGCTCGCCGAGCCTGGGCGTATTCTCCCGCGTCGCCCCGACATAGAAAGCGAAATCGCAATGCATGCGGTGGTGCGCACGCGCAACCTTGCCGGCGAGCGCCTCCGCCGTGGTCGTGGTCGGATCGGTGTTGGGCATCTCGAACACCGCGGTGACACCGCCGAGTACGGCGCCACGCGAGCCGGATTCGAAGTCTTCCTTGTGGGTCAGGCCCGGCTCGCGGAAATGCACGTGGCTGTCGATGACGCCGGGCAGCAGGTGCAGCCCGCGGCCATCGATGACTTCGCCGGCCGAGGCGCGCCCAAGATCTCCAATATGGGCAAAGCGGCCGTCGCGAATGCCGATATCGCGCAGGCCTTCGCCGTCCTGGTTGACGACGGTTCCGCCTTTGAGGATGAGGTCGTAGGTTGCGGCCATGTTTTGAGCCGTTCTAAACGGCTTGAGAGTTCACGCACAGCGCTTACGTTCCACCGCAGGTTCTGGCAAGAGAGGCCCAACAGAGAATAGGCATGCAGGCAGCGCTCCTTCCCGACCGCGGCGTGGTCAAGGTGTCCGGCAACGATGCCCGGCACTTTCTCAATGGCCTCGTCACCAACGATATGGCCAAGGTAAAGCCGGGCAACGCCTGTTTTGCCGCGCTGCTCACGCCGCAGGGCAAGATCATTTGTGATTTTATCGTCACCGAGGCCCTGCCGGAGGATGGCGGCGGCTTCTTCCTCGACTGCCCGCGGGCGCTGGCGCCGTTGCTCGTGGAAAAGCTTATCTTTTACAAGCTGCGCGCCAAGGTCGCGGTCGAGAATTTGTCCGAGCGGCTCGGCGTCGTGGCGTTCTGGGACGGCATCGGCCAGAGCGACGACGGCTTGAGCTACACCGATCCGCGATTACCGGCGCTCGGCACACGCACCATTATTCCGCCGGAGCTTGCCGCCGAAGCCGCCGTCAATCTCGGCGCCGCGCTTGCCGGTCACGAAGCCTACAACGATCATCGCATCGCGCTCGGCGTGCCGCGTGGCGGCGAGGATTTCGCCTATCTCGATACGTTTCCCCACGAGGCCGACATGGACCAGCTCGGCGGCATCGATTTCGACAAAGGCTGCTATGTCGGGCAGGAGGTCGTCTCCCGCGTCGAGCATCGCTCGAGCGCGCGCAAGCGGCTGGTGTCCATCGTTTACGACGAGTTTTCGCCGCAACAAGGGGAAGCGGTGACGGCGGGGGACAAGGAAGTGGGCGCGCTGGCGACGACGGCGAAGCGTCACGGCCTGGCGATGCTGCGACTCGATCGCCTCGCCGATGCGCTTGCCAGCGGCACTCCGCTTATGGCCGGCGGCATCGAAATTCATGCGGTGAAGCCGACGTGGGCGAAGTTCCCCTGGCCGGGCGAGGTGGCCGCGCCATGACCAAAGCTGCGACGACCGACAAGCTCATTCGCTGCGCCTGGCCGGGCAACGATCCGCTCTACGTCGCCTACCACGACGAGGAATGGGGCGTGCCGGAATACGACGACCGCGCGCTGTTCGAGAAGCTGATCCTCGACGGCTTCCAGGCGGGGCTCGCCTGGATCACCATCCTGCGCAAGCGCGATAATTTCCGCAAAGCCTTCGACGACTTCCAGCCGGAGAAGATCGCGCGCTACACGCCGAAGAAAGTCGAGCGGCTGATGCAGGATGCCGGCATCGTGCGCAACCGCGCCAAGATTGAAGGCACCGTCGGCTCGGCGCGCGCCTGGCTCAAGATCATGGAGAGCGGGCCGGGATTTTCCGACATGCTGTGGAAGCATTTGGAAGGCAGGCCGCGGCAGAACAATTTCAGGCGCCGCGGGCAGATCCCGGCGGAAACCGACATCTCGCGCAGGATGTCGAAAGAGCTTCTTCGCCACGGTTTCAAATTCGTCGGGCCGACCATCGTTTATGCCTTCATGCAGGCGGTCGGCATGGTCAACGACCATCTGGTGAGCTGCCACCGCCACGCGGCAGTGGCGAAACTCGCCAAGCCCAGATGAGCAAGCTGGCGAAGGCTGCGCCGCGCGCCTGGCAGCGCATGCTGTCGGGACGCCGGCTCGACCTGCTCGACCCCTCCCCGCTCGACGTCGAAATCGAGGACATCGCGCACGGGCTGGCGCGCGTCGCGCGCTGGAACGGGCAGACCAAGGGCGCGCATATCTACTCGGTGGCGCAGCACGCGCTTTTGGTCGAGGCGCTGGCGCGGGCCAGGGTGCCGCGGCTCGACGCCAAGGGGCGGCTCGCCGTGCTGCTGCACGATGCGCCGGAATACGTGATCGGCGACATGATCTCGCCGTTCAAGGCGGTGATCGGCGACAGCTACAAGGCGGTCGAGCATCGGCTGCTCGCCGCCATCCACCGCCGTGTCGGCCTGCCCTCGCCGCTGCCGGCGACGCTGCAGGCGCTGATCAAGGCGGCCGACCGCAACGCCGCTTTCCTGGAATCGACCCGCCTCGCCGGCTTCGGCCTTGCCGAGGCGCGGCGATTCTTCGGGCGGCCGCCGAAATTTTCCGCCGCTTTGGAGCGCGAATACCTGACGCCCTGGACCGCCGGAACGGCCGAGACGCGCTATCGCGAGCGGTTCAATAAACTGGTGCGCGGGTGAGGCTTTGCATGTGCCGCGAGCCGTCATAGATATGACGCAGGAACGGTTCCCTATCCCGCCATGATTCACGTCTGCTCGCTCGCACGCCTTTACTCGACCGTTGACGAGACCGGCGCGCGCCACATCGTCACGCTGCTGCGGCTGACCGACCGCGTCGAGCGGCCGCGCCATATCGCGCCGGAAAATCATCTGGTGCTCGCCGTCGACGACATCACCACGCCGATGGACGGCTATACGGTGCCGAGCGAGGATCATGTCGAGCGGCTGATCGACTTCGTCGGCGGTTGGGATCGCGCCGCGCCCATGGTGGTGCATTGCTTCGCCGGCATCAGCCGATCGACCGCCGGCGCCTACGTCGCCGCCTGCGCGCTCAATCCGCAGCGCGACGAAATGCAGATCGCCTGGGACATTCGCCGCGCCTCGCGCACGGCGATGCCCAATGCACGCATCGTCTCCATCGCCGACCGCCTGCTCAAGCGCGGGGGCCGCATGGTGCGCGCGATCGAGACCATCGGCCCCGGCGAAACCGCACTGGAAGGCGATCCGTTCCGGCTCGATATCGCATGAGCGCGCAGGAATGGACCGCTCCTTGAGCGGACGTTATCCGGCGGCAGCCAACGCGCCGTCGCCGCTCGCACGCCGTTCGGCAAAGATCGCGCTATAGGGACTTTGAAAATTCCGGATGTGGACCGCTTCCGCCATGAAATGCGGGTTATTGAGGCGGACCGGGCCGATCGACGGATAACCATCGCGGCGCGCGAACAGCGTCAGGCAATCGATCATCTGCTTGCAACCCCAATTGACGATTTCCTGAACCAGCACCGCTCCATCATTGCGGTGGATCAGATCGGCAACGATTTCGGCCGAAACCGAGACGGCGCGCCCGTGCGGAACGCCGATCGTGCCGCCATAGGCGAACAGATTGGAATGATGGAGAAACGCAGCGCCTTGCGGCGACAGCTTGCGCAGCACCTGCGGAATATAAGACGTCATGACGTCGTGCTCGGCGTGGACGAGCGAATCGAACGAAAAGATGAGGTCGATGCTTCCGTCCGGCACCGCTTCCAATGAGAAACCGTCATTCGTGATGAAGCGGGCGTGCGGGGCCGATGCAAAAATATCGCGGCAGGCCTCGATGCATTTTTCCGACAAATCGATGCCGACGAATTCTTCGCAGGCCGGAATCAAGAACTTTGTCCAGCGGCCAAAGCCGGGCGCGATTTCCAATATTCGCCGGGCCGGCAGGAAGCGATGCAGACGGGGCAAAATGGCGCCGAACCACTGCGCCTCGCTGCCACCCCAGGTTTCGCTCCATTCTTCACCGCCGGCCGACCAAGCGTAGGTCGCTCCCCACGTTGTCTTGTTCCAGTTCAGGTCCGGCACCCTGGGCCCTCCGTCGATACAATGGCGCACCCAGCCATATTCGCCCCGCCGATTCGGGACAAGTCGCGACGCGCCGGCGACAATATGAGCGGTGGCCTTGACCGCCCCCATGCGAGTAAATTCAGTGTGCACGACACGACATGACCGGCGCCATTGAGCGGGGGAAGACGTTGACCGACAGGACATACGGCGTAGTGACGCCGGAGGTACTCACCTCCCACGACGGACTTGGCTTCCTCAAGGCGATCATCGCCGGCAAGGCGCCGCAGCCGCCGATTTGCGAGCTGCTCGGCTTTCACCTCGCCGAGGCGGAATACGGCCGCGCCGCCTTCGAGGGAGTGCCGGAATTTCGCCACTACAATCCGATCAGCACCGTGCACGGCGGCTTTGCCGCGACCCTGCTCGACTCTGCGCTCGGCTGCGCCATCTTCAGCACGCTGGCCAAAGGCGAAGCCTGGACCACGCTCGAACTGAAATTGAATTTCGTGCGCCCGCTGACGCAGGATACCGGGCCGGTGCGCGCGGAAGGCCGCCTCATCCATCGCGGCCGCACCGTGGCCACGTCGGAAGGCGACCTGAAGGACGGCGCCGGCAAACTTTACGCCCACGCCACCACGACCTGCATGATCTTTCCGGCGAAGGCCTAGCTCTTGTAGGCGGTGCGGAAGCCGCCCCAATGCTTGCCAAAGACGCGGATCGGCACGTCGATCTCGCGCATGACCACGATGACGCCGTTGCCCATGTCGCGCGGATAATTCTGGATCAGATAGGGCCGCACGTTGCGCGCGGCGGATAGTCCGGCGCGGTCGTCGAAAATGCGCCGGTTGCGCGAATTGGCGGTGTTCCAGATCACATTGCCCGGCCGTTGCGGCTGCGAGTACTTGATGTTGTGCATCCCGAGATAACCGTTGCGGTCGACGGCCGCGCAGAAAATCATGCGCGCATCGGACGCCAGCAATGGCTCCTGGATCGGCGGCAAGACCTCTTCCAGCGTGGCGAGGAAGCGGGTGCGGTGTTGCTGCGGATTGCTGCCTTCGATCGGCACGTATTCGTTGTCGAACAACGCCTCGCGCGTCAGCTTGCCGCCCGATACTGCACCCTCGAAAGCCTGCGTGACGCGCTGCGCCGCATCGCTCGCCCGGTCGATGAATTCCTTGTTTTCCTGCCAGATGGCAGCGAGCTTGGCCTGCAGCGCCTCCAGGAGTGGACCGGTTATATCGACAAATTCCAAATGCAAACCGAGATGGGAGCGGTTGACCACGCGCAGGCGGCAATCGCCGATATCGGCGATTGTCGCGCGCAAGATGTCGCCTTTGCCGATATTTTCCCCGTCTTGCGTGCGCACCAATACGCCGCCTTCCGACAAATCGACGGTATTGGCGTGAATGGCCGAGGCTGCGAACTGGATGGTCACGGCAAGGTCGCAGGGCACGCGGTCATGGCGGCGGCGGTCGCCGAACTCGGTTTGCCGCAGCAGCATGACAAACCGTGTCTTCAGCTTCTCCACCGTTCGCGCGGCTTCCTGGCCCGACCGATCGGTCGCCGCCCCGGACGCGGCGGCGGTTGCTGCCGTCTCGACGATCTGCGCCGCGCCGTCGGCGACGCTGGCAACAAATCGCGACGTTTCCGACGCGCTTCGGGCAAGATCACTGGTCGTTGCGTTCTGTTCGTCGACGGAAACCGCGACGGCGCCGAACACGGGATGCAGCGCGTCGATCGCCGTCGTGATCTGCTCGATCGCCGCGATGGACTTTGCGGTGTCCTGCTGCAGCATGTCGACTTTGCGAGCGATATCCTTGGTCGCGCTTTCGGTTTTCGCCGACAGCGCCTTCACTTCGTCGGCGACGATGGCAAAGGCGCGGCCGGCCTCCCCGGCGCGAGCCGCCTCGATCTTGGCATTCAATGCCAGCAGATTTGTCTGCTTGGCGATCGAGGCAATCAGATGTGTGACATTGCCGATTTCCGCCGAAGACGCCTTGAGCCCGTCGACACTGGCGGCGGCAGCCTTGGCGGCTTGCGCCGCGCCATCGGTCAACTCACCGGCCTCGCGAACCTGGCGCAAGATCTCATGCGAGAAGCTGGCAAATTCCTCGGTCGCCGCCGCGAGCTGCACGGCGTCGTCCTTGGCGGTGCGGCTCTTGCCGGCGAGCGCGTCGCTGCGTTCGCGAATGGTGGCAAGGGCTTGCACGGAGGCCTCGACGCCTTGCCGCACCGCCCCGGCGGTACTCTGCACGTCGCGGATCATGGCCGCGAGGTCGGCTTCCAGCAGATCGATGGTCTCGCGAATCGCTTCGACGTGATCTTTGGCGCTTGTGCCGGAAACGGCAGGCTCAACGATCGCAACAGGCGGCTGCAAACGCTCCGGCTGTGACGGAACATCGGCGATTCGACGCTTGCGCAGACTAAAGCTCATGCAGCGGCTGGGTTGCCGGATATTTGAGCGGGTTTGCCAACTTCTGCATCAATAGCGTGATTCGGGCAGCAGCAATATCGCGCGAAGACGCGTTACCGGCGAAAACGCCGGTTGCGGACGGCGTGGATTGTGACGCGCCGACGAGGCCGGAGACCGTCCGACGGGAAAGCGTCGTTTATTGGTTGTCCGCGGCCAAAGACGGCCGCAACGCCAGCGGATGCTCGTTGCTGGTGCGGCGCACCAGCGTGGTGCGGCCCTCGTGGCGAGTGAAGTCGCAATAAGCGAAACCCAGGCCGGAAACCGAACCGCGGAAGCTGTTGTTGTCGGTGCGTTCGAGATTAAAGCACGGCTCGATCGGCAGTCCGCGCAAGGATGCGCAAACCGAACCGCCACTCACCTTCAGCGTGCCGGCCGGCAGCGCCGCAAAGCGCACTGGGCCATTGCCCTGGAATTGAATCGAGCCGGCCACCGAGCCGTCGGCAAAGACCCGGCCCTTGCCGCGCGTGCCTTCGAAGCAGGTATAGGTGAAGGTTTTCCCGACAACGAAACGCCGGGCTTCGTCCGCCGACATTTCGCCGGCCACAGCCGGCAGTGCGGCCGCCAGGCCAACGAGCAACGCAAGACTACGAACCATCACCCCACTCCGATTGACGCAACCGGCTACACCAGCACAGCCCCAAGTCTTCCGGCCGATTGGGCTCGTGACTCAAGCCTAGCCGATTATGCCCGGCTTTCGTCGACAAATCCTGAACGCGTTTACCCGATTTTGACCACGATTCGGCCCCGAACCTGGCCCGCCAGAATGCGTGGGGCAGCCTCAAAAACCCCGGAAAGTGGAACCTCACTGGTCATTTGGGCAAGTTTTTGGCGGTCGAGGTCGGTTTCCAGCCTTTTCCACGCCTCCTGTCGTTTGGCCAGCGGACACATCACCGAGTCGATGCCATAGAGGCACACGGCGCGCAGAATGAATGGGGCGACCGAGCCGGGCAGGTCCATGCCGCCGGCAAGGCCGCAGGCGGCCACTGCCCCGCCATAGCGGGTCATCGATAGGACGTTGGCCAGGGTAGCGGAGCCGACGGCATCGACCCCGCCCGCCCAGCGCTCCTTGGCCAGTGGCTTGGCCGGACCCGCCAATTCCTTGCGCTCGACGATTTCGGCGGCGCCCAGGTCCTTGAGGTAACCCGCCTCCTGCGGCCGCCCGGTGACCGCGTGGACGGTAAAGCCGCGCCTGGCGAGGATGGCGATGGCCACCGAGCCGACGCCACCGGCCGCCCCGGTCACAACCAGCGGCCCGTCCTTGGCCGTCAGCCCATGCCTTTCCAGCGCCATCACCGCCAGCATGGCGGTATAGCCGGCGGTGCCGACGCTCATGGCCTCGCGCGCGCTCATGCTCGCCGGCAGCCGCACCAGCCAGTCGCCTTTGACTCGCGCCTTCTCGCCGAAGGCGCCGAGATGGGTTTCGCCGCAGCCCCAGCCGTTGAGGATGACCTTATCGCCCGGCTTCCACGACGGATGGCTCGAAGCTTCGACCGTACCGGCGAAATCGATACCGGCGATCATGGGGAAGCGGCGCACCACCGGCGCCTTGCCGGTCACGGCGAGGCCGTCCTTGTAATTCAGCGTCGAATATTCGACGCGGACGGTGACGTCGCCGTCCATGAGATCGGCTTCGTCGAAATCGGCGAGCGCCGCCTTGGTGCCGCTCTCGGCTTTTTCGATCACGATCGCCTTGAATGTTGTCACGGAGCGCCCTCGCTGCTTTTTGGACGGGCATTCATGGCGCGATGGGTGCGCGCGCGCAAGCTCATCGCTGCAGCACGCCGATGATGCCGCTGGCAAAGCTCAGGCGTTCGGCCATCACCGCGATCACATAGCCGAGCAGCGCCTGACCGAGCGCCGGCTGCTTTCGCATGATGTCGCTGAACCGTTCGGCATCCAGCTCATAGAGCACGCTTTGCGTCTCGGCCTGGATGGTGGCGCTGCGCGGGCGGCCGGAGATCAGCCCCATCTCGCCAATGGTGGTATGGCTCCCCAGGCTGCGCACGCGCACCGCACGACCTTCGCCCATGTCCACGAGAATGCCGACGCGGCCGTCGAGAATGAAATGCATGCAGTCGGATGGTTCGCCTTGCCGCGCGATGATATCGCCGGGCTTCGCTTCAAGGCGACGGCACAGCGCGGCGAGCGCTTCGGCGTGCTCCGCGCTTCCAAGCGCCTTGCCGAGCCAGACGCGCAGCGAATCGGTCTCCGTGCCCTTGACCCGATGCGCCGCGATGATCGCGTCCTCGCAGGATTCCAGAGCGCGATCGAGGTCGGACGCAACCGCGACATCGGGCGGTGACAGCCGGATGGCGTGAAAGGCCCGTTCCAATTCGGGCCGCAGATTGACCAGCACGATGTGCGCGCCGGCCTCGTCGGCCACCTGCTTGATGCGCGAGAAGCTGTAGGCCGCCGAAGAGTCGACGCCGGTGACCAGGTGGAAATCGAATACCAGGAAACGACAGCCCCGCTGCTTCTGCAGCAACGTCCTGACATGCTGATAGATTCGATTGGCCGACCCGAAGAAGAGATAGCTCTGCAGCGCCATGCCGTGCAACTCGCGGCCATGCTGGGCGAGCAGCGTCAGTTCCTCGGCACTGCGGTCGAGGCGGCTGCGATACTCCGAGCCGTCGAAGGTAAACTTGACGGCATTGACGCGGCTCACGCTGACCGCAAACGTGGCGCAGCCAATCACGATGCCAATCACCACGCCGGCAATGAAGCCCCATTCGACAATGATCAGCGCGACGGCAAGCAGCGAGACGTATTCGAGCCGGCCGAGCTGCCGTGCCGATTGCACGAACCAACGGTGCAGCAGGCGGGCGCCGGCAAAGAATAGCAGCCCGCCGAGGGCAAATTTCGGCATGAAGCCGAGAAAGCCCGGATCGACAATGAGCATCAGCGCCGAGATCGCCGCGACCGTAAGTCCCGACAGGCGGCCCCTGCCGCCGAGCGTGAAGTTGAGCGAGGTACGGCTCAGCGACAGGCAGCTCACATAACCGCCGAAGGCGGCACTGGCGAGGCTGGCAAGGCCGAGCGTCTTGAGTTCGCGTTCGATGTCGGCTTCGCGGCGCGAGGCGATCTCGACCCCGGTGATATTGAGCAGCAGGCTCACGATGGTGACGAAAACCACCGCCAGCAGGTCACCAGACAGCCAGACGAGCGACCGCCAGGGAAAATCGGCGAGCGCCGCCGGCCGCCACGGGGAAATCACCGGCGCCGCGGGTTGCGGCTGGAACAGCCAGCCGGTGCTTTGCCCATGGGCGAGCGAAGCGCCCGATAGCGCGAGGCCGAGATGGGCGGCAAGGATCGCGACCACCAGCACGCCAGGCAAGATGGCCGGGTGGGGCGAGCACGACAGCAGCAGCTCCAGTGCCGCCGCCACCGCAAATCCGGCGGCAAGCTTCGCCAAGATCGCACCGTTGGCGAAGGCCGCGAGGTCGGCAAATGTCAGCGTCTGGTCGACGGTCACCTGAACGGCGCCCACGATCATCAGCCAGCCGGTGGCGCCCATGAAACCGCCGATGACCGGATAAGGGATGAAGCGTATGGCGCGGCCGGCGCGCAGCACGCCGAGGGCGCAAAGACAAACCCCGGTGATGGCAGCGCCGAGAGATATCACGATCAGCGTTGGCGCCAGCAGCCGCGTGTCACCGGCTGCGGCGAGGCGTCCGGCCATGACCGCGACCAGCGCGGCGGTGACTGCCGAGGTTGACGAATCCGGCCCGGCAATGGCGAACGGCAACGAGCTGCGCCCGGCGACAATTGCGGCGGCAACCGCGGCGGACACAAAGGTC
>Ga0335083_10009435_pt1 | contig 11840 bp, 11 predicted proteins | sample Lox_Sample_42_FD_206716 | JGI IMG/M metagenome (GOLD analysis project Ga0335083, IMG submission 206716) | Soil microbial communities from Loxahatchee National Wildlife Refuge, Florida, United States - Lox_Sample_4.2 | ecosystem: Environmental > Terrestrial > Soil > Wetlands | place: USA... | reverse complement strand
CGACTCGAGCCGCATGCTCGCCCGCCTGATCGGCGAGCACATCCGGCTCGAGACGGAACTCGAGCCCGGCCTGGGCAACATCCGCGCGGACCCGGGGCAGATCGAGCAGGTGGTCGTCAACCTCGTCGTCAACGCCCGCGACGCCATGCCGGGCGGCGGCATGCTCCGTCTGCGCACGGGCAACGCCGACGTGGACGCGGGATCGGCGCGCCGCCACTTCGGGATCGCGCCGGGACGGTACGTCGTGATGTCGGTCGTCGACAACGGGGTCGGGATCGACGGCGAGACGCAGAAGCGGATCTTCGAGCCGTTCTTCACGACCAAGGAGACCCCGCGCGGCACCGGGCTCGGCCTCGCCACCGTCTACGGGATCGTCAGCCAGAGCGGCGGCCAGATCTTCGTCGAGAGCGCGCCCGGCAAGGGGTCGACGTTCGCGATCTACCTGCCGCGCGTCGAGGAGGCCGCCGCGTCGGCGGCCGTGGCGGCCGCGCCCGCGCTCCGCCGCGGCTCCGAGACGATCCTGCTCGTCGAGGACGAGGACGCGGTGCGCAGCCTGACCCGGCGCTGTCTCGAGACCGCCGGCTACACCGTGCACCAGGCGCCGAACGCGGAGGAGGCCCTGGCGGTCGCGGCGAGGCTCGAAGGCCGCCTCGATCTCCTCCTGACCGACGTCGTCATGCCCGGCGCCTCGGGCCCCGAGCTCTCGCGGCGGCTCCTCGAGCGCCGTCCGGGCACTCGCGTCCTCTACGTCTCCGGGTACACCGACGCCTCGATGGTCTCGCACGTCGCGATCGACGCGGCGGCGTCCTTTCTCCAGAAGCCCTTCACGCCGGAGACCCTGGCGCGCAAGGTTCGCGAGGTCCTCGACGCGCGCGAGCCGGCGCCGATCGGCCACTGAGAGCGGCGAAAGGGCGGAGAAAAACGAAGGGGGGAACCGGCCGATTCCCCCCTCCTCCCGTCAGTGCCGGAACTCCCATGCCGACACTCTTCTTGAGGCGCGGATACTTCAAACCGCGTACCAGTCCACGGACTCCCGGAAAACCGCGCATTTGCTCGGCTTTCGCGTCCGATCCAAGTTCGCGCCGTCAACTCCCGGCAGGGCCCGAGGAGCACGAGCGACAATATTTGTCGATTTGCCGGTAGAATCCGCCGCGATTTCGGAGGTCAAGCTTGAGACTTCGACGAGCCTCTTTGGTGTTCCTCGGCGCGGGCGCCATCGCCCTCTTCGCCGGTTGCGGTTCCCCGTCCCACGAGCACCACGCCGCGGAGAAGGCCACGCCGGCTCCGGCCCCCCCGACTCCCGACACGACGCCGATCGAGGCGCTCCGCACGCCGGCCGGGATGGTGCTCCGGACCGACGCGCCGGCGCCCACGCCGGCGCCGTCGAAGTAGCGCACAATCCCCCCATGGACGAGACGCGCGGCGCGGACGAAGAGACACCCGCGCCCGCCGCTGCCCCGGACCGCGAGCCCTCGCGCCTGTGCCCCAACTGCGGCGCCGCGCTCGAGGAGCGCAAGTGCAAGCTCCTGTGCCCGAACCGCGAGTGCGGGTACTACATGAGCTGTTCGGAGTTCTACTGAGGTCGGGAGCCCTCGCGGCTCACGCTTCCACGAACCGTTCGAAGGGCCGCAGGTTTCGGCGGTCCCCGGCGAGCAGCATCCAGAGCGAGTCGCCGCGGTCCTGCTCGTCCACCACGCGGAACGCCGCCCGCGCCTGCGCGATCGTCCGCGCGCTCGCGTAGGGAATCCGGACGCGAAACCGCTCGGGCTCCGGCGCGAGTCGCCGGGCGACCTCTTCCTCGAGCCGCTCGATCCCGTCGCCCGTCAGGGCCGAGACGGACAACCCGATCCGGCCGAAACGCCCCGCGGCGTCCGCCTTGTTGCCCACCGTGAGGATCTTCTCCTTCGCCACGCCGAGCTCCTCGAAGGTTTCGGCCGCGACGCGTTCCTCTTCGTCGACGCGCGGCGACGACGCGTCGAGGACGTGCAGCACCAGGTCGGCCTCACGGATCTCGGCAAGCGTCGAGCGGAAGGACGCGACGAGCGAGGCCGGCAGCTTGCGGACGAAGCCGACGGTGTCGACGAAGATGACGTTCGACAGGCGGGCCGAGGCGGCGCGGGCCGCGCGGGCGTCGAGGGTCGCGAACAGGCGATCGGCCGCGAAGGCCGCGTCGCGCGTCAGCCGGTTGAAGAGCGTCGTCTTGCCCGCGTTGGTGTAGCCCGCGATCGCGACCTGCGCGTGGCGCCGGCGGCCGCGGCGGCGCACGAGCCGCGCCACCTCGATCTTCCCGAGGTCGCGGCGCAGCCGCGCGATGCGGTCGCGGATCTTGCGGCGGTCGAGCTCGAGTTTCTGCTCGCCCGCGCCCCGGCCGCCGATGCCGCCGCCCAGGCGCGAGAGATGTCCGTACGCGCCCGCCAGACGCGGGAGCAGGTACTGGAGCTGCGCGAGCTCGACCTGCGTGCGGGCTTCGCGGGAACGGGCGTGGATGGCGAAGACGTCGAGAATCAGGCCGGGCCGGTCGAGGACCCGGACGTTTTCTCCCCAGGCCTTCTCGAGGTTGCGGACCTGCCCGGCCGAGAGCTCGTCGTCGAAGACGATCAGGCCGGCCTTCTCCAGCCTCGCCGCGTCGCCGATCTCGGCGACCGCGCCCTTCCCGATGTAGGTCGCCGGGTCCGGCGCGACCCGCTCCTTCAGGAAGCGGCCGACGGCGTCGCCGCCGGCGGTGTCCACGAGCCGCTCGAGCTCGTCGAGGTGGTCCTCCGCGACGGCGCGGGGCACGCCCTTGGGAACGACGCCGACGACGAGAACCCGCTCGCGCGCGGGAGGCCTGCCCACGCCGGGATTCTACTTGCGGCGGGGAAACGCCGCACAGGAGCTTGCGGCGGGGAAACGCCGCATCGGAGTGCGGCGGGCGCAGCCGGCGCGGGCCCCGAGAAAAAGTGTGCGGTCCGAAGTAAGCTCGGTCGATGGCGCCTTCGTCCTCGGCCGCGCTCCTCGGCGAGAAGCTCGAGGCGCTCTACGGACGCTACGGCGCCGAGACGGTCGCGACCGACCCGATCCTCTTTCCGAAACGCTACGCCGCCGACGACGACCGCGAGGTGGCCGGCTGGATCGCGGCAGCGTTCGCCTACGGGCAGGTGCCGACGATCCAGGCCAACGTCGGGAAGGTCCTCGCCGCTCTCGGCCCGCGCCCCGCGGCGGCGCTCGACCGCGTCGCCGATTTTCGCGCGTTCGCCCGCGAGGATCTGTTGGGGTTTCGCCACCGCTTCCACGGGGCCCGCGACGCCGCCGCTCTCCTCTACGCGATCGCGCGCGTCCGCGCCGAGGCAGGCTCGGTCCGGGCGTTCTTCGAACGCGAGCTCCGCCCGGAGGAGCCCGACGTCGCCGGACTCGTCTCGCGCGTGGTCGCGCGCCTCCTCGCGTTCGACTACCGGCCAGCGCTCGGCGTCCGGCGGCTCCCGCCGCGGTCTCCGGTGCGTTTCTTCTTCCCCGATCCGGCCGACGGTTCCGCGTGCAAGCGCTGGAATCTCTACCTGCGGTGGATGGTGCGGCGCGACGCCGTCGACTTCGGGCTCTGGCCCGGGATTCCGACCGACCGCCTCGTCGTGCCGACCGACACGCACGTGCACCGCATCGCGCGTCGCCTCGGCCTGACCCGCCGCCGCACCGGCGACTGGAAGGCCGCGCGCGAGATCACGGCGTCGCTCGCGCGTTTCGATCCGCTCGACCCGGTCCGCTACGACTACGCGCTCTGCCGCATCGGCATCCTCGACATCTGCCGGCCGAGCGCGGCGGCGTCGCTGTGCCATGATTGCCCCGTGCAGCCGTCGTGCGCCGTCGGAAAGCGCCGCCTCGTGGGCCGCGTCGCCCTCGCGGATCGGGCCCTTCCCCGGAGGGCCGCGTCGTGACCACGCGCTCGCTCCTGACGATCACGTTCGCCGTGGCGCTCGCGGCGGCCGGCACGGTCTGGATCAAGTCGCTCGTGCCGCCCGACTCGCCGTCGGGGTCGCTGCAGTTCCTGTCGGCCGCCGGCGAGCTGCCGGTCTACGACGAGGCCGGCGCGAAGACCGACCTCGCGAGCCAGAAGGGCAAGATCTCCATCATCCACTTCTGGGCGACCTGGTGCCCGCCGTGCGTCGACGAGATCCCGGCGCTCTCACATTTCTGGGAGACCTACCAGAAGAAGGACGGCCTCAACCTCTACGCGATCTCGGTCGACAAGGACTGGAAGACGGTCGACGATTTCATGAAGAAGCACCCGAGCCAGATTCCGCTCTATCGCGACCCGGACGCCGCGGTCGCGAAGCGCTTCGGGACCGTGCAGTATCCCGAGACCTACGTCGTCAACGAGAAGGGCCGCGTGCTCCTGCGCGTCCCCGGCGCCGTCAACTGGTCGGATCCGGATTTCCGCTCGCGGATCGACCAGCTGCTGGCGTCGTAACGAGCCTCCTCACTCCTTCCCTCTCCCCCCTCCCGGCCTTCGCATCAGCCACAGAAACAGCACCACCGCGGCCGCGGAGAGGCCCAGGCTCCCGTAGAAGAGGGCGACGTCGAGGTTGGCCGGCGTGGGCGCCTCAGCGCGTGCCGGCGGGCGCGTCGCGCGGCGGAGGCGCGCCGAACCCGGCGGCCGTCTGCAGCCCCGCCGAGGCTTTCAAGGGCGCGGGCGCGTTGCCGCCGTTCAACCCGATCGACCAGACGTAGTCGCGCAGCGCCCGGGTCACCGCGTCCGGGTTCGACAGGAACGCCCGCACGGCCTCGTCGCTGCCGAGAAGCTTGTCGAGCTCGGCGCGGTCGGCCGCGAACGTCGGCTGGTCGATCAGGCCGCCGAGCGGCGAGATCCGGTGCCCATCGTCGTTCTTCGGGAAGTTGGTCGGCATCCGCGTTCCGGGCATCCACTCGTCGGGCTGCAGGATCCAGCTGTTGATCCAGTTGTGCCGCAGCCGCGTCTCCGCCATCTGGAGGTTCGGCGCGAGTGTCGCGCGGTCGACGCCGGGCCGGTTCATGTCCTCGAGCGAGCGCGGATGGCACTTGGCGCACTTCAGGAGCTCGAAGACCTTCTTGCCCGCGCCCCACGTTCCGGGCGTCGTCACGTAGTCGGCGACGAGGAACGGGTACTCCGCGCGGTCGAGCGACGCGAAGTAGCGCGTCAGGTCGTTCAGCTCCTGGTCCGTGAACCCGAAGGTCGGCATGTGGACCTCGAGCCACGGCCGGATCTGCCCGGTCTTCGGCGCCTGCAGGAACGCGAACAGCCAGTCGCTCTGGACCTTGGCGCCCTCGCCCTGGATGATCGGCGGCGCGAGCGACGGGTCGGCCACGACCGAGCGGAACGAGCCGCCCACGCCCTCGATGACGTGGCAGCCCTGGCAGTTGTGGTCCTTGACGAGACGGCGCCCCCGCTCGATCGCGGCCTCGCGCGGCGAGAGCTCCTTGACGACGCTCGCCGCCGCGTTCAGCTGCTGGAACCCCAGGATTGTCGTGACGGCCTGGTCGAGCTCGCGGTCCGAGAAGCGGAAGTTCGGCATCCGCAGCTTCTCTTCCCAGCCGCGGGCGCGGTTGCGGTCGAAGATGCGCGGCGTGTGGAGCTTCGTCCAGAACCAGTCCTGGCGCGTGTGCGGGATGTGGATGAAGCCGAAGTCGAGGCGGTGAACGGCCTTCGAGCCTTCCTCGGTCAGCTCCGTACCGATCGGCTTGGCCTCCTCGAAGCCCGGGATCGCGTGGCAGGCGTAGCAGCCGTAGTGCGCGATGAGATTCTTGCCGGTGTAGACCTCCTTGGCGTGGAGGTCCATCTTCGCGAGATCGGCCTTCGCGTCGAAGAGCGTCTTCGTCGACATCTCGAAGTAGAGGGCGATCTGCTCGAGCGTCTTCTCGTCGGTTTTCGGAAGCGCGGCCTGGTCGAAGCCGGCCGGGGCCTTCAGCGTCGTCAGGTACTCGGCGATGTCGAGCGCGTCCTCCGGCGAGAGACGCAGGTTCGGCATCTTCGTGTCGGGGTTCCACTGCTTGGGGTTCGAGATCCAGTGGTAGATCCAGTCCCGCGACGCCTTGGAACCGATACCCGACAGGTTCGGGCCGAATTGCCGGTACGTGCCGGTCAGGTCGCGCTGCGCGTTCGGGTCGGCGAGGTGGCACCCGTAACAGCCGCGGTCGGCCAGCAGCTTCTGGCCGCGCGTCGCGTCGCCCTTGCCCGGGACCGGCGGCACCTCGGCCGGCTTTGCCCGGTCGTAGAGGTACGCCACGATCGCGTTGACCATCGTGTCGTTCTCGATCCGGCCGTCCTCGTCCATCTTCTTCTGCGCGGCGGTCGGCGGGGTCGGCCCCGACACGTTGACGAAGTTCTCGAGGTAGAAGAAGTTCGGCATCCGCGTGTTGGCGCGGAAGGACGGCGGGTTCATCACCCAGCGCGTCGTCCAGTCGCGGGCGAGCTTCGAGCCCACCTTCTCGAGCGACGGGCCGACCTTGGGCAGCCCCTGCTTCTCGAGCCCCTCGATGCGGTGGCAGCCCCAGCACCCGAGCGACTCGACGACCCGCATGCCGGCGTCGAGCGTCGGCGCATCCGTGAAGTTGACCTCGTGCGAGTGGCAGCGGTAGCAGCCGGCCTCCGAGTACTTCAGCGGCAGGACCGGGTTCTCGTTGAACTTGTCGAACTCCCAGTCGTACTTCTTCGTCCACGCCGCTTCCTGCACTTCGGTCTGCGGCGAGTGGCCGGCCGACCAGAAGGACGTGGCTCTGTCGCGGCCGCCGTGGCACGGCGTGCAGCCGAACGTCGTGGCCGGGTGCATCGACTCGCTGCCGACCATGCGGTGCAGGCGCGGGTGCGTGCGGAAGACCGGCTTGATCTTGGGGTCCTCGAAGCCCTTCCGGTCGGCGCCGATGTGGCACGTCGTGCACCGGTCGACCTTTGGGATCTTCATGAAGTTGACGTTGATGAACTGGTCGGGCAACTGGACCTGCTGGACCCGCAGCGTCGGGTTGATCATGTCGAGGATCGCCGCGTTGCGGAGCTGGAAGAGCGTGTCCTGCTGGAGGCTGGCGTACTTCGAGCGTCCGAGGCGGAAGGCCGCCGTCTTCTTCTCGATCGCGCTCTCGAGGTCCTTCTTCTTCGCGTTGATGCCGTCCATCTGCGCGAGGATGTCGGCTTCCTGCTTCTTCAGGGTCGCCAGAGCGACCGTCTTCTCGTCGAGCTCCTTCGTCAGCGCGTCGAGGCCCTTCTTGGCCTTCGGCGCCGCGGAGCGGTCGTTGGCGAGGCGGTCCTCGTACTTGTAGCGCTCGGCGTCGAACGACGCTTTCGTGAACTTGTACTGCTGGTCGGCGAGGTAGATCTTCGGGTTCAGGTCCTGCAGCCTGGCCTCGAGCTTGCGCAGCGACTCCTTGTGGGTCGCGACCTCGCCCCGGGCCTGGCGGAGCTCCCCGATCAGCTTGCTGTGCTCGTCGTCGAGCGCCTTCTGGCGCGCCTGGAGCGCGGACTCGCGCGTCAGTTTCGCGTCGAGGCGCAGGAAGACGCGCTGAAACGTCTTCCAGTCGCGCTGGTAGTCCGCGACGATCATGACGAGAAACGCCACCGTCAGCGCCGCGCCGGCCCACCAGAACGCGCGGTTCAGCCGCGGGATGTCGTAGTGGTGATCGATCGGTTCGGCAGGCGGTCGGCGCGGCATGGCTCTGCTAGATGTTGAACGCGAACTCGGGGATCGCGACGATGTACTTGAGGTTGAAGATCCAGCGCAGGTACATCTTGATCGGCAGCGCCATCATCATGAGGCCGAGCGACACGCCGATGAAGTAGCGGACCGGATCCATCTTCTCGTAGAAGCGGCGCAGGAGCGTCTTCGAGAATACGAGCGGCAGCGCCGCGACGTAGAAGCCCACGAGCGCGAGGCCGAACATCTCGCGAATCAGCCAGAAGTTCGGCATCGATCGCTTCAGGACCTTGATCCAGATGATCTCCGAGAGGTTGATGTTGTTCAGCGGCACGAGCTTGTTGATGTCCCAGAACTCGTAGGGACCGAAGAAGTTCCAGTTCGGCCCGCGCAGGAACGTCCCGAGCACGATCAGGACGCACCAGAGGACGAGAAAGCCCGTCAGGAAGATCGTGATCTCCCAGCGCCGCTCGCGGAACGTGAAGTAGCCGTTGCCCTTCGGGTTCGTGTCGATGTACGGAATCGCCATCAGGCCGACGATGATCAGGGACGGCAGGACGACGCCGGCGAGCCAGGGGTCGAAGTAGACGAGCATCTCCTGGAGGCCCAGGAAGTACCACGGCGCCTTCGCCGGGTTCGGCGAGTCGGTCGGATTCGCCGGCTCTTCGAGCGGCGCCTTCAGGTAGATCGACCACACGATCATGACCGCCATCACGACGACGAGGCAGATCAACTCGACGTAGACCAGGTCCGGCCACGAGAAGACCTTCTGCGCCGAGTCCTCGCCCTCGATCGGCGGGCGGCCCTCGGCGATCCGCCGGTCGTTCTCCCAGGCCTGGTTCATCGAGAACCAGAAGAAGAACCCGACGAGGAAGATCATGCCGACGATCGGCACGTTGTCCGGCAGCGTGGCGACCTTGTTGAAGTTGGAGTCGAGGTACGAGAGGCCGATGCCGCCCGCGACGAGGACGAAGAGCGCGAGGCCGCCCTTCTTCGTCCACAGCGGCCGCCAGTGAATCGCGAGGATCAGCCCGATCAGCGCACCCGAAACCAGGTACTGGGGCGCCGACAGGAAGTCGATCGCGTTCTTGATCCAGTCGATCAGGAACATGCTGTCTCAACACTCCGGTGTAGGGGCGGGGCTTGTCCCCGCCCCCGGGCGGCCGCGAGGGCCGCCCCTGCGTTCCCGGACGACAACGGGTTCATCTACACAGGCCCCGAGATGCCGCCGTCCTTGCGGACGCGCCAGAAGTGCACGGCCATGAGGAACGCGGCGATGAGCGGGATTCCGACGCAGTGGAGCACGTAGAAGCGCAGCAGCGCGCCGGCGCCGACGAACCGGCCTCCGAGGAGGCCGAACCGCGCGTCGTTGGTCGAGGTGACGAGCTGGATGTCGCCGATCTTCAGCAGGCTCGTGCCCGGCCCCTGGATGCCGAGCAGCGGCGTCGCCGAGGCCATGTTCGAGCCGACCGTGATGGCCCAGATCGCGAGCTGGTCCCACGGCAGCAGGTAGCCGGTGAACGAAAGGAGCAGCGTCAGCACCAGCAGGATCACGCCGATGACCCAGTTGAACTCGCGGGGCGGTTTGTACGACCCCGTCATGAAGACGCGGAACATGTGGATCCAGACCGAGATGACCATGGCATGCGCGCCCCAGCGGTGGACCTCGCGCATGATCCCGAACGGCACCTGCTCGCGCAGGTCGAGGATGTCGACGAACGCGTACTCGACCGTCGGCCGGTAATAGAACATCAGGAGGAGCCCGGTGAACGTGAGCACCAGGAAGAGAAAGAACGTCACGCCGCCCGCGCACCACGTGTAACGCATCTTGACGCCCGACTTGCGGGTCTTGACCGGGTGAAGGTGCAGGACGACGTTGCCGAGCATCGCCAGCACGCGCTTGCGATTCGTGTTGGGGATGCCGACGCGGAAGATCGATTTCCAGAGTTGGCTCGAGACGATCGATTGCTGCAGATCACGCCAACGAGAACCCAAATCGAACCTCCGCTTCAGGGGATTTCCGGTTTCCGGATCGAGCGCCCGGACACGAGCCTCATGCCATCTTGAGGAAAGCCTTCGTGTCGGTCCACTGACCGCGCTCGTAGAGATAACGGGTGGCCTTGTCCACGATGATCTGGCCGTCCTCCCCCGAAACCTCGATCTGGGCGCGCTCGAGGGGGCGCGGCGCGGGTCCCTCGAAGTTGATGCCCGACATGTAGTAGCCCGAGCCGTGGCAGGGGCACTTGAACTTGTTCTGGGCCTGGAGCCAGTTGGGCGTGCAGCCCAGGTGCACGCACACGGCCACCAGGGCGTAGATCGAGTTGGTGTCCCGGACGATCCAGATGCCGAACTTCTCCTTCCACCGCTCGTCCACGCCGAGCGCGTAGCTCGAGGGGTCCCCGGCCTTGAACCGCGTCGGCGGCTCGAAGAGGACGTTCGGGAAGAGGAACCGGACCGTCGCCGTCAGCCCCGCTCCCGTGGCCGCCGCGAAGCCCGTCCAGGCCAGGGCCATCCATTTCAGGGTGGAACGCCGGGTAACCCCGTCGAGGGCGACGTCGGGGGGGGTCGACGGGAGCGTTTCGGGGGCGCTGGACATCAGATTCTGGGCCGTCAGCCTACCAAACCCGGGTCGGGACCCTCAAGGCGTTTCGAGGCCTTCGGGCGAAGCGCGTCGACCGCTTTGCGCGCGGCGTCGCGGACGCGCAGATTCGGGTCGTCCTTGGCGATCTTCTCGAGCGTCGGGAGGCTGTCGGTGTCGTGCAGGAGCACGAGAGCCTTCATCGCATTGACCATCGCGGCCTCGGCCTGATCGCTCGAGAGCGTGGCCTGCCGGGCGAGCGCGTCGCGGTCGAGCATCGCGTGCAGGACGGCCAGGCCCGAGCGGTCGCCGAGCTGGCCCAGCGCGATCGCGGCGTTCCAGCGCACGTCCGCGACGCGGTCGTCGGCGAGGACCTGGAGCCTCGGAATTGCCCGCTTGTCGCCGAGGGAACCGAGCACGTACGCCGCCATCTTGCGCTGGCCGGCGTCCTCGTTCTGGGACGCCTCGAGGACGGTGTCGAAGCCGGCCGGGCCGCCGATCTTCCCGAGCGCCCAGATCGCGTAGAGGCGGGTGTCGGGGTCATCGGCCCTCGCCGCCTGAAGGAGCGCCGGCACGGCCGCGGGCTCTCCGAGGCGCCCGAGCACGAGGACGAGGTAGCGCCGCACGAGGAGGTCGTCCGGACGCTTGTTCGAGAGCGTCTCGTAGACCCGCAGCGTCTCGGTGCAGAGCTCGGCCCGGTCTTCGGGCGAGAGATTGCCGAGCGAGCGCGACAGCTCGAAAGCCGCCTGCCAGCGCCGGTTCGCCGTCCCGCCGCGCACTTCCTGGAGGTAGTCGCGGGGGCCGCGCCGCTCGAAGGTCATGTAGTTGAAGACCAGGAAGATCGCGACGGCCGCGCCCACGACGAGGAGCGGCACGAGGAAGAGGCGGGCGATCAGCTTGCCCGCGCTGCGGGGCTCGTCGGTGAGCTCGTCGTCCGCGGCGGGCGAAGAATCCTTCGGCGCGTCGGTCACAGGACGGGCAGGTACCTCTTCGCCTGGGTGATCGGATTGGGGACGAAGATGGCGTCTTTCTCGCAGACGGTCTCGCAGAGCCGGCACGACACGCACGGTCCCGCGTCCACCTCGGCGATCTTGTGGAACGTCTCGTGGAGCGGGTCCTCGATGAGGTAGATGCAGTCGAACGGGCAGATGTCGATGCAGAACTCGCAGCCCGTGCAGAGGTCGCGGTCGACGATCGCCTTGGGGATCTCCTTCGGCTTGACCTTCTCGACGAGCTCGCCCTTCTGGTCCTGGATGCAGGAGACCGGGCAGTACCGCGCGCACACCGAGCAGTCGATGCAGCGGTCGTGGTGAATGACGTACTTCTCGGCCTTGTCGCCCGTGATCGTGTGCGTCGGGCACTTGATCTCGCAGACGCCGCAGCCGATGCAGGTTTCGGTGATGAAATGAGGCATAAACTCCGTTCCGCCAGCCCCTTGCGCAGGGCGCGGGCATTCAAATTACCACACCCCGCCGCGCCCCCGCTCCCGGCGAACATTTCGGCCCGGGTTGCGTTAGGAATCGGTGGGAGACTCCCATCGATGAGCAGAGAAGTGCGCGCCGTCGTCGTCGGACTCTTCGTGGTCGTGCTGGCCGCCCTCGCACTGTCCTACTGGCGGCGCCCCGCGGCCG
>Ga0335083_10009434_pt1 | contig 11840 bp, 11 predicted proteins | sample Lox_Sample_42_FD_206716 | JGI IMG/M metagenome (GOLD analysis project Ga0335083, IMG submission 206716) | Soil microbial communities from Loxahatchee National Wildlife Refuge, Florida, United States - Lox_Sample_4.2 | ecosystem: Environmental > Terrestrial > Soil > Wetlands | place: USA... | reverse complement strand
ATGTTACTTTTGTCGGTCGAAATGCTAAAAGAGTCTTGGAGACGGCTGGCTTTGGTCCAAGTGGTTTACGACAAGTGCGATCGCTGCACGAAGTGCAGGATATCTTTGAGATGCTGCAGGTGAATGGCTTGGCGCACTCACATTTTAGCCAGCAACTATGTGGCTCGATTGTTCAGACGTTAGCCTACAAAATAGCAGAACAAGCCCTCCCCGCGGACGCCAGATATTCGCGAGCACTGTTTTCCTATCTTGATGTTCGCGAAGCCATCGATAAGCACTTTTTGGAGATGAATACTGTTGAAGATGTCGCGGCACACTGCCATAAAACGCCGCATTATATTTGTACGCTCTTTAAGCGTTTCGACCACGTGACGCCATATCAGTATCTGAATCGAGTTCGGATGCAATACGCAGCTAATTTGCTGAGTGAGCCCGGGGTATTAGTGAAGCAGGTAGCGCGGCGACTTGGTTTTACGGATCAATTTCAATTTTCTAGGGCATTTAAGCGGGTATTCGGGGTTCCTCCTTTAGAATTTCAACAGCAGCACGCCGCCAAGTGATCGACATGAAGGAACCACCATTCGAGGGATAAGTGCGCTCGCGGATTTTGCAAATCATCGTGCTGTGTGACACTGCAGGCATGACATGGCAAGCTTAGTACGTTTCTTAAAACGTAAGTAAGTCTTCGGGTCTGACGCATTCAAGCACCTGCCCCCCGACTTTTCTTCCACAAAAACCTGTTATATGATGTGACTCTCGAGCAGGAGATGCACCAATGAATATCATGGGATCGGGGAGTTACCAAACTCCAGACTCCGATTAGCGATTTGTGAATGTCAAACCATCCATTCTTGGATTACAGCCTACCTTTGGCTTTGGCGACCGGCTGGGAGTCGCGACGCCAGGACATGTTAAGGCGTTATGTCGGACGGGTGGGCCGATTCGAGGCATCTTTGCCCAACAATCAATTCGCGAAATGTCGCGCACTGGGCGCACTGCCCAGCAGGTTATGCAAGCAGCCACCGAGGCACTCTCCCAGGTCAACTACGTTGATGCCTGGGGAGCTGACGCCGACCACTTGAAAACATCAGAAGATGTGCACCACACAGCTCAAGCTGGGTTCACGTTTTTTACCATCGATCCATCAGACTATGTTGATCGCAAAGCCGATGATTACGGCCACAGCGACTTGGAAGAAAAGTATTTCGCACTAGGAGAACACGTAAACTGGGTCGATTTGTATTTGGGCAAAGTCGTCCGAGTGCCACATGGTCCAGAGATTTTGTTCGATCGGCCGACAGTATTGCGGACGGCAGTAAAGTATGGAAACGCTATTAGTCATGCGCTGCAAATGGGCGAATGCATTCAGAAAGCAGTCAGCCAGCGCGGCGGATCGTGTGAACTTGAACTCAGCGTCGACGAGACCGATCAACCGACAAGCGCAGCAGAGCATTACATCTTTGCCGATCAGCTCCGTCGCCATGGTTTGCCGCTGGTGAGCTTGGCGCCCCGTTTTATTGGTAATTTTGAGAAAGGAGTCGATTACAAAGGCGACCTGCAGGCACTGACCACGGCAATGTCCGAACATGCGGCAATCGCCCAGTATTTGGGGCCTTACAAATTGAGTTTGCATTCGGGGTCCGACAAGCTTTCGATGTATGGCTGCTTGGCGCGTTCAACGGGCGGCTTATTCCACGTAAAAACAGCCGGAACAAGTTATATGGAGGCATTGCGAGTCGTGGCATTGCGCGCGCCGGCGGAATTTCGAGAAATCGTGTCGTTTGCGAGAGAGCGTTACAACGCCGACAAAGCCACGTACCACGTCTCTGCCACCATCGAGTCTGTTCCAGGTCCTGCCCACATTGCCGACGACATCGAGCTACAAAAAATCTATTTGGAGCGCTGGATCGATGTGCCAACAGGCCGTGGATTTACATCACTGGGGCGTCAGATTTTGCACTGTACGTTTGGATCGATCCTCACCGATCCGCGCTTCGGTCCGCTGGTGATGCAGGTCGTCAGGGAAAATCAGGCCCTGTACAACGAAGTATTAATAGCTCATTTCCAGCGGCATTTGAACGCCTTGAATGCAGGATGATGACAAGCCGAAAGTCGAGGCATTTCTAGTTACAGACTGAATTCCCTATGCAATACCGTTCGCTTGGAAAAACCGGAATGAACGTATCGGCGCTGAGCTTCGGGGCATCCTCACTCGGCGGTATCTTCCGCAATGTCAAAGAGGCAGATTGCGTGCGCACCGTTCGAACGGCATTAGATCTGGGAATTAATTTCATGGACGTTTCGCCCTACTATGGATTAACAACCGCTGAGACCATTTTAGGTCGATGTTTAAAAGGTATCGCGCGTGATCGCTACTATTTGGCTACCAAATGCGGTCGTTATGGCGCGGATGCCAAAGATTTTGATTTTTCAGCCCGGCGTGTAACTTCCAGCGTGAATGAAAGTTTGGGCCGGTTGGGCACCGACTACGTCGATATTATCCAAGTTCACGACGTGGAATTCGGGGATATTGAGCAGATTGTCGATGAAACCATTCCCGCATTGCTGCGAGTCAAAGACTGCGGCAAAGCCCGTTTCGTCGGCATCACGGGTCTGCCATTGTGTATGTTCACACAAATCGTAGAACGACTGCCGAACGACACAGTAAATACTATACTTTCGTATTGCCACTACGCACTCAATGACACTTCACTTTTGGAAATTGTTCCAACTTTACAATGTCGCGGCGTGGGCATTATCAATGCGTCTCCACTGAGCATGGGTTTGCTGTCATTGCGTGGCGCACCGGGTTGGCATCCAGCTCCGGCTGAAATCAAACAGCGATGCCGCTTGGCCGCGGAGCATTGTCAGCGACATGGCACCGACATTGTCAAATTAGCCATGCAATTCGCCGTCAGCGAGCCAAGCATTGCAACCACTTTGTTTGGCACTGCCAATCCGAAAAATTTGTCACAAAATGTAGCTTGGATTGCCGAGCCAATCGACGGGGAGCTACTCACGGAAGTGCATGAGATCTTGCAACCTATACGCAATCTAACTTGGCCGCAGGGTCGGCCCGAAAACAATCAACAAGACAACAGCGCCTCCAAAGCAAGCATTTTATCGATTTGATGAAAGCTGCAACCGATAAAAGCGGCTGGCTGTTTTACCAAAGATATCTGACCGTTCATCTGCGGATAAACTCCATAATGCCTGATGTGCCGCTGCCAGAACTTCGCTGTACTCGCCGGCTAATCGGCACATCGGCCAATCGCTGCCAAACATGAGGCGCTGCGGCCCGAACAAATCCAGCACAATATCGACATACGGAAACAGTTCCTCAGCGCTCCAACGCTGGTGGTCCGCTTCAGTGATCATTCCAGAAAGCTTGCAATAAATATCTGGAACCCGAGCAACGGCAGCCAAATCAGTTTGCCATGGTTCGAACTCACCTCGACCAATGAGCGGTTTAGCCAGATGATCGACGACCATTTGCAAGCCTGGCACACGGTGGGCCAATTGCGGAATGTACTTTAAATGCTGTGGACGCAACAGCAAATCGTACTTGAGCCCGCAACGGGCCAAGACCTTCAGGCCGCGCACCACGCATTCGTCCAGCAGCCAACGTTCATCTGATTCGTCATGAACAATGTGCCGGACGCCAACCAGCTTCACTTGGTCGCTGAAGCGGTCGATGTGCCGCTCCAAATCCGGGGATTTCAAATCTAGCCAGCCAACGACACCGGCAATCCACGGATTTTCCGTTGCCAACTGCAAGGCCCATTCTGTTTCTTCAAGACTATGCAGCGATTGCACGAAAACCGTTCGATCGACTCCCACTCGATTCAGCACGGGCCGCAAATCAGCGGGAAGAAAGTTGCGACGCACGGTCTGCATGTTGGCGGTCATCCAAGGATAGCTAAACCGGCCTAAATCCCAAAAATGTTGATGGGCATCAACCGTCACGGGCTTTTCATACTCATGCATTACACGAACTCTTTTCTTACTCCAACGACCAAGAGCAAATTGGCAAACAATCTTTGGTCGGCAGTTTGGATCGTAAGTACGTGTTCAGGCGACTGCACAGTCCGATAGAACTCCCAGCGTTCCAGCGGTTGCAAGTCTACCGCGATGCTTTGTTCACGCAGGATATTGCGAAATTCCTTCCAAATGGTTGGATCTTGCTGCATGGCATGCGCTCCGCTTGTTTCCGGCTGCATGGTGAGGGCGGCTTCGATTGGGATTGCTGTAGCCAGCGCTTCCAGCACTTGCGTGCAACTGACAACGCCCGGCAGCAAATTCAAACTTACCAGTTCCGCTCGTGGTCCTAGAGTTGACGAGGCTGGATAGTTTCCGTCTGCAATCAGCACCTTGGCGCTATGGCCGGCGCGGCCCAGTACTGCGTTAATTTGCGGGTGAAGAAGCTGATGCTTGAGCATGAGATGATTAGTGTTCGAGCGCGATGGCCAACAATTTCCGGTTAGTTGCAGACATTGACCATAGCTTTAAGCACCCCCGACTCAGGCTGAGTATACGATAGGAATACTTCCGGCAACTCGTCGAACTCGGAGCGATGGGTAATCCAAGGCCGTGTATTAATGCGTCCTGTTTCGATGAGCTGAATAATTCGGGCAAAGTCCTCCGGCAGTGCATTGCGCGAGCAGAGCAGCGTACCCTCCGACTTATGGAACAGCGCATGACGGAATGTCACTTCCTCACCGGTTAAGCCTACGAACACAAGTCGTCCACCTTGTGCAATGTATCCAAAAGCTTGAGACATCGACTTATGGGAGCCGGTGGCATCAAAAACGACGTCGGGCAAGTGACCGTTGGAAAGTTCGCGCAAATCGGCCTCGACGTGCTCCGAAGGCGTCAGCGTGTGAGCAACTCCCATCACACGGCGGCAAAATTCCAACCGCGACGGTTGAATATCGAGCACGATGATTTTGGCCCCCGCTAAACGCACAAATTCCAATACTGATAGTCCTATGGGGCCGGCACCGATAATCAAGCAAGTATCATCCGCTTGCACCGCTGCGCGATTCACAGCATGGCAGCCGATCGCCAATGTTTCCACCAGCGCCAACTGCTCGTAATCCAGCCGGTGGGAAACGTGTAATTTGCGCGCAGGCAAAACAAATTGTGGTCTTAGGCCACCGTCGATGTGAACGCCGAGTACTTGCAAACGCTCGCAGCAATTGGGGTTCCCGCGGCGGCTGGCATAACTCGTAGGATCGTTGATATACGGTTCTACGGAGCAATGGTCGCCAGGTCGAACATTCGCAACCCCTTGGCCAACTTCGAGCACTTCCACGCCTAGTTCGTGCCCAGGAATCCGCGGGTAGCTGAACAGAGGCATTTTGCCCAGATATGCACTTACATCGGTCCCACATATACCGACCCGATGTACCTTGACCAGCGCCTCACCGGCGGCCGGCGAATTTGGAGATTGAATCTCGATGGTCCGCCAGAGCTTGGGTCCGGCAAGCGATAGGGCCTTCATAAATAATCTACTAAAGTTCTGCGTCCAAACTAGTTTTCCACAACGCGATCATCTTATTCCCCACGTTCACATTTCTACAAGTCGCGGATGTGCGGTTGCTCATTTTGGGGCGATCATCGACTGATTTTCGAAGCTGGTAACCAAGTGGCGTTGAAACTCCTTCGGTGACAGTCCCAATACTTTTTTAAATATCCGCGAAAAATGAAATGGGTCCGCCATACCAACTTGCTTGGCTATATCCTTGACAAGAAGATTGCGATCCGTCAATAAATCTGCAGCCCATTTCATTTTTTTTGCATTAAAAACTGATAAGGAGACACATGATCATAATTTTGAAAGAGTCGACAGGCATGAGACACGGACACTTTGCAACGCGAAGCGACATCTTTGATATTTTTCAAGTTTGCAAAGTCTTCTTCGATCAAGTCTTTTATTTTTTGATAAGTTGCCAGTGCTCGGAGATCATCACTAGGATGTTTGATCGTTTGCTCGGCGATTTTAAGGGCAAGAGTGTTAAGAACAGAGTCGCAAAGCGATTGACTGTATGATGTCCAATTTAGACCGTAATGGATCATGAGTTCATACAGATCTCGAATATCCGTGACGTGTGAGATTTGAGTGATCCCAGCGGGGGCAAAGCCTATGGATTCCAAGAGCTTTTTGGCGTGCTTTCCAATGAAAGTGATATAGTACTTCAGCATGAGCTGTCGGGGATCAGCTTGAATGGCCAATGAAGAATTCGGTACATAGCCAAATACAGTACCGGGTATGAGATTGTAGCGCTTTCCGCGAAGCTCCAATGTTCCCTTCCCCTCTGCGACAAATTCAATGCTGTAGTACGGGAACATCGTCCTGAGAATTATATAATCAGCACGGACTCGCTCCGAGCCGCCCAAAACAACTTTCATGGGCAACGACGTCTTGGTTCCAAGGTCGAAGTAGAATCGCCGAGCTTTTATAATCTGTTTTGAAATAAAACTCGGCAGTTCTCCCGGCGAAAGTCGATGCGAACGATCAACATCATCAAAAAACTGCTCTGAGCGATTCATAAATAAACTTACTTCGAAAGCCAGAGAGATCGTATTCTTTCAATTTGCAATCTTAAAAAAATTCCAGCTGTGAACAATGAGGCGTTCTCGTAACGTTACGATCTGGGTCTGATTTGTCATCTGAGAGGCGAGGGTAATCGCTTGCCCGAACAGAGTCAATCATTGCCAGATCATGGCCAATCGAGATTGATGCAAATAATATCCATGTCAGCGCAAATATTAGACAGGCCTGCGCAAATATCCTGCACGCCAGGGCAAGCTATCTCCATTCCCAGAGTTGCGAGTTGAAATACACTAAGGCATTAGACATTTTCTTTTCGTCTATTCGATTTGCATCGCCGAGTGGGGAGAGTCGGGGAGAAAGAAGTCGGTCATTCAACCGTCTTCGCGGCGAAGTGTTGGGAATTCTGGCCATCGAAAGGTCAACGCAATGGCCGAGATGGTTGTCATTGCAGAGGAATCAATTTCTTCTAGACCCTATTGGTAAAGAGAGCTCGAATGATTGCGCCATCGCTCGTCTCGGCGCACGACAAACGCGTACCGAGCGTGACACAGGATAATCTTGAACACTCAGCATTTACGCTAGTAGAACTGTTGGTAGTGATCGCCATCATCGGCATTTTAATCGCATTGCTGCTGCCGGCGATTCAAGCAGCGCGTGAAGCGGCGCGACAAACACAGTGTAAGAACAACTTGAAGCAACTCGGCTTAGCGGCCCAAACTCATTTGGACGCGCAAAAGACTTTTCCCACCGGAGGCTGGGGGTACAAATGGATGGGCGATCCGGACCGGGGTTACGGTATTAATCAGCCTGGCGGCTGGGGATTTACTCTATTGCCGTTTATCGAACAAAAGTCGATTTTTGGATTGGGACAGGGTAGTGCCGGTAGTTCCCAAAAATATGCTGCCCTAGGAGTTATGGCCGCAACGCCGGCACCCTTTTTCTCGTGTCCTAGCCGCCGAGGTGACAATGGCTTTGTGGGAGTGTTTAACGCCAGCGACCTTCCCCTGTATAACGCAACGGGAATTGTAAATGGTGCGCGGGCTGATTATGCCGGCAATGGTGGTACCTTGGTGCCGGGCAATCCTCCAGGTGGCCCTGCACAAGGTTCGGATACAACTTCTTCTTTCAATGTGATCTCTTACATGAATGGCCAGTCGGCTTATACGTCCTCGACAGGAGTTATTTTTCAAGGCAGCTCATTAAAATTGAGGCAGATTCCCGACGGCCTGACGAAAACCTACCTAATTGGCGAAAAACTCGTGTTACCGGTGTGCTACACGCCAGATCCCACAAGTGTTAATTCGGCCCCTTGTTATGGCGACAACGGAAGCATCTATGGCGGCTACGATTGGGACATCGTGCGGTGGGCCGCTAGCGCCGTCAACGGTCCCACGACAATTCCCACAACGGCCAGTTCTCCCGGGTCGGGCGACATTACTCCACTTCGAGATTCAGTTCAACTCACCAACATGGCCCAAGAAACCTTAAATTTTGGCAGTGCGCATGCCAATGGTTGCTTCTTTGTGATGTGCGATGGATCTGTGCAGATGATTCCATTTACCGTCGATCAGCGAGTTCATTGGAAACTGGCCAATCGCATGGATAGCAAGGAAGTGGACATACCTTAGGCGCCAGCTTGATTCAACAGGTCTGTGGGTTGGATGGATGCAGGATTCACGTTCGACTCCGTCATGTTTCCAGAAAAGTTGGTGCAGGCCGGTGGGCCGCATCATGTATTAAAACATCGAGATAATACGATATATTGTCGCCAAAAAATCAATCTGTTCCGCGATCGAAGCGTGCTTCCACGCATTGCGTCAGGCTTGCTAAATGGGGCTCGGCGACGTGGTAATACGCTTTGCGCCCCTCTTTTTGACCGCCAAGAGACGGCAGTGCTGCATGAGCCGAAGATGCTCCGAAGCCATGTGGCTGGGGATTTCGCAGGCCCGGGCCAGTTGTCCCACCGTGTAACGGCCGCGAAATAACATTTGGACCATGCGCAACCGATGGGGATGTGCCAGGGTCTTCAGGCATTCGGCGGCGTGATTTCCAAGGTTTGGGCAAATTCTAGGGCGGAGCGGTTAGAGCTGGCCCTGTGATTGGCGAAAAGCGGTTATCGCGCGTTTAACTTAACCTACGCGCCTCCATTTCAGGGCGTAGCGAGGGCCGATGCTTGCAGTGCAAGGAAAAGTTTTCGTGATCGGGAAAACCGGCACGTGGGGCTGATGTCGCCTACCCCGGCAGGCCGACAAAGATAGCAGAGTCGGAGTTCGCGCTCTGGTTGCGCGCCGGCGATATCAACCCGTTGAGGACGGATCCAATGCGAAACATGTTTTGCCGAGTGTTATCTGCGCAGATTTTGCTAGGCGTGATTTCGTTTTTGCCAGCATCTGCTGGCGCGGCCACGCCCACCATTGATCAAGCCCTGAAGTTAACCCCGGTGCAAAAAGATGTGGATTACGATATTCCCGCCCCGGCCGACATCGCGAAATGCACCATTAAAGCCGAGAAAGTGGGCAATCAAACGGGTTGGGTGGTGCGGGGACCCAACGGGCAAATTTTGCGCGAATTTGTCGACACCAACGGCGACAACGTGGTCGATCGCTGGAGCTACTTCAAAGACGGCATCGAGGTGTATCGCGACATCGACGAAAACTTCAACGGGAAAGCAGACCAACATCGTTGGCTGAACACGGCCGGCAGTCGCTGGGGTTTGGACCCGAACGAAGACGGCAAAATCGACTCGTGGAAGAGTATTTCACCAGAGGAAGTAACGGCCGAAGTGGTGATGGCCATTCGCGATAAAGATGCGGGCCGCTTCAATCGTTTGTTGTTGACACCGGGGGAAGCCAAATCGCTGGGTTTGGGAGCCGCGAAAACCAAGGATTTGCTCGAAAAAGTGACCGGCGCCACGTCGAAGTTTAGCGACCTAATTCACACGCAGCACAGCGTTACTCCCAACACGCAATGGGAGCATTTTGGCGGCAGTCGGCCGGGTTTAGTTCCTGCCGGAACCGACGGCGCCACGGCTGATATCATCGCCTACGAAAACGTGATGGCCATGACCGAAACCGATGGCAAAGACGGCCAGGTTTCGGTCGGCACGCTGATCAAAGTGGGCGACGTGTGGCGCGTGATCGATGCCCCGACGATTCCCGATCCAAACAGCAAATTGGCGGAGGTCGACGGCTTTTTCTTCCAAACGGCCAGCCGCGCCAGTGACACGACGGCGGCGGAATCCAACCCGGACGGCCCAAGCGAAAAAGTGCAGAAAATGATGGACGAGCTTTCGAAGCTCGACGAAGCGGTGGGCAAAGCCAGCACGGAAGCGGAGCAAACCCGGCTGAATGACCGCCGTGTGGAATTGATGCTTGGTATTATCGACGAAGTTGGGGAAAAAGACCGGGCACAGTGGATACGCCAGTTTGCCGACGCGGTGAGCGCTGCCGCCCAAACCGGCATGTATCCGGGGGGCGTGGAAAAGCTGCAGACGATGCTCGATACGGTGGAGAAGAGTGCCGGGGATTCGGCCCTGGCGCCGTATGTGAAATACCGCCTGCTCACGGCCGGTTACGGCTCGAAGCTGCAAAAGGGAGACGAGTTCGTCAAAGTGCAGGCGGAGTGGTTAGATAACCTCGAAAAATTCGTGCAAGATTATCCGAAGGCCAGCGACACCGCCGAGGCCCTACTGCAATTGGGCATTGCGCAAGAATTCGCAGGGCAGGAAGAAAAGGCCAGAAAGTGGTATGGCCAGTTGGTTTCCGATTTTGAAAGCACTGCTTCAGCGACAAAAGCCCGGGGCGCGCTGAACCGCATGGACAGCGTCGGCAAGCCAATGCAACTGCGGTCTAAAATGGTAACCGGCCAAGCGTACGATATCGCCAAGGAGCACGGCAAATACGTGCTGGTGCACTACTGGTCCACCTGGTGCGAGCCGTGCAAAACCGATTTCGCGGAACTCAAAGAGTTGTATGCGAAATACGGCAAAAGCGGCTTTACGCTGGTCGGCGTGAATGTCGACACCAATCTGGCTGACGCCAACGAATACTTATCCAAAAACCGACTTCCCTGGCCGCAACTGTGGGAACCGGGCGGACTGGATAGCCGCTTGGCCAACGACATGGGCATCTTGACACTGCCCACCATGATTTTGGTCGACGACAAAGGCAACGTCATCAACCGCAGCGTGCACATTACCGAGCTGGAGACGGAACTGCGGTCGCATTTGAAGAATGCAGATTCGGCGGGTAAGTGATCGGCCAAAGATTTTCCGCCCGCAAATAATCGTGAAGGGCGAAATCGCTTGAAAAAAGCGACTTTGCATAAACTTTGCCGGTTGTATAAATTGCAAAGCTGTCGTGGCTTTGGCGGGAAAAGCCTCGCCAAAACCGTGATTCGCAAAAAAATATCGCACGGCAAAATTGGCGTAACTCACGCTTGGCTAAGCGCAAACCACACTGCTGGCAGCATTTTGCCAGCGGTGCATTCTCTGGAGCTTGGCACGATAATCGCTTTCTTTCTCCCGTGATGCCCAGCAAGGAAGCTTGGGCTACAAACTCATCCCGGCCGCCGGGATGGAACCGGGAGTGAACGCCATGCAGGAAGTGCATTTTTCGGCGCTGGTTTGGCTATTTGGACTTGTCCAGTTTGCTGGTTGGGCGTGCGGTTTCGTTGCGCGCTTAAGTGCCCGCTGGCGATATCAAGCATTATGCCACGCCCTATTTGCTTTGGCCTTAGTCGTGGTAGGAATTTCTACTTCGCTGGCGCTGGCCTTGGGAGCGAAGTGCTGGCTGCTATCAGCCAGCACGTTAGCGGGGATGATTTTGCTGGCGATTTGGGACTTCGACCATCGTCGCCGCCCGGCAACGATCTAGCATCGCCGTCACCATCTCGCATATTGTGCCGTTTTCCCGCGTGCCCGTCCCGAGGCAGAGCCATGGGATCGATCATCCTCGTTTCTATGCTGCTTTTGAAAAAGCTCTTTCGCCGCTGGTAAATCTTTTGTCTGAGCTTGCCGATTCGCTAGCAGTGCCAGCGGCGCTTTAAGCGCCACTCTCGTCAAATCCGAAAAAAAACTCCCCTTCGGCACAATCGGCAACCGACACCTATTCACAGCGGCACCTCGGGGACGTCGAGTTTGCGCCAAGAGGGTGTGCGCTGGGAATGCAACATCATCGATCGACGGGCTCACCCCGGTCAACAACGCCGGTTATAACCCTGCCACCTAACGTGGCCACGCCATGATAGCAATTGGCAACCGGGAAACGCTCGTCGAACGATCGCC
>Ga0335083_10009433_pt1 | contig 11840 bp, 11 predicted proteins | sample Lox_Sample_42_FD_206716 | JGI IMG/M metagenome (GOLD analysis project Ga0335083, IMG submission 206716) | Soil microbial communities from Loxahatchee National Wildlife Refuge, Florida, United States - Lox_Sample_4.2 | ecosystem: Environmental > Terrestrial > Soil > Wetlands | place: USA... | reverse complement strand
GGGATGCTGACCGCAATGGCGCTTTGGGAAGCCGTCGCGCCGCGCCGCTCGAGGTCGTACTCAAGGCTCAGGCGCTGGCCGAGCAACCTCGCGGTCGTCGCTTTGAATACCGCACTGGTGAGAATCCTGCTTCCCGCCACGGCCGTGAGCCTGGCCCTGCTCGGAGGAAAACGTCACTGGGGACTGCTCAACAACTCGCCGATCCCATACTGGATAGCGGCGACCGGATCGGTCATTTTGCTCGATGCGGCCATTTACCTTCAGCATGTGATGTTTCATGCGGTGCCAGCGCTCTGGCGCGTCCACCGGATGCATCACGCCGACCTGGACTTTGACGTAACCACTGGTGCGCGCTTCCATCCGATCGAGATCGTGCTCTCGATGCTGATCAAGTTCGGCGCGATAGCCGCGCTGGGGACGCCCGCGCTCGGCGCACTCATCTTCGAGGTTCTGCTCAATGCGACCTCGATGTTCAACCACGGCAATGTTCGAATCCCGGCGCAGCTCGATCGCTACCTTCGCTGGCTGACGGTTACACCCGACATGCACCGGGTCCATCACTCGATCGTGGTGGACGAAACCAACAGCAACTTCGGCTTCAACCTGTCGTGGTGGGACCGCTTGCTTGGAACTTATCGCAGCCAACCGGCCGCCGGGCATAACGGCATGACCATCGGCATCGAGCAGTTCCGTGAAGCGCGGGAGTTGTGGCTCGACCGGATGCTGCTGCAGCCCTTCCGCGGACCCGCGGGCAGATACCCGATAACCTAGATGAGTGCGGTATGAAACGCCAAGGCCTCATCCCACGCCTGGTTCTGGCCGCGGGACTCGGCGGAGCGGTCGTATGGCTCGTTCTCCATCGCGAATTTCTGCAAGCGGCTAGGCTGGAGCGCGAACTGGCACGCTTCGGTCCGGCAGCGCCGATCCTGTTCATCCTGCTCTACGCGCTCGCTACGGTCCTCTTTGTTCCGGGATCGGTTCTGACTGTGACCGGCGGGGCGCTGTTCGGCCCTGTGTGGGGAACTCTGTGGAACCTGACCGGCGCCACGCTCGGCGCGACGGTCGCGTTTCTGGCCGCTCGCTACGTGGGCTCGGATTGGGTTGCGCGGCGTTCCGGCGAACGACTGGCGTCGCTAATCCGCGGGGTGGAAGAGGAAGGGTGGCGATTCGTCGCTTTCGTTCGCCTGGTGCCGCTCTTTCCATTTAATCTGGTGAACTATGCCTTCGGATTGACGCGCATTCGGCTAAGCGAGTACGTGCTCGCCTCGTTCCTGTGTATGGCGCCGGGTGCGCTTGCCTATACCTACCTGGGCTACGCCGGGCGTGAGGCGGCGACCGGAGAGGCGGGATCGATTCACAAGGCCCTGCTTGCATTGGCGCTGCTCGCTACCGTCGCTTTCCTGCCTCGGCTTCTCCGCCGGTTAAGGAGAGAGCGCGACACTATTTGACGGACAAAGAAGCGCTCGGTGAGCGCAGCAAAAGTGCTCGCAGCCGCCGGATTCGCAAACGTATTCGTTCTTCGCGGCGGGATGGAGAATTGGAACAAGGCCGGCTACCCGGTCGATGAAATGTGAATCGTAGAATCCCTGGCCGCGAGACTGCGCGTGCGACAAGGCGGCGCGCTACATCGGCGCGCCGGCTTTGTTATATAAAGACTGGCCGCGTACGGCGTCCGCGAGCGCCGCGCGCCCAGAGGTGCCCAGTGCCAGTTCGCCCGCTCGACGATATCCGGGTGCTCGATCTCACCCACTTCTACAATGGCCCGTACGGGACCCTGATGCTCTCCTACCTGGGCGCCGACGTGATCAAAATCGAGCCCCCTAGACATGGCGAGGGGATGCGCGCGCTCTATCGCGCGCCGGGACGCGAAATCAGTATCGGGTTCGCAATCCTCAACGTGAACAAACGCTCGGTCACGCTGAATTTGAAGAGCGACGAGGGCCGCGAGCTGTTCAAGCGGATGGTCGCGCGCGCCGACGTCGTGGCCGAGAACTTCGCCTACGGCGCCATGGAAGGGTTCGGCCTCGGCTACGACGTGCTGCGCGCTATCAACCCGCGGATCGTGTACGCGACCGGCAAAGGCTACGGACTGAGCGGACCCTATCGCGACCTGCCCGCCTTCGACCCGGTGGTGCAGGCGATGAGCGGGGTACTGAGCACCACGGGCGAAGCCGACGGCCCGCCGATGAAGGCCGGGCCGGCGGTAGTCGACATGCTCGGAGGGATTCATTTCGCGGCCGCGATTCTGGCGGCGCTGCGCAACCGCGACCGCACCGGCGAGGGGATGCTGGTCGAGGTCGCGCTGCAGGACGCGATCATACCCGCGCTGACGACTCATATCGGCGCGTACTACGGGATGGGAATCACCGAGACGCGCAACGGTAACGCCTCTCCCGGCGGCGTGATGGTGCCTTACAACGTTTACCCGGCGAGTGACGGCTACGTGCTGATCCTCGCCGGCGACAATCATCGATGGCGCCGGCTGAGCGAGCTCGCCGGACGGCCGGAACTCGGCGACGACCCGCGCTTCGCCACGATGAAGGCGCGCGCGGCCAAGGTCGAGGAGGTGGACGCAGTGGTCGCGGCGTGGACGCGCCAGCATACGCGCGAGGCGGTCATGGCCGCGCTCAACGCCGCGGACGTCTTCTGCGGAATCGTCAAGGAACTGCCGGAAGTGATGACCGACCCGCATCTGCACGCGCGCGGGATGCTGCGCGAGATCGACGATCCGCGCCTTGGCCGCATCACGATCTGGACGTCGCCGCTGCGGATGAACGCCGAGGCGCCGGCGCCGCAATCGCTTGCGCCCGCTCTCGGAGCCGACAGCGACGAATTCCTGCGCACGGAGCTGGGTCTCGACCCCTCCGCGATCGCCGCGCTTCGCGAGCGCAAGGTGATCTAGCGCTGCGATTGCTCCGCGCCGCTAGAAAGGCGGCGCGGACGGGTGCAGCGGATGCGCGCGCAAAAACTCGAGCATCGCCGTGGTCCATTCGTCGGGCCATTCGCCATGATGATGGAGACCGGAGAGCCAGGCTCCCGGGTGATGCATGAACGCGAGTCCGCCATTGGGGTCCGCCCCGCATGCATCCAGGCACGCCTCGACCCGCTTGCCTGAGGCGTCAACGATCACGTCATCGACCTTTGCGCCGGCGTCGCGCAGCTCCGTCGCCAGCTTTTCGCCATTGGGGCAGATTCCGGCGATGTCGCAGCTATTGTGCACGAGCATCACGGGCACGCGTGCATTGTAGATTTGCACTTCGGCGTCGCTCGCCGGTTTGCCGCTGACCGGTTTCTGATGGCACGGATCGACGAGCGCGCCGAACGGATCGGGCCCGGAATAGACGGCCACCGCCGCGACGTTGGGGCGATTGAGCGCGTAGAGCAGGCCCATCGCCGCGCCGTTGGACCATCCGGTCACATAAATCCGCCGCGTATCGACCCTGCCGGTGCGCGCCGCCGCCGCGATGAAATGATCGATCGTCGCCGCGTCGACGTTTTCCGGATACACGGTCTTGCCGACTTTGACGTTGCCCGCCGCACTTAGCTGACGATACCAGTTGTCCCATCCCATCCCGCGGTCGTCCGGCCATTGATAGTAGTGCGCGGTGTTCCGGCCCTGCGGCGCAAGTACTATATAGCCCGGGTCGCCGTGCTCGCCGCTGAGCGAAGTCGTGGCGCGCAGGTCGAGCAAATTGGTGTGCCTGATGGTCCACGGCCCGAACAGCGACGGATGCAGGTAAACCAGCAGCGGAAGTCTGCGGCCGGGCTTCGCCGAGGACGCGTCGTACAGGCAGGCGTAGCGGTCGGTGCCGTCGGTGTCCTTCCAGGGCCCGAGCCTCTCGCCGTCCGCGCAGGCGGGCTTGACCGCGCCGAGCAGCTTGACCGGAGGACTCCCGAATGGACCGCACGCGGCGGTCGTGGCTTGCGCACCCGCAAGTCCGCGCATCGCAGCAGAGGCGATCAGCGCGGCGAGTGACGCAACCTTTGCGGCTGCCGTCAGGAAGTTGCGCACGTTAGAGCATGATTACGGCGCCGCCGAGCACGATCAGCAGTCCGCCGGCCAGCGTTTTGTAGTTGGGTACGTCGCGGAAAAGCGCGAAGGCCACGATCTGGGAGACGAGGAAGAACACCGCGATATACACACCCATCAGGCGTCCGAAATCGAAACCGCCCTGGTTGACCACGACGCCATAGATGAAGAGCGTGAACGCGCCGGCGGCGAGAAAAACCGGCCGCTCCCGCAGACCGATCCGCGTGAGCGCATCGCCGCCCACTTCGAGCAGCGCCGCTATAAGGAGCACGATCGCCGTTTGCATGGGTTCATTCCTCGCGCCTTTGAAAGGCCTCGCGGCCGCCGCACGTCTCCAACATAGCCGGTCGTTATGAAAAATGCCGCCGGACGTAGACGGATGCCTGCGCCGATGCGGGGCTCGCAGCGTTAGTCGCGCGCGGTCTTGACCAGCGCCTCGCCGTTGAGCCGCCACACCGTCCATTCATCCTTCGCGACCGCTCCCCGTGCGCGATAGAATTCTTGCGCGGGACGGTTCCAGTCGAGCACCGCCCACTCCATCCGCGCCCATCCGCGCTCGATCGCGATTTGCGCCATCCGTTTGAACAGTGCCTTGCCGACGCCGCGGCCGCGAAAACGCTCGGGGACGAAAATATCCTCGAGGTAGAGGCCGGGGCGCCCGCTCCAGGTGCTGTAGTTTCGAAAAAAGAGCGCGAAGCCGGCGGGCTCACCGTCGCACTCCGCGATTAGGCACTGGAACGGCGGTTCGGCCTGTTCCATCTGCGAGCGGATTAGCGCGGGCGTGGCCGCGACGGAGCCGGCCGCGCGCTCGTACTCGGCCAGGCCGTGGATGAACTGGAGGATCAGGTCGGCGTCGGCCGGGGTGGCGAACCGGATCTTCGGAATCATCGCATCGCTTCCTCTATGCGCAGTCGCGACGCGCTCGTCACGGACGGCCGATCCCGTAAACCGAGCGTATCACGCCGAACAACTCCGCCTGCCCCTCCAATTTCTCGCCGATGCGCAGCGCGACGCGGATCGAAGCGGCGTTATCCGGATGAATAAGGCTGATGACGTGCTTCAACCCCAGCACCGAGAAGGCGTAGTTCAGCGCCGCCTTCGCGCCTTCAGTGGCGAAGCCGTTGCCCCATCGCTCTCACGCGAGCGTCCACGCGACCTCGAGGCCGGGCCATCCCTCCGGATTGAGCAGCCCAATCCGGCCGACGAACTCGCCCGTCGCCTTCTCTTCGACCGCCCACAACCCGTAGCCGCGGAGTTCCCAGTGTCCCAGGTAGAACGCCATCGCGAGCCACGTCTCGGCGCGAGACTTCGGCCTGCCGTCGCTGAGATACCTCATCACGACGGGGTCCGCATGAAGCGCGGCAAGCGCCTCGAAATCGTTCTGCCGGAATTGGCGCAGCATGAGCCGCGCGGTTTCAAGCGTGGGAATGGAAATCATCGCCGTCCGAGGTTCATTTAAAGTGATACTTTAATTATACTATTCGGCGTCCTCGCGCTCAGCGGCCGCGGTATTGTCCTTCGCGCTTCTCCTTGAACGCCGCCATCGCCTCACTCATGTCCTCGCTCGCAAGACACGAGAGCCCCAGGTAGCCGTCGGCGAAAGTGATGTCGCCGAGACGGCCGTTGCCGAGCGCGCGGAAAAACTCCTTGGTCCGCCGCAGCGCCATTGGCGGCTTGCTTACCAGTTTGCTGGCGAACTCCAAAGCCGCTTCGGTTAAGCGTTCGGCGGGCACCACGCGGTTGACGAGTCCGATCTTCAGCGCCTCCTCGGCGACGATCTCGTTGCACGTCATGATCATTTCCTTCGCCCGGCCCATCCCGACGAGATTGATAAGCCGCGTGACCGAGCCCCACATGTACGGCACGCCGAGCGCAACCTCGGGAATCCAAATGCGCGCGCCGGCGGCCGCGATGCGAAAGTCGCAGGCCATCGCGAGCGAGAGCCCGCCGCCGATCGCAAACCCGTTGACCGCCGCGATCGTGACCTGGTCCAGCCGCTCCCACTCGTCCATCACGCGCCATCCGGTGCGCGCCGCGCGCAGCCGCCCGGCGTCGGTCTGCGCGCCCTGCGCCTTCGCGCCCGCATTCGCCGTCAGCCCGCCGATGTCTGCGCCGGCGCAGAACGAGCGGCCCTTGCCGGTCAGGATAATGACGCGCGATTGATCGTCGTCGCGAAACTCGGCCGCGACTTCGAGCATCTCGGTCAGAAGCTTGCCTGTTATCGGATTGAGCTTCTCGGGCCGGTTGAAATAGACGGTTGCGACTGCGCCCGCGCGCTCGACGATAAAGTTCTCGTAAGCCATCGGTCTCCTTTAGTTTCTCTTGTTGGCGTCCCGGGTTCAGCTCAGTTCGGCTTCGTTCAGCCCCACACCCGCCTTGCGACTTGGACGATCAGCTCGAGCTTGCGCCACTGGTCGTCGATCGAGAGCAGATTGCCGCCGACGGTGCTGGCGAAGCCGCATTGCGGGCTCAGCGCGAGCCGTTCGAGCGGGACGTAGCGCGCGGCCTCGTCGATACGCCGGCGGAGCGCGTCGGCGTCCTCGAGCGCGGGCGTCTTGGTGCTGACCAGTCCCAGCACGGCCATCTTGTCCTTCGGCATGAAGCGCAGCGGCGCGAAGTCGCCCGCGCGCGCCGTGTCGTATTCGAGAAAGAAAGCGTCAACCTCGACCTCGTTGAACAGGCGCTCGGCCACCGCTTCGTAGCCGCCCGCTGCCATCCATCGTGAGCGGAGGTTTCCGCGGCACAGATGCATCCCGACGGTCATGCCCGGCGGCCGCGTGCGGAGCGCATCGTTGACGCCGCCGATATACATCGTGACCAGCGCCTCGGGATCGTCGCCGATCTGGCGCACGCGCTCGCGCACCGCCGAATCGCAGAGCATCGCGAGCGGTACTTCATCGATCTGCAGATAGTTCGCGCCAGCGCGGCCAAGCTCGGCAAGCTCTTCGTGATAGACGCGCAAGAGGTCAGTCCAGAAACCCGCGACCTCGGGATAGACTGCCGGATCGGCGCAGGCCCGGCCGCGAAAAAAATGCATGAAGCTCGGCGCCGGCATCGTAACCTTAGGCACGCGATCGGTGTGGCGGCGGACGAATTCGAACTCGCCCACCGCAATCGGCCGGCTGCGGCGGATTTTCGCGACCGCGTGGCACGTGTCGAAGGGGTAGCTGTTGCCAGCGGCGTCGTGGAACTCGAACATCGAGCGCGCCTCGCCGAAGCCGGCGACCGCCTTGACCAGGCCAAAAGCCCACGAGCCGCGGCGAAATTCGCCGTCGCTGATGGTCGCAAGGCCGACTTTCTCCTGCATCCGAATCGCCTCGATGATCGAGCGGTCTTCGACCTCGCGGTACGCCGCGTCATCCAATCGCCCGGCGGCGTGCGCCTTGAACGCCTCGCGCAGTTCGCGCGGACGCAAGAGGCTGCCGATGTGCTCGGCGCGATGCGGCAGATTCGATTTCGATTGCTCGGCCATCCGTGTATATCGTCGCATTGCGTGGGTTGTTGCAAGGCGTTGCGAGGGCCGGCGCTTCGCCACTATTATCTGCCGGCCTGATTGCGGGCGTGGTCATTGATGATAGCGTTATCAGGGGGACCGGAATCGCTATCGGCTTGGGGATCGCAATTTAATCGCGGGAAATTCTGTCCATGCCGCTTTACGCTGTAGTCATTATCGCGATGGCTTCGGTCGCCGCCCTCGCCTTCGTGCTGAGCCGGATCATGGCGCGGCGCAACGCGCCGCCGGCCGGCGTTTACGAGGACGAAGCGCGCATCGACGAAGCCGGCCACAGCATTCGCGACGCGTTGCGCTTTCTGATCGGGCCGTTCCCGCTCTCGGTCGCCCTACATGTGCTCCTGCTGCTGGTCCTGATCGCGACCATCAAGGTGCAGAACGCGCGCGAGCTGCTGATGGTCACGCTGCAGCAGGTCGGTGGCGGTGGCGGCTCGAAGCACGACGAAATGCGCGACGTCGACATGCCCGAGATGACCATGCCGGACACGATGCCGCAGATGGTGGTGCCGAAGGTCGCGCCTGAAATCTCACACACCGTGGTGCAACCGACGCGCACCTACGTTCGCGACGCATCGGCGGGCGGAATCGGCACCGGCGGCGGCAACGGGATCGGTTCGGGCTCAGGGCCCGGGATGGGCACCGGGTTCGGCGGTTTCATCGGCGAGCTGAGACGCAAAGGGCTCGACATCGTGCTCGTGATCGACGACACCGGTTCGATGGACCTGATCATCAATGACGTGCGCGACCGGATGGACGAGCTGGTGATGGCGATTCACCGCCTGGTCCCGATTGCACGCATCGGCATCGTGGTCTTCGGCGGCCGCAGCGAACGCGTGGACATCGAGCCGCTGACAATTTCCAGCCATCGGCTGCAGACCTTTCTGAGCGGCATCGCCGCCAAGGGCCACGGTTCGCAGGGCGATGTTTATTCGGCGTGCGTAACCGCGGTCAACCAGATGAACTGGAAACCATACGCCAAGAAGGTGATCGTGCTGGTTGGCGACTCTCCCCCGCGCTTCGAGGACTACGGCCCGCTGCTCTCGCTGATCGCCCGCTTCCGCGCGCAGGACGGCACGTTCAACGCCATCGACGTCTCGGCCGAAGAGCACGAGCGCTACGAGCGCGAATTCTGGCTCAAGACGCACAGCGGCCGCCCGCCGGGCGAAGCGATCTCGCCGCTGGCCGAGTTTTACCAGGACACGCGCGAGACCTATAAGATGCTCGCCGCGGCGGGCGGCGGCGGGATGCGCCCGCTGACCCAGAACGTGCACATCAACGAGCAGGTGTTGATCCTCGCGCTCGGCGCGCAGTGGCAGGGCAACCTGGCCGCCTTCGGCCGCCAGATAACCGAAAACGAACAATGACGGATGCTTCGCGGCGCGGCCGCCGGCTGAGGGCCGCGGGATGCCTGGTCGGCGCGATGGCGCTCGGCCTTGCGCTCGCGCATCGCGCGGCCGCGCAAGCGCTCAATCACTCGCAGTTGCAGTCGCTCAACGACAAGCTCTCAACCGAGTTCGGCTACTACCTCGGCGCCGAGGAGGAAAAGCACGCCGACGGCAAACCGTACATCGATCTGAGCCAGCGCTTCGAATACATGCCAAGCAGCGGCCGCGACGGAATTATCGTGCACGCCAAGTGCGCCGGCGCCGAGTACGTGCCCAACAAGGGCGAGATGACCAAAGGGATCGCGACCGGCAGGATCAAGTACCTCCAATTCACTTACGCGCTGCGCAACGGGCAGTGGGTCGAGATCGGCAAGCCCTACTGGCAGACCCAATCGCTGGGGGCCAAGGCGGCGCGGCGCATGACCGAGGCGGCCGAGCGCGACGAAGCCGCCGAGGAAGCGGCTCGCGAGCGCGCGATAAGGGGCACGCCCCAGCCGACCGCTCGTCCTTCGGCCTCCGCGGCACCGGCGCCTGCCCCTCTCAATCCGGCGGCGCCCTCGCCCCACTAGCGGTTGACTCTGCACTGACGGCGAATTTTTACGGAGAGTAAATCTCGCACGGCCCGACCAGATCGAACCCGCTCGACGCGTTGAAGCCGAACCCGCCGACCATCAGCACGCGCCCGTCGCTCATCAGCGTTGCGGTGAAGAACTCGCGCGCGATGTGCATGCTGCCCGTGCCTTCGAAGCGGTTGCCCGCCGGGTCGAACAGCTCGGCCGCTGCTGTAACACCGCTCGCGCCGCTGAAGCCGCCGGCGATGAGCACGCGCCCGTCGCCGAGCAGCGTCGCGGTATGGCTGTCATGCGCAGCCATCATGCGCCCGACGGTCTGGAACGCACCGCTGCCCGGGTTGTACACCTCGGCGCTCTCGAGCGCGTGGCCGTTGTTGTCTTCGCCGCCGGCCACCAGCACGCGTCCGTCGTGCAGAAGCGTCGCCGTGTGATGCTTGCGCGCGCTGCGCATGCTCCCGGTCGGAGTAAACCTGCCCGTGGACGGGTTGTAGATCTCGGCGCTGGCGAGCGCGATATCGAAACCGTCTTCGTCGATCCGCTCGCCGCCCGCGATCAGCACCTCGCCGTTCGCAAGCATCGTCGCCGTGTGTCCGTAGCGGCCGACGCTCAGGCTGCCGGTGGGTGTGAACGCGCCAATCCCCGAGTCGTAGAGTTCCGAGCGGGTGACGGCGTAGCCCTTGGCGTCCTCGCCGCCCGCGATCAGCACCTTGCCGTTGGAGAGCAGGGTCGCGGTGTGCAGCTCGCGCCCGGTGATCATCGAACCCGTGTTTGCAAACAGGCCGCTTCCGGGGTCGTAGAGTTCAGCGCTGGCGAGCAGAACCGAGAAGCCACCCTCGTTGACCTCCTCGCCGCCGGCTACCAGCACTTTGCCATTGGGGAGCAGGGTCGCCGTATGGGCGTCGCGCCGCGTAGTGAGCCTGCCGGTCAGACCGAATTCGCCCTTTTCCGGATCGTAGAGCTGGCAATCGATGAGCCATCCGACGCCGCCGCTGCCGTAGCCGCCGGCGACCAGCACCTTCCCGCTGGGCAAGAGGGTCGCGGTATGGTACTGGCGGGCGGGGTCGATTTCTGCGGTGAGGCTGAAAGTGCCAGCGCGCGCGGGCGCTGCAGCTGCGATGAGCGTCACCAGGGCAATCGCAAAGCTGCAGATCGCCGGGACCGTCACTCGTCTAACCATTTCGGCCTGTCGCACGATTTTGCCGATGATACGCATCTTGTTTAGCTTCTCAACGCGGACGCGACGATTTTCGGCCCTCGGGCGGGCGCATAGGCCACGGATGCGCCGAGTTACCAGACCGACCGCCATCCGCGCAAGCCCGGCACAGCTGGAGCCTCGTCGCCGGGCCCGCTCACCTCACAAATAGCCCGAACGCAAGGACGGTTCCTCGATAACGTCGCCAACAATCGGTCACTTACGCTTGCAACATTTCAGAGCCCGTTATATTGCTTGCGACGCTGCACCATTAGCCAACCTGTAAATGCCGAACAGCAATGCAGGTTTTGCAATGAGATGGCGCGGACGGTTGACGCGAGCAAACCGGCTCTGTTAGACGCACGCGGGCGATGAAGGTCTCGGACGGGGGAAATCCGGGGCCGTACTTGGGGAAGAAAGCATGCGAGTGAATTCTTGCGTGGCAGCGTTGACGCTGCTGCTCTTGGGCGCCTGCCTGATTGGCCTGGCCTCGGCGGCGCCGTTTGTGGTGATGCCGGCGTGGCTCGGGACGCCGCACGACATGGTCTTCTCAATCGCGATGCGTGGCGAGCAAACCTGGGTAGCCGGCAGCTTTGGCATCCTGGTCAAGCGCACGCCGCAATCTCCGTGGAAAACGATTTCAGACACCGGCGGCATGGCGATGCTCGGAATCGCCTTTGCGCCCTCCGGCGATGGCGTCGCCGTCGGGCAGGCCGGCAGCCTCTACGAAGTGGCAGCAGGCTACGACACCTGGACGCGCCATGACGTCGGCACTACCGAGCGGCTGTTCGCGGTCGCGGCGAGCGCCAAGGGCGAGTTTGTCGTCGCCGGTTCGTTCGGCACTATCCTCGACCGGCCGGCCGGCTCCAAAGAATGGCATCAGGTAAATACGACCTGGAGCAGTGGCACGACGCCGCATCTCTATGGCGTAGCGTTCGCCGACGACACGACAGCTTACGTGGTCGGCGAGGAAGAGACGGTGGTAACCGTCAAGGGCGGGGTCGCGACCGACACTCGCGACCTGGGTACGCCGAACAAGCCCAAGGTGCCGGTCGGAGGGACTCCGATGCAGGCGGCCGATGCGGCCGCCGGAATCAGCGGCGCCGCTCCGGTCGAACCCGCGCTCTTCAACATCGTCAAGTGCGGCGGG
>Ga0335083_10009432_pt1 | contig 11840 bp, 10 predicted proteins | sample Lox_Sample_42_FD_206716 | JGI IMG/M metagenome (GOLD analysis project Ga0335083, IMG submission 206716) | Soil microbial communities from Loxahatchee National Wildlife Refuge, Florida, United States - Lox_Sample_4.2 | ecosystem: Environmental > Terrestrial > Soil > Wetlands | place: USA... | reverse complement strand
AATCGTCCGGAGAGTCCGTGTACCCCGGCGGCAGGGCGTTCCGGCAGATGTGGCCAACCACGCGCTCCATCAGGTAGAACGACGCGCCGAGCGGGCTGTCGGCGTCGCCGAGGTGGAAAGTGCGGGGCACGGGCACGGCGGTGCCGGCGAGCGCGGTCATCACGCGGTACTCGCGGCCCATGTCGTGCGCGGTCGGCAGGATGTGCCCGAGTGGCGGGCGCCGCAGGATAACCTCGCCGGCGTCGCAGGCGACGCGATAGGTCAGGTTGGACTTCCCGCCCGAGATCAGCGCGACGTCAGGGGTCAGCCACCGGTGGTCGTGCAGGATGTCCGCGAGCATCGGCCCGACGATCTCCGCGTCGGCGCCGGTCGTGATCCGTTCCAGGCGCTGAGCGGTCGGATCGTTGAACCCGAGCTGCTCGTCGGCGGTCGTCATGCCGCGACTCGTTCATTGATGCCACTCGCGCTTGCGCTCGCGTTCGCAGTTGCGGCCAGGGTCCGGCCGAGCTCGCGCTCGTGATGGGCGGCGTCTCCGAACTGCTGCTCGCGCAGGATGATCCTTCGCAGGAAACGATGGGCTGGGTGCTCCTCGGTGAACGCGATACCGCCGAAGACCTGGATCGACCCGTGCGCGACTTCGCGTGCGGAACGCGAGACGTACGCCTTGGCCACGGACCCGGTGAGCCGCGCCCCCGGAATGCCTTCGTCGAGCGCGGCGGCGGCGTACAGCGTGGTCGACCACGAGCTCGCCTGCCTCACGTGGAGGTCGGCCATAAGGTGCCGCAGCGCCTGGTTGCTACCGATCGTCCGCCCGAACTGCCGGCGCTCGGTGGCGTACGACTGCGCTTGGCTAAAGATGTTGGCGGATGCTCCGACGGCTTCGGCGGCGGCGAGCAGGCCGCCGACGCTGATAAGCCGGTCGATGATCGTCTGCGCGAGTTGCCCACTTAGGACCGCGTCCGTGTTGGCGTCGCCGAAGGTGACCCGGCTGAGCGGCACGGCGCCGTCAAGCGCCGGCTGGTCGCCCCATTCAACGCCCGGCGAGTCGCGTCGCACGAGTGCCAGTCCGGGTTCGGCGCCGACGAGCGCGACGACCACGAGGTAATCGACAACCGCCGCGTGCTCGACGGCGGCCTTCGTGCCGGTAAGCCGGCTGTCCTTCACGGTCGCGCGCACGCCCGAGGGCGACCAGCCGCCACCGGGCTCGAGCAATCCGATCGCAAGCCGCGCGTCGCTCGTCTGGAGCGCGCGGAAGTCGTCGGGGAGCTCGGCCGCGAACGGCGCCAGCGCGTATCGAACGGCGACGCTGCCGATCAGCGGGACCACGGCAAGGTGACCGCCGACGGCGCGCGCGACGAGACACAGCTCGATCGCGCCGAGGTCGTTCCCGGCGCCGCCGAGCAGGCCGAACTCGACAAGGCTCTCCCACAACCGGGCGCGCTCGGCCTCGCCGGCCTGCCACGCGCTCTCGGCGGCGGGCCATCGCCGCTCGAGTAGCGTGTTGATCGACTCCTCGAGCCAGACCTGTTCGTCGCTCAGCTCAAGGTCCACGTTTACTCCTTCGGGAGCGCCAGGATGCGGTCGGCGATGATGTCGCGCTGGATCTGTCGGGTCCCGCCGTAGACGCTGGCCGCGCGGGAGTACAGGTACGTCTCGTACCAGAAGTCGTTCTCGGGGATGTCGTCGGGATCGCCGCCCTGTAGCGTCGGTCCGAGCACCTCGAGCACGGTGGAGGCGAGCCGCTGCTCGGCGTCGGCCATCAGCAGTTTGACGCTCGAGCTCTCCGGTCCGACCGCGCCGCCCTGGAGGAACTCGCCGGCGGTCCGGTACGCGTGATGGCGGAGAACCTCGATGCCGATCAGCGCTCGTGCGAGCGCCGCTTGCGCTTCGGGATCATCGATCAACGGGCGGCCGTCTACTTCGCGCCGCCGGGCGGCCGACACCGCCCGGTCGAACCACGTCCGCAGCTTGACCTGCCGTGGCAGCGCCGCCGTTCCTCGCTCATGCCCGAGCGTGTACATCGCGATCTTCCACCCGTCTCCGAGCTCGCCGAGCAGGTTCTCGCGCGGGACGACGACATCGTCGAGGAACAGCTCGCTGAACTCGGCGTGGCCCGTGATCTGAGTCGTCGGCCGGACCTCGACGCCCGGCGCTGACATGTCGACGATCAGCATCGAGATCCCGCGGTGGCGCGGCACGGTGTCGTCGGTGCGCGCGAGCAGCCCGCAGTACTTCGCGTACTGGCCCCATGACACCCAAGTCTTCTGCCCGTTGATCACGAAGTTGTCGCCGTCCTGGACGGCGCGCGTGCGCAGGCTCGCGAGATCCGAGCCGGCCTCGGGCTCGGAGAAGCCCTGGCACCAGATCTCCTCCGCGGACAGGATCGGGGGGATGTAGCGCCGGCGCTGCTCATCGTTGCCGAACCGGAGCAGCGAGGGGCCAAGAACTCCGAGCCCGACGATGTTGACGAACTCGGGCGCGCCCGCGGCCGCGAGCGCCTGATCGACGACGATCTGCTCGACGGGCGGACGGCCGCCGCCGCCGAACTCGACGGGCCAGGTGCGCCCGACATAACCCGCGTCGTAACAGGCGGCCTGCCAGCGCTGGAGCAAAGCCATCCGATCGTCGAGCTCGTGTGGGAGCTCCTCGGCGCGAACCCCCTGGCCCGAGAGAAAAGCGCGGACCTCGTCGGCGAGAGCCCGCTCAGACGCGGTTTCGGTCAGCTGCATCGAACTGAGATCGTATCAGGAAACCGTGTTGTGCGAGTACGGCCGATGGCCCGATCACGCCATTGTTGCTAAACATGTGCATTGAATTTAATGCCCTGGGCATGGTAACGTGCGACTGACGTGAGTTCGACTCAGGCATCTAATGGTAGGTCCTCGCGGCCGACGCGCCGGTCGCGTAACGAGGGTGCGAGGCGAGCCGAGATTCTGAGCGCGGCGATCGAGCGGTTCGGCTCCGGCGGATACGAGAACACGAAGTGGGCCGAGATCGCCGACGACGTCGGGATCGGGCCCACCGCCCTGTATCACTACTTCGACTCCAAGCAGCACTGCCTGTACGTGATCCTCGACGAGGCTCTGGCCGAGTTGCACGAGCGGTTCGATTCGATCACCGCGAGCCATCCCGATCCACGGGACGCGCTGCGCGCGGTGTGCGCCGACTGCTTCGAGCTGTCCGAGCACGAGATTCTGCGCAACCGGGTGCTCGTCGCCGAGCAGGCGCTGCTGAGCGGCGAGGGCTCCTCGCCGCGCGAGGAGCTGGCTCGCATCGCCGGTCGCGAGAAGACGCGTGCGCTCGAGCTGGCGTGGACGCAGTTCCTTGCCGACGCGATGAGCAAGGGCGTGATCCCCGAGCGCGACCCCAGGATGCTCGCGCGCGCGATGCTCGGCCTCTACAACAGCATCTGGCACTGGTACCGCCCGGACCAGACCCTGCTCCTTCCGACGATCGCCGAGTTCTTCACGGCTCGCATGTTGGCCGTCGCGGGGGTGGCGCAGGACGGCGCCGCGCCGGCCTGAACCTAACGCTGCCGATGCAGTCCGCGCTCGCGCAGTCACGCCGGCTGGTGCTCCCGGAGCTCACCGGCCGAGCGGCCCGGTCGCATCCCGACCGTCCGGCGGTGATCTTCGGCGACGACGTCCGCACCCACGCGGAGCTGCACGACCGCGCAGCGCGGTTGGCATCCGTGCTCGCGACGGACGGCGTCGGGGCGCGGGATCGCGTGGCGCTGCTGCTCCACAACCGGATCGAGTTCGTCGAGGCGCTGCTCGCGTGTCACCACCTGGGCGCGGTCGCCGTCCCGATCAACTTCCGCCTCGCGCCCGACGAGGTCGAGTATGTGCTGTCGGACTCCGGGGCGGTGGCGTTGATCACTGACGCCGGCTCGCGGGTCGCCGGAGAGGGTGCGATTCCCATGGTGCTCGACGTCGGTCCCGATTACGACGATGCGGTCGCTGGCGCGATGCCGTGTGCGCGCGCGGAGGCGCGCGAGGACGACCCTGCGCTGATGTGTTACACGTCCGGGACGACCGGCCGCCCGAAGGGAGCGGTGCTCACACACCGCAACCTCGCTGCGAGCACGCTCAGCTGGATCCATGAGATGCGAGCCGGCGAGGACGATGTGTGGCTCTCCGGCCAGCCGCTGTTCCACATCGGCGGGATCAACGGTCTGCTCCCGTTCCTCGTGCTCGGCGCGACCGAGGTCATCACGCCGACGACCGCGTTCGACCCGGAGGCGATGCTCCGCCTGATCGAGGCCCACGGCGTGACGATGTGCATCTTCGTGCCGACGCAGTGGGCGGCGATCTGCGCGAGCGACGCTGTCGCGCGGATCGACCCGCGCCAACTCCGTGTGGCGATGTGGGGGGCGTCCTCGTCGCCGCGCCACACGCTCGAGGCGATGGAAGCCGCGTTCCCGCACGCGGCGATCGTCAGCGCCTACGGACAGACCGAGATGTCGGGCGCCACCACGTTGCTGAAGGGGGCCGACTCGACGCGCAAGATGGGCTCGGTCGGCAAGCCGATGCTCGGCGTCGAGTTGCGCGTCGTCGACGATCGGTTTTCGGATGTCGCGACCGGTGCCGTGGGCGAGATCGTCTACCGCGGCCCGAACGTGATGGCGGGCTATCACGAACAGCCCGACGCGAACCGCGAGGCGTTTGCCGGCGACTGGTTCCACAGCGGCGATCTCGCCCGCCTCGACGACGAGGGCTACCTGTGGCTCGTCGACCGCAAGAAGGACCTGATCATCAGCGGGGGCGAGAACGTGTACCCGGCCGAGGTCGAGCGCGTGCTGCTCGATCATCCGGCGGTTGCCGAGGTCGCGGTGATCGGGGTCCCGCACCCGCGGTGGGTCGAGACGCCGGTGGCGTTCGTCGTCGCTCGCGAATCGGGGGAGGCGCGCGAGGCGGGCGACCCCGGGCTCAGCAAGGATGAGTTGATCGCCCACTGCCGGCGACACCTCGCGGGGTACAAGAAGCCGTCCGCGATCGTCGTCGTGCCGGCACTGCCTCGCAACGCCGGTGGAAAGGTCCTCAAGCGTCGCCTGCGTGAGACGTACGGCGACCAATTCTCAGCAACCGTGGAGTGAGTCGATGCCATACGTGTACGCGAACGTAAAGGTGAAGTACGGCCAGTTGCCCGCCTTCTTCGAGGCGATGGTTACGATCAAACGGGTCATGGAGGAGAATGGGTGGACGCTCGTCGGGGCGTGGAGCACCGTGATCGGCGACCTCCACGAGGTGCACGACCTGTGGGAAGTCGAGGACGCGAACACGGTGCCGTCAGCGTTCGCGGCCGCGTTCGAGGACGCCGACTTCGTCGCGGCGTCGGCGTCGCTGGCGGCGATCGCCGACCGCGAGGTGCTCTCGCTGGTGACGAAGACTCCCTACAGCCCCTGAGCCGAGGACACCTGCCGGGCCGCGGCCCGTCCCTCGGCAATCGCGTGCTGCACGCGCCGCGGCACCACCGCATCGCCGACGACTTGGACGGTCGGCCCGGCCGGCACGAGTGATTGCCAATCCCGCGCGCACCGCTCGCCCACGATCACGATCGTGTCCGCCGGAAGCTCGTCGGTTGAGCCCGACATCACGTTGCAGGCTGTGACCGATGCGTCGCCGATCGACTCGATGCGCGTCAACGGGCGGATCCGGAGCGGCGCCCCCCGCAGCCGTGCGAGCAGCTGAACGTGGCCCTCGGGCGGGAGCCGCGCGCCGAACGAATCCGCAGGCGTCAGCACGGTGATGCTCGCCCAGCCCGCGGCGATCGCGGTTTCGACTGCGCTCGCGCACGGCCACCAGCCGAACCCGTCGTCGACGATGACGAGATCCGAACCCGTCGCGTGACCTCCGCGCTCCGCGATGAACGTCGACGAACCGAGCGCGCGGCCGATTCCGGGGAGGTCGGGTAGCACCTCGTCGCTCCCGACCGCCAGCACGACGTGGTCGAACCCCGCCAGTACGTCATGGTCAGCCGCCGTCCGGCCACGGACCTCGATGTTGCCCGCGCGGTCGAGCGCACGCGCGTAGTAGTGCAGCAGCGCCTGCCACCCGCGACGGTTCGGTGCGGTGGTGGCGATCGACAGGTGCCCTCCGAGCCGCTCGCGGTCGTCGAAGAGCACCACCTCGCGCTCAGCCGGCATCGACGTGGCGCATTCGAGCCCGGCCGGACCCGCGCCCACGACCGCGACGCGGCGCGACGCCGCCGCCTTGCCTCGCCGGGCGAGCAGCGGAGCCGCCGGCCGCGGACCGTGCGCCGACGGACCGAGATCCGGATTGACCGAGCACAGGAGAACGGGATCGAACGCCCGGCAGTCCTCGTTGCAGGAAACGCAAGGGCGGATCTCGTCGGCGCGGCCGGCGAGGACCTTCGCCGGGAAGTCGGGGTCCGCGATCAACGGCCGGGCCACGCCAACGAGGTCGGCTCCCGCTGCGAGCGCGGCTTCGATCGACTCGGGCCGACGGAACGCTTGCGAGACGAGCAGCGGGGCGCTGACGAGCGGGCGCAGCCGGTCGATGGTCCCGAGCAGCGGCGGCTCGGTCGTCGCCATGTCGCGGACGTAGGTGGTCCGCACCCCGACGGTAACGCTGACGTAGTCAAAGAGTGGCGAGATCGCGGGCAGCAGCTCGCACAGGCCGTCGATCGAGAAGCCGCCCTCGAGTTCGCCGTCGACGGACAACCGGACGCCGAGGACTACCTCAGGCGACGAGCGCCGGATCTCTTCCGCGATCCGACTGACGATCTGAACTCGGGCGGAAACCGAGTCCGCGCCGGGGCGGGTGTTGGTCGACGGCGACAGGAACTGGGCGAGCAGGTAGCCGTGGGCGGCGTGTAGCTCGACCACTTGAAACCCGGCCTGGGCGGCGTGCGCTGCCGAGATCCGGAAGCCCTCAACGACGCCGTCTATGTCGTCCGCCGACGCGGCTCGGGGGCGGGTCGGCTCCCGGGGCGAGCGGACCGCCGACGGCGCGATCGGTGGGTACCACATCTCGGCCCCGGTGGTCTCGCGCCCGAGGTGTACGAGTTGACAAGCGGCGACGGCGCCTTCGGAGCGGATCGCCTGCGCGCGCAGGGCGAGACCCGGGACCCCATCCTCTCGCCAGGCCTCAGTGACGAGCCGCCGGCGCCAAGCGGATTCGGGCGCGGTTACCGTGCCGCCGACCGTGATCATCGCCGCACCGCCGGCAGCGAGGCGCCGCCAGTAGTCCGCGTCCGCCGGGAGCGCCAGCCCGTCGTCGAGCATGCCCCGGCCGTGCGGGGCGCCGACGATCCGGTTGCGCAGCGTCAGCGAGCCGAGCGCGAACGGCTGGAAGGCCCGATGGGGGATCGCGGTCATTGCGCACGGCCCGATTTAGTAGGCCTGCGATTGACCGCCATCGATCGGGATCACGGCCCCGTTGATGAACGAGGCATCGTCGGAGAGGAGGAACGCCACGAGGTTGGCGACTTCTGCGGGCTGACCGAACCGTTTCATCGGATTCACGCTGACGAACTCCTGTCCGAACGCTTCCCAGCCGTCCTCGCCGGCGATCTTGATCAGCGAGCCCTTGACCATTTCGGTCATGATCGCCCCGGGGGCTACTGCGTTGACTCTGACGCCGTACTGGCCGTATTCGATCGCCGCCTGCTTGGTCATTCCCGCGACCGCATGCTTGGCGGCGACATACGCCACCAGGTTCGGCACCGCCCGGATCCCGCCGACCGAAGCGGCGTTCACGATCGCGCCGGTCCCCTGTGCCTTCAGGTACGGCAACGCGTACTTCATCCCATAGAAGACGCCCTTCTGGTTGATCGACACGACCTGGTCGTAGCCGTCGCCGGTGTAGTCCTCGACCGGGCTCTGCTGACCCTCGATCCCGGCGTTGTTGTAGAGACCGTCGATCCGCCCGAACTCACCGACGGTCTGCTCGACGTACCCGCGCACCTGATCTTCCTGTGACACGTCAGCGGTCACCGTCAGTACCTCGGCGCCGGCGACGGCACTGAGGATCTCCGTTCGCGAGCGCTCCAGCCCGGCCGCATCGACGTCGAGGAGGGCAAGCCGGGCTCCGTCTTGCGCCGCCTTCAGCGCCGTGGCGTAGCCGAGGCCCGTGGCCGCCCCGGTGACCATGACCACCTTGTCTGACAGGCGCATCTGTCAGACGTGCGCTGGGGTCGCCTGGACCGATTGCAGAACCTCATCGGGGACGTCCTGCGACGGATCGATCGAGATCGTCTTGTCGAGCAGGTACTCGTCGATCGCGTACGGGCCGTGCTCTCGGCCGACGCCGGACTCCTTATAACCCCCGAACGAGGAGTTGAAGTCGGCAGCCATCGTGTTGACCGAGAACGTGCCGGTGCGAATACGCCGGGCGACCTGGAATCCGCGGACGGCATCGCCCGTGAATACCGAGCCGGACAGACCGAACCGGCTGTCGTTGGCGATGCGGATCGCGTCCTCCTCGTCCTCGTAGGAGATCAGCGCGATTACGGGCCCGAAGATCTCCTCCTGGGCGATCGTCATGTCGTTCGTGACATTGGTGAGCAGCGTCGCCTCCACGTACCACCCCCTGTCGAGGTGCTCCGGAACCTTGCCGCCGGCGGCGACGGTCGCGCCCTCGTCGACGGCCTGCTTGATGTACCCGAGAACGCGGTCGCGGTGCGCCTCGGTCACCAGCGGGCCGACCACCGTGTCGTCCTCGTGCGGATCGCCGACCTTGAGGGTCTTGAAGGCCTCGGTCAGCTTGGAGGCGATCTCGTCGTACTGCGACTTCGGAGCCAGGATCCGGCTCATGCACACGCAGCTCTCACCCTGGCTGGTCCCAGCGCTCGAGCCGACGAGGATCGGGAGGACCGCATCAACGTCGGCGTCGTCCAGGACGATCGCCGCGGACTTGCCGCCGAGCTCGAGCACACACGGCCGGACGAGCTCGCCGCATGCGCGGCCGATCTGCTTGCCGACCTCGACCGAGCCCGTGAAGCTCACCATGTCGACATCGGGATGCGACACCAGGTGGGTTGACGCCTCGCGGTCCGCGGCGACGATGTTGATGACTCCGGGCGGGAAGCCGGCCTCGCTGACGAGATCGGCCATCGCGAACAGCGACAGCGGATCGGGATCGGGCGCCTTGACGACGACCGTGCACCCGGCCACGATCGCCGGCGCCGTTTTCTGCGCGATGCCCGGGAGCGGGAAGTTGAATGCGGTCATCGCCGCGACGACGCCGACGGGCTCGCGCACGAGCAGGCTCTTGCTCTCGTACTTCATGATCAGCCCGCCCGCGTTTCCCGCCAGCGGCGACAGGTCGGCCTCGCGGACCTCGGCGAATTTGTGCTCGCGGCCGACCTTCGCGTAGTAGTTCCAGTGAAGCGTCGGCGCGACCGAGTGGTAAACCTCGGCGGTCAGCTTAGTGTGACCGAGTTCGTCGACGATCAGGTCACGAAACTCGGGCTGGTGCTCGGCGATCAGCGCCGCGAGCCGCTCCATCATCTCGGCGCGCTCCTCGACCGGGCGTGTCGGCCAGTCGGTCTCGTAGAAGGCCTTGCGCGCGGCCTCGACGGCGCGGTCGATGTCGGTCGAGTTCGCCGCAGGCACGTAGCCGATCTTCTCCCCCGTGGCCGGCGAGATGACGTCGAAGCGCTCGCCTGAATCTGGCTCCTGCCAGCGGCCATCGATGTACAGATTCGGGAATTCGCGTGGCAGCATGAAGAGCTCTCCTCGTCTCGGCTGGGCTGGGCTGGGCCGGGCTGGTCGTCTTGTCGCGGTTGACCTGAAGTCGGTTCGTTTATCTTAGTGGGCGCAGCCTCGGAGTCAAGCCCCGCCTCACCATCGCGGTAAGGCCGGGGTTCGCCATGGGTTGCGCCCCGCCGACGATCTGGTAGGCTCTCGACCCGAATTCAGGTCAAACGGATCGAGATCGACCGTGTTCCCGGTACCGCAGGTCAACGACGACAACCGAGCATTCTGGACGGGCGGCCGCGACGGCGAGTTGCGGATCGTGCGGTGCAACGACTGCGGCTATTACATCCATCCGCCGTCGCCGCGGTGCCCGCGCTGCTTCGGCGAGAACGTCGAGCCCCACGCGGTCAGCGGACGGGGCCACGTCTACACCTACACGGTCAACGACCGCGAGTGGTCGCCCGGGCTGGAGGTCCCGTACGTGATCGCGATCGTCGAGCTCGACGAGCAGTCCGACGTGCGCCTGATGACGAACATCGTCGGTTGCCCCGTCGACGAGGTGAAGATCGACATGCCCGTCCAGGTGGAGTTCCGCGAGCAGGGCGACGTGTTCGCCCCCGTGTTCAGGCCCGTCTAGCCGATGTCCGAGGAGCTCGAGCAGCGCTGCATCATCTCCGGCATCGGCCAATCGGAGGTGGGACGTCGTGTGGAGCGCGGGGTGCTGGCGCTGACCCTCGACGCATGCCTCGATGCGATCGCCGACGCCGGGCTGAAGCCGGCGGACATCGACGGGGTGGTCTCCTGGCCAGGGGCAGTGTCGCGCGGAGAAGGCCTTGCGCCCCCAGGACCCGGCTCGTCGGGACCGGGGCCGCACGCCGTCATGGACGCGCTTCGCCTGCAAACGAACTGGCACTACGGTGGCCCGGAGACGCCAGGGATGCTCGCCTCCGTGATCCAGGGATGCATGGCCGTCGCCTCAGGCATGTGCCGTCATGTGCTCGTCTACCGCGCGCTCAACGAAGCGACGGCGTGGCGACATAGCACGGACCGGGTGGCCACCGACGAGGGCGGCGTCACGGGGATGATGCAGTGGATCCTCCCGTTCGGCGCGTTCTCCGGACCGAACTGGATGTCGCTGTACGCGCGGCGCCACATGCACGAATACGGCACGACCCGCGAGCAAATCGCCCAGATCAGCCTGAACGCCCGGCGGAACGCCGCGCTCAATCCCAAGGCGGTGCTGACCAAGCCGCTCACGCTCGACGACTACCTCTCCTCCCCCATGATCAGCGAGCCACTTTGCCTATACGACTGCGATATCGCGATCGACGGCGCGACGGCGGTGATCATCTCGGACGCCGCATACGCGCCGGACACGCCGAACCCGGCGATCCACTTCGAAGCCGTCGGAAGCGCGCTCAACGGTCGGGCCTCCTGGGACCAGTGGGAGGACATGACCACGACTGCGGCGATGAACGCGGGATCCCACCTCTGGTCGCGGACGGACATGACCCCGGCCGACGTCGACTGCGCCCAGCTGTACGACGGCTTCACCATGCTCACCCTGTACTGGCTCGAGGGACTTCAGTTCTGCGGCAAGGGTGAGAGCGGCGCGTTCGTCGAGGGCGGCGACCGGATCAGCTTGACCGGCGAGCTCCCGCTGGCGACCAGCGGCGGCCAGCTCTCGGCCGGCCGGCTGCACAGCTTCGGCCATCTCTATGAGGCGTGCCTCCAGCTACGTGGGGAGGCCGGCGAGCGCCAGGTACCCGATGCGAAGGTGGTCGCCGTCTCGGCCGGTGCCGGCCCGCTCGCCTCCTGCCTGCTGCTCAAAAACGTAGTGTGAAAGTCACAGTGAACGCGAGGAAGACATGAATCTAGCGACGCTCGTCGATCAGAAGGCGGAACAGTTCGGCGACCGGGTGCTCGCCGTCTTCGATGATGACATCGTGACCTATGCGCAGGTCGCTGAGCGCGCCGGGCGAGTCGCCGCGGGGCTGCAGGCCCTCGGAGTCGCTCACGGGGACCGGGTCGCGATCATGATGGGTAACCGCTCGGACTTCCTGTACGCGTGGTTCGGCATCCTCAAGCTCGGCGCGATCGAGGTTCCCATTCACGACGCCGCGAGGGGTCCGGGCATCTCCCACATCCACAACACGACCGAGGCCCGCGTGGTGATCGT
>Ga0335083_10009431_pt1 | contig 11841 bp, 13 predicted proteins | sample Lox_Sample_42_FD_206716 | JGI IMG/M metagenome (GOLD analysis project Ga0335083, IMG submission 206716) | Soil microbial communities from Loxahatchee National Wildlife Refuge, Florida, United States - Lox_Sample_4.2 | ecosystem: Environmental > Terrestrial > Soil > Wetlands | place: USA... | reverse complement strand
CAAGTCTCTCGCCGAGGCGGGGCTGGTCGACGAGGCGAGGAAGATCATGGCGGCGACCGAGGTGCCGCTGCCCGAAGACGTGGTGGTCGCCGGCGAGATGTCGGCGCGCGCCCGCGGGCACGTGACCGACGTGCGCGGCGTCGGCGCCGACGACATGATCCTCGACATCGGCCCGAAGAGCGCGGCCGCGCTGGCGAAGCTGCTCGAGCTTGCCGGCACCATCGTCTGGAACGGCCCTGTCGGGGTGTTCGAAATCGACCAGTTCGCCAAGGGCACCGAGACCATCGCGCGCGCGATCGCCGCCTCGAAGGCCTTTTCCATCGCCGGCGGCGGCGACACCATCGCCGCGATCCATAAGTTCGGGATCGCCGACAAGATCGGCTACATCTCCACCGCGGGCGGGGCGTTCCTGGAATTTCTCGAGGGCAAGACCCTGCCCGCGGTTGCGGCCCTAGAGGCGCGCGCCTAGGGCTTCCGGCAGCCCGGCGATTTCATCCGGGACCGCGATCTGTTCGCGATCTTCGCGCTTTAGCGAGGCGAGCGTGCGCGCGACTACGCCTTCCTGCGGCATGGTGACGCCATAGAACAGCGGCTTGCCGTCGCGGAATACGGCCAGCGTCGGGAAGTTTTCGATCTCGATGTCGCCGACCAGCGCGCTGTCGTCCTCCACGTCGATCCAGACGAATCTGGTTGCGGAGTTTTCCTTCGACAGCTTGTCGAAGGTGCCGCGGAATTCGGTGCAGGTCTTGCACCAGGTCGCGCAAAGGCAGGCGACAAGCAGTTCCGCCGGGGCTTTTTGTTCCATAACACGATGATACACTTGGACAAATGCTCCGCAGCACCAAGATCGTCGCCACGCTCGGACCCTCTTCATCCGACCCCGCCATGCTCGAACGGATGGTGCGCTCGGGCGTGGACGTAGTGCGGCTGAATTTCTCGCACGGCACCGCGGATGATCACCTGGCGCGCGCCACGCTGGTGAAGGAAATCTCGCGCAAGACCGGGCGCACAGTCGGCATCATGTGCGACCTGCAGGGTCCGAAAATCCGCGTCGGCAAATTCAAGGACGGCAAGACCACGCTCGCCAAGGGGCAGAAATTCGTCCTCGACGCCACCTGCGAGCTGGGCGACGGCGAGCGCGTCGGCCTCGACTACAAGGAACTGCCGCGTGACGTCGCCGCAGGCGCGGTGCTGCTGCTGGACGACGGCAAGATCGTGCTCGATGTCGTGGCCGTGCGCGGCGAGGAAGTCCACACGACGGTGCGCCACGGCGGCGTGCTCTCCAACAACAAGGGCATCAACCGGCAGGGCGGCGGGCTGACCGCGCCTGCGCTCACGCCGAAGGACATCGAGGATATCCGCACCGCGGCGAAGATCAACGCCGACTACCTCGCGGTGTCGTTTCCGAAATCCGGCTCCGACATGTACATGGCGCGCGAGCTGTTGCGCGCTTCGGGCGGCAAGGCCTTCCTGATCGCAAAGATCGAGCGCGCGGAGGCGGTGACGACGGCAGCGCTGCTTGACATCATGAACGCTTGCGACGGCATCATGGTCGCGCGCGGCGACCTGGCGGTCGAAGTCGGCGACGCCTCGGTGCCCGCCCTGCAGAAAAAGATGATTCGCCTGGCGCGCGAGAACAACAAGCTCACCATCACCGCGACGCAGATGATGGAATCGATGATTGCCAGCCCGGTGCCGACGCGCGCCGAGGTGTCCGACGTCGCCAACGCGGTGCTGGACGGCACCGACGCGGTGATGCTGTCGGCCGAATCGGCAAGCGGCAAATACCCGGTCGAGGCGATCGAGGCGATGGACCGCATCTGCATCGAGGCCGAGCAGACGCAGCCGGTCAGCCTGGACCAGGAATTCCTGAACCGCGTGTTCAAGCGCGTCGACCAGTCGATCGCGATGGCGGGACTGTTCACCGCGTTCCACCTTAAAGTGAAGGCGATCGCTACGCTCACGGAGTCCGGCTCGACCGCGCTGTGGATGAGCCGGCTGAACTGCGGCGTGCCGATCTACGCGCTGACGTCGCAGACCGCGACGCGCTACCGCTGCTCGCTATTGCGCGACGTCTACCCGCTGATGGTGAAGTACGTCGGCCACGACCGCGAGGAACTGCTCGCGGAGGCGGAGAAGGTGCTGGTGGACAACGGCGTGGTCAAGGACGGCGACCTGATCGTACTCACCATCGGCGAGCCGATCGGCAAGCCGGGCGGCACCAACACCATGAAGATCGTCAAGGTCGGGGAGCACAAGAAGAAATGAGCGGCGCCACGCCGAAGGCGCTCAACCACGCCACCCTGCCGCCGCTCGCCTCGCGTTTCGTCGAGGTGGCGAAGCTGCCGTGGGAGAGAACACGCTTTCCAGGCGTCGAGGCGAAAACGCTGCTGGTGGACCGCGACACCGGCGTCGTCACCTCGCTTATGAAGTTCGCGCCGGGTGCGCGGCTGCCGGATCACGAACACGTGCTGATCGAGCAGACCTACGTGCTCGAAGGCAGCCTGGTCTGCGGCGAAGGCGAATGCAAGGCCGGTGAATTTGTCTGGCGCCCCGCCGGCAGCCGCCACGAGGCCTGGGCGGGGCCGCAGGGCGGGCTCATGCTGGCGATGTTCCAGGTCCCGAACAAATTCTTCGAAGCCGACGGCCGCGAGACCGACGTCACCGGGCAAGACTGGAACGCGGCCTGGGCGAAGGTTCTTTTTCGGTAAAGCTATCGCCCTTCGTATAAGTCGCGGCCTTTCGCCAGGGCACGGATTTTTCCGTCTGCGATGTTCCGCTTCAGCATCCAGAAGCCGCAGTCGGGATGGATGTACTTCACCCGGCCGCGGCCGAGCATCTTTTCGGCGCGCTCGATGGCGCGCGCGATGGCATCCGCGGACTCGACCTCGGTGCGCTTGATGTCCACCACGCCCAGGCCGAAACCGATGTCACGCCGCAGGTCCTTGAACACGGCGAGCTCCTCGGGCGGGCGATGCGCGTTTTCCATGACGATGTGGTCGGCCTTGAGCGCATTCAGGTAGTCCATCAGCCGCGCCCAGCCGCCTTTCTGGATCGACTGGCCGCCATAGTTGCCGAAGCACAGGTGCACGGCCGCCCTTGATTTCTTCGGCACGGCCTTGAGCACCTTGTTGATCGCGGCGGCGGCCCACTTCCACTCCTGCGGATGGCCCGGCAGGTTGGCCTCGTCCACCTGGATCACGTCCGCGTCCAGGTGCTTCACCTGCGCCGCCAGCACGTCGGCGATGGCGTGCGCGAGCGCTTCCGGGTCGCGGTAGTGCAGGTCGTGCAGCGTCTTCGCCAGCATGTGCGGTCCGGTAAGCGTGAATTTGAGCGGCTTGCCGGCGAGTCGCCTGGCGCGCGCGCAGGCGAGCGAGAGGTTCAGCGTGCCGGCGCCGACCGGTCCCTCGACCACGCCGGGCGGTTTGGCGCGAAAGCGCATGCCGGCCCCCCTGGAGTAGGCGAGCCACTCGGAGAAGCCGATCTCGCTGCGGATCCCGCTCATCGGCCGGGTGAAGTACTCGATCATGCCGTTGGTCTCGGGATGGTTGAGGTCGAAGCGGTACAGCTCGCCGTCGCATACCAGGTCGATGCCGGCGGCTTCCTGCGTATGCAGGACCACGCGCATCGCGTCGGTGAGCGCCTGTTCGGAAGGGGCGGCCGCGAGCCAATCGGGCAGCGGGTAGGAGCCGACGACGGTGGTGCGGATGCGTGGAGGCGTCATGACGCGCGATTATAATTCACCGGATGGTTAACATTGATCGCGCCGGCTTCGAGAACGTCGAAGCGCTGGAAGATTTCATGACGCAGCCCACGCCGGAGCTGGCGGCGGACCTCGCGCGCACCGAAGGCGATATCCTGGTCCTGGGCGTCGGCGGCAAGATGGGGCCGACGCTCGCGCGCATGGCCAAGCGCGCAGCGCCGGCGCGCCGCGTGATCGGCGTGGCGCGCTTCACCGAGAAGGGTCTGCGCGCGCGGCTCGAGGGCTGGGGCGTCGAATGCATCGTCTGCGATCTCCTCGATCGCGCCGCGCTCGAGCGCCTGCCGCGGGCGCCAAACGTGGTGTTCATGGCCGGCCACAAGTTCGGCGCCGCGGGCAATGCAGCATTTACCTGGGCGATGAATGTCGGTGTTCCTTACATGGTGGCCGAAGCCTTCCGCGATTCGCGCATCGTGGTGTTCTCCACCGCCTGCGTCTATCCGTTCGCGGACGTTACCGGCAAAGGCGCCTCCGAAAGCGCTCCGACGCTGCCGCCTCCGGGCGACTACGCCACTTCCTGCGTCGGCCGCGAAAAGGCATTCGAGTACGGCTCGCTCAAGTACGGCACGCGCGCGCGCCTGGTGCGCCTGGAGTACGCCATCGACATGCGCTACGGGGTGCTGCACGACGTCGCCTCGAAGGTACATGCAGGCAAGCCGGTGGACGTGACCATGGGCCATGTCAACGTCATCTGGCAGGGCGAAGCCAACGAGCAGGCGCTGCGCCTGCTCGCGCACTGCACGGCGCCGGCAACGCCGCTGAACGTGAGCGGGGCGGAGGTGGTGCGCGTGCGCTCGCTCGCCGCGGAGTTCGGCAAGCGCTTCGGCAAGGTGCCCGTGGTTACCGGCACCGAGGCGCCGACCGCGTGGCTCGTCGACACGCACGCCGCGCAGCAGCTGCTCGGCAAGCTGCGGGTTCCGCTGTCGAGGATGCTGGACTGGCAGGCCGACTGGATCGCGCGCGGTGGCGCCAGCCTGGGCAAGCCGACCCATTTCGAGACGCGGGATGGCAAGTACTGAGCATGCGCTCGGGGAAGAACATCTTCCCGGCTGCCTGAAGCTCTCTCGTTCTGCAAACTGGAATCAGAACGAAGCCGATTGGCGCCTGATGCTCGGTTTCGGCCGCGGCTGGGGCATCACCACGGCGGACGGCACGCTCGCCGCTTCAACCGTTGCACTGCCCTACGGCGCCGGCTTCGCGTGGATCGCGATGGTTCTCGTGCTGCCGGAGCACCGGCGTCAGGGCTACGCCTCCCGCCTGCTGCGCGTGGCGCTCGCGGCGATGGCGTCACAGCTGCGCGTCTCGCTGCTGGATGCGACGCCGGCAGGGCACGACGTCTATGTGCAGGAGGGGTTCAGGGACTTCTGGGGTTTCAAGAGATTTGCCCTCTCGCTTTCACATGGGAAATTCACGGGTGAAGGGACGGTTCCCCTCAAGGAGGCCCACTGGCCGCAGATCTTCGCGCTCGATGCGGACGCCTTCGGCGGCAGCAGGGAGGCGGTGCTGCGCAATCTCGCCGACCGCCAACCGGGGATGGCACTGGTCGCAGAGCGCAACGGAGCGATTGCAGGTTTCGTGTTGGCGCGCGAAGGCCGTGAAGCGCTGCAGGTCGGGCCTCTCGTCGCACGCGACGAGGAAACGGCGCGCCGGCTGCTTGGCGCCGCGCTCGCCAAGGCGCGGCTGCCGGTTTACGTCGACATAACAGACCGCGCGGCGTCGCTGCAGGCCTGGGCACTGGCGCAGGGCTTTGCCATCCAGCGGCCCTTTACCCGCATGGCGCATGGACCGGGCGGCTATGCGCCCGGGGATGCGTCGCTGGTCTTCTGTCCTGCGGGTCCGGAGCTTGGCTAGACGCCGAGCCTACTTCGTCATCTTGATCGAGCGGTCAAGGAACTCGTTGGTATAGACGGTCTTGACGTCGAAGGGCTTGTCGATGCCGACGTAGTCGCGCACCAGCTCGTAGTCGGCTTTCATGCGCGCGTCGTCGTGGATGCCGAGCGCGACTTCGCGCGAGTATTTGTCGCTCATCAGCACTTCGACCAGCTTCCAGTTGCCGAATTCCTGGTCGTAGGTCAGCGCGCCGTTGCTCTCGACCAGCGCCTGCACGCAGGGCTTGGGGTCCTTGACGCAGGCGGCAAACGCACGCTGCGTCACCTTGACGAATTTGTCGATCACCGGCTTGTTCTTGGCCAGGAACTCGGCGTTCACGATCACGGAGTTGCCGTAGGGGTTGATGCCGACGTCGCGCCAGGCGAGGAAACCCATGTCGTCGCCCAGTTCCTTCTGGAAGACGAAGTGCAGGTTGTAGAAGGAGGTCGTGACGTCGATCGCCTTGGCTTTCAGCGCCGAGAGCTTCGAATTGGCGTCGATGTTCACCCAGGTGACCGACTTCGGATCGATGCCGTTCGCCTTGGCTAGCGCCGGCCACATCACGCGCGCGCCGTCGCCGGCCGGATTGCCGATCTTCTTGCCGGCGAAGTCCTTGATGCCCTTGATGCCCGAGCTCTTCAGCCAGTACATGCCCTGCGGCGAATTGGCGTAGACGTTGAACACCGCCACGGTGTCCGCGCCCTTGCCCTTGGCGACCAGCACGCCGCCCATGTCCGCGAGCCCGATCGGGTTGGCGCCGGCGCCGACTTTCTGCGTCGCCAACGCCGAGCCCTTGCCCGGCTCCAGGTTCAGGTCGATGCCTTCCTTCGCGTACCAGCCGAGCTTCTTGGCGTAGTAGTACGGGGCGTGGTCGCCGCCCGGCACCCAGTTCAGGATGAAGTCGAGTTTCTGCTGGGCCGCGGCGGCAAGCGGGACAACTGCGGCGGCAAGCGCCGCAAGGGCGGCGAAGAAATATCTGCGCATGTGGGCTCCTCGTTTCTGGAGGGCAAATGTTACCATCGAGTAACCACCCGGTTAACATGCATCGGACCCAATTGCCCGCCGAAGTGCTCGCGCTGTTGCGACGCGGCACCGTGATTCCGGCGCAGCTGATGGCGCTCGACGCGTCGCGCCGGCTGGATCGCCGGCGCCAGCGCGCGCTGTCGCGCTACTACCTGGACGCGGGCGCGGGCGGCCTGGCGGTCGGCGTGCACGCGACGCAATTCGCGATCCGCGAAGCGGGGCTCTACGAGCCGGTGCTCGAGCTGGCGGCGGAAGAGGCGCGATCCTGGGTGAAGCGGCCGGTCGTCCTCGTGGGAGGGTTGGCGGGCAAGACCCGGCAGGCGAAAGAGGAAGCGGCGATCGCGCGGGGCCTCGGCTACCACGCGGGCATGCTGTCGCTCGCGTCGATGAAGGGCGCTTCGGAAGACGAACTCATCGCGCACTGCGCCGCGGTGGCCGCAGAAATCCCGCTCGTCGGCTTCTACCTGCAGCCCGCGGTTGGCGGCATCGCTCTCTCGGCCGCCTTCTGGCGCCGGTTCTGCGAGATAGAGAACGTCATTGCGGTCAAGGTCGCGCCCTTCAACCGCTACCGTACGCTCGATGTGGCCAAGGGGCTGGTCGCGGCACGCGCCGAAGAACGGGTGACGCTCTATACCGGCAACGACGACCACATCGTGCTCGACCTGCTGGCGCCGTTGCTGGTGCGGCGGGGGACCGAGGAGGTTCGCGTCCGCATCAAGGGCGGCTTGCTCGGTCACTGGAGCGTCTGGACGAAATATGCCGTTGAACTCCTGGAGCGGCTGCAAAAGGCAAAACTGACTGAAGACCTGCTTGCCCTCGACTCCAAAGTCACCGACGCGAACAGCGCGTTCTTCGACGTGGCGCACGATTTCGTCGGCTGCATCGCCGGCTGCCATGAAGTGCTGCGCCGGCAGGGCCTGTTCGAAGGCACCTGGTGCCTTGACCCGGGGGAAGGCCTGTCGCCGGGGCAGGCGGTGGAAATCGACCGCGTCTACGCCGCCTATCCCGAGATGAATGACGATGATTTCGTCAGGGAGAACCTGTCAAAGTGGCTGGATTGAAACTGGAAGAATATAAAAGCAAGGGCCACACCACGGTCCCGGGCGTGTTTGCTCCCGCCGAAATGGACGCGGCGATCGCGGACATCGAGCGCTGGGGCGAGGAGTTCCTGCGCGAACTGCCGGCGGCGCAGCGGCGCTGGTACCTGGACGGCGGCGTAAAGGCGAAAGAGGTATTGCGCAAGCTCGACAACCCGCACTACCACCGCGCTTCCGTGCAGGCGCTCGCGCGCGATCCGCGCCTGGTCGCCCTGGTCGAAAGCGCAATCGGCCGCGGCGTGTCGGTCTATTTCAGCCAGATTTTCTTCAAGGCGCCCGAAGGCGGCGGGCCGAAGCCGCCGCACCAGGACAACTTCTACTTCGGCCCGCGCGACCCGGAGGCGCTGATCACCGCCTGGATCGCCTTCGACGACGCGACGGTCGAAAACGGCTGCCTGTTCTTCGGCGAAGGCACGCACCGCAATCCGTTGCTGCCGCACGCGGCGCCGCCCGAAGAGCCTTTCAACCTGCAGGTGGCCGCCACGGCAACCGCTGCGATCGCGCTCACGCCCGCGCCCGTGCCCAAGGGCGGCGTGTCGTTCCACCACGGCGGCGTGCTGCACCAGTCCGGGCCCAACCATTCCGCGCGCTGGCGCCGCGCCTGCGCCCTGCACTACGTTCGCAGCGGCAATGCCTTCGTGCAGTCCGGGCTACCCTACGACGAATCGATGTTCCTGAGGATCACATGAGCGAAACCGCGCAACGCTACACGCTGGCGATCGTGGCGCACCTGGCGCTGCTGCTGGCCTGGTACCTGTTCGTCACCCTCGGCAACGTGCCGAAGTTCGTCATGCCCTCGCCGGGCGCGACGCTGAACGCGCTGCTGCAGCCGAACTACAGCTGGTGGACCAACATCGCGGTGACCGGCACGGAGATCTTCGTCGGCTACTTCCTCGCGCTGGTCGTCGGCGTCGCCTGTGCGCTCGTCTTCACCTGGTCGAAGGCGCTGGAAGCCTTCTTCATGCCGCTGCTGGTCTCCCTGAACATGATCCCGAAGGTGGCGCTGGGACCGCTGATCATCGTGTGGTTCAAGTACGGCATATTCCCCAATTCCATGATGGCGTTCTCGATTTGCGTGTTCCCGATCCTGCTGACCACGGCGCGCGGACTACGCGAGGTCGAGCCCGACCTGCTGGATCTCGTACGCTCGCTCAAGGGCTCGCGCTGGCAGCTGTTCTTCAAGATCCAGCTGCCGGGCGCGCTGCCCTACATCTTCTCCGGCATGAAGGTGGCGGCGATCCTGGCGGTGGCCGGGGCGATCGTCGGCGAATTCCTCGGCTCGGACAAGGGCCTCGGCTACCTGATGCTGCAGGTGCAGGTGACGCTCGATACCCCGGCCATGTTCATGGCGGTGATCCTGATCACCCTGATCGGCATGGTGCTGTACGGGATGGTGCTCGCGCTGGAGAAACTGCTGGTCGTGAAGGACGCCCGTGTCAGTTGAGCCGTTCATCCACCTGCGCGGCGTCAGGAAGCTTTATCGACAGGGAAAAAGAGAGCACCTGGCGATCTCCGATGCCACGTTCGACGTCATGCCCGGGGAACTGGTATCGCTCGTCGGCCCTTCGGGCTGCGGCAAGTCGACGTTGCTCAAGGTACTCGCCGGACTGCTGCCGCACGACGGCGGCGAGGTGAAGCTCGGCTCGAGCGAAAACCCCTTCGATCCCTCGCGCGATGTGGGCATGGTGTTCCAGGCGCCGCTGCTGCTGAAATGGCGCCGCATACTCGACAACGTGCTTCTTCCCGCGGAAATCCTGGGGTTACCGCAAAAGGAATCCAGGGAGCGAGCAAAAAAACTCCTCTCGCTGGTTGGCCTCGCCGGCTACGAGGACAAGTATCCCTACGAGCTTTCAGGCGGCATGCAGCAGCGCGCGGCGATCGCGCGCGCGCTGGTGCACGATCCGAAGCTGGTGCTGATGGATGAACCCTTCGGCGCACTGGACGCGCTGACGCGCGAGAAGATGAACCTGGAACTGCTGCGCATCTGGAAGGAGGCGGGCAAGACCATCGTTTTCGTCACGCACGGCATATCCGAGGCGGTGTTCCTCGGCACGCGGGTGGTGGTGCTGACCGCGGGCCCGGCGAAGATGGCCGACAACTTCCAGATCGACCTGCCGCACCCGCGTACGCTCGACATGAAGACGCACGAGCGCTTCGGCGAGTACACCCGGCGCATCTACAAATTGCTGGGCATGGAATGAACAAAAGGAATCCGGAGCGGAATCGCGGCCGCATCCTTGCCGCGGCTCTGGAGGAGTTCGCGCGCTTCGGCCTGGGCGGCGCGCGCGTCGATCGCATCGCGTCGCGCGCCGGGGCCAACAAGCGCATGCTGTACTACTACTACGGCAACAAGGAAGGGCTGTTCCTTGCGGTGCTGGAGTCGCGCTACGCGCACATTCGCCGCGCCGAGCAGGGCCTGCGCCTGGGCGCACTCGATCCAGCCGAAGGCATCCGGCGGCTGGTCGCCTTCACCTGGAACTACTACCTGAAACACCCGGAATTCCTGACGCTGCTCAACAGCGAGAACCTGCACCGCGCGCGCCACCTGCGGCGCTCGCGCCAGATCGCCGCCATGCATTCGCCGCTGGTGGCGACGCTGCGCGACCTGCTCGAGCGCGGCGTGCGCGCGGGCCAATTCCGCAGCGGCGTGGATCCGGTCCAGCTCTATATCTCGATCGCCGGGCTGGGCTATTTCTACCTCGGCAATCGCCATACGCTGTCGACCATCTTCGAGCGCGACCTGCTCGCCGCGCGCAGCAAGGCCGAGCGCCTGAAGCACATGACGGCGCTCGTTCTCGGCTACCTGCGCAAGTAGGCGCAGCGGCGCCGTTTCATCTGATAATGTAACGAACTGGTTAATACGGGAAGGATGCATGGCGCAGAAACGAATCGGCATCATCATGCACGGCGTCACCGGGCGCATGGGCATGAACCAGCACCTGGCGCGCTCGATCCTCGAGATCCGCAAGCAGGGCGGCGTCGCGCTTAAGGACGGCACGCGCCTGATGCCGGATCCGATCCTCATCGGCCGCAACGCGGAGAAGATCGCGGCGCTGGCGAAGCAATATGGCGTCGAACGGCACGGCACGGACCTGAAGAAAGCGCTGCAGGCGACGGATGACACGGTTTTCTTCGATGCGGCCTCCACGCAGCTGCGCCCGAAACTCCTGAAGCAGGCGATCGCGGCGGGCAAGCACGTGTATTGCGAGAAGCCGGTTTCCACCACGCTCGCCGAGGCCGTCGACCTCTACAAGGCCGCGAAGAAGGCCAAGGTCAAGCACGGCGTGGTGCAGGACAAGCTCTGGCTGCCGGGGCTGCTGAAGCTCGCGAAACTGCGCGACGAAGGGTTTTTCGGAAAAATCCTTTCGGTGCGCGGCGAGTTCGGCTACTGGGTGTTCGAGGGCGACCGCGTTCCTGCACAAAGGCCGTCGTGGAATTACCGCAAGCAGGATGGCGGCGGCATCATCCTCGACATGCTCTGCCACTGGCGCTACGTGCTGGACAACCTGTTCGGCGAAGTGAAGGCGGTGTCCTGCCTGGGCGCGACGCACATCCCGTTCCGCTGGGACGAGCAGGGCAGGAAATACAAGGCGACGGCGGATGACGCGGCCTACGCCACCTTCAAGCTCGCCGGCGGCGCGATCGCGCATTTCAATTCTTCGTGGGCGGTGCGCGTGCGGCGGGACGACCTGTTGACGCTGCAGGTGGACGGAACGAAAGGAAGCGCTGTCGCGGGTTTGAGGGGCTGCAAGATCCAGAGTTACGAAAAAACCCCGAAACCCGTATGGAACCCCGACATTCCCCAGCCCATCGATTTCTATGCAGGCTGGGAAGACGCGCCCGATGAGGGCTACGACAATGCCTTCAAGCTGCAATGGGAGATGTTCCTGAAGCACGTTGCCGGCGAAGGCGCCTTCCGCTGGGGCCTGCTCGAAGGCGCAAAGGGCGTGCAACTGGCCGAGCTGGGACTCAAAAGCTGGCGACAAGGAAAATGGATCGACATCCCCAAACTGAAAACCTAGCGATCGAGCTGCCGGTCGCCGGCGGCGGCCTGCAGCGCTACCGGCTGCACGCGCCGAAGGCGTTCCGGCG
>Ga0335083_10009428_pt1 | contig 11844 bp, 12 predicted proteins | sample Lox_Sample_42_FD_206716 | JGI IMG/M metagenome (GOLD analysis project Ga0335083, IMG submission 206716) | Soil microbial communities from Loxahatchee National Wildlife Refuge, Florida, United States - Lox_Sample_4.2 | ecosystem: Environmental > Terrestrial > Soil > Wetlands | place: USA... | reverse complement strand
CCACGGCGAGATCTACGGCCTCATCGGACCCAACGGTGCGGGCAAGACGTCGCTGTTCAACGTGCTGACCGGCATCTACGTACCCGACGGCGGCGAGTTCCTGTTCGACGGCGCAACACTGTCCGGTCTCAAGCCCAACGACGTCGCGAGCCGAGGCATCGCCCGCACGTTCCAGAACATCCGCCTGTTCGGCAACCTGTCGGCGCTCGAGAACGTGATGATCGGCCGCCACGTCCGCACGCGCGCGGGCGTGTGGGGCGCCATCTCGCGCAACGGGTCCACACGCAAGGAGGAGAAGGAGATCCACAAGCGCGCCTACGAGCTCCTGGAGTACGTCGGTGTCGCCAAGCGCGCCAACAGCCTCGCCAAGCACCTCGCGTACGGGGACCAGCGCAGGCTCGAGATCGCCCGCGCGCTCGCCACGGAGCCCAAGCTGCTCGCGCTCGACGAGCCCGCGGCCGGCATGAACGCCACCGAGACCGCCGCGCTCAAGGGGCTGCTCGACGAGATACGGCGCGACGGGATCACCATCCTCCTGATCGAGCACGACATGAAGCTCGTGATGAGCGTCTGCGACCGCGTGCTCGTGCTCGACTATGGCAAGAAGATCGCCGAAGGCAGCGCGGGCGAGGTGCAGAGCGACCCGAAGGTGATCGCCGCCTACCTCGGCGGCGAAGTGTCGCTCAATTTGAAGGGAGCCTAGGCGTGGCGGACGACACGAGCGAACCGCTCCTTGCCCTGCGCAAGCTCGAGGTCGCTTACGGCGGCATCCAGGCCGTCAAAGGCATCGACCTCAGCGTCGGGCAAGGCGAGCTCGTCTGCCTGATCGGTGCCAACGGCGCGGGCAAGACCACGACGCTCAAGGGCATCTGCGGTCTCCTGCCGGTCAAGGCGGGCAGCATCCACTACGAAGGCAAGAACGTCACGGGCAGGCCCGCGTTCCGCCTCGTGCAGCGCGGGCTCGCCATGGTCCCGGAAGGACGCGGCGTCTTCGGCGCGCTGACCATCGAGGAGAACCTCGCGATGGGCGCCTATACGCGAAGCGACAACGAGGGCATCAAGGCCGACGTCGAGCGCGTGTTCGGCCTCTTCCCGCGCCTGAAGGAGCGGCGCCGGCAGACGGCGGGCACGCTCTCCGGCGGCGAGCAGCAGATGCTCGCGATGGGGCGCGCGATGATGTCGCGGCCGAAGCTCCTGCTGCTCGACGAGCCGTCCATGGGCCTCGCGCCGCTCATGGTGCAGAAGGTGTTCGAGACGATCGTGACGGTGTCCGGAGAGGGGGTCACGATCCTGCTGGTGGAGCAGAACGCGAAGCTCGCGCTCGAGGTGAGCGGCCGCGGCTACGTCATGGAATCGGGCGAGATCACGCTTTCCGGCGACGCCAAGTCGCTCCTGCACGATCCCAAGGTGCGCGCCGCCTACCTCGGCGAGGCCGCGTAGCCTCACTGCCGGGGCCTAGGTTCGCCGGTACGCGTACCGGTGATAGAGGAGTTCGCGCGCCTTGAAGCGCCGGTGCATCTCGCCGCCGACCACGCCCGCAACCTCGCCCGCGACGCCGTGAAAGCGCGGCGCCAGCGCCGACTCGATCCACCGCCGCTTTATCGCGTCGGTCGCCTCCAGCGCGGCCAAGACGCCGGAGGTGATGTCCTCGCGCGCAACGCACGTCCATGTGCGTTGCGCGTCGAACAGCGCTTCGAGCGCGGACATCTCGTCGTGGGAACGGAAGTCGGCGAAGAGGAAGGTCCCGCCAGGGCGCAGCACGCGGATCGCTTCGGCGACGAAAGCCTCCATGCGGCGGTAGCAGTGGCTGCTCTCCACGTTGACCACGGCGTCGAATTCCGCGTCGTCGAACGGCAGTTGCTCGGCGTCGCCCACCGCGAACCGCAGGTTGGCGACCCCCGCATGCTGGCGGCGGCAAAGGTCGACCGCGGCCGGGGCGAAGTCGGCGCCGATCACCAAGGCGGGGTGGCGGTAGCGCGCCAGGTAGCTCGCGCCGCCGCCGCGCCCCGAGCCTACTTCGAGCACGCGGGCGCCGGCCAAGTCCGCCGCGGACACGACGCGCTCGTAGAGCTGGATCGACTGGCGGTCGGGCTCGTCGGCGGGCAGGAGCGCGATGCGCTCAGCGCCGGGGGGCTCGAAGCCGTAGTTCATGAAGCCCCAGTCCTTGCGTTTCGCCTTCTTTGCGAGCGTCTGGTACCAGCGGCGCGCGACCACCGGCCGCAGGCTAGGTGTGTCCATTGCCGCGACCGCCAAGCGCCAGAGCATGTCCGTCCTCCCTGACGGAAACGCCACGCCCTAAAATACTCAAATTCCGGCTCCGGCGATAGCCGAAGACGTAAATCCTTGGATTCGACCACATCTTCGCGCAGCCCGAGAGTCGTGCCCGTCGGCCGCGCGTTGGCGTGGTTCGGCGAAGCCGTCCGCCTGTGGAAGCGCGGCCCCATCGCGTTCTCGGTGATGGCCGCCATCGTGCTGGCGACGAGCATCTTCCTGGGCCCGGTCCCCATCGCGGGCCTCATCGCCTCCAACGTCGTCGCGCCGCTGCTCGCGTGCGGATTCCTCTACGGCAGCCTCGCCGCCGACCGCGACGACCGCCCGCGCCCGACGCACCTCGTCGCGGTCTTCACGGCGCCGCTGTCCGCACAGGCTGCGGTCGTCGCCGCCGGGCTCATCGCGACGCTGCTCGAAAGCGCGGTGGCATGGAGCCTCGCCGGCATCAACCTGCTGGTGCCCGGCGCCGACATGTCGCAGCTGTCGCCGTCCGCCGTCGTCGCGATCTACGCCGGCGACGTGCTCGCGTCCCTGCCGCTCACGTTCGTACCGATGGCGGTGCTGTTCGACGGCGAGCGGCCGGGCACCGCGTTCGCGTCGTCGCTGCGCGCTTTCGCGATGAACCTGCGACCGATGCTCGGGCTCGCCGCCTACTCGTTCGCGCTGGTCCTCGTCGGGCTCGCGACCATGGGAGTGGGCCTGGTGCTCGCGCTGCCGTGGATCGCGGCCGCCTCGTATGCCGCCTGGAAGGACATTTTCGGCCTCGCGCCCGGCGGCGAGGTCACGTAGTCGCCCGCCACGAGAAGTCGCGCAGCGACGCCTCGGGATGCGCGTCGCTCACGTCCACACCGCTCACGCGCGCCAGCGGCGGGCCGCGACGGCACCACTCGACGAAGCGCTCGACCGCCTGCGGGTCACCCTGGGCGTGCGCCTCCACCGTGCCGTCCCGCACGTTGCGCACCCAGCCGGCGACGCCGATCGCGTAGGCCGCCTGCACGGCGGCGTCGCGGTAGCCCACGCCCTGCACGCGTCCGTGCACGACGACCCGCCGCGCGATCATCGCCCGCGGCGTCGCCGCCACGCGAAGAGCGCGGCGATGGTCTTGCCGTCCGTGAGCCCGCCGCAGTCGTACGTCGCGAGAAGCTCGCTCTCGCTCATCGTCACGATCTCGAGGAACTCGCCTTCGTCGAGGGACTGACCCACGTGCGCGAGGCCGGTTGCCTCGAACACGTCGATGAACTCCGTCGAATAACCGATCTCGGGATGGATCGTGCACAGGGGCTTCCACGTCGCGGCCGTGTAGCCGGCTTCTTCCGCGAGCTCGCGCTTCGCGGTCGCAAGCGGCGACTCGCCCGCATCGATCTTGCCGGCGGGAAACTCGAGCATCACGCGGCGCACCGGATAGCGGAACTGCCGCTCCAGCACGAAGCGGCCGTCGTCGAGCACGGGCACCACCAGGACCGCGCCCGGGTGCACGACGAATTCCCGCGTCGCGGCGTGTCCGCTCGGCAGCTTCACCTGGTCGCTGCGCACCTCCAGGAGCCTGCCCGAGAAGACGACCTCGGAGTCGAGCTGCGTCTCCACGAGATGCGCGTCGTCGTTGCTCATATCCAGTCTTTGGCAATGAGAAAATCGGTGTACAGCGCCGCCTCGGGCGTCCCGGGCGTCGGGGACCATGCGTAGCGCCAGGAGGCGAGCGGCGGCATCGACAGCAGGATCGCTTCCGTGCGGCCCTGCGACTGCAGGCCGAACAGCGTGCCGCGGTCCCACACCAGGTTGAACTCGACGTAGCGGCCCCGGCGGTAGAGCTGGAAGCCGCGCTCGCGCTCGCCATAGGGCGTGTCCATGCGCCTCGAAAGGATCGGCGCATACGCGGCAAGGAAGTGGTCGCCGACGCTGCGGGTGAGCGCGAAGCAGCGGTCGAAGCCGCCCTCGTCGAGGTCGTCGTAGAAGATGCCGCCGATGCCGCGCGGCTCGTTGCGGTGTTTCAGGAAGAAGTAGTCGTCGCACCACTTCTTGTAGCGGGCGTGCACGTCGGCGCCGAAGGGCGCCAGCGCCTCGCGGCAAGTGCGGTGGAAATGGGTCGCGTCCTCCTCGAACCCATAGAATGGCGTCAAGTCCATGCCGCCGCCGAACCACCAGATCTCCGGAGCGCTTGCTTTCCGCGCGACGAAGCATCGGACGTTCAGATGCACCGTCGGGGCGTACGGATTGCGCGGGTGGAGCACGAGCGAGACGCCCATCGCCTCCCATGCGCAGCCCGCGAGCGCGGGCCGGTGCGCAGTCGCCGACGGCGGCAACCGGTCGCCCGTGACGTGCGAGAACAGTACGCCGCCGCGCTCGAGCACGTTGCCCTCCTCGATCATGCGCGACACGCCCCCCCCGCCCTCCGCGCGCGTCCATTCGTCGCGCCTGAACGGCCGGCCGTCGATATCGGCAAGGCCCGCGACGATGCGATCCGAAAGGCCGGTGAGCCAGGCGCGCAGCGCCGCGGTGTCGATGCCGCTCACGATTTTTTCACGGCGCGATGCCCGATGTCGGTGCGGTACTGCATGCCGTCGAAGCGGATTTCGCCAACCGCCGCGTACGCCGCGCGCTGCGCCTGGCGCACCGAATCGCCGAGCGCCGTCACGCACAGCACGCGGCCGCCGCTCGTCACCACGTGGCCGTCGGCCAACGCGGTGCCGGCATGGAAGACCTGCACGCCGGGATGCTCGCCTTCCGTCACGCGCGATAGCCCTCCGATGACGTCGCCCTTGCGAGGCGCGTCGGGGTAGCCCGCCGCTGCGAGCACGACGCCGAGCGCGGCGCGGCGGTCCCACTCCGCCTCCACCGCGTCGAGCGTTCCATCGACCGCGTGCAGCAGGAGACCGACGAGGTCGGATTTGAGCCGCACCATGATCGGCTGCGTCTCCGGATCGCCCAGGCGGCAATTGAACTCGAGCACTTTCGGCTGCCCGGCGGCGTCGATCATTACGCCCGCGTACAGAAAGCCGATGTAGGGCGTGCCGTCCGCCGCCATGCCGCTGACTGCGGGCGTGATGATCTCGCGCATGATGCGCGCGTGCATCGCCGGCGTGACGATCGGCGCCGGCGAGTACGCGCCCATGCCGCCCGTGTTCGGGCCGCGGTCGCCGTCCTGGAGGCGCTTGTGGTCCTGCGACGAAGCGAGCGGCAGCACGTGACGGCCGTCGACCATCACGATGAAACTCGCCTCCTCGCCTTCGAGGAAGTCTTCGATCACCACACGAGCGCCGGCCTCGCCCATCGCGTTGGCGACGAGCATCGCGTCGATCGCAGCGTCGGCCTCCTCCTTCGTGGCCGCGACTACCACGCCCTTGCCCGCGGCGAGGCCGTCGGCCTTGACGACGATCGGCGCACCGCGCCCGGCGACGTAATCGTGCGCGGCGCGGGCCTCCGTGAAGGTGCGGTACTGCGCGGTGGGCAGGCCGTGGCGCTGCATGAACGCCTTGGCGAAATCCTTCGAGCTTTCGAGCTGCGCCGCGGCGCGCGTCGGGCCGAAGATGGGCAGGCCCGCGTCGCGGAAAGCGTCCACGATGCCGGCGGCGAGCGGCGCCTCGGGGCCGACGACCGTGAGCGCGATCTCGCCTTCGCGCGCGAAGCGAACGAGACCATCGACATCGGCGACCGCGACGTTGGTGACCGCCTCCTCGCGCGCCGTCCCCGCGTTGCCCGGCGCGACGAAGACGCGCGCCACGCGCGGGCTCTGCGCGATCTTCCACGCAAGCGCGTGTTCCCTGCCGCCGCCACCGACGACCAGGATCTTCAATGCCGGAAGTGGCGCACGCCGGTGAACACCATGGCGAGGCCGCGCTCGTCCGCGGCGGCGATCACCTCCGCGTCGCGCATGCTGCCGCCCGGCTGGATGACGGCGCAAGCGCCGTTGTCCGCCACGACGTCGAGGCCGTCGCGGAAGGGAAAGAAGGCGTCCGACGCCACCGCGGAGCGCGCGAGCGAGAGCTTCGCCGCCGCGGCCTTGATCGCGGCGATGCGCGCGGAATCGACACGGCTCATCTGGCCCGCGCCGATGCCGAGGGTCTGGCCGTCGCGCCCGTAGACGATCGCGTTCGACTTCACGAACTTCGCCACCCGCCAGACGAACATGAGGTCGCGCATCTCTTCGGCCGTGGGCGCCCGCTTGGTCACCACCTTGAGCGCGGACTGCGCGACGTTCTCGTCGTCGGGCGACTGCACGAGTAAGCCTCCGCCGACGCGCTTGACGTCCCACGCGTTGCCGCACGCGCCGCCCGGCGGCAACGGCACCTCGAGCACGCGCACGTTGACCTTCTTGCCGATCAGCGCGAGCGCGTCGTCGGCGTAGGCGGGCGCGATCAGCACCTCGAGGAACTGCGCCGCCACGGCTTCGACCGTCGCGGCGTCGACCGGGCGGTTGAAGGCGATGATGCCGCCGAACGCGGACGTGGGGTCGGTGGCAAACGCCTTGCGGTACGCATCGAGCGGTGTGCCCGCCGTCGCCACACCGCAGGGATTGGCGTGCTTGATGATGACGCACGCAGGCTCCGCGAGCGTCTTCGCGCACTCCCACGCCGCGTCGCCGTCCGCGACGTTGTTGTAGGAGAGCTCCTTGCCCTGCAGCTGACGGTAAGTCGCGATGGTGCCGGCCGCGGGCGCCTCGTCGCGGTAGAAGGCGGCCGCCTGGTGCGGATTCTCGCCGTAGCGCATGTCCTGCAGCTTGACGCCCGTGTAGTGGAACGAGTCGGGCCAGCGCGCCGCGGTCCCGTCGGCGTCGCGCGCCGTCAGCCAGTTGGCGATCGCCCCGTCGTAGGACGCGGTGTGCGCGAACGCCTTGCGCATCAGGCGAAAGCGCGCCGCCTCGCCCAGCGCGCCGCCGTGTTGCCGCAGCTCCGACAGCACCGAAGCGTAGTCGTCGGGATCGACCACGACGCCGACATGCGGCCAGTTCTTGGCCGCGGCGCGCACCATCGACGGTCCGCCGATGTCGATGTTCTCGACGGCGTCCTCGAACGTGCAGCCGGGCTTCGCGACGGTCTCGCGGAACGGGTAGAGGTTGACCACGACGAGGTCGATCGTCGGGATGCCGTGCTCGCGCAACGCCGCGGCGTGCTCGGGAAGCTCCCGGCGCGCGAGGATGCCCGCGTGCACCTTGGGATGCAACGTCTTCACGCGGCCGTCGAGCATTTCCGGAAACCCGGTGTACGTGCCGACGTCCACGACCGGCAGGCCGGCGTCGGCGAGCGCGCGCGCGGTGCCCCCCGTTGAAAGCAGGCGGATGCCCAGGGCATTCAAGCCCTTGGCGAATTCGACGAGACCACGTTTGTCGGAGACCGACAGTAGCGCCTGAAGGACGGGAGCGGCCATCGGACGCCGGTCAGACGAGCTTGTGCTTGACCAGCTTCGCGCGGAGCGTCGTGCGGTTCATGCCGAGCATGTCGGCGGCGTGCGTCTGGTTGCCTTCCGCGCGCGTCATGATCGACGCGAGCAGCGCGCGCTCGACGTGGCCGATGACCATGTCGTATACGCCGGTGGGCGTTTCGCCGTCGAGGCGCTTGAAGTATTCGTCGAGCGAGCGGTCGACGCTGCGGCAGATGTCGTTGCTGCCGTTCAACCGTGTCTTTCTGGTGGTCACGCTGCGAGGGCCTCCCCTGCCCATTGTAGGTCGTTGTCGGTACGGGATTCGCCGCGATACGGCAGGCGGTCGTGATGTGCCGAAAGACGGTCGAAGAAGGCGTGCACGACGGCGAGCTGGTCGCCGGTGGTGGGCGCTTCGCACATCGCGCGGCGGAACGCCTCGCCGCCGGCGAGCGCCGCAGTGTACCAGCCGAGATGCTTGCGCGCGGTGCGAAGCCCCATGTCCTCGCCGTAGAACGCGTAGTGGTCCGCAAGATGCGCGGCGATGACCTCGCGCGCCTCCGCCACCGTGGGCGGCAGCAGGTGCTCGCCGGTGTCCAGGAAATGCGCGATCTCGCGGAAGATCCAGGGCCGCCCCTGCGCGGCGCGGCCGATCATGATGGCGTCCGCGCCGGTGTGCGCGAGCACGGCCTTCGCAACTTCCGGCGTGCCGATGTCGCCGTTGGCGATGACGGGAATGGTCACCGCGCGCTTGACAGCAGCGATGGTGTCGTACTCGACCGCGCCGACGAACGCGCACGCGCGTGTGCGCCCGTGCACCGTCAGCGCCGTAACGCCCGCGTCCTGCGCAATGCGCGCGACGGTGACGGCATTGCGCGCGCCCGGATGCGGGCCGGTGCGGATCTTGAGCGTCACCGGGACGTCGACGGCGCGCACGACGGCATCGACGATCGCCGCCACGAGGCCCTCGTTGGCGAGCAGCGCGGATCCCGCGGCCGCGTTGCACACCTTCTTGGCGGGGCAGCCCATGTTGATGTCGATGATCTGAGCGCCGCGCTCCACGTTGTAGCACGCAGCTTGCGCCATCATCGAAGGATCGGCGCCGGCGATCTGCACCGCAACGGGCGCGGGCTCGCCGGCGTGATCGATGCGGCGACGCGATTTTTCCGTTCCGAACAGCTTCGGATTCGACGCCACCATCTCCGAGATCGCATAACCCGCGCCGAGTCGCCTGCACAGCACGCGAAACGGGCGATCGGTGACGCCCGCCATCGGGGCGACTACGAGGTTGTTCGGCAGTGCGTGGCGTCCGATGCGCATGGAATCGTTGCGGACGGAGGGAATGCTCTTGCGGAGCGCGGCGAAAGCGATTGGATTATACCGGCTTTGCGACGATGTCACGCCACGTATTGCGCGCGCGAGCGCGATCGTTGCGCGCGCTCGCAACAAGCGCGAGCGAACGCACGTTCAGGAAAGGCCGAAGAGCATCGCGCGCGTGAAGGCGCGCTTCGCGGCGGGGATCGCGTCGAGCAGCGACAGCGCAATGCCGCGCGGCCAGCGCACGAACGCAGTGTCGAGGGCGAAGAGGCGGGCGAGCCCGTGCGTGAACGCGATGCCGGCGTAGCGGTCCACACGCCGCCGCGCCGCGAAGCTCGCGAGCATCGCGTGCGATCCGAGTTCGTCTCGCGCGGCAGCGTTGATCGCCTGCGAAAGCTCGAAGGCGTCGCGCAGGCCGAGGTTGAAGCCCTGCCCGGCAATGGGATGCAGCGCCTGCGCCGCGTTGCCGACGAGGACGCAGCGCTTCGCGGTCGCCGCGCGCGCGTATTCGAGCGCCAGCGGAAAAGTCCTTCGCTCCTGCACGCCCGAGAAGTCCGCGCGCCGCGCGCCAAAATGATGCGAAAGCTCGGCGAGAAAGTGGTCATTGGGCAGCGCGAGCGCGCGCTCCGCCGCGGCGGGCGTCATCGTCCACACGAGGCCGTAGCGGTCGCCTTCGGGAAGCAGCGCCACCGGACCCGTGGCGGTGAAGCGCTCGTAGGCGACGCCCGCGTGCGGCGCACGCGTCGCGACCTTCGCGACCAGCGCGACCTGGCCGTAGTCGATGCGCTCGCGCGAAACCCCGTCCACGGTGGTTCCGATGCCGTCGGCCACCACCGCAAGCCGTGCCGCCAGCGGCGCAGGGGCGTTCGCAAGCAAGACCTCGGCATGCACGGGCGTGCCGTGAACGGCGGTCACCACGGACCCGTAGCGCACATCGGTGCGCGTGCGCGCGAGCGCCTCGTCGATCGCAGCCTGCAACGCACGGTACGAAATAACGTAGCCCAGCGCCGGAACGCCCTGCTCGGCGGCGGTCAGCGTGGCGACGCCGAAACCGCCGGCCTGCGAGACGTCGATCGTCGTGATCGGCGTGACGGCGTGCGCCGTGGCGGCGAGGCGTGCCCATACGCCGATGCGCTCGAAGATGAGCCGACCGCCATGCGAGATGGCGAGCGAGCGGTCGCCGCGCTGCGTGTCCCCGCGCTGGCGCCCGTCGAGCGCGACGACGTCGAGGTCGGCCTCGGCGATCGCGAGCGCCAGCGCGCCGCCGACCGGTCCCGCGCCGACGATCGCGACATCCACCGGCGATCCGCAGGCCATGCTTCTCGAATGTAAGGACGGGCCGCCGCGCGGCCCGTTTCCATCAGAAATTTTCTATCGCGCGCAGGCGGCTTCGACTTCGGCGACCGTCTTCGGCGTCGCGGCGGTCAGGTTCTCGTGGCCGTCGGCGGTGACGAGCACGTCGTCCTCGATGCGCACGCCGATATTCCAGAATTTCTCGGGCACGTTGTCCGCGGGCCGGACGTACGTGCCCGGCTCGACGGTCAGCACCATGCCGGGCGCGAGCTTCTGCGACGCGCCCTTCACCTGGTAGAGGCCGGCGTCGTGGACGTCCATGCCCAGCCAGTGGCCCGCGCGGTGCATGTAGAACTGCTTGTAGGCTCCGCTCTCGAGCACCTCGTCCAGCGTGCCCTTGAGAAGGCCGAGATCGATGTAGCCTTGCGCGAGCACGCGCTCGGCCGCCTTGTGATAATCGTGGAAGTCCACGCCGGGCTTGACGGCGTCGAGGCACGCGAGCTGCGAGGCGAGCACGAGCTCGTAGACCTCCTTCTGGGGCCCGGTGAACTTGCCGTCGACCGGGAACGTGCGCGTGATGTCCGACGCGTAGCCCTGGTATTCGCAGCCGGCGTCGATGAGCAGGAGCTCGCCGGCGCTCATCTCGCGGTTGTTGTCGCGGTAATGCAGCACGCACGCGTTCGGGCCCGACGCGACGATCGACGGATACGCCACCGCCTGCGCGCCGTATTGCAGGAATTCGTGCATGAGCTCCGCCTCGACCTGGTACTCGAACCAGCCGGGTCGCGTACGCGCCATCGCGCGGCGATGCGCGCCGCTGCTGATGGCGCCGGCGCGGCGCATGAGGTTCACCTCGTGCGCGTCCTTCACGAGGCGCATCGTGTCGAGCGCCGCGCGCACGTCCACGACCTCCTCGGGCGCCGACACGCCGGTGCGCACGCGGGCGCGCACGTCGTTCAGCACCTGCGTGACCTTGCGGTCCCACGGCTCGAAGAGACCGAGCGGAGTGAACAGCGCCGGACGATCGGACGCGAGCTCCACGAGCTTGGCGTCGAGCTCGCCGATCGGGTAGGCCTCGTCGAAGCCGAAGATCTCGCGCGCGGTCTCGGGTCCGTAGCGAAAGCCGTCCCAGATCTCGCGCTCCGCGTTCCTCTCGCGGCAGAACAGGATCTGGCGATCCCCGTCGGGGGCGGCGACGAGCGCGACGACGGCTTCCGGCTCGGGAAAGCCGGACAGGTAGTAGAAGTAGCTGTCCGAGCGGTACGGGAACAGCGAGTCGCGGTTGCGCGGCACTTCCGGGGCGGTAGGCACCAGCGCGAGGCCGCCGCCGCTGTGCCCGCGCATCGAGGCCGTCAGCGCGGCGCGGCGATCGCGATAGAACTGGAACGAGTTCTTCATGGAGTTCGTGATTCGGAGAATGCCGCATTATAAGTGACCTAAAATTGCGCATGGCCGCCGACGTCGATCCCACGCCTCCGGTTCTCGCCGGCCACGCGCTGCACGGCGCGAAGCGCGCGCTGCGCGACCGCGTGATCGCGGCGCGCGATGCGATCGCGGCCGGCGAGCGCGACGCCGGGTCGCGGGCCATCGCGCAGCGCATCGCGGCGTTGC
>Ga0335083_10009427_pt1 | contig 11845 bp, 10 predicted proteins | sample Lox_Sample_42_FD_206716 | JGI IMG/M metagenome (GOLD analysis project Ga0335083, IMG submission 206716) | Soil microbial communities from Loxahatchee National Wildlife Refuge, Florida, United States - Lox_Sample_4.2 | ecosystem: Environmental > Terrestrial > Soil > Wetlands | place: USA... | reverse complement strand
TTTGAGGCCGGGCATTTCGCCCAACTGGCGTTCGAGCGGTGCGGTGACCGAGGTGGTCATCACGTCGGGGCTCGCGCCGGGCAGGAACGTCTGCACCTGGATCGTCGGGTAATCGACTTCGGGCAATGCGGCGAGCGGCAGATAAGTGTAGCCGACAAGGCCCACCAGCATGATCGCGATCATCACGAGCGATGTCGCGACGGGACGGCGGATGAAAGGCGCGGAAATGTTCATGTCGCGCGGTTCTTTCCGATGGCCGGGCTATTGCCCGCCACGGCGCAATTCCCCGCGATGTTCATGGAACCATTGGCGGCGCTCGGCGGGCGTCATCTTCTTGAGCTGTTCCTGCTCCGCCGGCGGCAGACGCTTGAGCATGCGCTGGAAGCGGTCTTGCCGGGCGGGCGGCGGCGCGGCCTGACCGGCGGGTGCCGCACTTGGAGCAGCGATCGCCGCTTTCGGCGCGGCGGGGATTTCGATCGCAGAGCCATCGCTCAGCCGGTCCGCGCCGTCGACGACGATGCTATCACCGGGCTTGAGGCCTTTGGTGACGACGACGTTGGTGGAGTCCGTCGCGCCGGTGGTGACGGTGCGCATCGAAACGGTTTTGTCGGGATTGACGACGAAGACGAACGTGCCCTGCGCGCCGCGCTGGATGGCGGCGACGGGGGCGAGCGTCCGGTTCTGTTGCGTGTCGATCAACAGATGGATGTTCACAAACTGGTTCGGGAAAAGTTCATTGTTCGAATTGTCGAACAGCGCGCGCAGCTTCACCGTGCCGGTGGTCGTGTCGATGGTGCTGTCCACCGCCGTCAGTTTGCCGGTGGCGAGTCTGGTCGTTTGCGTGCGGTCGTAGGCATCGGCTTGCAAGGTTGCGCCGGAGTTCATGCGCGCCATGATCTGATCGACATTGTCTTCAGGGATCGAGAACAGCACCGACATGGGCTGGACCTGCGTGATGACGACGATGCCGTTGGTCTGGCCCGCCTGCACGAGGTTGCCGATATCGACCTGACGAATGCCCGCGCGGCCATCCACCGGTGAGGTTACCTTGGTGTAGCTGAGATTGAGCGCCGCGGAATCGACGTTGCCTTTGTCGGAAGCGACGACGCCTTCATCCTGTTTCACCGTCGAACGCTGCGTGGCGAGTTGTTGCTGCGAGATCGCTTTCTGATCCCACAGGCTTTGGTAGCGCGCGAGATCGGTCTTGGCGTTGGCGAGCGTGGCGGCGTCGCGGGCCATCTGGCCTTTCGCCTGATCGAGCGCTGCCTGGAACGGGCGTGGATCGATGATGGCGAGCACATCGCCTTTCTTCACCATCTGGCCTTCGGTGAACTTGAAGCTGACCACCGGGCCGCTGACCTGCGGGCGCACGGTGACAGTTGCGAGCGGGGTAACCGTGCCGAGCGCGTTGAGCGTGATGGGCATCGGGCCCTGCATGATCTTGGCGATGCCGACGGGCTGGGCCTCGCCGAAGCGACCGCCCTTTTGCAGCGGCTGGTGGTGCGAGAGGTAGTAGATAAGGCCGATCAGAAGGACGGCAGCGACCAGGATCACAATGAAGCGGACGGGGAAGTCGCGGATCCAGCGGCGGGTGCGCGCGCCCAGGCTCTCCTGGGGTGGGGAAAGGTGGTCTACGGGATCGGTCGTCTTGTCCGGACTCATTCTTGAACCTGTCTGTTACGCACGCGGCTGATCCTCCGGCCACCCCTCCGGGGAACCCAGCTAGGGGTCTTTCTACCAGAGCACCCCCCTCAAGATTTGTCGGAATTGTCGCAACAATGCCTGGGAACCGGGGAAGTTCCCCGCCTTCCGGTCCCTAATTTTGGGCCCGGAGCCTGGCCACGTCGCCCACAGACAGTTTGGAGCCTTCGGCCCCGAACCGGGCGGTCACATAGTTGGCGACGGCCGCCACCTCCGCATCGGAATAGGCCTTTGCGAAGGACGGCATGAAGACCGGGCCGGACGGCTTTCCGCCCGTCCCTGCCAGCACCATCTGAGCGATATTCGTGGCCGACGGATCGTTGACCGAGCGGTTGCCGGTGAGCGTGGCGAAGCGTGTGAGCGTGCCGCTGCCGTTCCAATCGTGGCAACTCGCACAGGCGCCTTCGAAGATATGTTTGCCGAGCGGGTTGCTGTCGGCCACCACGCCTTCTTTCGGGGCGGCGGGCGCAGGTGCGGTTTTGGGCGCGGGCAGATCCGACGATGCAGCAGGCACGGTGCGCAGATAGACGACGATGGCTTTGATGTCGCCCGGCGTCAGATGGCGCAGGCTGTAATAGACCGCCTCGCCCATCGGTCCGCCCGCAACGCCACGGCCCATCGCGTGACCGCTGGAAAGGAATTGTGCGACTTCGTCGTCGCTCCATTCGCCGATGCCGGAGGTTTTGTCCGGCGTGATGTTGTACGCATGCCAGCCTTGCGTGAGAGCGCCTGCGAATTTGTGGCGGTTGTCGAGCGCCTGCATGAGATTGCGCGGCGTGTGGCATTCGCCGCAATGGCCGAGACCTTCGACGAGATACGCGCCGCGATTCCATTCCGGCGATTGCGCGGTGTTGGGCTGATAGCGTTTGTCGGGATTGAAGAACGCCGCCCAGATACGCATCAGCCAGCGCTGGTTGAACGGAAACACAAGCGTATTTTCCGGCGGCGTGTAATGCACCGGTTTCAGGCTAAAGAGATAGGTCTTGATCGAAAGCGCATCGGCATCGGTCAGATAGGTGTAGGACGTATAGGGAAGTGCGGGATAAAGCGGCTCGCCGCCCTTGCCGATACCTTTGTGGATGGCGTTGAGGAAATCCGCGTCCGTCCATTCGCCGATGCCCGTGTCTTTGTCGGGCGTGATGTTGGGGGAATAGAGGGTGCCGAACGGAAGTTTGAAGGCTAGACCGCCTGCGAACGGCTTGCCGCCTTTGGCGGTGTGGCAGGATTCGCAATCCGCCGCACGGGTGAGATATTCGCCGCGTTTGAGAAGACCGGCCGCAGAAAGTTCATATGGAACGCCGGTTGGATTGGCGCCGGTATAGGATTCGAGGGCAACGCGCGGGCCGCTCGCGAAATCCATCGGGCCGGGGCCGAACACCATCCAGCCGATATAGGCAATCACCACCAGCGCGATGGAGCCGATAATGCCAAGGAGAAGGCGGAGCGCGCTCATGCCTTTTTCCTCCCCGAAAGAATTTCGCGATCGATGGGAAGGCGACGCAGCGCTATGCCGGTCGCGGCATAGATCGCGTTGCGCAACGCGGGCGGGCCCGCCGTGGTGCCGGTTTCGCCGATGCCGCCGGGCGGTTCGGCGCTCTTGATCAGATGCACCTCGATGTTGGGCACCTGATTGATGCGCAACATGCGATAGTCGTTGAAATTGCTTTGCTGCACGCGGCCATTTTCAAGCGTGACTTCGCCATAGAGCGCCGCGGTGAGACCGAAGACGATGCCGCCCTGCAATTGCGCCCGGATCGTATCGGGATTGACGGCGGTGCCCACATCGACGGCGGTGTTAATGCGGCGCAGATGGACTTCGCCGTTCTCATCGACTTCGGCTTCGACGACCGTGGCGATGAAGCTGGCAAAAGACGGCTGGCAGCACACGCCGCGCCCGACGCGTTTGGGCAATGCCGAACCCCAGCCGGATTTCTGCGCGACGACATTGAGCGCGTTCAGCAGACGCGGATTTTTGTCGAGCATGGAGCGGCGGAAATCGACCGGGTCTTTACCGGCCTTGTTCGCAAGCTCGTCCATGAAACTTTCGACGGCGAAGACATTGTTGTTCGGGCCGACACCGCGCCAGAAACCGGTGGTCACGCCCGGCGGTTCGGCGCGCACGGCTTCCACACGGAGATTGGGAATGTCGTAGGGCTGATCGATGGCGCTATCGACTTCGTCGAAATCGATGTTGTGGTTTCCAGCAAAAGCGGGCGCGAGCCAGCGCGCGACGACGGAAGAACCTGCCACGCGATGCAGCCAGCCGTCGATCTTTCCATCCTTCAGCGTCGCCCACATCTGCGTATAATAAGACGGACGATAGCGATCGTGCTGGATGTCTTCTTCGCGCGAATAGACGACCTTCACAGGACCGTCGACTTTCTGCGCGATGCGCACGGCTTTTTCCGTGGCATCGGTTTCAAGACGCCGACCGAAACCGCCGCCCAGAAGCTGGTTATGGACCGTCACCTTTTCGAGCGGCAGGCCGGTGATCGTGGCACCCGCCTCCTGCGTGCGGGCGCAAACTTGCGTGCCGACCCAGATCTCGCAGGAGTCCGGCGTGACGTGCACGGTGCAGTTCATCGGCTCCATCGGCGCGTGCGCGAGGAACGGCAATTCGTATTTCGCTTCGAGCTTGTCGCCATTCGACAGCGCCTTGTCGGCATCGCCTTCCTTCTTGGCGACAAGGCCGGGGCTTGCGGCGGCCTTTTTGAGATCGGCCCAGACGAGTGCAGTGGTGACGTTGGCGTTCGCGCCATCGTTCCAGGTGATATTGAGCGCATCGAGGCCCTGTTTCGCGGCCCAATAATGATCGCCGACAACCGCCACCAGATCATCGAGGATGACGATCTGCTTCACGCCGGGGACCGCCATGGCATCGCTCTGCCCATCGACGTTTCCGACCTTGCCGCCCAACACGGGCGAGGCGGCGAGCGTGGCGAATTTCACGCCTTCGGGCATCATATCGATGCCGAATTTCGCCGTGCCGTTCACCTTGTCCGGCGTGTCGATGCGTTTGAGCGGTTTGCCGATCAGCTTGAACTGATCCGGCGTTTTCAGGGTGGGATCGGCGGGACGCAGTTCCTTTGCGGCAGCATTGGCAAGCGCGCCGTAGGAGAGTTTGCGGCCGCTTGCTGCGTGGACGACGTTGCCGCTATCGGCCGTGCAGCTTGCCGGATCGACCTTCCATTGTTTGGCGGCGGCGGCAATCAACATCGCTCGCGCGGCGGCGGCTGTCGTGCGCAGCGGTTTCCAGAAGGCGCGCACGGAATTGGAATTGCCGGTGGCCTGCACGGTGAGCATCGGGTTGGCGTAGAGCGCGGTGTTGGGTGGTGCTGCTTCGACGGAGACCATCTGCCAATCGGCATCCATCTCGTCGGCCATCATCATGGCGTGGGCGGTGTAGATGCCCTGCCCCATCTCCACCTGCGGCATGACGAGCGTGACCTTGCCGGTGGTGTCGAGGCGGATGAAAGCGTCGGGCGCGAAGGCGGCTTTGGTTCGATCGTCGGCGCGCGCCAGCGGCAACGGAATGACGAGCAGAAGGCCGCCGGCCGCACCGGCTTTCAAAATCGTGCGGCGGGATGGGGCGGGAGCAGTTGCGGTATCGGTTTCGAACATCGCTGCCTCCCTCACGCTTTCGCGGCGCGTTTGATGGCTTCGCGGATTCGCACATATGTCCCGCAGCGGCAGATATTGCCGGACATCGCGGCGTCGATATCCGCGTCATCGGGGTTTGGATTGTTCGCAAGAAGTGCGGCTGCGGACATGATCTGTCCCGATTGGCAGTAACCGCATTGCACAACTTCGAGTTCGAGCCATGCCTTTTGCACTTTCGCACCCACCGGCGTTGCGCCGATGCCTTCGATGGTGGTGATTGCGCGGGCGCCGACGGAACCTATGGGCAGAAGGCAGGAACGCATCGACTTGCCGTCGAGCTGGACAGTGCAGGCGCCGCATTGCGCGATGCCGCAGCCGAATTTCGTGCCCGTCATGCCCAGGACGTCGCGCAAAACCCATAATAGAGGCGTGTCGGGAGAGGCTTCGACGCTTTTGGTTTCGCCGTTGATCTTCAGTTCGATCATGCGCATGGCCCCCGAGGCAGACGCGGAAGTGTGCCGAACCTTAAGCCGTTTCCGCCTCTTCCGCCAATGATACGAGAGTATTACGCACCGGCAGCAACACGCACGGGGATTTGACTGGACCCGGCGGGTGCGGGAATTTATGACATCTGTATGTCCGGGAGGCCGTTAGAGCCTTGGGGATGCAGCCTTATATCCCACCCGTCTGCCAAGCTTTTCTTCCGATGGTGACCCATGAAATTCGCTTCCACCGTTTTCGCACTTGCAGCGTCGTTCCTGTTGCTGCCGGCGGCGTTCGCCAAAACAGCGACCAATGACGACAAGGATGCCGCCAACGACATCAAACAGGCGCCGAACATCACCTACTTCCAGCCCGAAGAAGTGAAAAGCGGCGGCTCGGTGAATGTGGGCGGGCGGAACATCGACTACGAAGCGGTGACGGGAACTTTGGTGGTGCATCCCAAAGGCTGGGATGACGCTCCGCAGACCAACGCGCAGCAGGAAGAGAACGCGCAATCCGAACGCAATGACGACGACAAGGACAACAAGAACCCGACCGCCGAAGCGTCGATGTTCTATGTCGCCTATTTCAAGCGCGACGCGAAACCGGGATCGCGGCCGATCACATTTTTCTACAATGGCGGGCCGGGATCATCGACCGTGTGGCTGCATATGGGCGCGTTCGGGCCGCGCCGCGTGGTGACATCCGACGACACGCACACACCGCCCGCGCCCTATCAGGTCATCAACAACGGACAGAGTCTGCTGGACGCGACCGATCTGGTGTTCATCGATGCGCCAGGAACAGGTTTCAGCCGTATCGCGGGACCCGACAAGGAGAAGATGTTCTACGGCGTCGATCCCGATGCTCATGCGTTTGCGGAATTCATCAATCGCTTTCTTTCGAAATATGGAAGGTGGAATTCGCCGAAATATCTGTTCGGCGAAAGCTACGGCACCACGCGGTCCGCCGTGCTCGTGAATATGCTGGAGCAGGACTACGACACCGATTTCAACGGCGTGATTTTGCTTTCGCAGATATTGAACTTCGATCTGAGCCCCGATGGGCCGCTCGACAATCCGGGTGTGAACACGCCTTACGAACTGGCGCTGCCGAGCTATGCGGCGACGGCCTGGTATCACCACAGGCTACCGGACAATCCGCCCGATCTGGAGGCGCTGGTTGCCGAGGTCGAGAAATTCGCGATGAGCGAATATGCGCATGCGTTGAGCGAAGGCGCCAATCTGAGCGATGCCGAGCGCGATCAGGTGGCGGAGAAGCTGCACGCTTATACGGGTTTGCCCGTCGCCTATATCAAGAAAGCCAATTTGCGGATCGACGGCGGCATGTTCGAACAGAACCTGCAAGGCGACAGCGATCTGTCCACCGGACGGCTCGATTCGCGGTTCTCCGGGCCCAGCATGGACCCGCTGGCGAAGGAAGCGGCTTACGATCCGCAAGGGGCGGCGATCAGTTCGGCCTATGTCTCGGCGTTCAACGATTACGTCCGCCGCGATCTGAACTACGGCAGAGATAAGACGTTCAAGCCTGAAATCGACATCTGGAAGGACTGGGACAACAAGCACACGCTGCCGGGCGAGGATCAGCCCTCGCAGGGCACGGCCAATGTGATGCCCGATCTGGCGGCGGCGATGAAATACAACCCCGACCTGAAGGTGCAGCTCAACGCGGGCTATTTCGACCTCGGCACACCCTTCTACGAGGGGCAGTATGAGATGCGGCACCTGGATATCCCCGCCAAATTGCAGGAGAATATCGAGTTCCGGCTTTATAAGTCGGGCCATATGGTCTACGCCCACCAGGACTCGCTCAGAGAGCTGCACGACAATGTTGCGGCATTCATTCGCGAGACGGACAACCTGCCCTCCCAGTAAGGTCGGCCGGTTTGGGATTGGCCAACCTTCCGGAGCAAAAGTGTGTCGAACGTCGCGGTGATCGGCGCCCAGTGGGGCGACGAGGGCAAGGGGAAGATCGTCGACTGGTTGAGCGCGCGCGCCGACGTGGTGGTGCGTTTTCAGGGCGGTCACAATGCGGGGCACACGCTCGTCATCGACGGTGTGACGTACAAGTTGAGCCTGCTGCCTTCGGGTGTGGTGCGGCCGGGCAAGCTCGCCGTCATCGGCAATGGCGTGGTGGTCGATCCGTGGGCGTTTGCCGACGAAGTGGCCAAGCTGCGGGGCCTGGGTGTGGACATCACGCCGGAACATCTCGTCATCGCGGAGAACGCGGTGCTGATTTTGCCGCTGCATCGCGAACTCGACGTGCAGCGCGAGACCTCCAACAGCGTGCAGGCGCTGGGCACGACCAAGCGCGGGATCGGGCCTGCGTATGAAGACAAGGTCGGGCGGCGCGCGCTCAGGGTTATCGACCTGAAGGATATGGCGGCGTTGCCGGCAAAGATCGATCGCTTGCTCGCCCATCACAACACGCTGCGCCGTGGCATTGGCGCGGAAGAAATTGAAGCAGCGGCTGTTCTGGCATCGCTGAAGGAGATCGCACCGAAGATATTGCCGTTTGCGGGATCGGCATGGCGCAGGCTCAACGAAGCGCGGCGCGAAGGAAAGCGCATCCTGTTCGAAGGCGCGCAGGCCGTGCTGCTCGATATCGATCACGGCACATATCCTTACGTCACTTCCTCCAACACAGTGGCGGGTCAGGCGGCGGCGGGTGCCGGTGTCGCGCCGCGCGACATCGGCACGGTGCTGGGCATCGTGAAGGCCTACACCACGCGCGTCGGCGAAGGGCCGTTCCCAACCGAACTAAAAGACGAGATCGGCGAAACGCTTGGCAGCCGTGGTGCGGAGTTCGGCACCAATACGGGGCGCAAGCGGCGCTGCGGATGGTTCGATTCCGTGCTGGTCCGCCAGACCGTCATAACCGGCGGCATCGACGGAATCGCGCTCACCAAGCTCGACGTGCTGGATGGTTTCGAGGAGATCAAGCTCTGCACCGGCTATCGGCTGGACGGCCGCGAGATCGATTACCTGCCAACCGATGCGGGCGAACAGGCCCGTTGCGAGCCGATCTATGAAACGATGGAAGGCTGGTCGGAATCCACCCGCGGTGCCCGAAGCTGGGCCGAACTGCCTGCCCAGGCCGTGAAATATGTCCGCCGGGTGGAGGAACTGACCGGGGCGACGGTTGCCCTGCTGTCCACCAGCCCGGAGCGGGAAGACACGATCCTCGTCAAGGACCCGTTTGTTGACCGATAATCCCTAGGTGGCACCATGGTAGACACTTGTGGTAGAGTGGTACCATGGCATTGCGGATCAAATCTGCCGAAGCGCATCTCTTGGCCAAAAGACTGGCCGAATTGACCGGCCAGAGCATGGCGAAAGCGGTGACGGAAACCCTTCGTCTGCGGGTAGAAGAGATCAGACAGGAAGAAGCAGAAAAGGCCGCTAGCCAAAAAAGCGAACTTCGGAACCAAATGATATGGGACTGAACATCAAAAGCCCAGAAGCGCACCATCTGGCGCAGAAGCTTTCCAAGATCACCGGAGAGAGTCTTACTACGGTTGTGACCGATGCCCTCCGAGAGCAATTGGCGCGCAAGGAAAAGAAAGGTTTGGCCGAACGGCTCCTGAAAATAGGAGAGGACATGGCTTCTCGCATGAGCGAGGAAACACGAACCATGAACCTCGACGATTATCTTTACGACGAAAACGGGCTGCCGAAGTGATCATCGATAGTTCGGCCGTTATGGCGATTGTGAGACGGGAGCCCGATGCAACCATATATGCGGCCGCTATAGAAAATAGTGCATCGGCTTGCTTTATCAGCGCTGCGAGCCTGTTTGAGTCCTCGATTGTCGCCGATAGGGACGACGATCCAGTCCTCAGCCGCCGCTTCGATCAGTTTCTGCTCGAAGCGAAGTTCGTTGTTGTTCCGTTCGATGACGCACAGGCTCGCATCGCACGCGAAGCCTATCGCGATTTCGGTAAAGGCAGCAGACACAAGGCGCAGCTCAATTTCGGCGATTGTTTCGCCTATGCGCTGGCCAAGGCGATGAACGAGCCCCTGCTCTACAAGGGCACCGATTTCTCACATACCGACGTCCGCCCGGCCCTCTAAGCCGCACTTGCGCGGACGCGCCTTCCCCGGCACCCTTGGGCCAACAGCTATCCAAAACGCGAAGGGACGAACGCCATGTTGAAGACCCGTTTTACCGAAATGTTCGGGGTTGCCGCCCCCATCACCTGCGGGGGCATGACCCGCGTGGGCAAGGCCGAATTGATCGCGGCCGTCGCCAATGCCGGTGCGCTCGGTTTCATCACCGCGCATTCTGCGGGCAAGCCGGAAGATCTCGCCAGGGAATTGAAGAGATGCCGGGAGATGACCGACAAACCGTTCGGCGTGAACCTGACCATCCTGCCGTCGATCACGCCCATTCCTTACGATGAATATCGCGAGGCGATCATCGAAGGCGGTATCAAGATCGTTGAAACCGCGGGCAACAATCCGCAACCGCACCTGCCGCGCTTCAAGGAAGCCGGTGTGAAGGTGATCCACAAATGCACCAGCGTTCGCCATGCGGTGAAGGCCGAGAAGATCGGCGTGGACTGCGTGTCGATCGATGGACTGGAATGCGCGGGCCACCCCGGCGAAGACGATGTCGGCGGCATGGTTCTGTTCCCGGCGACGGCGGACAAGCTGACGATCCCGATCATCGCATCCGGCGGCATCGCCGATGCGCGTGGACTTGTGGCGGCACTCGCACTCGGCTGCGACGGCGTGAACATGGGCACGCGCTTCATGGCGACCAAGGAAGCGCCGATACATCAGAAGGTGAAGGAACAGATCGTCGCCAACGACGAGCGCGGCACGAACCTGATCTTCCGCACCTTGCACAATACCGCGCGCGTGGCGAAGAACGCGATCAGCGACGAAGTGGTGGCCATCGAACGCCGCGGCAACGCGACCTTCAACGATGTGAAGGATCTGGTTGCCGGTGTGCGCGGCGCCAATGTGCTCGACAAGGGCGAGATGGATGCGGGCATCTGGTCCGCCGGCCAGACGCAAGGCCTCATTCACGACATTCCGAGCTGCAAGGAATTGGTGGCGCGGATCATGAGCGAAGCCGAAGGCATCATCCGCAATCGGTTGGATAGAGCCCTGGCTTGACGGCCAGCGCTAACGCGGACGTCCCCAGCGCAATCCCTGCTGCGGTGTGACCGGGCTGGGGCTGGGATCTGCCGGCTGTTTCGACAGCGTATGCATGTGGTTGAGCGGGCCGTGACCGTGGCCGAAGCCCGGTGCGGTGCGGATGGCTTCCTGCACATAGCTGCGCGCACGGCGGATGGCATCGAGCGGTGGGATGCCTTGTGCCAAGCCGACCGCGATGGCAGTGGCGAGCGTGCAGCCGGTTCCGTGCGTCGAGGTGGTGTTGAGGCGTGGGGCGGTGAGGCGTTGCGCGCCTGTCCGGCTCACCAACACATCCGTGACGGTTTCGCCTTCGAGATGGCCGCCTTTCACCAGAACCGCTTGCGTGCCGGTGGCGAGCAGCGATTGTCCGGCTTGCGCGCAATCGGCCGGTGTTTCGATGGGCAGGCCGGTGAGGCGCGCAGCTTCGGGCACGTTCGGCGTGACGAGACTTGCGAGCGGGAACAGGCTCAACATCAACGTGTTGGCGGCTTCGTCTTCCAGCAACGATGCGCCGCCTTTGGCTTCCATCACGGGATCGACCACCAGCGGAATGTCGCGTGCATAATTGGTGAGCGTTTGCGCCACCGCCTGAATGACATCGGACGAGCCGAGCATGCCGATTTTGATGGCATCCGCACCTATGTCTTCCAATGCGCTCACGATCTGCGCGCGTACGATGCTGGCGGGGATGGGATGGATGGCGTGGACGCCTTGCGTGTTCTGCACGGTGACAGAGGTCACCGCCGTCATCGCGTAGGCGCCAAGCGCCGTCGCCGTCTTGATGTCGGCCTGGATGCCGGCGCCGCCGCCGGAATCCGAGCCTGCAATCACCAGAAGCCGCGCCGGCTTCGTCAACGTGCTGCTTCCTCGATGGCCGCGGCCACGTCGCGAACGAC
>Ga0335083_10009425_pt1 | contig 11847 bp, 12 predicted proteins | sample Lox_Sample_42_FD_206716 | JGI IMG/M metagenome (GOLD analysis project Ga0335083, IMG submission 206716) | Soil microbial communities from Loxahatchee National Wildlife Refuge, Florida, United States - Lox_Sample_4.2 | ecosystem: Environmental > Terrestrial > Soil > Wetlands | place: USA... | reverse complement strand
TCGCATTCCAGAAGCAATCGCATGGCCGCGACTTCCCGCAGGTTATCGACCGACGCCGCCGCCACCTCGAACCCGCGCGCGCGCTCGGCCGTCACGAAGCCGTCCGCGGCAAGTCTGCTGAGCACCTCGCGAAGCGTGCCGATGCTGGAACCATACTCCTCTCGCATGCGTTCCAGCGTCAGCCGCTGCCCCGGCATCAGCCGGCCGAATATCACGTCGCTGCGGATCCGGCTGTACAGCCGGTCGCCGACCGCGGTGTCATCCGTTTCCACCGCTGACTCCTTGATCGTTCATCCTGGGAAGGCGTTGAGTGGCATGGCCCCATGATACACAATGTTGGCATCGCTGGTCGATTCTGCTATCGTCCAATGATCCGCAGAATAATCAAGCGTAGAGACGATCCACACCAAAGGAGGTGCCATGCAAACGTATCTCTCCGCCGGCCGCCGCCGGCTTCTCATGGCCGCGAGCTCACTCGCCGTCGCAGGAAGCGTGCCGCTCGCGCTCGCCCAGACCCAGATCAAGGTTCGTTTCAGTTCCGCGTTCACCGAGCAGGATCCGCGCGCGGAGGCCTACAAGAACTTCGCCGCTGCCATCAAGGATCGCTACGACTTCGAGCCCTACTGGGGCAATACGCTGTTCAAGCAGGGTACGGAACTGGTCGCCCTGCAGCGGGGCAACCTCGAGATGTGCAACCTCGCGCCCGCCGACATCTCGAAGCAGATTCCGGCGTGGTCGCTCATGACCTCGGCGTACCTGTTCCGCGACGTGGACCACCTGAAGAAGACGTTTAAGAGCGACGTCGGCAAGGACTTCGCCAAGATGGCGCGCGAGCAGCTCGGCATCGAGATCATCACGCCGGTGTACTTCGGCTCGCGCAACGTCAATCTCAAACCGGACAAGCAGATCCGCACGCCTGCCGACATGGCGGGAATCAAGCTGCGGATGCCGCCCGGCGAATATTGGCAATTCCTCGGAGAATCCATAGGTGCCAACCCGACGCCCGTGGCATATGCGGAGGTGTACACCGCGTTGCAGTCCGGCGCAATCGACGGCCAGGACAATCCGCTGGTCGCAAGTCGGCTCATGAAATTCGACGAGGTGACTACACAGTTCGTGATGACGCAACACGTCCTCGGCTACGACGTGATGGTCGTGACGAGCAAGATCTGGGACGCGATGTCGCCGGCACAGCAGGCGAGCTTCCAATCGGCCGCGGAAAAGGCCGTCGACGACTACACGTCGAAGTTCGTCGCCCAGGAGAAGGACGTGCTCGAATATTTCAAGAAGGAAGGGAAGAAGATCTATACGCCCGATATCGCCGCCTTCCGCACGTACGCGCAAAAGAAGTACGTAGACAAATATGGCAACGAGTGGCCGAAGGGGGCGCTCGAGCGCATAAACGCGCTGTGATTCCAGCGATGCGGCGTGGCGCCCCAGCCACGCCGCACCGCCGCCGATAGCGCCCGCGAAAGCGGGATCGTCAAGCGACCTCGCTGACCTGAACGGGCAAGTCAATGACACTCGACGAAGCGGCCAAGGCCGGGCGCCGGCTGTTGCGTCGTGCGGACGACGTCGCGGTCGTCCTCATGGCGCTCATGTTCGTGTCGTTCCTGCTGCAGATCGCGTTTCGCTATCTGCTCAACCGGCCGCTCGGCTGGACCGAGGAAGTCACGGTGCTCTGCTGGGTCTGGGTGGTGCTCTGGTGTGCCGCCTTCGTTCTGGCGGATCGCGAGGAGGTCCGTTTCGATATCCTCTACACGATGGCGCCGCCGCGCGTCCGTCGCGTGTTCACGGCGGTGTCGAGCATCGCCTTCGTCGCCCTGATGCTCGCCTCGCTGCCCGCATCCTGGAACTACGTCGCGTTCATGAGACGGGAGCATACCGCCTATCTCCACATGCGGCTCGACGCGATGTATTCGGTGTACGTCATCTTCGTGGTCGCCGTAGTCGTGAAACATGTCTATATCGCGTGGCGCGCGATCGCCAAGCTCCGGTCGCCCGAGGCCGACGGATGACCTGACGATGCTCAGCCATTTCACGCTGTGCATCGTCGCGCTTGTGTCGCTGGCGTTGCTCGGGCTGCCGATCGGCCTGTCGATGATCGCGGCGTCCGTTTTCTACTTCGTCATTGCCGGGCTCGACATCGGCACCGCCGCCGAGCAGATCCTGAACGGCCTGTTCAACAGCTACGTGCTGCTCGCAGTGCCGTTGTTCATTCTTGCTGCCGACCTCATGAACACCGGCAGCCTCACGGACCGGCTGCTCAAGTTCTGCCTCGTGCTGGTCGGCCGCTTCCGCGGTGGCCTAGGCCACGTCAATGTGGTAGCCAACATCATCTTCGCCGGGATGTCCGGATCCGCCATCGCGGACGCCGTAGGCATCGGGCGCGTGATCATCGGCATGATGACGCAAGGCAACCGCTACCCTGTCGCATATGCCGGCGCGATCACGGCCTCGGCCGCGATCATCGGGCCGATCATCCCGCCGTCGATCCCGATGGTGATTTACGCGCTGGTGTCGGACACCTCGATCGGCTACCTCTTTCTGGGCGGCGTGACTCCGGGGCTGCTCCTGGGCGTCGGCTTCATGATCACCAACTCGTTGATCGCGCGACGCCGCAATTATCCCGTCGAAAAGCCGGTGCCGATTCGCGACATTCCACGCATCACGCTCGACGCGCTTCCGGCGCTGATGCTGCCTGTCGTGCTGCTGTTCGGCATCTACGGCGGCGTGATGACGCCCACCGAAGGCGCAGCCGCGGCCGCCGCCTACGCTCTGCTCGCCTCCTCGCTCATCTACCGCGCCATGACATGGAAGCAGCTCTACAACGTGCTGCTCGCGAGCGCCAAGGCGACGACATCGGTCGGCATGCTCATCGCCGGTGCGCTCGTGTTCAACTACGTCGTCACCATCGAGCAGGTGCCATTGTCGGTGCAGCATTTCATCAGCGGATTCCAGGTCACACCGCTCATGTACCTGCTGCTCGTGAACGCCGTGCTGCTGGTGCTGGGCTGCTTGCTCGAAGGCTCGACTATCCTGCTCGTCATCGTTCCCATCCTGATCCCGACCGCCAAGACGCTCGGCATCGACATGGTCCATTTCGGCGTTGTCGCCGTCGTGAACATCATGATCGGCCTGCTGACGCCCCCGTTCGGCCTTCTCCTGTTCGTCATCGCAAACATGACCCGGCAACCCTTGATGACGCTCGTGCGCGAGACGTTGCCATTCATCCTGATGGCCATCGTCGTGCTCGCCGTCATCACCCTGGCGCCGCAAACCGTCCTGTGGCTGCCAAGGCTGATGGGCTACAAGGGCTAGTCGAGAAAGACACACCGTGAAACCCATCTACATCCTCAATGGCCCCAACCTCAATCGGCTGGGCACCCGCGAACCCGAGGTTTACGGCACCACGACTCTCGAGCAGATCGAATCGCAATGCCGGGAAGCGGCCGGCGGCGTTGCCATCGAATTCCGGCAGTCGAATAGCGAAGGACAACTCGTCGATTGGATTCACGAAGCGATCGACGACGGCGCGGCCATCGTCATCAATCCCGCCGCCTATTCGTTCACGTCGATGGCGATTCTCGACGCACTCAAGATGTTTCCCGGGCCGATCGTCGAAGTCCATATCACGAATATCCACCGTCGCGAGGAGATGTATCACCACTCCTACGTGTCCAAGGTGGCTACCGCCGTCATCGCCGGGCTGGGTCCAGCCGGCTATCGCTGCGCGGTGCGCGCCATCGTAGAGCAAGAGGTACCCGGCACGTAGCGCACGTACGCGTGTTCAGAAACAACAAGCGCTTGATAGCGCATTGTCTAGCGCTTCATATTGTAAGCGGCCGCAGAGATGAGTTGGCGAAACGTATCGGACACTCCGGAATGATGCGTTCACTCCGTGCCCGGACGCTTACGCTTCAGCCACCGCTAAGGCGCTCGATGGCGAGACGCTGCAGACGCGCGCGCATCCATGCCACACCCGCGGTGCTAAGACCGCCGTCCACGACGATCTCGCTGCCGGTCATAAAGGACGACGCGTCCGAGGCCAGGAACACGATCGCTTCGGCAACTTCCGAGGCAGTCGCCTCCCGTCCCATCGGTATGGCGCCGCGGTTCGCCTCGAGATGTCCGTCCGGAGCGGCATCGGTCAACGGCGTATCAATCGTGGCCGGGTGAACCGAGTTCACCCGAATGTTCCAGCCGATGAGATCGAGCGCGGTGGCCTTGGTCAATCCACGCACCGCCCATTTGCTCGCGGTGTAGGCGACGTCGTGATGGGCAATGAGACCTGCTGTCGATGACACGTTCACGATCGACCCTCCGCCGGCGTCCCTCATGAGCGGAGCGAGCTGACGCGTGCCCAGAAAGACACCCGTCACGTTGACGTCCATCACGCGATGCCAATCGGACAGAGTCGCCTCGGTGATGCCTCGCCGCAGGATCGTTCCGGCATTGTTGACGAGGACGTGAAGGGCACCGAACTCGTGCGTCACCGCTCGCTCGGCACTGTGCCAATCGTCTTCGCTCGTAACGTCGAGCGTCAGGAAGCGCGCCGGGTGGCCGAAGCTGCGCAGATCGGCCGCAAGTTGCTCGCCCTCCGCGCTCCGTACGTCGCAAGCCACGACGCTTGCGCCACGCTCTGCCAAGAGCCGCACGGCCGCGCTGCCGAGACCGCGCGCCGCTCCCGTTACGAGCGCTACCTTTCCCGAGAGATCCGACGCGCGGATCGCGCCGTCCATCGGTCTCATTCGGCCAACCTGCTCATCTCCGCATAGAGATCGGCCTTTCCCTCGAAGCCGATGCCCGGAAGCTCGGGCATCGTGATGTGTCCCTGCTGCACCCGGACGCCATCGGGAAATCCGCCATAAGGCTGGAACAGATCCGGATAGCTCTCGTTGCCGCCGAGCCCGAGTCCCGCAGCGATGTTCAGCGACATCTGGTGCCCGCCGTGAGGGATGCAACGCGATGGCGCCCATCCCTCCTCCTTTAGAACCTCGAGCGTGCGCTGGTATTCGCACAAGCCGTACGACAGCGCGCAGTCGAATTGCAGCCAGTCCCGGTCGGGCCGCATGCCGCCGTAGCGCAGCAGGTTGCGGGCGTCCTGGTGACTGAACAAATTCTCGCCGGTCGCCATCGGCCCCGGATAGAACTGGCCGAGCGTCGCCTGAAGATGGAAGTCGAGCGGATCGCCGGCTTCCTCGTACCAGAACAACGGATAATCCCGGAGCATCTTGGCGTATGCGATCGCCATTTCGAGGTCGAACCGGCCGTTGGCATCGACCGCGAGTTGCGCGGAGCTGCCGATCTCCCGAAGCACCGCTTCGATGCGAGCTCGATCTTCCTCGAGCGATGCTCCGCCGATCTTCATCTTGACCACGGTGTAACCGCGCTCCAGATAACCGCGCATCTCCGCGCACAACGCGTCGTTGCCCTTGCCCGGGTAGTAGTAGCCTCCGGCTGCGTACACGAATACACGTGGGTTCGCCTGCACGCCGTGCCGTTCCGCCAGCAGACGGAAGAGCGGCTTGCCCGCGATCTTTGCGACTGCGTCCCACACCGCCATGTCGAGCGTCCCAACGGCGACCGAGCGCTCGCCGTGGCCGCCGGGCTTCTCATTGGCCATCATCACGGACCAGACGCGATCCGGATCGAGGTTCTCGCCCGTCGCGTCGAGCAGCGCCGCGGGATCGGCTTCACGCAAGCGAGGCGCGAAGCGTTCGCGGATCAAGCCGCCCTGCCCGTAGCGCCCATTGGAGTTGAATCCATAGCCCACCACACGGCGCCCATCGCGCTCGACGTCGGCCACGACAGCGACGAGGCTAATGGTCATCTTCGAGAAATCGATGTACGCGTTGCGGATCGGCGAGGCGATCGGCTTGGTGACTTCCCGGACATCGACGATGCGGACTGACATGAGTTACTTCCTTCAGTTGCGCTACGCGCCGCAGCTAGAGCGAGGACCCGCCGCAGATGACGAGTTGTTGTCCGGTAATCGCGGCCGCCTCGTGCGAAAGCACGAAAGCGGTCAGCGCCGCGACCTCCTCGGGCCGCACGAATCGTCCGATCGGCGGCGTGCGCGGCGCGACGCTGGTGCGACTTCCGTCATGCAGCATCGGCGTGTCCGTCGCCGCCGGAGCGATCACGTTCACGGTGATGCCGCGCGGTGCGAGCTCGATTGCCCACGAGCGCGCCATGCCGACCAGCGCAGACTTGGTCGCCGCGTACTGGCTGCGTCCCGCAGCGCCGGCAGCCGTGCGGCTGCCGATGAGCACGATGCGCCCTCCCGAAGGCAGCCGCGGCGACAGCGCGTCGGCGAGCAGCGCCGCCGCGTGCACGTGCAACCGCCACATGCCCGCGCCGTCCTCGGCATCGAGCTCACCCAACGGCGCCACCCTCATGTAACCGGCAGCATGAACCAGCGCACTGACGCCATGTGCCTCCGCGACCGCGGCCGACAGCGCCGACGCATCCGCCAGATCGACGCTGACCGAACTGAAGCCGCTCGCGCTCAGCGTGGCCGGCGTGTGATCGAAGCCCACGACTTGCCAGCCATCGTCGAGAAGCCGGCGCGCGATCGACGCGCCGATGCCCGAGCTGGACCCCGTGACGAGCGCGCGACCCGCGTGGACGCCTGCGGCCATGGGCGAGCCTAGCGTTTGTAGGCGAGCGCCTGCGCCTGGATCTTCTTCGCGTCGTAGTTGTCGATCGCGGCGATGAGCTCGTTCGTGTAGTAGTTGCTGTAGTCGGCGATCTTCAGTCCGTTCATCGCGGCCTCGGTCTTGAACTCCTGCGGATCGATGCTGCCCATCTTGGCATTGGGATACGGCGGCTCGTACAGCTTGATGCGCCGGCTTATCGCAACGAGCACCGTCTTGACCGCGTCCTCCGTGGAACTGCCGCGAGGTGCGATCTCGGGGTACATCTCGAGAAACGCCTTGGCGCCGGCCGCAGGATCAGCGAGCAGGAAGCGCGACGATTTGCTGACCGAGCGGCCGAACCCGACGAGGAGGTCCCGGTTATCCTTGAACATGGCCTTCTTGGCCATCAGGAACTGGCCGCCGATCATCGGCAGATCCTTGGGGCGAGCCAGGAATTGCATCCCGATGCCGGCGGCCTCGATCTGGCCGAAGCCCGTGTCGTAATACGCGAGCGCGTCGATCGCACCGCGATCGAGCGCAACACCCGCGGGAACGCCGTTGCCCACCGCGACCCATTGGACGTCCTTGTCGGGGTCGATGTGCAGCGCGCTCAGCACGTTTCGGGTCACGGGATATTCCGTGCCGGCGAAATCGGATACGCCGATCTTCTTGCCCTTCAGGTCGGCATAGCTCTTGGTGGCAGACCCGGACTTGACCACGACGTCCCATTTGTACGGATAGGTATACTCGTAATAGTTGAGCGCGTCGCCCCACTGCCCCTTAGCGAGCAGCGGCAGCCCGAACGACGGCACGCCGATCCCGATGTCGACGTCGCCGCGATCCACGGCCACCTGCACGTTTGAATTGCCGCCGAGTGCCTGCGGCTTGATCGTGAAGCCTTCCTCCTTGTTGTAGCCCAGGACCTCGCCGATGACGCAATTGATGACGTTGGGTGCCATGGCCTTCTGGCCGATGCCGAAGCGCACGGTCTTCAGCTCGGCCGCGCGCGCCACGCGCGGGCCGACCGCGAGCGCGGCAGCGAACGCCCCGCTCGCCTGAAGCCACTGCCTTCTCGAAATGCCCATGATTGCCTCCTCCTCTGAAATGAATTTGTCAGCTCTTGCCGCGATGTGCCCAATGAACCACGCGATGCTCCAGGCGGCGCACCGAGCTGTGAAGGACGATGCCGAGCACACCGAGGATGACCAGGGCGGCGAACACGCCAGCGACGTCCGACACCGACTGCGCCTGCGTGATGACCACGCCCATGCCCTGTTGCGCGCCCAGGAACTCAGCGACGATCGCGCCGAGCAGCGCGTAGACGACCGCCATGTCGAGTCCCGCGAAGATGAACGGTGCCGCGTTGGGAAGCTTGACGATGCGATAGGTCTCGAAGCGCGTCGCCGACAGCGACCGCATGAGGTCGATCTTCTCCGGCTCCGCGGAGCGCAAACCGGTGAAGCTGTTGATGAGCACCGGGAAGAACGCGAGCAACGCCGCGATCGCAACCTTGCTGCCGTCCCCGAAGCCGAACCAGATCACAACGAGCGGCGCGATGGCGACCTTCGGCAGGCTTTGCAGCGCGAACGCATAAGGCATCAGCAGCTTCTCGACCGTACGGCTTTCCGCCATCAGCGATCCGAGCACCAGGCCCAACGCGGAGCCGATCGCGAACCCGGTCGCGGCGTTGCTCAACGTGCTCCACAGCGGCAGGTAGTAGCCCTTCGGGCTGGCGGGATCGATCGCCAGGCCCGACCACAGCGCATTCACCACCGCTTCCGGCGACGGCAGGATATAAGGCGGCACGCGCAGAACGTGCACCGAGAAGATCCACAGCCCGATCAGGACGACGAGCCCGATGCCGGCGATAACCGAGCCGCTCAGCCCGGCGCCGCCCTTCTTGACCGGCAGGGCAGGCGCATCTTCGACCGCATCCTGCATCGCCGCATCCGGGTTGACATCCGACTGGGCAATGACTTCGGCCGACGAAACGGCCATACGGCTTGCGATGTCAGTCATTGGGCGCTCCTTCCTGCGCGTTCAGGAGGCCGCGAATCTCGCTTGCGAGCGTTGCGTAACTGGCGTGGCTCACGATCGTGTCGAAGCTGCGCGGGCGCGCAATCGGCACTTCTAGATCGGCCAGGATTCGTCCCGGGCGAGCCGACATGACGACGACGCGGTCGCCGAGGAAGATCGCCTCGGAGATGCTGTGCGTGATCAGCATGATCGTCTTGCGATGGGCCTGCCAGATGCGCTGCAATTCCATGTTCATGCGCTCGCGCGTCAGGGCATCGAGCGCACCGAACGGCTCGTCCATCAGCAGGATCTGCGGGTCGCGCGCCAGGGCGCGGCAAATGCCGGCGCGCTGCTGCATTCCTCCTGATAGCTCATACGGATAGCGCCGGCCGAATTCGCCGAGTCCCGCCATGTCGAGCAGCGCGTCGATGCGCTCGTTCGCCGCGTCGTGGCGACCGCCGACCCGCAGCGGCAGCCGTACGTTCTCGCGCACGGTGAGCCATGGCAGGAGATTGGCCGCCTGGAACACCACGCCGACTTTGCTGGACGGTCCGGTGACGGTCTGCTCGTCGAGCGACACCCGGCCCGTGTCGTAGGTGTCGAGTCCGGCCAGCATGCGCAGGAGCGTGCTCTTCCCGCAGCCCGACGGCCCAACGACGCAGACGAACTCGCCTTCGGCGATCCGCAGGTCGACCTTGTTGAGTGCATGAACGCTGCCGCTCGACGCCGTGACGTAGGTCTTGCTGACCTTGGCGATATCGATGAGCGGTCGCACGCGCGGTGTCGAATCACTGCGCGAGAGTTGCGGCGTAGCCACGAAAATTCCTCCTCACTTCCAATCCGGTTCGCACCGCGTCCTGCACATTCGTGCAGTGCTCGTGCTGCGCCAGTGCGTCGTGTAGGCGACGCTTTCAGCGCGACTTCCCCTTACGCCGCGGCCCGCTCCGAAAGTCCGGCCGCCTTGATCGCCGCGTGAATCGCGGCACTCTCTTCCGCCGTGGGCGTATGGGTCGGCGGACGAACGCGACCGTTGGACAGAATGCCGATCGCGGCCATCGCCGCCTTCATTCGACCGTGCGCTTCGCCGGTCGGCTCGCCAGCCCCGTACACGGCGTCCTTCAGCGGATCGATGCGGGCCTGGATGGCCATCGCCTTCCGCAGGTCGCCTTCCTTCACCGCTTCGAGCAGATCGTTGATGAGTCCCGGAACCAGCGACGCGAATCCAACCAGCGCTCCGTCGATGCCTTGCACCATCGACGCAAGCAGGTATTCGTCGTGGCAGGTCAGCAACGCCTTCTCCGGCGCGGCGGCGCGGATCGCCTTCAGGTCGCGGGCGTACTTGTTCATGTCGCGCGTGCCGATCTTGAAAGCGCTCACGTGCGGGAGATTCGCGAGCTCGCCAAGCAGCTCCGAAGAGAACGACGCGCGCGTCCACGCAGGGTAGACGTGGACGATCAGAGGCAAGCGGCTCGCCTCGCCGATCGCGTTGAAATAGTCGAGGCAGTGCTCGGGTTTGAAGCCGAAGCGCAGCCAGTGATGCGGCGGCATGACATCGAGAGCGGAAGCGCCCGCTTCCTTGGCGAGGTGCACATGATCGATTGCCTCGGCGATGCCCTCGCACACGATCGACGAGATCACGGGGCAGAGGTCCCTGACCGCGTCCGCGGTGATGCGGGTGACCTCGGCTCGCTCGCGCGTCGTAAGCGCGAACACCTCCCCCGTGTGCCCGTTGGTCATCAAGCCTACGACGCCCTTGCGCTGAGCGAGCCACGCCGCAAAGCGGCGCAGCTCGGCCTCGTCGATGCTGTAGTCCGCGCGGAACGGCACCGCGATCGCAGGGATGATGCCTCGAAAGTTGGTCATGATCGGCACGACGGTGATCTCCTTATGACGCGATAGCGCCTAATGATGGGTGGAATGAAGCGCGAAGCCACCGGAGGCAGCGAGCCCCCTGGACAGCTGTTGCGCGGCATTGAGCAGCGGAACCGCGCCCGCCTTCTCGAAAGCCTGCGCGGACATGCGAAATGCGGGCGCCGCGACGCTGAGGCCCGCTACCGGGAAGCCATCGGTGTCGAGAATCGGTGCGGCGAGAACGCACAAGCCGGTGACGTTCTCCTGGTCGGCGATCGCGTAGCCGCGCTCGCGAACCTGCTTGAGCCGCTGCAGCAGCGCCTTGACGTGGGTGACGGTACGTTCCGTCATCTTCTTACGCGGCGCTGCGGCGAGGATTCGCTCCTGCTCGGCACGCGGCAGGAAGCCTACGATGGCATGACCGATCGCAGTCGAATGGACCGGCACGCGACTTCCAATGCGCACGTCGACGCCAAGCCGCGTCATGCCCGCCTGCATCCGCTCGATGTAGACAATCTCAGCGCCTTCGAGCACCCCGATCGACGCAGCCTCGTTGACCTCGCCCACGAGGCCTCTCAGGATCGGGCGAGCCTGCGTGCGCAAGTCGGAGCGGGCGATGGCCTTGAAGCCAAGCTCGAGGCACTTGAGGGTGAGACGGAACTTGCGACTGTCCTCGAGCTTCTGCGCGTAGCCCAGCATGACCAGCGTGTTGAGCAGCCGGAACGTCGTTGCGTTATCGAGATTCGCGCGGCGCGCCACCTCGGCGAGGACCAACTCGGGCTCCTCGCTCGTGAATGCCTCGAGGACGCGAAAGCCCTTGGCGAGGGAATTCACGACGTTTTTGTCCGGGTTGCTCGGCATTTGTTCGGAATGCGAACTTTAATTCGCTATACGAACAAAGCATAAACATTGGCCGAAACGCTGTCAAGAGAAACGTTGCTGGTGGGCGCTTTACGCGGCCGGCCGGACCTTGACGACGACTTTCCCTTTCGCCCGTCCCTTTTCGACGTAAGCCATTGCCTCTTTGGCCGATTCAAACGGGAAGACACGGTCCAAGACCGGGCGTATTGCTCCTGCCTCGATGAGAGAGCCAATCTGTCGCAGCTGATCCCCGCTTGCTCTCATGAAGAGAAAGGAATAGTCGACCTGATGACGCTTGGCTTGTCTTCTGATCCGGAAGCTCAATAGGCGCATCACTAGCTCAGGCACGCGGCCCGATCCAAGCTGCCTCGCGAACTCGGGATCCGGTGGACCGGAGATCGAGATGAGCGTCCCACCGGGTTTGAGAACGTGGAGCGATTTCTTGAGTGTCTCTGCGTCCAGACTGTTCAAAACCACG